>Ga0209606_1000012_pt1 | contig 350349 bp, 284 predicted proteins | sample AD_UKC057_MetaG_FD_184412 | JGI IMG/M metagenome (GOLD analysis project Ga0209606, IMG submission 184412) | Active sludge microbial communities of municipal wastewater-treating anaerobic digesters from USA - AD_UKC057_MetaG (SPAdes) (version 2) | ecosystem: Engineered > Bioreactor > Anaerobic... | reverse complement strand
ACAATCCGGCTTCTGAACCTCCCGGATATCGCCTCCCCACTGCCAGGCCCGCTTCAAACCGTCTCGTCACACCCTACTCCCCACCGCTCCGCACACACGGGGGGTTCTTCAGCGGCCTGCTAGATCCTAGAACCTAGATCCTAGATCCTAGATCCTATCCCCTGGCAGGGTGGGGGCTTACGTCCTCAGCGCCGTCATCCGGTTGACCGCGAACAGCATCCCCAGCAGCACTGGGGCCCAGGCGCCGATGACCGGCGGCAGCACCTCGGCCTCGCCGAGCTTGGCGAACACGATCACCAGGATCGAGTAGGCAATGCCGAGGCCGAGGGCGAGCGCCACGCCCTGGATGGTGGTCACGCGGCGGCCGCCGCGGTTGAGTGCGAAGGGCATGGCCAGCCACACCATGATGACCGCAGACAGGGGGTAGGCGAGCTTCTGGTGGAGGCGGACCACCAGCCGCGACGGCTGGTAGCCGGACTCCACGAGCTCACCGATGTACTGGCGCAGCTCGGTGAACGACATTTCCGACGGTCGCGAGTACTCCTGGCCGAAGTAGTCGGGGCCCTCCGGGACCTGCAGCCGGAGCGGTCTCGAGATCCGCCGGAACTCGTCGGTGCCGTCCGGGAAGAACTGGCGGAACCAACCGCCGTCCGCGACCCAGGCGTTGCCGTCCCAGCGCGCGCGGTGCGCGTACTGGTGGAAGCGCAGCCGCATGTCCTCGTCGACGCGGTAGATGGTGAGCCGGAAGAGCACCTTCTGCTCGCCGTCGTAGCGGAGGAAGTTGTAGAAGGTCTCGTCGTCGCGCGACAGCAGCCACTGGCGGTCGGTCACGCGGTAGGAGCGGGCGCCCGTGACCTTGCCCTCGATGACGTCGAGCAGCTGCTCCTTGGTGCGGTTGGCGCCCGGCACCACGTGCTCGGTGAGCAGCCACAGCGCGAGCCCGCCGGCCGCCGCCACCATCAGCGCCGGGACCATCAGGCGGTAGAGCGAGATGCCGGCGCCCTTGAGCGCGGTCAGCTCCTGCTGGCGCTCGAGCGCGGTGAGCAGGACCAGCACCGCGATCAGCATGCCGAAGGGCAGCACGTCGATGACCACCTGCGGCATCAGGTTCCAGTAGTAGGCGAGGATCACGGTGGCCGGCGCCTTGTTCTTCGCCATCTCGCCGGCGTGCTCGGTCAGGTCGACGACGACGTAGAGCGCGATCGTGCTCAGCAGCACCAGGAGCAGCGGCGCGACCAGCCTTCTGATGAGGTAGCGGTCGAGGAGGGCCGGGAAGCGGGTCGCGACCTGCTGCCAGGTGACCTCGCCCGAGTCGGCCACGGCGGAGCGCACGTCCTCGGCAGCGGTCGGCGCCGGCCGGTGCCGGCTTCGCCACCGGCGGAGGCCGTCGATGAGGCGGCGCACCGGGCCCTCGCGCGGCGCACGCTCGCCCAGCCACCGCCCCATCCGCGTCATCAGCACCAGCGACAGCACGAGGAGCGCGATGTTGGGCAGCCAGATGCCGAGCCACGGCGGGACCCGGCCCTCGAGCGCGAGCATCTCGCCGTTGTTGCCCACGATCCAGTAGACGAGGACCACCGCGACCGAGACCACGAAGCCGCGTCCGCGGCCTCCCGAGCGCGAGCCGATGCCGAGCGGGACCGCGAGCAGCGCGAACACGATGCACGCCGCGGGCACCGAGAAACGGCGGTGGAGCTCGACCGCGGCCGCCCGTAGCTCCTCGCCCTGGCTCTGCGCGTCGGCGTCATCGACCGGCGGCCCAGCGACACCGGCGCCGTCGCGGGCGAGCTCGGCGAGCTCGAGGGTGCTCAGCTCGCGCATCGCCCGGTCGTAGCGGACGTTGCCGGCGCCCTGCACCTGCGGCCGGAACTTGAGCTCGCGATTGTTGTTGACCCGGTAGGTCTCGGGCGACGCGCGCGGAAATTGGTGGGTGACGGCGTCCTCGAGCTCGATCCACGGCTGGCGTCTCACCGCGGCGGCCGCCTCGTTGCCGGCCAGCCCTTCCCCGGGACCGCCATTGGCCACCGCCGACACCACCCGTCCCCGGCGGGCGAGGGTGAGCCGCTCCTCGCCGGCGCCGGTGTTGTCGTACACCAGGACGTTCTCCCAGTCGCCGGTGGCGACGTCGACCTGGCGCACGAACAGCAGGATGTTCGGGAACTCCTCGTAGAACACCCCGGGCTGGATCCTGCCCAGGTTCCGGGCCGCCGAGAACAGCCGCACCCGGAGGTCGCGCAGCGTCCGGTTGGCCTGCGGGATCTGGACCGTCGACAGGTAGCCGGTCAGGAGCGCCAGCAGCACGCCCAGCACCACCACCGGCCGCACCAGCCGGCGCGCCGAGATCCCGGCCGCCTGGAGGGCCACGATCTCGCGGTCGGCGCTCAACCGGCCGATCCCGAGCAGCACCCCGAACAGGTAGCCCATCGGGATCGTCAGCACCACCACGTGGGGGACGGTCACCAGCAGCACCGCGAGCGCGTCGCGCACCGGCAGGCCGCGCACGAAGATCTGCTCGATCAGGCCGAACAGGCCCCGCATCATCAGCAGGAAGGTGTAGGTGATGAAGCCCAGGGCGGCGGGCGCCATCACCTCACGCGCGACCATGCGGTCCAGCTTCACCTCGGCCGACCTCCGACGCGCGCCGCGACCCGGAGCCGCCGGGGACTGTGCCGCCGGCGCCACGACGATCGGCGCGCCAGCAGCAGTCTATACCGGTTGCGCCCGCCGGCGGGAAGCGATCCGCCAGGCGGGGGCGGAGGGGGAGACTCACAGGATTTCCACAGGGCCGGGGATTTCCGCAGGCTGCACTGGGATATTCAATGTCCGATAAGAGATATTATGTCAACTCAGAACCATGAACCAGCGCGTTCGCGCTCGGCAGGGCCTCATTCCGGCTCAGCCTTCCGGGTCGTCGGTCGCGGTGCCGCTGCGCAGCTCGTCGAGGATGGTCTCGAGGGCGCGGATCACCTGCTCCCGCTTCGGCTGCTCGTTGGTGCGGAAGGACAAGGACAGGCTGACGACGCGGTCCGGGCTGCGGAACCTGAGGGTGTACGGGCGTGAGCGCTCGGTGGGCGGCGGGAGCGGCGCGCTGCTGTTGTCGGCCTCGTCGGCGTCGAGGGCGAGCTGGCGGCGGCGCTCCCGGATCGCGTCGCGGTCGAGCTGCCGGTCGGCGATCTCGTCGATGAGGCGAAGCATGAGGGAGGCGGTGCGCGCCTTGGCGATCTCGAGCAGGACCCCCTTGGCGGTGATGTCGGCATGCCGACATGCGGTGCGCACCCGGTCGGGCAGGTCGAGGAGCTTGAGGGTCTCGGTGACGGTCACCCGGGAGCGGCCGACGGCCTCCGCGACCCGCTCGTGGGTGTATCCGTACTTGGCGACCAGGGTGTGGAACCCCTCGGCCTCTTCGAAAGCATTGAGATCCTGTCGCTGGAGATTCTCGACCAGCGCGATCTCGAGCGCCTGCTCGTCGCTGACGGTGAGCTCGACGCAGGGGACCTCGGACAGACCGACCTGCATCGCGGCGTGAAACCGGCGCTCGCCGGAGACGAGCTGGTAGCGGCCGTCGTCGCGGCGGCGGACCAGCAGGGGCTCGAGGACGCCATGCTTCTGGATGCTGGTCATGAGCTCGGAGAGGTCACCGAGGGTGGAACGGGGCTGGTCCTGGTTGGCGGTGATGGCGGTGATCCGGAGCATCCGGCCGATCCCCTCCCCCATCCGCTGCGCGAGCTCGTCCACGAAGTGGCGGTCGTGGCGCATGCGCTTCTTGGAGGGCAGGCCGACGTTGTCCTTACTCGGATCCGACACGCTGCAGGACCTCCTCGCAGAGCCGGTAGTACTCGAAGGCGCCGCTCGACCGGGGCGCGTGCTCGAAGATGCTGCGCTGGTGGGCCGGGGCCTCCTCGAGGCGGACCGACTTGGTGATCACGGTCTTGAACACGAGGCGGCCGAACACTCCCTTGATCTCCTTGAGGACCTGCTTCGAGAGGATGGTGCGGTGGTCGAACATGGTGACCAGCACGCCGAGGAGCTGCAGCTCGGTGTTGGGCCTGGCCTTGATCTTGTCGATCGTCTCCAGGAGGTCGTCAGTGCCCTCGAGGGCGAAGTACGAGGACTGGATCGGGATCAGGACGTGGGTCGCGGCGACCAGCGCGTTGACGGTGATCAGCCCGAGGGTGGGCGGGGTGTCGATGATGATGGCGTCGAAACCCGCCTCCAGACGCTCGAGAGCGTCCTTCAGCCGGTACGGCGCGTCGAGCTCACCCACCATCGAAACCTCGAGCTTGGCCATCGCGATCCGCGACGGCGCGATCCAGAGGTGGTCGAGGCCCGCCGGCACGATCACCTGGGCAAGCGGGAGGGTACCGCGCAGCACGTCGAACATGTTGCCGTCGAGCCGGTCGAGGTCGACGAAGGACATCGTCGAGTTGGCCTGCGGGTCGAGATCGACGAGCAGCGTGTCCAGGCCTTTCTGCGCGAACCCGGCTGCGAGGCTGATGGCGGTCGTGGTCTTGCCGACCCCGCCCTTCTGGTTGGTGATCGCGACGATCATGTGGCGCCCTGATGCCTCCGGCGTCGACCACTATAGGGCGGCCTGCGAAATGGTGTCAATTTCCTCGGGCTACATCTCGTACTCGCCGAGGTCTTCCGGGCGCAGCCGTTCCAGGATCGACCGGATCGCCTCATCCTGGCTCTGCTCGGCGCCTGCCGCCTGGATCAGCACCTCGGGGTCGACCACCACGTCCGACCGCGTGCGCAGCGCCAGGGCCAGCGCGTCGGAGGGGCGGGAATCGACCTCCCGCGAGTCCCCGGCGGCGTTGACGAGGTGAATCGAGGCCAGGAAGACGCTGTCGGCGAGCGAGTGGATGAAGACGTGGTCGACCGCGAAGCCGGTGGCGCCGAGCAGGTCGCGGATCAGATCGTGGGTCATCGGCCGCGGGGTCGGCACGCCCTCGAGCACGAGCGAGATTGCGTTGGCCTCGCAGACGCCGATCCAGATCGGCAGGAACTGGCTTTCGTCGGCGTTCTGCAGGATCACGACCGGCATGTTCGACACCGGGTCCATGACCAGCGCCCGGACCGTCATCTTGACCGGGGGGCGTCGCTCGGCGGGGTTGCTCATGGCTCCAATGTGTCGACCCCGGCCCGGCTTGTCAAGCCGGCGGCAGGACCGGCAGCTGCGTGGCGGCGGCCGCCACCGCCTCGCCGCGCAACGAGTGGGCGGCGCCGTGCCGGATCCGCACCTCCACCACGTCGCCGATGCCCTCGCGGCCCGTGCGGGGGAAGTTGACCACCCGGTTGTCCTCTCCCCTGCCCTGCCAGACCTCCGTGTCGCGGCGGCTCGAGCCATCGATCAGCACCCGGGCCACCGTGCCCACCAGCGACTGGTTGAGCTCGAGCGAGATCCGGTCGGTGAGCGCGAACAACCGCTGCAGCCGCTCCTTGCGGACCGGCTCCGGAACCTGCCCTGGGTAGCGGGCGGCCGGGGTGCGCGGCCGCGGGGAGAAGGCGAACCCGAAGACCTGCCCGAAGCGGACCTGCTCGACCAGCTCCAGGGTCGCCGCGACGTCCGCCTCGGTCTCCCCGGGAAAGCCGACGATGACGTCGGTCGACAGGTTGATGTCGGGCACGGCGCTGCGGATCCGGGACACCAGGTCGAGGTACTCCGCCCGGGTGTAGCGGCGGTGCATCCGCTGCAGGACCCGGTCCGACCCCGACTGGACCGGGAGGTGCAGGTAGCGTGAGACGGCCGGCCGCCGCGCCAGCACCCCGATCAGCCGGTCATCGAAGTGGCGGGGGTGAGACGTGACGTAGCGGATGCGGTCGAGCCCGGGGACGTCGGCGACCGCGTCCAGCAGCTCCGCGAAGGTCGCGGCCGACGCTGGGCACCGGTAGGCGTTGATGGTCTGGCCCAGCAGCTCGACCTCGCGAACGCCGGCTGCGACCAGCCCGCGTGCCTCGTCCAGGATCTCGTCCATGGTGCGGCTGCGCTCCCGGCCCCGCGTGTAGGGGACGATGCAGAAGGTGCAGAACTCGTCGCAGCCCTCGACCACGGTGATCATGCCGCGAGTCGGGCTCTGGCGGACGGGCTCGCTGCCGTCGAGCCGGGGCGCCGGGGCGAAGCCGGTCAAGATCAGCCGGTCCCCGCGGGCCACGGCGCGCAGCGCCTCGCCGAGCTGCGCGACCTGGCCCGGCCCGAGCACGAAGCGCACCAGCGGCGAACGATCGAGCAGCGCCTGCCCTTCCTGCTCGGCGACGCAGCCGCACACCCCGACCAGCGGCGGCGGGCATCGCCGGCCGAGCTCGCCGATCCTGCTCGCGATCTTGCGGACCGGACGATCGCGGACCGAGCAGGTGTTGAGGAGGACGAGGTCGGCGGACTCGGGGCCCGGTGCCGGCTCGAGCCCGTGGCGGCGAAGCTGGCCCTCCAGGCGCTCGCTGTCATGATGGTTCATCTGACAGCCCCAGGTCTCGATGAAAAAGGATCTCATTTGGTCGCTCCGGCGCGGCCGCTGGCCCCGTCGTTCCCGGGAAACCCGGGACGGTGCCGATCAGTTCCCCGGGGTCGGCGTCGGCTCCGGCGCCGCGATGCCCCGGAACCACCCCGGCTCGGCGCCGGCCTTGCGCGCCTCGGCCTTGATCTTCTTGATCTGCTCCCGCTCGACCTCGAGCTGCTGCTTGAGGCGCTCCGATCGCGCGAGCGCCGCGTCCAGCTCGACCTTGATGACGCCGTCGCGGTACGCCGGGTCGTCCCACGCGTAGAAGTCCCGCCACATCCCCGGGATCTCGCGGTCGAGGATCGCGATCTGCGACTCGATCGAGGCCACCAGCGCCAGCTGCTGCTCGTAGCGCCTGCGCCAGTACTGCCGCTTCTCGTCCTCGGCCAGGCTGGCCGCGTCGGCGACCGCGTCCTCGACCCGCGTAGCGGCGTCAGTCCCGGTGCGGTGAACCGGCCGTCGCTCACCGGATCCCGCGGTTGCCGAGGACCCGTCGGAGGTGGTGAGCCGGCCCTGGGCGGCATACTCGGCGAGGTTCTCGTCGGTGATCACGATCGGCGTCCGGGTCACCGTTGGCGTCGGTGCCGGTGTCGGCGTCGCCGTCGGCTCGGGCTCCGCGGCGGCCGCGGCAAGCGCCGCGACGACCACGACGAGGCTCGGCGCGAGCCGGATGAGCGTGCGCCGGCGCTGGCGGTCGGCTGGTTTCATCATTGCCTCCCTGCCGGTCACGGGTCGCTGGTGCCGGCTCGCCCGTACCGGTCGTCGAGCCGGACCACGTCGTCGAGCTCCGGTGTCGAGACCTCGACCAGCCGGCAGCTCGTGACCGCCGTCAAGCGGTGGAGCGTGCCCGGCGGCACGTGGAACACCGCGCCGGCTGCGAGCCGATGGCTGACGAGGCGGTCGGCGCGGTCGCCGGCGATCAGCTCGACCTCGCCGTCGAGGACCCGCAGCGTCTCCTCCTTGAGCCGGTGGTACTGGAGGCTGAGCGACTCGCCCGCGGTGATGCTCAGTATCTTGCCGACGTAGCGCTCGGTGCGGGCGAAGATCTCCTCGTGCCCCCACGGCTTGTCCACGAAGCGTGCGGTCACCGTCGCCATCAGCTCCACCCTACACCCGAATCTTGGTCTTCGCGAGCACGATGGCAAGCCGCTCGAGCAGGTGCTCCTCCACCTCACGCGCGGTGACCATGGAGAGCGCCTGGCGGGCCATGTGCACCGACTCCCGGTAGGAGAGCTGCCGGATCAGCGCGCGCACCACCGGCACTGCCTGGGGGTTCATGCTCAGGCGCCGCAGACCCAGCCCGACCAGCAGCGGGACCATCAGCGGGTCGGCGCCCATCTCGCCGCACACCGTCACCGGGACGCCCTCCGCGTCACCGGCCTCGCGAACGCCGGCGATCATCCGCAGCACCGCCGGGCTGGTCGGACGGTAGAGATGGGCGACCCGCTCGTTCGACCTGTCGACCGCCAGCGAGTACTGGATCAGGTCGTTGGTGCCGATCGACAGGAAGTCGGCCTCGCGCGCCAGGTCGTGCGCCATGACCGCGGACGAGGGGACCTCCACCATCGCGCCGAGCGGGATGCCGTCGGGAACGTCGATCCCCTCCTCGCGAAGCTCCGACCGCATCCTCTGCACCAGCAGCCGGGCGACCCGGAACTCCTCGATGCCCGAGATCAGCGGGAACATGATGCGGACGCGGCCCACCGGGTAGCCGCCGGCCGTCCGCAGCAGGGCCCGCAGCTGGGTCCGGAAGAACTCCGGCTGGGAGAAGCAGAGCCGGATGCCACGCAGCCCGAGGACGGGATTGGTCTCGGCGGCGCCGATCACCTCTCGCGCCAGCTTCCTGCCGCCGAGGTCGAAGGTGCGGATCGTGACCGGGCGCCCGTCCATGCGCTCGACCAGGTCGCGGTAGACCGCCACGTGGTCGTCCTCGGACGGCAGGTTCGGGCTCAGCTTCATGTACAGGAACTCGGACCGGTAGAGGCCGACGCCGACCACGTTGCAGTCGACGGCGGTGGCGACCTCGTCGGGCAGGTCGATGTTCGCCAGCAGCTCGAGGGGGTGGCCGTCCCTGGTCACGGTCGGCATCGCGCGCATCTGCAGGAGCTGGGCCTGGTGCTGCCGGTGCTCCCGCTGCCGCGACTCGAACTCGCTGATCTCGGCCGGGTTCGGGTCGAACACGATGCGGCCCTCGAACGCATCGAGCGCCACCTGCTGCGCGTGCTGGGCGAGCTGGCAGACGCCGTGGGCGCCGACCACCACCGGGATGCCCAGGGACCGCGCGATGATCGTGGTGTGGGCCGTCGGGCCCCCCATCTCGAGCACGAAGCCGAGCACCTTGTCGAGCGGGAGCTGGACCGTGGTCGACGGTGCGAGGTCGCTGGCGACCAGGATCACCGGCTGCTCGAGGGCCGCCAGCTCGCCGACGTCGAAGCCATGGAGGGCCTTCAGGATCTGGGTGGCGACGTCGAGCACGTCGAGCTTGCGCTCGGCGAGGTGGGCGTCGGGCAGGGCCTCGAAGCGCTTGACGAAGTTGGCGGCCACCTGATCGAGCGCCCACTCCGCGTTGACCTGCTCCGAGCGGATGATGGCCTCGACCGGATCGAGGAACGAGGGGTCCGAGGCGATCAGCTGGTGGGCCTCGAAGATCCCCGCATACTCGGCGCCCATCTGCCGGGAGGCCCGCTGCTGGTTCTCCCGCATCCCCTCGACGGCGGTCGCCACGGCCTTGCGAAAGCGCGCCACCTCGGCCTCGAGCTCGGTCGTCGGCAGGCCGATCCGGACCGTGGAGATCGGCAGGCTCTCGTGGATCACCGGCTTGCCGATGGCGATCCCGGGGCTGACCCCCATCCCGGACAGGGAGGTGTGGCTCATTCGCCTTCCCCGAAGCGGTCCTCGAAGAGCGCGACCACGGCCCGAACCGCCGCCTCCTCGTCGTCCCCCTCGGCGCGCACCGTCAGCGGCGTGCCCTTGGTCGCCGCGAGGGTGAGCAGGCCGAGGATCGACTTGGCGTTGACCTCCTCCTCGCCGGTGCCGACGAAGACCTGGGCCTGGAAGGCGTTCGCTGTGTGCACGAGCTTGGCCGCTGCCCGGGCGTGGAGCCCGAGTCGATTGGTGATCTCCACCTGCTGCTGCGTCATTCCCACCGACTCCTGCGAGGCTGTCGTGTCGATCGCGCTTGTCGGGCGACCGCCCACGTCTATCTATTGTAGCGGGTGAGCCTTAGCTCGCGCGCATCGTCTTCGATCGGAGAAACTCGCTGGCCACGCGGATGCTCTTCTGGGCGGCGGCGGTCAGGCGCTGCGCGATCTCGCCGAGCGGCAGGTCCTGGCCGCGCAGGGAGCCCAGCTTCACGAGCATCGGGAGATTCACTCCGGTCACGATCTCGACCCGGTTCGGATCCAGAAAGGGCAGCGCCACGTTGGTGGCGGTGCCGCCGAACATGTCGGTCAGGATCAGCACGCCCTCACCGGTGTCGAGGTCGCGGAGCCGCTGCTTCAGCGTTCCGCTCGCCGAGTCCGAGTCCACGTCCCACGGCAGGGCCATCGCCTCGGTCCGATCGGCGAGGTGCGGGTCGATGGTCTGTGCGGCGTTGAGGATGGCCACCGCGAGATCACCGTGGGTCAGCACCAGCACCGGGATCATGTCTACCTCCAGCGGTCCCTGTCGCGGTGGTGGATGGCCACCTCGTAGCCCGCCTCGCGGATCGCCGCGCCGATCCGCTCCGCCACGAACACCGACCGGTGCCGGCCGCCGGTGCACCCGACCGCGATCGTGACCTCGGCCTTCAGCTCGTGGGCGTAGCGAGGCAGCAGGTAGAGTAGCAGGTCCAGCAGCCGGGAGATCGCCTCCTCGACCTCCGGGAACCGGGCGAACCACTCCACGACCGCCCCATCGTCCCCGGGCAGCGAGCGCAGGCTGTCCTGGAAGTAGGGGTTGGGCAGGAAGCGGACGTCGAGCACGACGCTGGCGGTGACCGGGACGCCCTGGAGGTAGGAGAAGCTCTCGACGGCGACCAGCATCCTCTGGGCGCTCTCGGTGGACCCGGCGAGCGAGAGGATCTGCCGCTTGAGGTCGTGGGGCGTGAGGTGGGTGGTGTCGATGATCAGGTCGGCGAGCTCGCGCACCGGCATCAGGGAAGCGCGCTCGTCCGCGATCGCCTGCTCGAGGCTGCGGTCGCGCAGCGGATGGGGCCGGCGAGCGATCGAGAACCTCCGCATCAGCACGATCGGGGTCGCCTCGACGAACACGATCCGCAGCGCGCTGCACATCCTCGACAGCTCGCTGAAGATCTCGGCGAACTTCTCGGTCAGCCCTCTGGTGCGCACGTCGACGACCACGACCAGCTTCTCGAGCTCGGCCTTCGAAGTCGAGAACAGCTCGGGCACCATCTCGAGCGGGATGTTGTCGACGCAGACGTAGCCGAGGTCCTCGAGGCTGCGGCTGAGGACCGTCTTCCCGGAGCCTGACAGGCCGGTGATGACGAACGGGCCGCGGTACGTCTGCTCAGCCATCGTCGCCCTCGTCCGGGCCGCCGATCCGCCGGGCGGCGATCTGGTTGATCGCGTCGAGGAACTCGCGCTCGTCCTGGATCCCCCGCTGGGCGAGCATGCACTTGCGGACCGCGGTCTCGACCATGATCGCGAGGTCGCGCCCCGGGGCCACCACCATCGTGTAGAGCGGGACCTCGATGCCGAGGATGCTCTCGGTGGTCGCCCAGGAGTGCGGGCTCTCCATCATCTGCTCGCGCCACTTCTGCTCGAGCTTCTTGGAGTCCGGGCCGAGCTTGACCAGTCGGATCACCAGCGAGACCGGGATCGACGGTGAGGTGGCGGTCATCCCGAAGTGGTTGCGCAGGTCGATGATCCCGACCCCGCGCAGCTCCAGGTAGTTCTCCAGCAGCTCGTGCGGCGACCCCAGCAGGCCCTGCGCGTGGGTCCGCCGAATCACCACCAGGTCGTCGGCGACCAGGCGATGGCCGCGATACACGAGCTCCAGCGCACACTCGCTCTTGCCGATCCCCGCATCGCCGAGGATCAGCGTGCCCAGCGAGAAGACGTCGACCAGCACGCCGTGGAGCTGGATGCGCGGCGCCAGCTCGTCCTCGAGGTAGGCGGACAGGCCCTCGATGAGCTCCGCGGTCCTGGCCGGTGACACCAGGAACGGCACCTCCCGCTCGTCGCAGCGCCGCAGCACCGCGTCGTCGGGGCGCAGGCCCTTTGCCGACGCGATGCACGGCACCTCGAGATCGATCAGGTCCATCAGGCGCGAGGTCGCCACAGCGGGCTCCATCGTCGCCAGGTAGGCGAACTCCGACTCGCCGAGGATCTGGACCCGGCCCGGCTTGACGTACGGCAGATGGCCGGCCAGCGCGAGCCCCGGCTTCTGGATCCTGGGGTTGGTGATCGACCGCCGCCCGATGCCGGCCCCGCCGGCCGCCACCTCGAGACGCACCGCCTTCAGCCGCTCGCTGTCGAGCAGCGTCCGCACCGAGATCGAGCGTCCCCCCGGGTTCACGACAGTCCCTCCGCGTCCGCCGCCCTGAGCAGCGCGGCAATCACGTGGTCGGCGTCCACCGCCGCCAGCAGCTCCTGGCGCAGCTGCGGCCGTTTCAGGATGCGAGCGATCTGGGACAGCACCTTGAGGTGGGCCGCCGGCTGGCCGGCGGGCGACAAGACGACGAACAGGAAACGCACCGGGCTGTCGTCCGGTGCTGCGAAGTCGACCTGGTCGGCGAGGCGCACCAGCGACAGGTCGACGCCCGGCAGCCCGTCGATCTTGCAGTGCGGGATCGCGAACCCGTTCCCGACCGCGGTCGAGCCGAGGCGCTCGCGCTCCATGAGCGCCGAGACGGCGCCCCGGGCCTCGATCCCGAGCCTGCGGGCGGCGGCGTCGGCGGCGGCCCCCAGCGCGCCCACCGCGTCCCGGGCCCCGACGTCGAGCAGCACGCGATCGCGGTCCGCGAGCTCGCGGAGGCTCATCAGGACTCGGGCGTGATCAGGCCGAGGTCCTGGCCGGCCCGCCGGTAGAGGACGTTGATCGAGTCGCTGGACGAGTTCCGGAACACCAGGAAGTCGGTGTGCAGCCGTTCCATCTGCATCACCGCCTCCTCGACGCTCATCGGTTTAACGGTGATCGTGCGGCGCTCGACGATTCTGGCCTCACCGGCGGGCGCGGGCTCCGCCTCGCCGCTCTCCTCCGCCGGCGCGAGCGACGGCTCACCGCGGCCGACGCGGCTCTTGTGGTCCTTGAGGCGAGTCTTGGCGCGCCGGGCCTGGATCTCGAGCTTGTCGATGGCGTCCTGGATGGCGGTGGTGAGGTCCTTGTTCTGACTGGTCGACTTGACGTCGAAGTCCTTGCCGCGGACCAGGAGGTCCGCCACGAAGAGGTGTCGCTCCTGCTCGACCTCCAGCCGGATGTCCAGGATGTCGTTGAAGTACTTCTTGATCTTGGCCAGCTTCTTCTCGGCAAGCTGACGAGCGTCGTCCCCCAGATCCACCTTGCGCGCGATGTACTCGATCTTCATCTGGGTCCTCCCATTCAGAACGCCTTCCTTCGCTTGTCGGATGATGGCAGAAACATCTCCTCACGATACTTGGCAACAGTTCGACGCGCGAGCCGTATGCCCTCCCGCTGCAGCAGCTTCATGATTCTCGAGTCGGACAGGGGGCGCGCCGGGTCCTCGGCGTCGATCAACTTCCGGATTCGCTCCTTGACGACCAGCGACGACACGTTCTCGCCCTGCGCCGAGTCCACTCCCGAGTGGAAGAAGAACTTCATCGCGAACAGGCCGCGCGGCGTGTACATGTACTTGTTGCTCACCACTCGCGAGATGGTCGACTCGTGCATGCCGATGTCCTCGGCGACCTGGCGCAGCACCATCGGCCGGAGGTGCTCGATGCCGTGCTCGAGGAACTCCCGTTGGAAGGAGACGATGCTGCGGGCGACCTTGTAGATGGTGCGCTGTCGCTGGTCGATGCTCTTCATCAGCCAGACCGCGTTCCGCATCTTCTCGCGCAGGTAGTCGCTGACCTGAGCGTCGGCCACGCCCCCGTCCAGCATCCGCGCATAGGCCGAGTTGATGCGCAGCTTCGGCAGGCCGTCGTCATTGAGGGTGATCGTGTACTCGCCGTCCTTCTCCCGGACGTAGACGTCGGGCTCGATGTACTGGCTGCGGTCCTTGGAGTAACCGCGCCCCGGCTTGGGCTCGAGCCGCTGGATCACGTCGAGCACCGGCCTGATGTCGGCAACCTGGCAGCTCGTCGCTGCCGCAATCTTCTCCCACCGCTGGTGGAGCAGCTCCTCCCAGTGCTCGGCGAGCACCACCCGCACCCTGGCGAGCAGCGCGAGCTCGGCCTCCTCGGACGCCGCCTCGGCCAGCGCGTCGACCTGCAGCATCAGGCACTCCTGAAGGCTGCGCGCCCCGACCCCGGTCGGATCGAGAGCGCGGACGATGGCGAGCGCCTCACCGATCCGCTCGTCCCCGAGCCCGGTCGCCCGCTGGATCTCCTCATCGGTCGCGCCGAGGAACCCGTCCTCGTCGAGGTTGCCGATGATGAACTCGCACGCCTCGACCAGCTCTTGCGGGCAGTCGACCAGCCGGAGCTGCCAGAGGAGATGGTCGGCCAGGCCGGGGGCCGCCGAGACCACGTTCTCCAGCGGCAGCTCGTCGTCCCGGCTGAACGACACCAGCGACGGGCCCTCGAGACGGCTGTCACCAAGGTAGTCGGAGAAGAAGGCCTCGACGTCGATGTCGGCGTAGCTCTCCTGCTCCGATGGCAGCGGCGTCTCGTCGGTGACCCCGGGCTCCCGCTCGTCCCCGGCGGGCTCCCCCTGCACCGGTGCCGCCTCGGCCTCCGCTGATGCGGCCGGCTCGCCCCCGCCCTCCTCCGCGGTGTGGGCGTCGACCGACGCCGCTGCGGTCGCCTCGTCGCCCGCGACCGCCTCCTCGACCGGCTCGTCGACGTCGAGAATCGGGTTCGCCAGGATCTCCTGGGACAGCGTCTCCTCGAGCTCGAGGCGCGACAGCTGCAGCAGCTTGATCGCCTGCTGCAGCGACGGCGTCATCACGAGACGCTGAGCGAGCTTGAGCCGGAGCTTCTGTTCAAGGGCCATGGTCGATGAAGGCTGCGATCACCGCGCGGTGGCGGCTGCGGGTGCCTGCGAGCTCACAGGCGGAACTCTTCTCCCAGGTAGATCCGCCGCACGTCCTCGTTGTCGGACAGCCCAACTGGATCCCCCGTAGCAAAAATCTTGCCGTCCTTGATTATATAGGCGCGATCGGTGATCTTCAACGTCTCGCGGACGTTGTGGTCCGTGATCAAAATCCCTATTCCCAATGACTTGAGATGCCCGATGATGCGCTGCAGGTCGATCACCGCGAGCGGGTCGATGCCGGCGAAGGGCTCGTCGAGCAGGATGAAGGTCGGTTCGATCGCGAGCGACCTCGCGACCTCGAGCCGGCGCCGCTCTCCCCCGGAGAGGGTTTCGGCCCGCTGGTGGCGCAGGGCGCTCAGCCCGAAGTCCTCGAGCAAATTGTCGATCCGTCGCTGCGCCTCGCTCGCGTCGGTGCCGAGCGCCTCCAGCACCATCCAGATGTTGTCCTGCACATCGAGTCGCCGGAAGGCGCTCGGTTCCTGCGCGAGGTAGGCGACCCCGGCTCGGGCGCGGCGGAACATCGGCCAGTCGGTGATGTCGCGCTCGCCGAGCATCACCCTGCCCCCGTCCGGCTCGACCAGGCCGACCATCATGTAAAAGCAGGTCGTCTTGCCGGCCCCGTTCGGCCCGAGCAGGCCGACGATCTCGCCCGGAGAGATGCTCAGCGAGACGCCGTCCACGACCCTGCGGCCCCGGTAGGACTTGCGCAACCCGTCTGCGACGAGGTCCAGGGCTTGCGGACTCAGGGCTCCTCCTCGGGGTAGTAGATGGTCTCGGTGCCGCCGGCGACGACGACGCTACCATCGGCCTGATTCCAGGTCAACGAAGAGCTCGACACGGTCGACCCGTTGGCGTCCACGAGCCGCACCGGCGACCCGGTGGCGTGCACCGACCCTTCCGCCACGTCCCGGATCGCCCGCTGGGCCGTCATGGTGCGCCCGCTGGCGAGCTCCCGGAGCTCGACATCCCCGGCCGCCTCGATCCGCTGGATCCGGTCCTGATCGTCGAAGGTCGCGCTCAGCTCGGTTGCGGACAGCGTGTTGTCGGGATCGCGGTAGCGGACGTCCCCCCGGAACACCGCCCGCTCGCCGAGCCGGTCATAGGTCAGCGACCTGGCCACGATCACGACCTCGTCGCCCGCGGCCGTGGAAGCGTCGAGCTGGCTCGAGGGGAAGGTCGCTCGCACGTGGCCGGCGGCCTCGACCACCTGGCCCTCCTGGCGATAGGAGACATCGTCCGCGGTCAGCAGTCGCTGGCCCTGCCAGAGCCGCACGCCCTCCCGCAGCCGGTAGGCCGCCCCGGAGCCGGTGATCTCCAGCACCTCGGCCGCGTAGTGCATGGGAGTCGAGGCGGCGTCCGCCTCGCTGCCCAGGATTGCGACGTCGGCGAGCGAGCCCTGGACCTCGCCGCGCGCCTCCAGGCGGCCCGCGCGGTCGTTGACCTGGATCTGCTCCGCCGTGACGTGGCCCCGCGGCGACGTCACCGATGCCCGCTCGAGGCCGGTCGGGTCGCCGTGGAGCATGATGATCCCAGCCATCGTCGAGAACCGTGCGCGGTGGCCCGTCGCCTCGATCCCCTCGCCGCGGACGACGACCTCCCGCTCGAGCTCCATGTCGGTGGCGGTGCCGTCCTTGAACCAGACCCGCGCGCTCACCGCCTCGGCCGCCCGCGGCTCGCCCTCGACCGGGACCTCCTCCAGGCAGACCCCCTCGTCGGCGCGCATGTTCAGCGGCCCGCCCGGTCCCACCACGGCGCGCACGCTCCGGGCCCGCAGGCTGCGCTCGAAGAACGACTCGCCGGAGCGAAACACCACCGACACCCAGTCCCCCGACGTCGAGGCGTGGATCTGCCAGTTCCCCTGGCCGTCGCGCTCGGCGACCACGGTCTCGGCGGAGAGCTCGCTGCCGCCGCGGACACCGTCACCGGGGTCGCGGGCCTCGACGCCGCCGCGGAAGCTGATCCGCTGAGGGGGACCGTCCGCCTCCGCGAGCTCGGCGGTGGCGACGGGAGCGGCGAGCCACGCCCCACCCTGGATGACCTTGCAGCCCTCCGGAAACTCGATCGACTGGCGGTCGCGGCGATACTCGATGGTCGGCGCCTGGAGCATGGTCGCTCCCGACGACAGCAGCGCGCCACCGGCCAGCACCAATCGGTCGTCGCTCATCAGGTAGACCGCGCGCCCGGCCTCGGCGACGGTGTCCCCGTTCATGAACACCACCTCCGAGTCGGTGACGAAGCTGCGGCTGCTCGCCTCGAAGTGACCGCTCTGGGTGGTGACGGTGGCGCCACTCGGGAAGCTGACGTGGATCGGGCCTCTCAGCTCGGCGTCGCGGGTCTCGACGTTGAAGCTGGCCTCGGCCGCGGTCACCACCGGCCCCGGCACGCCGCCCTCGAAGAGCTGCAGCTGGACGCCCTCGATCTCGTGCCAGCCGGACGATCGTCCGAGCGTCCGCAGCGACCGCAGGGCGAAGATCGCCTTGCCTGCCACGCTCTCGACGTACTCGAACCCGGTGTAGACGCCGATCGCGGGGTCGTCGGTCTCGCCGTCGGCGACCGGCGCCTGCCGGTCCGAGGCCGGGCGCGCCATCCGCCGTGACCGCTCGATGCCGATCACCACCAGTGCGGCGATCGACACCACCATCAGGGCCGCGGTGACGACGCGGATCCATCGGCGCGTGAGCGCGTTCATGTGGTCCCCTGGAGCAGCGGCGTGCGCCTCATTTCGCCAACGAGAGTAGCGCAACTGGCGGGCGGCGAGGCACCGGTGCGCCCGGCGCCGACCGCGCCCAGCACGACCAGCCCTCGCCAGGTGCCTGCCATCGGTGTGCGCGCCGACCACGCCCCGCGGGCTTCCCAGCTTCCTCCAAGAACCTACAGCCACTTCTCCACAGGGCCCGCATTTCGCACCGACCTCCTCTGGCAGCGCCTACCAGTCAGTTCCACCTCAATTCAGGAGGGCGGTGAGAAATGCGGGCTAGCGGTCGGAGTACTGGCCGAGCGCGCGGTACTTCTTGTACCTGCGCGTGAGCAGCGCATCGGCCTTGACCTTGCGCAGCTGCCGGAGATGACGCCGGATCGCGGTCCCCACGGCCTCCGCCGTCGCGCGAGGGTTCATGTGGGCGCCGCCAAACGGCTCGCTCAGCACCTCGTCCACGACCCCGAAGTGCTTGAGGTCGTTCGCCGTGAGGCGCAGGGCCTTCGCGGCATCCTCGGCGCGGCTCTGGTCCTTCCACAGGATCGCGGCGCAACCCTCGGGGGAGATCACGGAGTAGATCGCGTGCTCCAGCATCAGGATTCGATCGCCGATGCCGAGGGCGAGCGCGCCGCCGGAGCCGCCCTCCCCGGTCACCACGACCACGATCGGCACCGGCAGCCGTGACATCTCGGCCAGGTTGTCGGCGATGGCCTCGGCCTGGCCGCGCTCCTCCGCGTGGATGCCCGGGTAGGCGCCCGGCGTGTCCACGAACGAGATGATCGGCCTGCGGAAGCGAGCCGCGAGGTGCATGATCCGCATCGCCTTCCGGTAGCCCTCGGGGCGCGGCATGCCGAAGTTGCGGCGCAGCTTCTCGTTGGTGTCGCGCCCCTTCTGGTGGCCGACCACCGCCACCGGGTCGCCGTCGAGCATCGCAAAGCCGGCCACGATGGCGGGGTCGTCGGCGAACCGCCGATCACCGTGCAGCTGCGTGAACCCGGTGAAGATGGCGTCGATGTAGTCGAGCGTGTAGGGGCGCTCGGGGTGGCGCGCGATCTGGCATCGCTGCCACGGCGTCAGGGTGGAGAAGATGCTGTCGATGGTGGCCTTCAGCTCCCGCCGCGCGTCGCGCAGCCGGGCCGCCGCGCTGCGGTCACCGGGGGCGGAAGCTTCGAGCCCGGCGATCTCGTCACGCAGGCGCTCGATGGGCTCGAGGAAAGGCGTGATGGGTGAAGCCACAGGGCGCGACTCTAGCAGAAGGCCGGATCGACGGTCAAACGCGCCCGGCCGCGCTGCGCCGCCGGATGAGCGGGGGCAGGTAGTCCTGCGGTGCGGCCAGGCCGAGCAGCAGCAGCAAGGTCGCGGCGATGTTCCCGAGGCCGGGCTCAGCGACCGCCAGGTCGGCCTCGAACCGGTCGGCGGCGGCACCCGCGAGCAGCCACGGCACCGGGTTCAGGGTGTGGCTGGTCTTGATCACCGGCGCTCCGTCGGACCTCCTCTTGACCTCTCCCGTCGCGGCGTCCACCTCCCACATCATCTCCAGGTTGCCGTGGTCGGCGGTCACGACCAGGGTGGCGTTCGCGGCGGCGGCCGCCCGCTCGATCGCGCCGACGCACTCGTCGACCACCTCCATCGCGGCGACGGCGGACGCCAGGACGCCGGTGTGGCCGACCATGTCGCCGTTCGCGAAGTTGACCCGGATGAACCGGTGCTCGCGCCGGTCCAGGCTGTCGACGACCACCGAGCAGACCTCGCGCGCCTTCATCGCCGGCGCGTTCTCGAAGGGAACGTCATCGGACGGGACCTCCACCCAGTCCTCGAGGCGCGCGTCGAACTTCTCGGAGTTGTTGCCGTTCCAGAAGTAGGTGACGTGGCCGAACTTCTGGGTTTCGGCCGTGGCCAGCTGCGAGACGCCGTTGTGGACCAGGTACTCGGACACGGTCCGCGAGATCGACGGCGGGTCCACCAGGTAGGCCTCCGGGATCCGGAGGTCGCCGTCGTACTGCATCATGCCGGCGTACTCGACCTGCGGCCAGCGCTCGCGATCGAACTCGGAGAACCCCGGCTCCGTGAACGCGCGCGAGATCTCGATCGCGCGATCGCCGCGGAAGTTGAAGAACACCACCGAGTCGTGGTCCAGGACCGGCCCCAGCGGCAGTCCGTCGGGGCCGTTCACCACAAACGGCGGGAGGTCCTGGTCGATCACCCCCGGCTGCTCGGCGCGCAGCTGCTCAACCGCCTGCTGCGCCGACTGGAAGGCGCGGCCACGCCCGAGCACGTGGGTCTCCCAGCCTCGCCGCACCATCTGCCAGTTGGCGCCGTACCGATCCATGGTGATCCGCATGCGGCCGCCCCCGGAGGCGACCGCCGCGTCGACGCCCGCCCGGGAGAGCTCGCCCAGCAGGGTCTCGAGCCGGGCCAGGTAGAGATGGAAGGTCACCGGCTCGACATCCCGCCCATCGGCCAGCGGGTGGACGCGGATCCGGCGCACCCCGTCCTGGGCCAGCCGCCGCAGCAGCGCCTCCACGTGGAGGATGTGGCTGTGGACCTTGCCGTCGGACAGCAGCCCGATCAGGTGAAAGACCGACCGGTGCTCGGCGACGTTCCTCACCAGGCGCTGCCAGACCGGGCCGCGGAACAGCGCGCCCGAAGCGATCGCCTGGTCGACCAGCGCCGCTCCTTGCTCGAAGACCCGCCCGGCCCCCATCGCGTTGTGGCCGACCTCGGAGTTTCCCATGTCGGCGTCGCTCGGCAGGCCGACCGCCCTGCCGTGGGCGGCCAGCTTCAGGAACACCGGGGCGCCGGCGAGCAGGCGGTCGAGGCGCGGCGTCGCCGCGATGTCGAAGGCGTTCGCCTCGTAGCCCTCGGCGCGGCCCCGGTAGAGCCCGACCCCGTCCAGGATCACCAGCACCAGCGGCCCGGGGATGCCCGCAAAGCGGGGATGCGGCCGCAGCTTGAAGTCGTTGTTCATGGTCGTCTCCGCGAGGTGGTGCAGAGGCCGAGGTGTGCAACCCTCGACGCGGCCCGCGTCATTCCTCCGCCGTCGGCCCGACGCGCTCGTGCGACGGCGTTCCGGCGACGGTCATCCGTCCACGGCGGCCTGGGGTTTCATCAGGACGACGCTGATGTTGTCGTGCCCGCCGCGCTCGTTGGCGGCCGCGATCAGCGCCGACGCCGTCTCGGCGAGCGAGCTCCCGGACTTCAGGATCTCGGCGATCTCGTGATCGGCGAGCATCGAGTTGAGGCCGTCCGAGCAGAGCAGGTAGAGGTCGTGCTCGGAGAGCTCGGTCTCGAGGATGTCGACCCGAGGATCGCCGCTGCCGCCGAGCGCCTGGGTGACGACGTTCTTCAGGGGATGGGCCCGCGCCGCTTCCTCGGTGAGGAAGCCCGCCGCGACCTGCTCGTGGACCCACGAGTGGTCGTCGGTCAGCAGCTCGAACCGACCCTTGCGCAGCCGATAGGCCCGGCTGTCCCCGACGTGGCAGACCACCAGCGTCCTGCTGTTCGGGGGGTGCATCGCCACCACCACCGTGGTGCCCATGCCGCGCAGGTCGGAGTCGCGGCGGACCGCCCTGGTGACCCGCTCGTGGCCGGCCATGATCGCATCGACCACGCGGTTGGCGACCGCGCTGCGCGCCATGTTCCAGTGCTCCGGCCAGGTCTCGTTGTCGACGCCGACGTGCTCCGACAGGTTGCGGATGATCTCGTCAGCCGCCAGCCGCGAGGCGACCTCGCCGGCCGCGTGACCGCCCATCCCGTCGGCGACCAGGTAGACTCCGAGGTTCTCGTCGACCAGGAACACGTCCTCGTTGAGCCGGCGCATCATCCCGACATCGGTCGCGCCCCACGACTCGATGACCAGGCCCGGTTTCGGGTTCCTCGCCCGGGGCACGTGGCTCATCCTTTCCTGCGCAGCCGGCCGAACAGGCCGTCCCGTTTCGGCCCTGCCGCCGCGCGGATCGCGGCGAGCACGCTCGTGGCCTTGTCGCTCGTCGGGTCGAGCGCCAGCGCGTCCTGGGCGAGCCGCTCGGCGCGGCTCGTCATGCCGTTGGCCAGCGCCGCCGCCGCGGCGTGCGCCTTGTAGGCCGCGCTGTTCGGGTCGAGAACGACCGCCCTCTCCAGGTAGCGCAGGGCGTCTCGCTGGCGACCGCGGACCCGGCCCAGCGCCAGCCCCAGAAAGTAGCTCGCGCGGTCGTACTCCGCGTCGTGGTCGACCGCCATCTGCAGGTGCTCGACCGCCTCTTGGACGCGTCCGGCGCGGAGCGCCTCCGCTCCCTTGGCCGCGAGACGGCGCGCGATCTCCCGGGCGTCGATCTGGCTACCGCTCGGCGCGGCCGACCGCTGCGCGAGCTCGCGGTCGTAGCGCTCGCGGCTGTCCGGGCGGCTGAGGACGTTGAAGGCCTCGGTGATGGCCTGGAAGCGCTGCTCGGCGGCCTGCCGTTTCGGGCCCGAGAAGCGATCCGGGTGGTGGTCCCTGGTGAGGCGGCGAAATGCGGCGCGGATGTCCTGCTCGCTCGCGTCAGATTTGACGCCGAGCGTGTCATACAGCGTGATCCGGTGTGCCATGCCTGGTGCGACCTAGAGTGCTGCCCTTCGAACGGTCCATCTCTACCACAGCCGGCACGGCCGCGCAAACGCCACCGCCCGGCCCTCGCAGGGCGGGGATGGGATCAGCGCCGGCGGGCGTGGAACTCCTGGGCTCGCCGACGCACGACGGGGTTGATGTTGCGGTCGCGCGCCAGCCGCGACAGGTCGCGCACCGACAGCCGCGGCAGCAGGCGGATGGCAGTCTGGAGCGGGGTCTTGGGGTTCTGGGCCAACGCCTGGATGACGCCGTAGTGCTGCATCCAGCGCCGGTTGGCGGCGATGATCCGGATCGCTTCGTCCGAGATGCTCCTCGCTGCGGCGAACCGCTCGATCTCGGACTCGGTCAGCTTCGGGCTCGCGAGAACCGCCCGCACGACCAGGCGGACGCGCGAGGTGATCAGGATCGAGCGCTCGTCCCGGCCGCCCATCAGCGCGGCAACGACCTTGTCCTTGACCGACATCCGCGCCAGCTTGCCGTAGGTGCTGAGCCCCAGCCGCTCCGCCTCCTCGTTGACGCCCGGATCCTCCGAAGACGGGTACGGCATCGACTGCTCGCGCGGTATGTGGGCGCCGATCGCCCGCAGGGCGGCGAGGGCGTCCTCGATGCTGGTGCCCCCACCCTCGCCGGGGACCAGCTGCCCGCTGATCGCCTTCTCGATGAACTCCTGCTCGAACTCGTGCACTCGCCGCAGCACGACCTGGGTGACCTGCGGGTTGGCGCGGAGCTCGTCGAGGATCTCCAGGTGCGCCAGCAGGCGGACCTGGTTGGTGATGATGATGTCCTGGATGAGCGGGCTGCCGTGCCGAGCGAGGACCCGCAGCGTCTCGTCCGAGGTGCGGCCATGGACTGCCACCGCGGCCCACATCCGCTCCTCGGGGCGGATCCGGCTCAGCAGGTCGAGCACGACCGGCTCCACGTCCTGGTGCTCGATCCAGCTGATCAGCGTCTGCAGCTCCTCGGCCTGCAGCGACTGCGATGCCGCGGCGGCGAGCTCGGGGTCCGGGTCGGACGACAGCAGCGCCTGCAGCCGGTAGAGGTCCTCCCTGGGGATCGGCAGCAGGCCCTGGGCGGCAAACAGGCGCACCTGGCGCGGGACCTGCCCGGACAGGATGGCCTGGAACAGCTGGTTTCCGGAGGCGACCCCGCCCTCAGTCATATCTCGGGCCGACACCCAGCTCGGTCAGCCCCTGCTGACTCGCCTCGGCGTGGACGACCTGGCCGGGCACCCCGAGATCGCCGTAGATGACGCCCCCGACGATCAGCCTCGCCGCCGATGCGTTGCCCACGGTCAGCTTGACCGGGCCCTCCAGCTGGAGCTCGAGCTCGTCGCCGCCGGCCAGGAGGCGCTGCTCGGTCCGCCCCTCCCGGTCGCGGTAGCGCACCCAGCATTCCTCGTTCGGATCGACCAGGATCTTGAGATCCACGAGGCCGCTGTCCGACGCCGGCTCGGGCTCCGCGGACACCGGCATCGGCGGCGGCTGCGGGGTTCCGACGGGCGTCGCGGCCGCGGAACGCTGCACCACGTGACGGGGCTGCTCGACGAGGGTGGCCTGGCCGGGGTCGGAGCCGCTCAGGATGACGGTCGTCACCACCACCAGGATGCCGGCACAGACCGAGATCGGAAACCAGAACCGCCAGCGGATGCTCGGCCCGGCGGGAGGCGCGGCGACGCCGGTCAGGGGCCCCGGGGCAGACCCCCGCTCGGACCCCTCCCATGCGGTGTCGAAGTCCTCGAGCAGCGACCGCGGGTCGAGGTCCATGACCCGCGCGATCTGGCCGACGAAGCTGCGGCTGAACACCCGCTCCGGCAGGTACTGGAAGGCGCCCGACTCCAGCGCCTCGAGCACCCGCCGGGAGATCTTGGTCTCGACGCCGATCTCCTCCAGCGACAGCCCGCGCTCCAGGCGCAGCCTCTGCAACCGCTCCCCGAAGACCTTGGGATTCGCCGCGGGCTGAGGCGCCTCGAGAATCATGCGGCCAGCATTCTATCACCCTTCTCAGGAAAGCAACACGGTTAAGCCTTTTTTGCCGAGCGACTTACTGTGAAGGCTCGCAGCGGCGCGCCGGCCCGCCGCAAGCTCTCCGGCGCTCGCCCGAGGGCTCGGCCCTCGCGAGTCAACCCACGTGTTTCTCGGTGTTTCCCGAGCATCGGTTGGGCTGCGAACCGGTCGTCGGCGGTGGCCGCTGCTGCCGAGCCCGCACTCAGCCGTTCCCCCCGCTCGATCGACGGCGGCGCCCCGGCTAGCCGGGAAACGCGCCGCGATCCGGCGGGAGGTCGGATGCGGTTCGCGCGGCCGCGGTCCCGCGCAGGCCCATCTCCTCTCGTTCCCTGAGGGCCGCGGCGGCGCAGCGCACCGGCCCCGGCGCATCGGGGCGGCTGGCGATCGCGGCGAGGTCGCCCGAACGCAGCTGGACGAGGACGCTGAGGGCCACCGGGAGCGGCGCGTGGGGACAGCGTGCGAGCGCGACCCGGACGCCGTGCGCCTGACCCCATCGGCGATGGCGCGCGAGCCGGCCGTAGAACTCGAGCGGCGCGGCGACCGTGTTGAGGATCAGCACCACGTCGCTCTCGGTGAGCTTCGGGTTGTCGAGCAGGGCCTCCAGCACCTGCCCGTCGCCCGACTCCACGAGCGGCCGCAGGAGCTCGCGATGGACCCGTCGCGCGAGCGCCACCTTCTCCCCGAGGCTCATCCTGGACAGGGCCAGCACGAGCTTCTTGTCGGCGTGACGGCGAACCATCGGTGGTGACTTGGGGTTCTGCGCCACCGTGAGCAGCGACGGCCATGGCAGGGTGGCGATGAGATCCATGGCGCGGGCGAACGGCAGGCCGCGAAACGAGCTGAGCAGCTCGCGCACGCCGTGTGCGGCCAGCAGCTCGGGGCTGCTCGCGATCGCCTCGGCGACCTCCACGGTGCAGTACGGGTTGCGGAGGGCGTCGAGGACGTCCGGCTCCCGCAGCTGGCCGGCGCGGACCCAGGCCAGCAGCTGGGAGGCGTCCATGTCGGCAACGCGGGCCGGGTCCATGTCCCGATCGTACCCCGTCGCGATCCTGTCAAGCCCAACTTCTACAAAGGATTGACATCCGTGTCGTCGGGCGTGCGCGCCTCCGGCTCGAGCATGCGCCGGACCCGGCCCCGCAGTCGGAGCACCTCGAGGGTTGCCAGGGCGGCCTCGCCCTCCGGCAGCCGGGATGCCTGGTACCTGCGGAAGGCCAGCCTGGTCAACAGCCGCGACAGCACGACGCGCTCGGCGCGTCGCGGCCACCAGTCCGACCGGACGCGGCGCCGGTAGTAGGGCATCACCGCCGGGACCCAGGCCGGCACCAGCCCGAGGTGGGCCTCGTCCGCGAGCTGCTCGCCCAGGATCCGGTGCTCCCAGCGCAGGAACAGCCAGAACGCGCCCAGGTAGAGCGCGTAGAGCACCGGCAGCGCGGCCACCACCGGCCACCGCTCGCGGCTGCCCGCGGCGATCGCCAGGGCGGCCCGCCAGCCTCCGTGCAGGGCGGTGCCGACCACCAGCCCGGCGGCGACCCAGGCGACCTTCGTCAACGCTCCCCGCGAGACGTGGGCAAGCCCGACGAACCCGCCGACGACACCGCTCGCCAGGCCATGGACCCCGGCCGACTCGAGGGTGCGCTGGAGGGTCCACGTCAGCATCCCGGAGTCGGGCGCTGGCGCGGCCCCGCCCACGACGGACAGCAGGTTCTCCACGGCGGCGAACCCGAGCCCCGCCGCGGTGCCGTACACCACGCCGTCGGTCGGGCTGTCGAACCTGGCCGAGTGGCGCGCGACGAGCACCACCGCGACGGCCTTGAGCAGCTCCTCGGCCGCGGCGCCGGCGAGCGTCGCCAGCGGCGCGTGCAGCGAGGCGGTCGCTTCGCCGAGGGAGGACGCCCACAGCAGAGGCGCAACGGCCCCGCCCCAGGCGAAGACGCCGGCCACCACCAGCAGCGGCTCCCGGTCGTAGCGGTCCAGCCACCACGCCAGGGTCACCAGCACCACCAGCAGCAGGGTCGACACCGACAGGCCGGTGGCGGCGGCGACGGCGACCGGGATCACAGCAGCACCAGGCCGAGGGTCTCGACGGGGTGGGCGGACCACCAGGCGTGGGCGGCCGCCACGTCACGCCTGATCTGAGCCATGAGGTGCGCCGTCGTCGCGAAGCTCTGCTCGTCGCGCAGCCGATCGAGGAAGTAGAGGCGCACCCGCTCGCGGTAGACGTCGGCGGTGAAGTCGAGGAGGTGGCTCTCCATGGTCACCACCGAGTTCTCGTACACGGTGGGGCGCACCCCGATGTTGGTCACCGACGGGAAGGTGCGGCGAAACGAAGGGATGTGGACGGCGGTGACGTAGACCCCCTGGCGCGGCAGCAGCTCGTTCTCCCAGTGGAGATTCAGGGTCGGGAAGCCGAGCCTGCGCCCGAACCGCTTCCCCTGCGCCACCTCGCCGTCGATGAAGGTGGTCCGTCCGAGCAGCCTCGCCGCCTCCCCCACCCTGCCCGCCGCGAGCGCCTTGCGGACGCGACTGGTCGACACCACCTCCCCGTCGAGCGTCACGGTCGGCGCGCTCGCGGCGTCGAAGCCCAGCTCGCGGCCCAGCTTCCTCAGCAGATCGACGTCACCGCCGCGGTCGGCTCCGAACCGGAAGTTCGCGCCGATGTAGACCTCGCGCACGCCGAGCCGGCCGACCAGCACCTCGCGGACGAAGGACTCGGCGGAGCTGGCGGCAAAGCCGCGGGTGAACGGCACCACCAGGGTCGCGCCGATCCCGGTGCGCTCGATGAGCTGGAGCCGCTGCTGGAGGGTCGTCACCAGCCGCGGCGCCTGGTCGGGCCGCAGGAGCTTGACCGGGTGCGGCTCGAGGGTCAGCGCCATCGCGGTGGTGCGGAGCTCGGCGCCGCGCGACACCACCTGCCGCAGCACCGCCTGGTGGCCGATGTGGACGCCGTCGAAGTTGCCGATCGACAGCACCGAGCCGCGCGGCGGCTCGTCCTGACCCAGCGGGTCGAAGTAGACCTCCACTCGTGCAGCCTCACACCCGGACCGGGAGGGTCGGCACCGCTCGCGGCCGCGGGCAGTCGGTGACCGCGACCAGCCGGCCGACCACGTCGTAGGGATGGGCGTCCGTGATCTCCACCTCGACCAGAGAGCCGGGGGGCGCGGTGCCGTCGTTGATCAGCAGCCGGCCGTCGATCTCCGGAGCCTGGCGCTGCAGGCGGCCCTCGGTCAGCAGCTCCATCTCGGGGAGCGGACCGGCCACGATCGCCGGCATTGCCCGGCCGACCAGCGCCCGGTTGTGCTCGAGCGAGATCCCCTGCTGCACCGCGAGCAGCCGATCGCGGCGCTCGGCCTTGACCTCCGGCGAGACCGGGTCGCCGAGGGCGGCGCCCGGGTTCTCCTCCTGCCACGAGTAGCAGAACACCCCGAGGTGGTCGAAGCGGGCGGCCGCCACGAAGTCGAGCAGCTCCTCGAACTCGGGCTCGCCCTCGCCCGGGAACCCGACGATCATGGTCGTGCGCAGGGTCAGCGACGGCACCCCCGCCCGTGCCCGGCCGATGAGCCCGAGGTAGCTGTCGCCGTCACCACCCCGCCGCATCGCCTTGAGCACGCCGCGGTTGCAGTGCTGGAGCGGAATGTCGAGGTAGGCCAGGAAGCGTGGGTTCGCCGCCATCAGCTCGAGCAGGCCCTCGTCGAGGGTCGCCGGGTAGGCGTAGAGGAAGCGGATCCAGGGCAGCGACGTCTCGTCGAGCAGCCGCGTCACCAGCTGGCGCAGCCCGCCCCGCCGCAGGCCGAGGTCCTCGCCGTAGCGGGTGGTGTCCTGGGCGATGAGGATCAGCTCGCGGACCCCCTGCCCCTCGAGGCCCCGCGCCTCGGCGACCAGGTCGTCCTGGGGCCGCGACCGGAACCGTCCGCGCATCGCGGGGATGTGGCAGAAGCTGCAGGGGTTGTCGCACCCCTCGGCGACCTTCAGATAGGCGTAGCCCGCGGTTGAGACGATCCGGGGATGAAGGTGGTCGTAGAGGCGCAGTGCCCCGGACTGGTCGGGGAGATGGCCCGGGAGCTCGCCGCGCACCGCTTCCACGACCCTCTCCAGCTCGTCGAGGCCGACGAAGGTGTCGATCTCGGGGATCTCGGCCGCCAGCTCGCGCGCGTATGCCTGCGCCATGCACCCGGCAACGATCAGCCGCCGGACTCGCCCCCGCCGCTTGCCGCCAGCCACCTCGAGGATGGCCTCGATGGACTCGCGCTTGGCATCGTCGATGAAGCCGCAGGTGTTGACCACGATCACATCGGCGTCGGCAGCGTCGGCGGTGATCCGGGCCCCGGCCCGCGCCAGATGGCCGAGCATCACCTCGCCGTCGACCAGGTTCTTGGCACAGCCGAGGCTGATCATCCCCACCCGAACCTCGGTGGGTGCGCGATCAGCCAGGGCAGCGGGACGAACCTTCACTCGGCCTCCGAGCCGGGAATTCTAGCAAGTCGCCGATCAGCGCCAGGGTCCCGTCACCCGCGGGCCGAGCCGAGGTGCTCGGCCACCGCCATGGCCGCCCGCCGGGAGGCGCCGGCCGCACCGAGGCGCCGGCGGACGTCGAGGAGGGCCTCGCGTTGGCCGGCCGCTCCGCCCGCCAGCAGGTGGCGAGTCGTCGACACCAGGCGCTCCGGGTTCCAGTCGGCCTGCAGGAGCTCGGGCGCCACCCGGTCGCCGGCGATCAGGTTGGCGAGCGCAACGTGCGGCACCCTCACCAGCAGCCTGGCGACGAGCGCCGACAGCGCCCGCAGCCGGTAGCCGACGATCATCGGGACTCCGAGAACGGCGCACTCCAGGGTCGCGGTTCCCGAGGCGGTCCACGCCAGCCCGCAGGAGGCGTGGGCATGCCTCCTGCGCTCATCGGCGACCCGGCGCAGCCTCGGGTCCGAGCCGTGGGCCGCGAGCACCTCGTCGATCGCGGCGGCCATGCCCGGCGCCTCCACGAGCACCGCGTCGCAGACCTCGTCGTCCGACAGCCGGCCGAGCGCGTCGACCATCACCGGCAGCAGCTGGCGAACCTCCATGGCGCGCGAGCCGGGCAGCAGCGCCAGCCGCCGTGCGGCCTGGGCCGGCAGATCGTCGAGCAGGCCGTCGCGCTCGATGTCGTCGAGCAGGGGGTGGCCGACGTACCGTGCGCGGACCCCGTGCCGGTCGTAGAACGGGACCTCGAACGGCAGGATGCACAAGACCTCGCGGGCCACGCGCCGGACCGTTCGCACCCTCCCCCGCCGCCAGGCCCACAGCTGCGGCGAGACGTAGAGCAGGACCGGGACCCCGGTCCTTTGCAGGCGGGCCGCCAGGCGCAGGTTGAAGTCCGGCGAGTCGACCAGCACCGCAACCTGAGGGGCTCGCTGCTTCGCGGCGCCGACCACCGAGCGCAGGATGGCGCGCAGCCGCGGCAGCTCGCGAGCCACCTCGACCAGCCCCATGTGCGCGAGCTGCTCGGTGCGGGCGATGCAGTCGAGCCCGGCTCGCTCGAGCCGCTCACCCCCGATTCCGAACGCCTCGATCCCCGGCGAGACGGCGCGCAGCGCCTCGAGCAGGTTGCCGGCGTGGATGTCGCCCGACACCTCGCCCGCGACGATCAGGATCCGGGCTCGCGACGGGGCCGGGTCGCCGCGCATGGCTCAGGGGACGACGTACATCAGCCACCCCAGCACGACGGAGCCGACGGCCATCAGCGCGAACGCCTTCCCGAACAGCCGCAGTCGATCGCGGGTCGAGCGCCGCCAAAGGAAGGCGAAGAACACCGAGACCAGCAGGGCGTGCCAGAGCATCAGCAGCAGGTGGTCGACCACGTCAGTCCTTCTCCCCGCGAGCGATGTCGGAGACGTCGAGCACCAGCAGCAGGTTCATCAGCCCGCCGGTGTAGAGGAAGGTGTTGCCGTACGTGAAGCCGACCGCGACCGGGTCGCCGCCTCCGTCGAGGCCGAAGGGGATGCCGCCGAGAGCCCCGCTCAGGCCGTTGATCCAGGCGAGGCGCCCGAGGTAGAGGAGCCCGTTGCCGAGGCAGGCGAGCGTGGCGAGCCAGGAGAACGGCTCGCCGGGGCGCGGCGTGCCGAGCTCGCCGTCGATCACGACGCCGGTGACGAACGCACAGACGACGATCGCGAAGAAGACGATCGCCCGCCGCCGCTTCCCCAGGATCCAGTGCCCGACTCCCGGCACCAGCCAGGCAGCCAGGAGCAGCAGCGGTGCCGCTCTCTTCCGGATCGGCTCGCTCCCTCCGGTGCCGCGGCCCGCCTCTTTCGTCATCTGCGCTCCTCCGCGTCGATCGCTGCCCGGACCTTGTCGAAGGTCGTGCCGAGCTCCTCCGGGATGACGCGGGTGTCGCCGATCACTCCCATGAGGTTGGTGTCGCCCCGCCACCTCGGCACGACGTGAAGGTGGAGGTGCTCCGCCAGGCCGGCGCCGGCGGCGGCCCCGACGTTGAGGCCGACATTGAAGCCATGGGGCGCGTAGGCGCTCCGCAGCGCACCCATGAGCCGTTTCGCGGTCACCATGATGTCTGCGAGCGTCGCATCGTCCAGGCTCTCGAAATCGCAGACGTGCAGGTTGGGCGCGACCATGCAGTGACCAGAGGTGTAGGGATAGCGGTTGAGGAGCGCGAAGCACCGGCTGCTGCGCAGCAGGGTCAGCGTGTCCCGGTCGTTCGCCGCGACCAGGGCCCGGCAGAAGATGCACTGCTCACGGTCTCGTCTGTCCACGTTGGTCACATACTCGAAACGCCACGGCGCGAACAGCGTCTCCACCTCGGTGGACCGCTACTGCAGAAGCTCTTCGCGCAGGTGCTTGCCGGGTTTGAAGTAGGGGATCCGCTTGGGCGGCACGTGCACCCGGTCACCGGTCTTCGGATTGCGCCCGTTGCGCTCACCGCGCCGCCGGATCCGGAACGATCCGAAGCCGCGGAGCTCGACCTTCTCCCCGCGGCTGAGGGCGCCGATGATGCTGTCGAGGATGACCTGCACCACCTCGTCCGCTTGCTTGCGGGGCAGGTCCGAGCGCTCGGCAATCATCTCCACCAGGTCGGCCTTGGTCATCGTCATGGGGCGTGCCTCCTTGGTCGAACGCGGCGCACCGGTCGAGCGCCGCCACCCCGTGTCAGCTGTCGGTGCCCGCTTCCCCGCCCTCATCGGCCTCGGCGGCGGGGCCCTCGGCCGGCGCCGCCTCACCGCTCCCCGCCTCCTGCTCGACGGCAGCCGCGTCCGCCTCCACGAGCCCGCCGGCGCGCAGGGCGGCCGCCATCGCGGTCTCGGCCGGCTTCGCGGAGTCCACGGTCTCGCCCGCCTCGACCGCCGCCAGCGCATCCTGCGGAATCCCGTGCATCGACAGGCCGATCCGGTTCTCGTTCCAGTCGATGCGCAGGATCCGGCACGCCACTGCCTGCCCGGGGCTGAACATCTCCGCCAGCGTCAGCCCGCCCTCGCGATCGATCTCCGAGATGTGGCAGAGCCCTTCCACGCCCGGCGCCAGCTCGACGAACACCCCGAAGTCGGTGATGTTGGTGGTCCGTCCGCTGACGACGTCGCCGACGCCGTGGGTGTTGGCGTACTCCTCCCACTCGTTGGGCAGGAGCTCCTTCATCGACAGCGAGATGCGCTGGTTCAGAGCGTCGATCGAGGTGATCACGGCCTCGATCTCCTGGCCCTTGGAGACCACCTCGGACGGGTGATTGATGCGGCGGGTCCACGACATGTCGGAGATGTGGACCAGGCCGTCGACGCCGGGAAGAATCTCGACGAAAGCCCCGAAATCGGTCAGGTTGCGCACGATGCCCTTGATGCGATTGCCGACGTGGTGGGTCTCGGCCACCCTCTCCCAGGGGTTCGCCTCGGTGGCCCGCAGCGAGAGCGAGAGCCGCCGCTTGTCGGCGTCGACCTCGGACACCACGACCTCGACCTCCTGGTCGATCTCGAGGATCGAGCGTGGGTTCTTGACCTTCTTGGTCCACGACATCTCGCTGACATGGATCAGGCCCTCGACGCCCTCCTCGAGGGCGACGAACGCGCCGTAGTCGACGATGCTGACCACGCGCCCGGTGACCCGCTTGCCGATCGGGTACTTCTCAGGGACCAGCACCCACGGGTCTTCGAAGCGCTGCTTGTAGCCGAGCGAAACCCGCTCGCGCTCGCGATCGAACTTGAGGACGACCACCTGGACCTCGTCACCGACGTGGAAGTACTCGCTCGGGTGGCCGACGCGGCCCCACGAGATGTCGGTGATGTGGAGCAGGCCGTCGAGGCCGCCCAGGTCCACGAACACACCGTAGTCGGTGATGTTCTTGATCGCGCCGGAGACGAGCTTGCCCTCCTCCAGCTCGGCCATGGTGGCTTCCTTGATCTGCCCCTGCGCGTCCTCGAGGACGGCCTTGCGCGAGAGCACGACGTTGGAGCGCCGGCGGTCGAACGAGATGATCCGGGCCTCGACCTCGGTCCCGATGTAGTCCTCGAGCCGGCGGTTCGGCCGCAGGTCGACCAGCGAACCGGGCAGGAAAGCACGGATCCCGATGTCGACCGACAGCCCGCCCTTCACACGCTCGATCACCTTGCCGACGACCGGCTCGCCGCTCCGATAGGCCTCCTCGATCCCGCGCCAGGTCTTCAGCTTGGTGGCGCGGTCGCGGGACAGCCGGAGACGGCCCTCGACCTCGTCGAGCCGCTCCACGAACACCTCGACGTCGTCGTCCACATCCACCGTGACCTTGCCGGTCTTGGGATCCGTGAACTCGGCGACCGGGACGGAGCCCTCGCACTTGAAGCCGATGTCGATCATCACCTCGTCCTGCGTCACCGCGACGACCACCCCGTGCACGACCTCCCCCTCGCGCAGTGACTGCATGGACCTCTTCATCAGCTCTTCCATCGAGAGCTGCTCCCGCTCCTCCGCCTCTCTCCTTTCGTCGTTGCTGCCAAGGTCGCTGGTCAAACTGGATCCTCCTCGCCAAAGCCACCGCAGGTGCCCTTAGCTTGCGTGGTTCGTGTACCTTACGGCGTCCTGGCCTGTGCTGTCAAGGGTCCGGCTCCGCGGCGGCGTCCAGCGCCTCGAGAAGTCGCCGCACCACCTCCTCCGGGCCGTGGTCGGTGGTGTCGATCACGAGCACGCCCTCCGCCACGTGGAGCGGCGAGTCGGCGCGGGTGCTGTCCTGGCGGTCACGCTGCTGCTGCTGGTGCCTCACCTCGTCCAGGCTGGGCGCCTCGCCCCCGCCGAGGTCGCGGTGCCGGCGCCGCGCCCGCTCATCGGCGGCGGCGGTCAGAAACACGCGCAGCGTGGCGTCCGGGAACACGACGCTGGTGATATCGCGTCCCTCCATCACGCCCCCGCGGCGCAGGCCCAGCTCGCGCTGCAGCGCGACCAGCCGGCGCCGCACCGCCGGGAGGGCCGACACGGCGGACGCCATCATCGCGACCTCGGGGCTGCGGATCTCGTCGCGGATGTCGGCGCCGTCGACCAGCACCCGCAGCTCGCTGCCCGGCTGCACGAGCTCGAGCTGGTGGGCGTCGAGCAGGCCGACGATCTTCCCGGCCGCCTCGGGTCCGATCGGCGGCCGCATCCCCTCTCGGAGCGCGAGCCAGGCCACGGCGCGGTACATCGCGCCGGTGTCGAGGTACGGGACTCCGAGCCGGCGGGCGAGCATCGCGGCGACCGTCGACTTGCCGGCCGCGGCCGGACCATCGATCGCGACGATCAGTGGTTTCCCGCTCGCGCGTCGGCGGTGGGGGGACACGGTGCCGGTGCTCCCCTTCACGCCCGCACGGCGGCCGGCGTCGCGGGCGGCCTCATCGCGGCCTCGGCGGCACCCGCGTCCCGGCTGGAACCGCGCCCGCGCTCCGCATCAACCACCCTCCGCCGGCGGAGCGGTCGCCGCGCTGCCCGGCTCGACGGGCTGTGCCGGCGGCGGCGGTTGGACCGGCCGCCGCGCCGACTGGTGCCAGGGCAGCACCTCCACCGGCAGCTCGATCACCGGCTTCGCCGGGTCGGTGGTTGCGATCCGCACCGAGGTGCGGAGCTCCTCGCCCTCGATCGTGATGCCCTCGGCGAGGGTGACCCGCAGCGAGTGGATCTGCTGGCTCCCGGTGCTCTCCAGCTTTGCGGTGACGAGCTTCGGATCGGCCACCTCGACCGCCGTGACCTCGAACGACCGGCGGCCCGAGTGCGACAGCCGCACGAGCACGCTGCTGCCCCCGGGGCCCCGGTCAGCCGGCCACATCCGCACCGGGAGCGGCCGCAGCTCGATGATCGGCCGCACCCTGACGATCAGCGGCAGCTCGAGGGCCGGCGACCGAGGATCGTTGGTGGCGAGGCTGATCAGGCCGTCATGACTGGACGCCGCCGGCGCGTCCATGGTGACGACCAGCCACTGGTCGCCCGGCTTCGGCGCCTGACGGCCGACCGGCTCCTCGGTGCCGTCAGCCGGCGACAACGTCACCTGCAGCCCCTGCTCCAGGCTGGTCTTGACGAGCCGGGCCTCGAGCGGCAGATCGTCCGCGCGGTGCAGCAGGACGCGCTGCTCGACGGAGGTCCCCTCGACGGTGTTGAGGTAGACGCGGTGCGCGGGCGCGGCCACGATCGGCGTGACCGCGTTGAAGCTGACGGTCAGCCGCAGGCTCTCGGCACCCGCCGCGTCGGTCTGGACGCTGATGGTCTTCGTGAGTCGGCCGGCCTGCCCGCTGTTGGTCTTGACTTTCGCCTTGAGCTGCCCCGACTGACCAGCCGGGATCACCGAGTCGAACTCGGCGACTGCGCAGCCTCACGACGGTTTGGCGCGCACGATGCGGACATCTGCGCCGCCGTTGTTGTGGAACCGGAACACGGCCACTGCCTCGCTGCCCGAGGTCACGTCGCCGAGATCGATGGCGGCCTGCTCCACCTGAAAAGCCGGGGCCGGCGCCGCGTCCTCAGCCACGGCCGCCCCCGCAGCAGCGATCACGATCACTCCCAGGACCGCGGCGGCGGTCCCCATGACGAGCTTCATCGAGTCCTCCCGGGCGCCTCCCATGGCCAGCGGGCGGTGCGGCCGGGGTCGGCCGCTGCACGATGGCTCGGAGTCGGAGGCGCGCCGCGGGCGATTGTACAACGACGGCTGGTTCAGGTCGTTGGCCCGGCTGACACCTCGCCGTTCAGCCCGGCCACCGAAACCCGCAGCGGGATCCGGCGGCCGGCCCGCGCCAGCGCCTCGCGGGCGAGCCGGACCAGCCCGCTGCAGCAGGGCACCTCCATGACCATGACCTCGAGCGACCTGATGCCGCCGTGATCGATCATCTCGGCGAGCTTCGCCACGTAGCCTTCCTGCCGGGTGTCGAGCTTCGGACAGGCGATCGCGAGAGCCCGGCCGTCGAGGTAGCGACGGTGGAAGCCGCCGACCGCGTAGGCGACGCAGTCGGCGGCGAGCAGGACCTCAGCGTCGGCGAGGAACGGCGCGACCGGCGGCAGCAGGTGGAGCTGGACCGGCCACTGCCGAAGCCGCGACGCGTTCTCGGGATCGCGGGCCGGCGGCGGTCCGAGGAGGCCAGGGGCGGCCACGCGCGAGCCTGGGCAGGCCGGGGCGGCCTGCTGGCCGGCCACCGGGAGCCCGCCCAGCCGCCCGGGCACCTGCGGCGACCGCGGCGCAGCAAGATGGCGCTCGACGGCCGCCCGGTCGAACGGATCGGCCTCCCGCCGCACCACCGTGATCGCGCCCTGGGGGCAGTGCCCGAGGCAGGCGCCGAGCCCGTCGCAGCGAGCATCGGAGAGCAGGCGGGCCTTGCCGTCGACGATCCGGATGGCGCCCTCGGCGCAGCTCGGCACGCAGTCGCCACAGCCGTTGCACAGGTCCTCGTCGATCTCGACCACCTCGCGGACCGTCACCTCAGCCCTCGGCGCGGTCGCGCAGCATTGTCAGGAGCATGGTGGTGTCGGCGACCGCGCGAAGGGCGTGCGGAACACCTGCCGGCATGACCACCATCTCGCCGGCGGCCGCGGGCACTGGCGTGCCGCCGATGGTCAGGCCGAGCTGCCCGGAGACGACGTGGACCAGCGCGTCGAACGGCGCCGTGTGCTCGGAGAGCTCCTGGCCGGCCGCGAACGCGAAGATCGTCACGCTGCCGCCCGCGCTCCGGGCGAGCACCCGGCTGACGATCGCAGCCGGCGCGACGCTGACGAGCTTCGCGACCTCGACCGCCTCAGCCGGCGCGATCAATGTCGCTCGCGAAGAGTCCTTCATGATGCACCCCCGCAGCGCAGTTTGGCCGGGCCCCGGCGGCCCGTCCTTGATCCAGATCAAGCCGGCGGCTGGGAACGCGGGTACAGCGGCTGGCCGGCGATCACCGCCACGGTGTCGCCGCCTCGCGCAGTGCGCCAGCCGTCGAGGACCTCGGATGGGTGGCTCGCCGGGTGGAAGCCGAGCCGTCGCGCCAGCGCCGGGTCGAGCCGCGACACCAGGTGCACCCGATGGCGCGCCGTCAGGTCGACCAGCCGCAGCGTGGTGTGCCCGTACTGAACCCACCGCTCGGCCAGCCGCGCCATGATCGCGGCCGGCCTCGGATCGTCCAGGAAGGGCTGCATGTCCGGCGAACCGGCGCCCCCCGCGAGCTCGGCCGCGAACAGCAGCTCGCCCCCCGCGTCCAGGAAGCGGCAGGCCGCGTCGAGGCCCTTGTGGGCCTGGATCAGGGTCGCGTCCGACGGCGCTCCGCCGCCGGAGGCGACGGCCAGCGGGAAACGGCCGTGGGCCGCGGTCTCGTACCAGGCTCTGGCCTTCTCGACGGCGGCGGCGAAGGCCGGCCGCCACGGGCCGGCGGCTGCGAACGCTGGGCGTCCATCGCTCCCGGCGACCAGGCAGAGCGCGCAGTCGGGCGGCCGCAGATCGGCCGCGCGGGCGATCTGGTCGGCGACCGGGTTGCCGTCCAGCACGCCGGGCTCGCAGCCAGGGTCGCGCTCGAGCAAGCCGCCGCGCCGCCGCAGCACCAGGGCATGGTTGGCCTGGATCTCCCGGTAACCGGCGGCGCCCGGAAACACCATCTTGGGGCCGCCGCCGAACCCGGCGAAGTAGTGGTGCCGCACCCCGCCGACGGTGACGAGCAGCCCGGCCTCGACGACCCGCCGGTGGAGGCGGATGCTCGTCCCATCCGAGAGCGTGCCGGCCTGCACCAGGGTGGCGTCGTCGCGCGCGTCGTGCTGCACCACGGCGACGCCCGGCGGCAGCGAGCCCACCAGGGAGCCGAGCTCCTGCGGGCCGGCCGGCGGGTGGGTGCCGCAGGCCACCATCACCGTCACCCGGTCGAGCGGAACGCCCGCCTTGGCGAGGCGCGCGAGGACGGCAGGGAGGACCTCCGGCAGGGCGACCCGGCGAGTTGCGTCCGGGACCACGATCGTCGCGTCGCGGCGGCCGCGGGCGAGGTCGACCAGCGGCGGTCCCTCCAGCGGTCGATCGAGCGCCTGGCCGACCAGCAGCGGCAGGCTGGCCGGACCGGGGGGCGCGGCCGGTGCCATGGACCGGATACGCAGCCCTCTCAGATCGATCGCGAGTGCGTCGGGTCCGAAGGGCAGCCTGACGATCATGGGCCCACCATACCATCGCGGAACGGCCGGTCAGGCTGAGCGACGTAACGCCTGGGAGCCTGCAGGGCATAGGCCCCTGTGTGCGCTCCTGGTGTGGATCGTGTTGTTGGCCTCTGCCCACAGTCTCCTCGGAGTCCGTGCCGCAGTGGCCGTCCGACAACGGCTCGGTCGACCACGCCCTCCGAAAAGGCCAATGCGGTACGAACTCCTCGCCCCATCAGGGTGGCCGAGGCCCAGGGCAGCCGCCGCACCGTCGTGGGCTCGCGGCCGTGGGGAATGACCGTGCGCGCGATCTCCGCTCAGCGAGTGGCAGCCGGCGGGACGGGTGGTGATCGCCGGAGGGGCGCTGCCCGGGCGCGGCGGCGGTCAGCCGCCGGCCGCCCGCTCACGACTCGATCCTCGCCCCGTGCTCGTCGATGAACCACAGCCGGCAGGCCAGTTCGACGCCGCAGCGTTCCACCACCCGCTCCCGCATCAACCGCTGGAGCTGGGCGACGTCGTGCGCCGAGCAGGGAGGGGTCGTGACGATCGCGTTGGGCGACCAGTCGGCGACCCTCGCCCCTCCGAACCGGAGCAGCTCGCAGCCGGCGCGGGCGAGGAAGGCAGCCGCCGAGCCGCCCGGCGGGTCGTGGAATACGACCGGGGCGACCCGCCCCCGGAGCGGCCCGACCGGGCGGCGAGCCGTCACCACGCGCGGGGAACGGCCCGACGCCGACCCATGGCCGGAGCGCAAGCCGATCCTGGTGACCACCGCCCGGCCCTCGCTCAGGCACGTGCCCCACGCCGCGTCGCTGGTCTTCGCGAGGGCCCGGGTCGTGCCGGCGCCCGGGCGCGCCAGCTCGACCCACTCGACCGTGTCTGCAAGCGCGGATGGCTCGCCACAGGCGGCCGCCCGCAGGTCGGCGCCGGCGCTGCCCGGCTCCCCCACCAGCCGCTCCAGCTCCGGCGCTCCATATCGTGCCAGGGAGCCGCCGAGCTGTGCCAACTTGGCACCAGCCCCCGCCACCACCCCGTCACCCTCCACGGTCCAGCGCTGCAGCTCGCCCGCGAGGTGCAGCAGCGGGACCCGGAGCCCGCGATCCGGAGCCACGATCCTGCTCCCGGCACCCAGCACCAGCCACCGGAGGCCGTGGCTGGCAAGCAGGTCGATCGCCCGCTGGCCCGCCGATGCCGTGCTGCAGCGGATCAGGAGGTCGCCGAGACCGCCGATCGCGAGGGTGGTCCAGGCTCCGAGGTCGACCCGTTCGTGGACCTCGAGGTCGCCGCCGAGACGGAACTCCCGGAGCAGGCTCTTGAGGGTCGACGGCAGATCACCCACGCGGCGGGCTCCCCGGTCAGCAGTATGGCATGGTGTTTGCTTTACGTATCGCCAGCCAGTCGACGCAACGAACTGGTACACGCATCATACCTCCTCCTTCCTCCTGCGGACCTCACGGTCCGCTCCTTTTTTTAGGCGGACGACCCGCTGCCGCCGAGGCCGAGGCTGCGGACGTGATAGAGCAGGGTCTGCCGGGAGATGCCGAGCTCGCGGGCCGCGGCGGTGCGGTTGCCGCCGTGGCGATGGAGGGTGGTGCGGAGCAGCCGCCGGCGGAAGTCCGCGGTCGCCTGCGTCCACCGCTGGGGAGCCGGTGACCGGGTGTCCGGGAGCGGCAGCATCGCCCGGGTCACGATGCCGCCCGCGGCCTCGACCACGGCCAGCTCGACGACGTGCCGCAGCTCGCGGACGTTCCCCGGCCAGCCGTAGCCCAGCAGTGCCGCCTCGGCGCCGGCGCTCCAGCGGCACGGTCGCGCGCCGAGCCGGCGCGAGGCCTCGTCCGCGAACAGGCGTCGCAGCAACGGCAGGTCCTCGGTCCGCTCCCGCAGCGGTGGGACCCGCAGCACGGCGAACGCCAGCCGGTAGTACAGGTCGGCGCGAAACAGACCCGCCTCCATCCTGGTCCGGAGGTCGCGGTGGGTGGCCGAGACCACCCGCGCATCCACCGCGTGGAAGGTGGTCGAGCCGACCGGCCTGACCTCGCCGGACTCCAGGACGCGCAGCAGCTTGGCCTGCATGGTGAGATCGAGGTCGCCGATCTCGTCGAGCAGCAGGGTGCCCCGGTGGGCGGCCCTCACCAGCCCCTGCCGCGGGCGGTCCGCGCCGGTGAAGGCGCCGCGCACCGAGCCGAAGAGCTCGGCCTCGAGCAGGTCTCTCGGGATCGCGGCCACGTTGACCGGCACGAAGGCGCCGGTCCTGCCCGAGAGGCGATGGATGGCGCGCGCCACCACCTCCTTGCCGGCGCCGGTCTCGCCGAGGACCAGCACCGCGAGATCGCTCGGCGCCACCCGCCGCACCTCCGCCCGCAGCAGCGCGGCGGCGGCCGAGGGACCGTGCACGCCGGCATCCCCGTCGGGGCCGGCCAGTGCGGGCCCGGCACCGGACGCGGTCAGGGCCAGCAGGCCGAGGAGCGCGCGCCAGACCGCTCCCTCGCGAGGCCGCCCGCCCAATGGGACCACGCGCAGGGCGCCGCTGACGACCTCCTCGCCGGGAGGCCCGCCGCCGCTGCGCCAGGCCACCTCTCCGTTGCCGGCACAGCGGGCCTCGATTCCGGTGAGCCCGACCCAGCGCAGCAGCCGGCTCGACTGGTCCCCGCTCAGCGCCGCCGGATCGCCCTCGCAGGCGAGCACGGCCAGCGCCTCGATGACGTCCGGCGCCACGGAGGCCGTCGCCGGCGCGCCACCGGCGACAGGCTCGCCGATCGTCAGGTGCCGCGGTCGCCGCAAGCTGCCCACCGTCACCTCGGCTCAAGGAGGGCAGCATGGGATTCCGTCCAGCTCGAGCCGCCGCTGTCGCCGCCGGCCGACGGACGCGACCGCTCAGGCCGGCCGGAAGTGGCCTGCAGTCGGTGGCGCGAGCCCGGCCCGGCTGGTCGAGAGCCTCATGGCCCGCGGCCGGTTCCAGGGTCCCGAGGCGCTGGGAGCGGCTGCGGCTCGAGCCCCGGGCCCAGCCAGGACCACGATCCGTCGCCAGCCACCGCCAGGGAGCCGCGGGTCTCCAACCAGGCCGGGATCACCATCGCGAGACGATCGCCCTGGCGGCAGGCCCAGGGGGTGTGGAAGTGCCCCCACAGCAGGACGTCGACACCTTCTGCCCAGGCCTGGGCGGCGGCCCGCTCCAGATCGCGGACCGGCTTGCGGTACCGGTACTTGCGGTTCGTCACGGCGAGCCGCGCCTCCATGTTGGCAACGATGGCCACGGCCAACGACGCCGGGAGCAGGTGGGCCCAGAGCCGCGCCGGCCTCGACTTGGAGACGGCCGACCAGAACCGGTACTGGATGTCGCGGAGGTTCACCCGGTCACCGTGGACGATCCGGAAGGCGCGCGGCCCGGCCGCGAACTGGTACCGGCGGCAGGCCTGGTCGATGTGCGCCGCCAGGTCCGGCTCGTCGAGAAAGAAGTCGCGGTTGCCTTCGATGAGCACCACCCGGACGCCCCGCTGCCGGACCCGATCCCACTGCCCGAGCACGCGGCGCACGCCCGGGGTCCAGAACTTGGCCATTCCGATCAGGTACTGGAAGGCGTCGCCGAGGTAGATCAGCTCGCCGACGCCGGCGTCGGCCGCGCGCGCCACCAGCCTCACCATGTCGTCGGCATCGGTGCCGCCGTGCCCGACGTGGGCGTCGGCGATGATGAGCCGTGTCACAGCGGCATGGTACAGGAGTCTCCGCGGCAGGCGAGTCGCCCACTTGACGGATATACTTGAGGTGATCCCCGTCAGGAGGGAACCTGAGGCTCGTGCGGTCGACGTCCCTTCCCTCGCTGCTCGCAGCGCTGTGCCTGATCGGCGCTCCTGCCTCGATCGGGCCGGCTGCCGGGCCACCGCCCGGCCACCGGATCGCGCCGGCGATCATCGCCGACCTCGCGGCCGGCGTTGACCGGTTCCCGGTGATCGTCCACCTCGCGACCTCGGCCCAGGCCCGGACCCCCCTGGACCCCCGGTCGGACGATGGCGACCGGCTGCGTCGCGACGCGGTGCGGGACATTGTCGGCTCGGAGCTGGCCGGGCTGGCGGCCGCCCTGGGCCCGGATGAGCTCGCATCGGTGCGCCCGTTCCTGCTCCAGCCGGCCTACGCGGCGACGCTGACGCGGCGCGGGCTGCTCGAAGTGATCGACCGCCCTTCGGTGATCGCAGTCGAGCCCGATCTGGTGTTCACCGCACACACCGCCGAGGGGCTCGAGATGATCGGCGCCGTCAGCCTGCACGAGCTCGGGTTCACCGGGGAAGGCACCGCGGTCGCGATCATCGACACCGGAATCGATGCCCTGCACCCGACGCTCGGCGGGCTCCCGCTGCCGAACCCGAAGGTGGTTCGCGGGCTCGACACGGCCGACCTCGACGACGACCCGACGGACTGCGGCGGCCACGGCACTGCGGTGGCCTCCATCGCCGCCGGCACCTCCTACCAGTGGAGCCCGCAGCTGCGGTTCGCGGGCGGCGTCGCTCCCCAGGCGAAGATCCTGGCGTACAAGGCGAGCCCGGACGCCGACTGCGGCTCGTTCCAGCTGTCGGCGGTGGTGGTTGCGATCGAGGACGCCCTGCTCCACCGGCTCGGCGACGGCTACCAGCTGGCGGCGATCAACCTGTCGTTCGGCGCAGGCGCCTTCGAGGGGCCCTGCGACGGCTTCGCGTCGAGCTATGCGAACGCGGCGGCGGCCGCCGCCGAGGCCGGCGTCACGGTGGTCGCATCGTCGGGGAACGAAGGCCTGACGGACGCGATCGCGGCCCCGGCGTGCGTCGGCGAGGTGCTGAGCGTGGCCTCGGTCTGGGACACCGACTCGGGCTGGGTCGGCTACAGCTTCTGCCTCGATCCCGAGTGCGAGGCGCGCTGCGACGACAGCTTTCGGCCGGCCGGTGCGGTCACCTGCTACAGCAACGCAAGCCCGGTCCTCGACCTGCTCGCGCCCTCGGAGTACCTGCGCGCCGCCCGCGCCGACGGCCAGACCATCGAGTTCGGAGGCACCTCCGGAGCCGCTGCCTACGCCACCGGAGCGGTCGCCCTGGTCCGCCACGCGGCGCCGGAGCTCGCCCCGGCGGCCGTCCGCCAGCTGCTCCAGCTCAGCGGAGACCCGACCTTCGACCCGCGCAGCGGCCTGGTCCGGCCGCGGGTCAACCTGGAGCGAGCGCTGTCGGCCGCCGACCGCATTCACGCCTCGACCGCACCCGGCATGACAATCGCGGTCGACCCCGTCCACCCGACGGTGTCGAACCTGGACGTCCAGCAGCCGGGGCTGATCGGCTCGGTGCGGGTCCTGCTCCAGCTCATCCATCCGGCGCCGGAGCGGCTGGAGGTGGAGCTGGTGAGCCCCTCGGGCACCCGGGTTCGATTGCACGACCACGGGGCAGGCTCGATTCCGGGCAACGGGGATGCGCCGCACCACGATGGGCTCTGGGGCCTGTACCCCGACGAGCTGGAGCCGGCCGACAGCCTCGGCGAGCTCTCCGGCGAACCCGCGGCCGGGAGCTGGCGCCTCGAGATCCTCGACGGCGGGCCGGCGGGCCCCGGCGGCGAGCTCGCCCGTCTCGTCGGCTGGGCGATCGCCATCGAGGCCGCCGAGCCGCCGGCCGCGCCCGCGGCCGCGACCACCGTCATCATCCCGGTCGTCGCTCACGGCCACGGCGCTCTCGGGTCGATGTGGAGGTCCGACGTCCGCATCTTCAACCCTTCCCCGGACACCGCGGCCACGGCCCGGCTGTACTTCGTGTCGGCGGCCGGGGACGGCACCCCGGTCTACCGCCAGAGCGAGCTTGTCCTCGCCCAGGACACGGTCGTCTCGCTCCCGGATGTGGTGGCCCGCCGCTTCGCTGCGGCCGCGCCGCGGGGGACCCTGCTGGTGCAGTCTGCCGCGGCCGGGCTGCTCGCGACCTCGCGGACCTTCACCGGGGACTGGGCGTCCGGGAGCTACGGCCAGTTCATCGGCAGCGTGCACCCCGCTCAGGTCACCGGGCTGGGAGAGCCGCCGCTGGCGATCGCGGAGATCGCCGTCGATCCCGACTTCCGCACCAACCTCGGGCTGAGCGAGGTCGCTGGCGACAGCGCCACGGTGACCGTGGTCAGGGTCGACGGCGGCACTGGCAATCCCCGGGGATCGCCCATGACCTTCAGCGTCCCGCCGTTCTCGAACCTCCAGGTGCCGATCTCGGCCGGCCCCGGTGCGTCGCCGGTCTACGCGGTGGTGGAGGTCTCGGCAGGCGGGGGACGAATCACGGCGTATGCGTCGCTGGTTGACAACCGGACCGGCGACGCGGTGTTCGTCCCGTCGACCCGGCCGCCGTCTGTCGACCGCCTCATGATCCCGGTCGTGGCGCGGCATCCGGGCCGCAACGGCACCCAGTGGCGCAGTGCGCTCCAGGTCGTGAACCTGGGCCCGATGGACGCCACTCTCGAGCTCCGCCTGCGGCCGCGACTCGACGTCCCGGCGCCGGCCCCCGCCAGCGCGGCGCTGGGGCCCGGGCAGTCACTGTCCGTCGCCGATGTGGTGCAAGACCTCTTCGGCCTCGACCAGGCGGTCGGCTCGCTCGAGATCAGCGTCGGCGAGGGGACGGCCCCGATCGTCGCCAGCTCGCGGACCTTCAACGTGACTGCGGCCGGCAGCTACGGCCAGGCGGTGGGCCCGGTGAGTTCCGGCGTCGGCCCTCGGGCGGTGATCCTGCACGTCGACGCTTCGGCCTCGCTGCGGACCAACCTCGGGCTCTGCGAGGTCACCGGATCCGGGGTGCGGGTGCGCTGCACGCTCCGCGACGAGCACGGCCGCGCTCTCGGCCAGCCCCTGTCCCTCGAGCCCGGTCCGTTCGAGCTCATCCAGATCGACGACGTGTTCGCGGCCGCCGGTGCCCCGCCCACCGAGAACGCCCGCATCGAGCTCGAGCAGGTCTCGGGTACCGGCGAGTTCACCGGCTACGCCTCGGTGGTCGACGCGGTCACCGGGGACGCGATCTTCGTGCCCGCGACGCCGCTGGCGCCGTGACCCGCCGACGGTGAGCCGGGTCACCCGGCGCGCCGCCTCCCCTTCCGATACAATGTCCAGAGGAGAGACAGTGGAGGGGCGCTTCGCTCGGCTCGTGCTCCTGGTGTGGCTGGCGGCGCTGTCGGGCGTCGCCGGGGCGGACGCGGCCACCACCGTGCTGCTGGGCGAAACCGTGGTCTGCGACGCCTCGGCGTCCGAAGGCCATCCCTCCTCCTACACCTGGTACGTCACCGAGCCGGGCGGTTCGCCGCCCGCCCAGCCCACCTCCACGGCGGTCAGCTTCCCGCTCCTCCTCGACGTCATCGGCACCTGGACCGTCGAGCTGGTGGTGGGCTACCCCCATCAGGTGCCGGGCGGTGGCACCTACCAGTCGGAGGCCAGCACGACGATCGAGGTCAAGGTCGTCATGGCCTCGCTCGAGCTGTCGAGCGACCGGATCACGACCGAGGAGAGCCTGACGATGGATGGCACGGCCTCCCGCTGGTCGAGCGGGGTAACGCCGACAGCGATGTGGCGGATCGACTGGGTGGCCTACGCCCCGTGCAACCTGGGGCCGCCCTCCGACCCCTCGGAGCTGGTGTGCGTGCTGCCCCCGGGCGCGCTCGAGCCGGGCTCGCACGTGGCCTCGCTCCGGCTCGACGACCCGGCCAGTGGCCAGTGGCACCGAGCCCTCGCCAACTTCGAGGTCGCGGCCATCGTGCCGCTCGCCGTCGACTTCATCTGGGAGCCGGTGAACCCGGACCCGGGGACGCTGGTGCAGCTCGAGATCCTGATCGAGCCGCCCGCAGCCGCGGCCGAGCTGGTGACCGCCACCTGGGACTGGGGCGAGGGCCAGCCGCCGGAGCAGGTGCCCTGCACCTACGGGTGCCTGTTCTCGAGCCACGTCTGGGCCGATGAGGGCTGGTACGACGTCCACCTGCTCGTCGAGACTGCCGACGAGTCGGCCGAGGTCACGCGCACCATCCAGGTGGGCGACCCGCCGGTTCCTCCGGCCGCGTCGTTCACGGCGGTGCCGACCGACCCGTTGCTGCTGGCGCCGGTGGCATTCACCTTCACCGGGTCGTGCGAGGAGCCCTGTACCTACGCCTGGGACTTCGGCGACGGCAGCACCGCCTCGATCCCGAGCCCGAGCCATGCCTATCCCGTGCCGGGCACTCCCACGACGCGCCTCACCCTGACCAACGACGGCGGGACCGACACCGCGCAGCTCCCGATCACGGTCACCCCGTGCTGGTCGCCGGCGGCGCCGACGCAGTCCGGCAGCTGCTTTGGGGGACCGGTGCAGCTCACCGCCGCCGCCGGGGTGGGCTGGCTGTGGAGCACCGGGGGGACCTCGCAGTCGGTCACGGTCGGGCATCCCGGAGGCTACTGGGTCGACGTCAACAGCGGCGCTGCCTGCTGGGGCCACGCTCCGTGGACGGTGTCGCTGGGCAACTGCGGAGATCCCGGCGGCGATGCCGACCTCGACGGCGCCACCGACGCCTCCGACCTCCCGGCGCTGCTTCGCGAGCTCGCCGACGGCGACGGCACGGCAGTCACCGATGCGGGCGGCGGAGACCTCAGCGCGCCGGGTGGCGACGTCACCCGTGACTGGCAGCTCACCGCCGCCGACCTCCAGGCGATCCTGGCGATCCTGTTCGCGGCTCCGTGACCGGACCCGTTGGCGGCGCCCGGCGGGCGCGCCGCCGTCGGCCTACCGGTTCTTGCTCGCGAACTCCTCCATGAAGCCGGCCAGGGCCTGCACGCCATCGATGCCCATCGCGTTGTAGATCGAGGCGCGACAGCCGCCGACCGAGCGATGCCCCTTGAGCCCGAACATCCGCTTCGCCTTGGCCTCGGAGACGAACTTGGCCTCGAGCTCCTCGGACGGCAGCCGCCAGACCACGTTCATCACCGACCGGCTGCCCGGGTCCACCGGGCAGCGGTAGAAGCCCGCGCTGCCCTCGATGACGCCGTAGAGCAGGTCCGCCTTGGCCCGGTTCCTGCTCTCCATCGCGGCCAGCCCGCCCTCCTGCTTCACCCACTGCAGCACGTTGCGGACGATGTAGATCGAGAACGTGGGCGGGGTGTTGTAGAGGGACTCCTCCTTGACGTGGGTGGAGTACCTGAGCATCGTCGGCAGCCCGTCGTTGGCCTTGTCGAGCCAGGACCGCTTGAGGATGACCACGACGACGCCGGACGGACCGAGGTTCTTCTGCGCCCCGGCGTAGATCAGCGCGAACCGGTTGGCGTCGAACGGGCGCCACAGCAGGTCCGACGACATGTCGGCCACCAGCGGCACCGCGCCGACCTCGGGGAACTGGTGGTACTGGGTGCCCTTGATGGTGTTGTTCGATGTGATGTGGACGTACGCCGCCGCCGGATCGAGCGCGAGCTCCTGCTGGGCGGGAACGCGGGTGAAGCCGTTGCCGTCGCAGGTCGCGGCGACCCGGGCGGAGGCCACGATCTTGGCCTCCTTGTAGGCCTTCTCGGCCCACGACCCGGTGATCACGTAGTCCGCCGACCCGCCCTTGGGGATGAAGTTCATCGGCACCATCGCGAACTGGGTCGACGCGCCGCCCTGCAGGAAGAGCACCACGTGATCGTCGTCCAGCCCGAGCAGCTCGCGGAACAGGTCCATCGCCTCGTGATGGACCGCGTCGTACTCCTTGGACCGGTGCGAGGTCTCCATGACGGACATCCCGGTGCCTGCCCAGTCGATCATCTCGTCGCGAGCGCGCTCGAGCGCGGCCACCGGAAGGGTCGCCGGCCCAGCGTAGAAGTTCCAGCTCCTCATGGCTCCTCCCTTCAAGCCGTGTGGCTGACGAAGTCCTCGAGGATGTGCACGACCACGTCCCCGATCCGCAGCAGGTTCTCGGTGCTCGATGCCCCGATGTGGGGCGTCATGACGACGTTGGGAGCATCGTACAGCGGGCAGGCCGGATCCGGCGGATCCGAGAAGAAGACGTCGGTGGCGTAGGCGCGCAGCTTCTTCGACGCGAGGGCCGCCGCCACATCGGCCTCGACGATGCACTTGCCGCGGGCGGTGTTGACGATGACCGCACCGTCCTTCATCGCGGCGATCGTGTCCTTGTTGATCATGCCACGCGTCTGGTCGGTCAGCGGGACGTGGAGCGACAGGTAGTCGGACTGGGCGAGCACCTGCTCGAGCGGGACCAGCTCGACCAGCTCGTGTCCCTTGAGCAGCGGGTCGAAGGCGATCACCCGCATCCCGAAGGCCAGCGCTCTGCGCGCCAGCTCGGTGCCGATGTTCCCGGCGCCGATCAGGCCGAGGGTCTTGCCCATCAGCTCGGTGCGCTTGAGCTCCTTCTTGAGCCACTGGCGTTGCGTCATGCTGACGTGGCCGTCGATCAGCCGCGAAGGCACCGCGATCATCAGCGCGAACGCCAGCTCGGCGACCGCCACCGCCGAGGCCTCGGCGGTGTTGAAGACCTGAATGCCCTTGGAGCGGGCGTAGTCGACGTCGATGTTGTCGAGGCCGACTCCGCCCCGGATGACCAGCCGCAGCTTCTTGGCGCGATCGATGTAGTCGCGGTCGCACTTGGTCTTGGAGCGGACCAGGACCACGTCCACCTCGGCCACCTGCTCCTTGTCGTCGGTGACCTCGCCGAAGGCCGCCAGCTTTCCGGGCAGTGACGGGTCGAACGCGTCTGAGATCAGGATCTTCATGTCGTCTCCTCCGTTCTCGTCAATCCTCGAGGGGTCGTACGATCAAACCATCGCGCAGCTTGGGCTCGAACCAGGTCGACTTCGGCGGCATGACGCGACCGGCGTCGGCCACCGCGAACAGCTGCTCGATCGAGGTCGGGTGCATCGCGAACGCCACCGCGAACCGACCCGAGTCGACCAGCCGCTCGAGCTCGCCCAGCCCGCGGATCCCGCCCACGAAATCGATCCGCTCGTCCTTGCGGGGGTCGCCGATGCCGAGCCACGGCCCGAGCAGGTTGTCCTGCAGGATCGCCGCATCGAGCGACCGCACCGGGTCGTCAGTCGGGTAGCTGCCGGGCTTCGCCGTCAGCCGGTACCACCGCCCACCCAGGTACATCCCGAAGCACCGCGGCCGGTCCGGCCTGCCGCGCTCGACCGGCACCACCTGGAACCTCTCCTCCACTGCGGCGAGGAACACATCCACCGTCCGGCCCTGGAGGTCCTTGACCACCCGGTTGTAGTCCAGGATCTGCATCTGGTCGTGGGGGAAGATCACGGCCAGGAAGAAGTTGTAGCCCTCCTCGCCGGTGTGGCCGGGGTTGGCCTGGCGCCGCTGCGCCCGCACCCTGGTCGCCGCGGCCGAGCGATGGTGGCCGTCGGCGACGTACATCACGGGGACGGGGACGAACGCCGCGACCAGCGCCTCGCGGTCGCGTGGCTTGGAGATTTCCCAGACCACGTGCTGGATCCCGTCCGGCGCGACGAAGTCGTAGGCCGGCGCCGCGGCGGCGAGGCGGCTGACGATGGCGTCGATCTCGGGCCGCGCCTTGTAGGTCAGGAACACCGGCCCGGTCTGGGCGTCGAGGGCATCGATGTGGCGGGTCCGGTCGTCCTCCTTGGCCATCCGCGTGTGCTCGTGCTTCTTGATCAGGTCGGCCTCGTACTCGTCGACGCTCGCCCCGGCGACCACCCCGGTCTGGACGTGATCGCCCATCCGCTGCCGGTACAGGTAGAGCGCGGGCGCCGGCTCCCGCACCAGCACCCCGTCGGCGATCAGCTGCTGCAGGCTCTCGGCCCCTTTGGCGTAGACCGCGCCGGAGTAGACATCGGTGCCCGGCGGCAGGTCGATCTCCGGCTTGCCGACATGGAGGAAGGACAACGGGTTGCCCTCGGCCATCCTGCGCGCCTCCTCCGAGGAGAGGACGTCGTAGGGCGGGCTGGCGACCTCTGCCGCGAGCTCGGGACGGGGCCGCCACGCGCGGAAGGGCTGCAGTCGTGCCATGGAGCGCTCCTTCGCAGAACCCCGGTCACCGCCGGGCACGTGAAATCTATCACAATCACACAACGGAGGCCACCGCAAGCGTGATGATCGCCATCCGACCGGCGCACGATCCCCCGTCCTGCACGGACCCGCGAGGAATCGGTGGCCTGCCGGCCGGGTTCAGCCGAGTGTCGCCGGCCGTCGCCGGCGGCGGCCTGGAGGGAGCCGATGAAGATCCGGACCATCATGGCAGCAGCCATTCCACTGGTGCTCGCGGCGGCGGGTGCTGCAGCTGCGGGGCACGCCTTTGGCGACATCTCGACCCACTACGAGGCGATCCGGCAGGCCCTCCTCCAGGGCTCCGATGCGGGTGTCAGCGAGCACGCCAGGGCCATCGAGGCGGTCGCGCTCCGCCTGTCGACCGACTTCAGCGCCGCGGCAGCCGGGGTCGCCGACGGCGACGCCCAAGCGGTGCGCGAGGTGCTGCCGGAGGTGATCGACCACGCCCGCAGGCTCGCCGCCGCCACCGGCGTCGCCGGGGCGCGCGCCGAGCTCGCCGAGCTCACCAAGCCGCTCGTTCGCTACCACGCCCTGGTCTCGGGAGCGCGCCCGATCGTCGCCTACTGCCCGATGGAGCGGAAGAGCTGGCTGCAGCCGGACGGGCCGATCGGCAACCCCTACGCCCCATCCATGCTGCGCTGCGGCGAGGTGGTCGCGCGCTAGGCGGGACCGCCGCGCCGAGGGTCCTGCCATGAACCATCAGCTCCCAGTTCACATCCGCCCGGGACCGGGAACGGCCACCGCCCTGGATCCTGTGTGCGGGATGACCGTCGATCCCGCCCGGGCGGCCCACCGCCACGACCATCACGGGGTCACCTACGTCTTCTGCAGCGCCGGCTGCCGGGCGGCCTTCGCTGCGGATCCCCACCGCTACCTCGGCCGCGAGGCGGGGACCCTCCCGGCGGAGGGGCCATCCGCCGTCCACGCGCCACGCCGCGACGCCGAGGCAGGCGGCGCCGGCGCCCTCTACACATGCCCCATGCACCCGGAGATCGTCAGCGATCGACCGGGAAGCTGCCCGATCTGCGGCATGGCCCTCGAGCTGCGCACCGCGACGCTGGCCGAGGACGCGAACCCCGAGCTGGTCGACATGACGCGCCGGCTGTGGATCGGGGTCGCGCTGGCGGCACCGGTGGTCGCGGCCGCGATGCTCGAGCACGCGCCCGGGGTCAGGCTGGCCGCGGTTGCCCCGCACCAGGCCTGGGTTCTTCTCCAGCTCGCCCTCACCACGCCGGTCGTGCTGTGGTGCGGCTGGCCACTGCTGCAGCGCGGCTGGCGATCGGTCGCCACCCGCCGCCTCAACATGTTCACCCTGATAGGGCTCGGCATCGGCGTCGCCTACCTCTACAGCCTGGTGGCCGCGCTCGCCCCCGGGCTCTTCCCGGCCTCGTTTCGCGGCGAGCACGGGGAGGTCGGGGTCTACTTCGAGGCGGCGGCCGCGATCACGGTCCTGGTGCTGCTCGGCCAGGTCCTCGAGCTGAGGGCACGCGGCCGCACCTCCGCCGCCATCCGGCAGTTGCTCGGGCTCGCCCCGAGGTCCGCCCGCCGCATCTCCTCGGACGGCAGCGAGTCCGACGTGCCCCTCGACGACGTCCGGGTCGGCGACCGGCTCCGGGTGCGGCCCGGCGAGAAGGTGCCGGTCGACGGCGTCGTGGCCGGGGGCGGCAGCGCCGTCGACCAGTCGATGATCACCGGCGAGCCGCTGCCGGTCGCCAAGACCCAGGGCGACCCGGTCATCGCGGCCACCGTCAACGGCAACGGGACCCTGATCGTGGAGGCCCGGCGGGTGGGTGCGGACACGGTGCTGGCCCGGATCGTCCGCATGGTGGCCGAGGCGCAGCGCACCAGGGCGCCGATCCAGAGGCTGGCCGACCAGGTCGCGGCGTACTTCGTGCCGGCCGTGGTCGGGGTCGCGGCCGTGACTTTCGCCGCGTGGGCCGTCCTCGGGCCGGAGCCCCGCCTGGCCCACGGGCTGATCAATGCCGTCGCCGTGCTGATCATCGCCTGCCCGTGCGCGCTCGGTCTCGCCACCCCGATCTCGATCATGGTCGCGACCGGCCGGGGCGCGACTGCCGGCGTCCTGTTTCGCAACGCCGAGGCGATCGAGGTGATGCGTGACGTCGATACCCTGGTCATCGACAAGACCGGCACCCTCACCGAGGGTCGCCCGCTGCTCGTGGACGTCGTCGCCGCCGAGGGCTTCGGCGAGCGCGAGGTGCTCGCGGCGGCGGCCGGCGTCGAGCGGGCCAGCGAGCACCCGCTGGCCGGAGCGATCCTCACCGGCGCCGCGCAGCGTGGCGTCGAGCCCGCCTCCCCCACCCGGTTCGAGTCGCATCCCGGCCGCGGTGTGACCGCCACGGTGGACAACCGCCGAATCGTCCTCGGTAGCCGTCGCCTGCTCGAGGAGCACGGCATCCCGATCGATCGGATCGCGAGCGCCGCGGACGAGCTGCGCGGACACGGGCAGACCGTGATCTTCCTTGCCATCGACGGCCGGCCGGCAGGGCTGCTCGGTGTCGCCGACCCGATCAAGGAGACGGCGCCGCCCGCGATCGAGGCCCTCCACGCCGATGGCATCAGGGTGGTGATGATGACCGGCGACAGCCGGGCAACGGCCGAGGCGGTGGCGTCGGCGCTTCGAATCGACGAGGTCGTGGCCGAGGTCCTCCCGGAAGCGAAGGCGGCCGCCGTGGCGACGCTCCGCCGGGAGGGCCGGGTGGTGGCGATGGCCGGCGACGGGATCAACGACGCCCCTGCCCTGGCGGGCGCGAATGTCGGCATCGCGATGGGCACCGGCACCGATGTCGCCATCGAGAGCGCGCATGTGACCCTGGTCAAGGGCGATCTCGGTGGCATCGTCCGGGCGCGGGCGCTGTCCCGCGCGACCATGCGCAACATCCGGCAGAACCTGTTCTGGGCGTTCGCCTACAACCTGCTCGGCGTGCCGATCGCCGCCGGAGTGCTGTACCCGGCCACCGGCGTGCTGCTGTCTCCGGTGGTGGCCGCGGCCGCGATGAGCTTCAGCTCGGTGTCGGTGATCGCGAACGCGCTGCGCCTCAACCGGCTGGCGTTGGACCTGCCGGCCAGGCGGCGGTCGCGGTGATCGCGGCGGCCGGGGTGGTCAGCTCGTCGGCGTGGCGGCCTCGTTCGGGACCTTGGTGATCGTCACGCCGGAGGTCGCCGCCTCGGCGCGGAGAGCCTCCAACGTCGCCCGCTCCCCTTCCAGCTTCGCGGCGAGCGCGTCGCGCTGGCCGCGCGCCGAATCGACCACGCCGGGGGCGCGGAACTGGGGCGCCTGATCGACCTTCGGGAAGTGCGGGTCGACGGGTGGCGCCGCCAGCTGCTCGTCCATCGCCCGCAGCTGGGCCGTGAGGTCGTCGACCACCGACTGCTGGGCGAGCAGCCGCGTGGCGAGGTCGTTGGCGGCGGCGGGGGCAGGGGGCGCGACGGCCGGCCGCGGCCCGTCGGGCTCCGGCGCGGGCGCGATCGTCGCGCCGCTGCCCTGGGAAACGGCCGCGCCGGCGCCGACCGCCTTCAGGTTCTGGTCGGAGATGACGAGAGCGCCGGCGGCCGCGTCATCCGGCTGGCGAAGACGGAGCCCGGCTGCGGCCGCCGCCAGGGACCCCGGCACCGCGGTCGGCGTGGGCGGGGGCGGCGACTCCTGCCGGGGCTCGTCCCCGGCGACGGTCACCGCCGCTGCCACGACGAGCAGCGCAGCCGACAACAGACCGAGCACTGAACGGGACCGCGGTGTGCACGCCATGGCCATCCCTCCGCCGCTCATACACCGGTTCCTGACGCCTCCATTTTAGGACAGTCGGCCGCCGCCGGGGCGCCCGTCGCCTCGATCGCGCCTCGCGCCGGGTCGCCACGCAGCCGCCGGGAATCGCGCGGTCGAGGAATTCGGCGGCGGCCGAGCGCGCTTGCTGTGCCAAGGAACCGCGCTTCGCACAGGAAGGTGGTATGAGACATCCAGGCCATGGGGTTCAGGCGGCGGTTGCGGTGGCGGTTCTCATGGGAGCCGCCGGGCACGCCGCTGCCCAGGACGGCGACCCCGTGCGAGCTCCGGCGCAGGAGCTCGCCTTCGATCGCCCCGAGTCGTGGGCGATGGAGTGGACCGCCTCGCTCACCCTGATCACCAGCCTCGCGCCGCCGACGGCGCGCGAGCCCGGGGAGCTCGCGCTCGGCCTCGAGCTGGACTGGATCCCGACCCTGAGCGAGGACCAGCGGCGGGTCGGGTTCAACGGCACCAAGGTCGAGGACTTCAACCGGATCGACGTGCTGCCGCGGCCCAGGCTCGCGGTGGGGCTCGGGTGGGCGACCACGCTCGAGTTCGCCTACCTGCCGCCGGTCACCATCGAGGGCCTCAGGCCCAACCTGTTCTCGGCTGCGGTCGAGCGGCCGGTGGTGCGCGCGGGCGATTGGATCGTCGGGCTGCGCGCCTATGGCCAGATCGGCACCGTGAAGGGCGACATCACCTGCCCCGAGCGCGAGGCCGGGATCCCGCCCGGAGAGCCTGGCAACGAGTTCGGCTGCATGGGGGCATCCGACGACGAGGTCACGCTGGAGTACCTCGGGCTCGCCGTCACCGCCGGTTGGCGGATCCCGGGCACCGGGGGCTCGAGCCTCCACGCCGGGGTCTTCGCCACCCACATGGACCTCGCGTTCCAGGTCGATGCCGTGACCTTCGGGTTTCACGACCAAACCCGGCTCGAGGCCGAGGGCTGGACCACCGCGGTCACCGCGGGCGTCAGCTTCCCGCTGGCGGCCAGTGTTCGCTTCGCCGTGGAGGCTTTCTACACCCCCCTCGATGTGGTGCGCCCGCCCTCGCCGGGCGTCGAGAATGACCCGCTGTTCAACCTCCGATCGCTTTTGACCTATGAGTTCTAGAGAGGAGAGGCGATGAAGCGACGACTCCTGCTCCTGCTCGCCCTGGCCGCGGCCGGGCCGGCGTTCGATGCCGCCGCCGGCCAGCGCACGCTGACCCTCGATCCGGCCCGCACTGCGGTGACCTTCACGCTTGGCGCCACGCTTCACACCGTGCACGGCAGTGCCCCGTTGACGCGCGGGGTCGTGCTGTTCGACCCGGCAGGCGGCAAGGCCTCGGGCGAGATCGTGGTCGACGCCCGCGCGGCCGATACCGGAAACGCCAAGCGCGACCGCGACATGCATTCGAAGGTCCTGGTCAGTGACCGCCATCCGGCGGCGGTGCTCCGCCCGCGCCAGGTCGCGGGCGTGCTCCCGCAGGCCGGAGCCGCCACCCTGACGGTCCGCGGCACGCTCGAGCTGCTCGGGCGCGAGCACGAGGTCACGGTCCCGGTGGCGGTGACCGTGGCCGGCGCCGAGGTCGAGATCCGTGCCGAGCTCGAGGTGCCCTACGTGTCGTGGGGCCTCGAGGACCCGAGCAAGCTCCTGCTCAAGGTCGATCCGTATGTCACCGTGACGGTGCAGGGCGTGGGCACGCTGTCCGCAGCGGGCGACCCCCCGGGCCCGCCGTCAGCCGAGGAGCAGCCGGAGCCGTAGCGGCGTCTCCCAGCCGTCGGGCAGCACCTCGAGCACGAACGGCGCGCCGATCGAGAGCCCGGTGGGCGTCTCGAAGTAGACCAGGTCCACCATCCCGTCCCCCCGGGCGAGCGTCACCCGGTCGATGACCGTGCTCCGGCGGGACATGCCGACGCCGGGGAAGAAGTTCGACTCGCGCAGCCGGCGCTGGCGCGCCCAGACGTCGACCGGGATCCCGTTGGCGGTGACGATCCGCCGGTCGAAGGTCAGCTTGTCGTACGAGCTCCTCAGGACCTTCAGGTCGGCCATCGGGAAGCGCCTGCCGTCGGGCCCGATCAGACGGAACGACGCGCGATTGAGCTCGAGCGTCTCCCCGCCCAGGTTCTGAACCCCGATCACCATCGGCAGGAAGGGCTCCTCGACGCGCAGGTAGGTCAGCGACAGGTTCGCCCACAGCTGCCCGACCTCGCTGCGCTCGCTGAACACCACCTGGCCGTCCGAGGCGGCGCCGAGCGCCGCCGTGACCAGACCGAGCAGCACGACCGTCAGTCTTCTCATAGGTCTACGGTACTCCCTTCGTCAACCGGACATCTCGGCCGGCGGCCGCTGCATTCCCGGCCGGCCCGCAGCCGGCTGCGCCCCGGCCGCGGTTTTGTTAGAGTACGGGCCGCCACGGAGGGTGTGCGACATGAGGATCATCTCCGTCATCACGATGTCGACGCTCGCGCTGCTCCTGCCTGCGCTCTCGCCAACCGAGGCCGGCGCCTGCTCCGGCTTCTTCCTGGGCGGCGAGGACGGCCGGCTGATGGCCTTCTCCTACGACTGGCCGGTCTCCGGCGGCCGTCTCGTGGTGAACCCCGGCGGCCTCGCCAAGACGGCGCTGGTCGCGGATGGCCTCACCGGCGCCTCTTGGACCGCGAAATTCGGAAGCATGACCTTCAACCAGTACGGACGCGAGTTCCCGAGCGGCGGCTTCAACCGTGCAGGCCTCGCCATGCACGCCTTGTGGCTCCAGGGCACCTCCTACCCGAAGGCGGATGGCCCCGCCATCGAGGCGCTGCAGTGGATCCAGCACTGCCTCGACAGCTACCGCACCGTCGCCGAGGTGGCGGCCAGCGCCAGCACCATGGCGATCACGAGCCAGGCTTCGCTGCACTTCCTCGCCTGCGACGCTTCCGGGGGCTGCGCCGTCATCGAGTTCCTCGACGGCGCGCCCGTGATCCGCGCCGCCGACGAGCTGCCGCTGCCGGTGCTCACGAACTCGACCTACGCCGCGTCGATCGCCGCCCTCGACCGCAGTCTCGGTTACGGCGGCGCCGTCGCCCCCCGGGATGAGGAGCCGTCCCTGGACCGCTTCGTGCAGATCGCCAGCCGGCTCAACACGGTCCGCGTGGCCGACCCCGCTGACCCGATCGAGCGGGCCTTCACGATGCTCGCCGAGATCGACCCGAAGTCCGAGAACAAGTGGCGCATCGTCTACGACCTGAGGGCGAAGCAGGTCCACTTCACCGTGCGCGGCAATCCGGGGCGCGGCCTCGCCCGCCTCACCACCATCGACCTCCGCTGCTCCGAGTCGGGCGCCAGGACCTTCGACCTGTCCGGGCCGTTCGCGGGAGACATTGCCGCGGCCCTGAAACCGTACAGCGGCGCGGACAACCTGGCGCTGGTGCGTTCCAGCGTCGCGCTCACCGACTTCCTGCAGCCGTTCCCGGAGGACCGGCTGATGCAGGTGGCGTCCTACCCCGACCGGCTCGAGTGCGTCGCGCCGAAGACGGAGCCGGCCGAGCCGGGCAAGCGTCCATACCCCGTCGACTAGACCGCGGCCGCGAGCACCTGCCGGGCGGCGCCGTCACTGCGCTGCCACGGGCAGCAGCAGGGCGTTGAAGAGCAGCTTGTAGGTCGCGGCCATCGACGCCCGGTGGTGGGGGTTGAACCCGAACAGCACCAGCTGCCCGCGGCCGATGCGCAGCCAGACCATCACCGGTTTGCCCGCGAGCAGGCGCTCGCCCTCGATGTACCCGCTCAGCAGGATGTCCTCCTCAGGGAGGGTGGCGATCACCCGCCGGTCGGTGTCGGCCCGCGGGATCCAGGTCGAGAACACCGGGCCGCCGGTCGAGAACACCCCGACCTCGGGCGGCATCCCCCAGGTCAAGGGGTGGTCGCGCAGCAGGCTCGCCCGCAGCAGCGACCCCGGCACGCGCAGGCCCTTCTCCTCGAGGTCGCCGGCAACGTCGCGGGCGGGCAACGGGGCCAGGTCGTCGCTGCTCTCCTTGCCGCCGAGGCCCTCCAGGAACAGCTCGGTCGACGCCTGCCAGGAAACCACGATCCCGCCGCCAGCGAGGAAGGCGCGCAGCCTCTCCAGCCCCTGCTCGGAGATCGGCTTGGCGTACTGCGGCGGGTACTCGGTCGGCCGGTAGTCCTCGTCGTCGGTCTTGCGCTTGCCCTTGATCAGGATGTCAGCGCCCACGTCCGGGAACACCAGCACGTCGAACGAGCCCGCGACGTCGGTGGTCTCGAAGTCCGCAGGATGGAGCACCCGGTAGGCGACGCCGAAGCTGTCGAGCAGGTATCGCGTCCAGCCGGCGTCGATGTCGTGGAAGTAGGTCTCGACGAGCCCGATGCGGCGCGGGCCGACGGCCGCGGACTCGACCTCCGGCTGGGCGGCGAGCGCGACGGCCCCCGGCGTGCCTGCGAGCTCTCGCAGCCGCTCGACGGGCCCGCGCAGGATGAACGAGCCCGCCGCCAGCTCGGAACCGCCCGCGGTGGCCGCCGTGAGGGTCCGCTCGACCCGCAGGCCGCCGGCGAGAGCTGCGAACGCCGCGCGGTAGCCGGCGTTGGCGACACCGGGCAGCGCCAGGCCCCAGGCGTCGGCGGGCAGCTCGGCGGACGGGGCCAACGACGCCCGGTCCACCGGTCGGAGGCGCGACTCGAGCGCCGGCGAACGGACGCCGATCTCGTGGCAGGCGAGCCCGCGGTGGAGCGGCAGCGACCAGCTCGTCACGTCGTAGGGCCGGATCACCTCGCCGTCGGGGGTGTAGTGGCGCACCGGGTAGCGCTGTCGCTCCATCACCTCCTTGACAAATGCACGGAACGGCTGGGCCAGGGGCACCACCACGTCGCCGGGCTCGGCAATGCGGCCGTCCACCTCGACCCGCTCCGTCACCTGCGCCAGCTCTACCCCGTGCTGGAGCAGCAGGTCGACCAGCTCGACCAGCGCCCCGGGGTCGTGCTGTCGCCGGGGAAGCAGGAAGTAGAACGGCGCCGAGCTGCGGCCCTTGGCCACCTCGGAGCGGCACAGCTCGTTGCGAAAGCGCAGGATCTCGGTGCGGTGGCGGGCCGCGGTCCGGAGGATGGACCGCATGGTCGTCAGCTCGTAGCGAACGATGTCGGACAGCCGCCACCAGCCTCCCGTCCACGGATCGGGCATGTTGATGCTCTTCTTGTGCTCGGACAGGCCCTTGCCCCAGACGTCGAGCTCGCTGGGCTCGACGAAGACCGGGGTCGCGATCCGACAGCTGGCGGCCTCGGTCAGGAAGGCGATCACGTTCTTCCACAGCGCGGTCTCGGTCGAGCCCGGCCAGTAGTTGTCGAACAGCCAGTGGGTGGCGACGCCGCTCAGCCCCTCCCCCGCCATGTCGTTGGCCATGTTGGAGCCGAAGACTCCGCTCCACGTCCACAGCCCCTCGTCGACGTTCTCGGCGATCGGATCGTGGACGTTCGGCACGTACATCCGGGGCCCATTGCCGCCCATCTGGTGCTTGTCGACGAGGACCTGGGGGTACCAGTCGAGCGAGTAGAGGCGGGAGACGGCTCGCGACTCGGACTGGGTCAGGTTCACGAAGTCACGGTTGTTGTCGTGCCCGACGTAGCGGTTGTAGACCCCGGGCAGCGGCCCGCCCTCGAACGCCGTTCCCAACGATGACCGGTAGTGCTCGACCACCATGTCCATGCCGTCGGGGTTGTGGGTCGGCACGACCATCAGGACCACGTGCTCGAGCAGCTCGAGGACCGCCGGGTCGTCGCTCGTCGCCAGCTCGTGGACGAGCAGCGGCAGCGCCTGGGCCGGGCCGACCTCCGAGGCGTGCATCGAGTGGGTGGCCAGCACGAAGACCCGGCCCTCGTCGACCAGCCGCTCGCGCTCCGCATCCGGGATCGCGGCGTCGAGGGCGAGGCGGCGGTTGATCTCGCGCAGCTCGTCGAGCCGGGCGAGGTTCGCCTCGGACGACAGCAGCCCGAGGTGGAGCGTGCGGCCGAGCTCACTGGTCCCGATCTCGCGCAGCTCGAAGCGCGGCGAGGCCGCGGCCACCTGCTGGAGGTAGCCGATCAGCTCGCCGTAGTCCACGAGCTTGCGGTCGGTGCCCGGACGGAACCCGAAGTGCTGCTCGGGGCTGACTACCTGCGCGGACGCCGCCGCCACGGGGCCGAGGAGCGCGCCCATCACCAGCACAGCTGCCGAGAGTGATCGCGAGGCTGCCATCGTCACCCCTCCCCGCCGGCATTGTAGAGGGTCACGCGGCCGATGGCAGGGCCGCGCCGCGCCCACCCCTGCGAGGGAGAACTTCCACCGGCAGCGGAATTTCTCCCTCATTGCCGCGCAGTGCCGGAGCCCAGCTGCGCCTCAGCGCGATGCGCCGCCGCGTGCGGGCGCTGGCCTCCAAGCCCACTCCAAGAACCATGTGCGGTTGCACTTGCGGCAACTGCACAGGCCGTGGGCCGTTGCCCAAGGTGAGATTGGCACTCACCTTGCAGCCCACTCGACCGACGGCCCGGAGCCCGGTCCGACCGCGCCCGGGACGGCAGGCACGGCTCGCTTCTCGTGGCGTCCCCGTGCCGTCCAGACAACCGCGAAGAGAACATCGAGGAGGATCTCATGAGAGTTCATTGGCGAACGACGTGGCCGGCTGCGGTTTCCATTCTCGCCCTCGCGTCATCCCTGGTCGGCTGTAGCAGCACCCAGACCGTGGGCGAGCAGGCGAACGACGCCCTGATCACCAGCGCGGTGACGACCAGGCTCGCAGCTGACCCAGAGGTCAGCGCGTTCGAGATCGACGTCGACACCCAGGACGCCGTGGTGCGGCTGAGCGGCCTGGTCGAGACCAGCGCGCAGCGGTCAGAGGCGGAGAAGCTGGCCCGCAACACCGACGGCGTGAGGCGGGTGATCAACGACATCAAGATCGGTGAGCCGACGCTCGAAGAGCACATCGACGACGCCTGGATCTCGACCAAGGTCAAGGCCAAGATCGCGGCCGATCCGGACGTCAACATCTTCAACATCGACGTCGACGTCCTGCAGGGCGTGGTCACGCTGAGCGGCGAGGTGAAGACCGCCTACGCGCAGCGCCGCGCCGAGGAGATCGCGAGCAGGACGGAGGGCGTCAAGGACGTCAAGAACCTGCTCAAGGTCGAGGCTGCGACCGGGAGGTGACGGCGCGATCTCGATCCCATGGGCTTGCTGTGAGGACGTGACGTGAAATGGAGGTCCGAATGACCACTCGCAACGCGACGACGCTCTTGGTGCTGGCCGCCGCGGCGCTCGCGGCGCCGGGGCTGCCAGCGGACGATTCAGTCTCGACGCTCCCGGACGCGCTCCCCGCGACGGCAGCCTTCGACCCCGAAACGGTCGCCGAGGCCCGCTCGACGGTCGCGGACCTGCTCGCACGGCACGGGCTCTCGCCGGAGCAGGTCGACCAGCGCCTGAGTGAGCTCACGGACGAGGACCTGATCTTCCTCGCCCAGCACCGGGACCAGGTGCAGGAGGGAGGCGAGCAACCGCCTGACTACATCTGGGCCCTCCTGGGCGTATTCCTGGTGGTCGCGATCGTGGCCGCGATCCTGTGACGGCCGCGGCGAGTCGCGACATGCCCGTCCAGCGATCGCTTCCCGCGTGCGCCGTGGCGATCGCGGCCTGCCTGGCCGTGACGGGCGGGTGCGTGACGTCGGCACCCCCGAGTCGAGCCGCCGGCCCCTCGGCCGTCGCACTCGAGGGGGTGCCGGCGGAGCCTTTCGGGACGACGGACTGCGCGGCGGGCGCGCTCGCCACCGTGCTCGCCTACTGGGGGCGCCCGGTCGTCGCCGAAGAGCTCGACCGCCAGCTGCCGAAGGCGCGCAACGGCGGGGTCCTCAGCATCGACCTGCTGCTCGAGGCCCGTGCCCGCGGGTTCGAGGCGGAGCTGCTCGAGGGCGACCCGGCCGCGATCGCCGACAGCATCGGGGAGGGAGTGCCGGCGATCATCCTGGTCAGGGTCCTGAACGCCCCCCGATCGCGAGCGGACCTCTACCACTACGTGGTCGTGGACGGCCACGACCCGGCGCGCGGCCTGCTGCGCCTGCACTTCGGTGACGGCATCAAGCGCTGGGCCGAGGCCGCTCGCATCGAGCGGGCGTGGAAGCCCGCCGGCCATCTGATGCTGCGGGTGCGGCCCGCCCCCGGCGCAGAACCGGCCTGAGCATCGGCCGACACTCGCTCCCACCCCAGTGCATTGATCGCGGCGCAGCGGCCGAACCGCTCGATGCGCTGCCGGCGCAGCCGATGATCGACGGCCGCCCACCGGGCCCGATGCATCGCCGGACGGTGCCGCTCAGCGTCCAGTGCCGCCGGACGCTTCGACCTCGGTCCGGGCCGCTTCGAAGGCGCGGCGGATCGGGCGCGGCGCCGGGCAGAACGGATCTCTCCTCTCCCCGATCTCGTCCCGCCTCGTCCGAGGCTCGCCGGACCAGATCTCCCCCATTGCGCGGACGAAGTTGCCGCCGAGCACGAGCCGGACATCGGCCTCGAGGTATCCGCGGCCGAGCAGCGCGTCGGTCAGCTGAAACACCCACAGGCCCGGATCCAGCCCGGCGATCTCGTAGGTGGCGAGCCCGGCGGATCCGGCGGTCCGTGTCGCCGCGTCGCGGGACAGGTCGCTGCCCAGCCCGACGTGCTCGACCCCGGCCAGACGGACGACGTGGTCGAAGTGGTCCAGCACCCGGTCGATCCCGGCCGGGCCGCTCACCACGAACGGCCGCACCAGCGCGATCCCCATCACCCCGCCGTTCGCGGCGAGCTGCCGGATCACCGCGTCCGACTTGTTGCGCGGTTGGCTGGGCACCAGGGCGCGGCAGTTGGAGTGCGTGGCGAGCACCGGCGCTCGGGAGGCTGCGATCGCCTCCAGGCTGGTCCGCTCGCCGCAGTGCGAGATGTCGACCACCATGCCGAGGCGGTTCATCTCGGCCACGACCTCCGCGCCGAACGCCGTCAGCCCGCGGTCGGGCCGGGTCCAGCACCCGCCGCCGACGCGGTTGGCGAGGTTGTAGGTCAGCTGCGAGACGCGTTGGCCCAGGCCGTGAAACATCGCCACGTCCGCCACGGACCGGAAGTGGCTGGAGTTCTGGAAGCCGATCAGGACGCCGATCCTGCCGGATCCAGCGGGGCGAATCAAGTCCGCGTACGAGCCGACCCGCGCCAGGTAGCAGGGCTGATGCTCGAGGAGCAGGTTCCAGCCGGAGAGCCATCGCAGCGCGGCCCGGCGCGGGTCGGGATCGTCGGTCTCGACCGCGGGATGAAAGACGTCGATGCCGGTCGACTCGAGTCGCCTGAACTCCCGCTCGTCGAACGCCGAGGGCTCGCGGTGCCAACGGAACAGCTTGTGCCAGTCCATGGTCAGCAGCCCCAGCATGTCGATCACCATCGTGCTGCCCACAAGGTCGACGGCACGGGTCGAGACCTCCGGCCCCCGGCGCGACAGCGGCACACGGCCGCGGCCGATCATCGGCGCGAAGAGCAGACCCGCCCCGGCCGCGAGGCCGCGCCTCACCAGCTGCCGCCGGCTGAGGCCCGTGGAACCGGGAGCCGCGCTGCCGCCCGCGACCGCCATGTCATGCCGTCGGCGCGGCGCCTCGGTTGCGGCCGTCCCCACCAGCGGGGCCGCTCGCGTGGCGGGCCCGGACCACGAATCGCGAGGGGGCAGCACCGATGTACCGGAAGGGATAGCAGGTCACGAGCGTCAGGGCGGGATCTTCGGTGCTCGCCAGGACGGCCACCTCGCTCGGCGCCACGACGCGGATCCACTCCACCAGGTAGAGGTCGGTCCCGGCGCCGCTGTCGACGTGGATGGCGTCACCGACGCGGATGCCCTCGAGATTCCGGAAGAAGGTGTCGCGGTGGCCGGCGAGGACCACGTTGCCGACGCGGCCGGGCAGCGGGCTGCCCGGCAGGTGCCCGATCGCCCGCCGCAGCACCCGCTCCGAGACGCCCTCGGCAACCACGGCCTCGACCCCGACTCGCGGGATCCGGAGCCGGCAGACCACCGATCCCTCGCTGATCTCGACCGCGCCGCCATCGATGTCGAGCACCGGGACCGCGAGCTCCCCCGCCGAGGCCAGGCGCTGGAACTGGTGCGCGTCGAGAAAGGCCCACCCCACCCAGCCGAGGCAGGCGAGCCCGATGACGAGGAGAGGAAGCTCAAGGTTGCGGGCGAGCGGCCGGCCCAGGCGCGGCAGCCCGACCCGGATCGCGTCGAGCAGGCGCCGTGCAGATCGTCCGGCCATGGCGGTCACCTCCGAGAAAAGTACGCGCCGGAGAAGGTCTCCGGCGCGTGTCGGAATCCGAGGGGGCACTCCCGGTCACCGGCGTCGATAGCGACGCAGGCCGAGACCACCGGCGAAGCTCGCGGCACCCATGAGCGCGACCAGAGCGAGCGGGCTTGCGGTCTTGGGCATGCTCTCAGAGGTCCGCTCCTCCGCTCCGGCCCGGTTCGGGTCGTCGGTCGCCGACTCCGGGCTCTCCGAGGCCGACTGCTCCTCCGTTGACTCTCCGGTTGCGTTCTCACCCGCTGCCTCCTCGGCAGGCTGCGCCACCTGCGGGGGATCCTCGAGAAGCTCCCGCTCCTCGGCCGTCACCTCCTGGGCCACCGGTCCGTCGGGCACGTCCTGTGCCCAGAGCGGCAGGCAGAGCAGCAGGCCCGACACAGTCAGCGCGCTCAGCTTGGCAAGATCCTTGGCTTTCATCGTCGTACCTCCATCAGTCGTTCCGGTTCGACGCCTGGACACCGTGTCCAGGCATCCGCCCCATCCCCTTAGCAACCCCCGTGCCAGGCCGCTGGTCGTCGATCAAGTCGCGATCTTTCAGCAACATGCAGCGACAGCTCGCGCGCGGGGCCGGGGCGTTGGGGTCGCCGACCGGGATTCCGTCCCGGCAGGGCGGGGACGCGCTTCCCGGTCCCCGCCGAACCGGCCCGGAAATGAGCGCCCGCCCATGGACGCCAGCCGGGATCGCGCCCGCATCCAGCCGCCTGGCGGGTCGATGGTCCCGACGAGCGGGAATTCTTCCCCGGCTTCCCAGGTCCTAGGGATCAAGACCGCCCGTTTCCGAGACCCCGGCAGTGGTCGTGCTCCTCGTCGACGCACTCCAGCGGGCAGCCAGGAGGACCGGCATGGGCCTTCAAGACAGGGGGCTTCGAGTTCTGGTCGTTGATGACGAGGCCGCGATGCGCGAGATCCTGGCGCAGCGGCTCGAGAGCTGGGGGCACCAGGTGCTGCTCGCCGCCGACGCCGACACAGCGGGCGCGCTGGCGGAGCGCGAGGACCCCCAGGTGGTGATCTCGGACGTGGTCCTGCCCGGCGCCTCCGGCATCGACCTCCTGCCCCGGCTCAGAGCGGGGCAGCCGGACCGGCCGGTGATCCTCATCACCGCCCACGGCTCGATCGACGACGCGGTGGAGGCGATGAAGCGCGGAGCGCGCGACTTCCTCACCAAGCCTCTCGACTACGAGGGCCTCCGGGCCACGCTGGAGGAGGTCCGCATCGCGCTCGCGGCCCGCCGTGCCGCGCGCGAACTCCAGGCGACGTTGGAGGGCAGCCCGGGCCCCGGCGGCCTGGTCGGCACTAGCCCGGCGATCCGCAACGTGTTCGCGATGATCGACACCGTCGCCAAGAGCGATGCCTCCGTGCTGCTGGTCGGCGAGACGGGCACCGGCAAGGAGCTCGCGGCGCGCGCGATCCACGACCTCAGCGACCGCAGAAACGGTCCGTTCGTCGCTCTCAACGCGTCCGCGATCCCGGAGACGCTGATCGAGAGCGAGCTCTTCGGGCACGAGAAGGGCGCCTTCACGGGCGCCAACCGCACCCACGCCGGGTGCTTCGAGCGAGCGGACGGCGGGACCCTCTTTCTGGACGAGATCTCGGAGATGCCGGTCGACGTCCAGCCCAAGCTGCTCCGGGTGCTGGAGCAGGCCGCGGTGCGCCGCGTCGGCGGCTCGAGGGACATCCCGTACTCGGTCAGGCTCGTCACGGCGACGAACCGCGACCCTCAGCAGGCTGTGGCCGAGGGCCGGCTGCGCGAGGACCTGTTCTACCGGATCAACGTGTTTCCGGTCCCTCTCCCACCGCTTCGCCAGCGCAAGGAGGACATTCCCCTGCTCGCCCAGCACTTCATCGAGCTCTTCAACGGCAAGCACTCGACGAAGGTGCTCGGATGCAGCGAGCCCGCCAGGGACCGGCTGCTGGCCCACGACTGGACCGGAAACGTCCGCGAGCTGAGAAACGTGATCGAGCGGGCGACCATCATCGCGCGGGACGGCTGGCTCGAGGAGGCTCACCTGCCGCCGCTGGTCCGGCTCTCCAGGCCGGTACCGGCAGACGCCCTGGTGCTCCCCGCCGACGCGACCGTCGAGGACGCGGAGCGGCTGCTCATCCTGGAGACGCTGGACCGCGTCGGCCAGAACAAGGCGGAGGCGGCCCGGCGCCTCGGGGTCGACGTCAAGACCATCCGCAACAAGCTGAAGCGGTACGGGAGCGACGAGGCGACCACATGAGGATCGCCACCCGGGTCGGGCTCGGGCTGGGGATCGTCTGCGCCGTCTCTGCAGCGGCGCTCGGCTGGCAGTGGTCCAGGATCAACCGGCTGGCGGAGGCCCAGCGTGACCTCGCCCGCGTGAAGCTCCCGACGACCGAGGTCGCGCTGAACCTGCTCGACCTCACCGACCTCATCGAGATCCGCCTGCGCAAGTACCAGGTCACCCGCGACCCGGAGTACGCCGCCGCGGCCCGCCGCGCCTGCCAGCGCGTCGACGCCAGCATGGCCGAGCTCGCGGGCCTCGGCGCAGCCGGGAACGGCGGGTCCGGGCTCGACAACCTCCTGGGCCTGTGGTCTCGGTCCAGCCTCGCGCTCGGCATCGACGGAGAGATCCCGAGCGATGCGGCGGCGGCGTGGGCCGATGCGCGACGCGAGGCCGCCCCGCTCGAGCTCCAGCCGCTGCGGCACGAGATCAGCCTGGTCCTGCGAGCCGCGCGCGAAGGCAGCTCCCGGCTGGTCTCCCGCGCCACCGCGATCACGGTGCGGGCTCTCAACGTGTCGGGCGCCACGCTGGCGGTCGTGCTGGCGATCAGCGCCGCGGTCACCCTGGTGACCGTGCGCTCCATCAACCGGCCCCTCCGGGAGCTGCTGACCGCGACCCAGGCAGTGGCCGACGGCAGGTTCGGCCACCGCATCGAGGTCCGGTCGCGGACCGAGCTCGCGCTGCTCGCCGAGCACTTCAACTCGATGGTGCGCCGGCTCGACGATCTCGACCGTCTGAAGCGCGACTTCCTGTCCAACGTCTCCCACGAGATCAAGACACCCCTGGTCGCGTTGCAGGAGTCGACCAGGCTGCTCCTCGATCAGGTGCCGGGGCCTCTGTCCGACAAGCAGCGCCGCATCCTCGAGCTTCAGCGCGACGGCCAGGATCGGCTGCGGCGGATGATCTCCGACCTCCTGGACATGTCGCGCCTCGAGGCGGGGGTGATGAGGTACTCGTTCGAGGACTTCGACCTCAAGCCGGTGGTCGAGCGAGCGCTCCAGGCGTTCGAGGCGGCGGCTGCCCAGCGCGGGGTCCGGCTCGAGGTGAGCTGCGACGGGCGGCGATGCGACATTCGCTGTGACTCGGACCGGGTCACCCAGGTCATCCACAACCTCGTCGAGAACGCCCTGCGGCACTCGCCGTCCGGCGGCACGGTGGCGGTGCGGGTCGGGAGGCCGGGCGCCGGCGGCTCGGGGGGCGACACCGTGAGGGTCACGGTCAGCGATCAAGGCAGCGGCGTGCCGGACGAGGACAAGCACCGGGTGTTCGAGCGCTTCTACCAGGCCGAGATCGGCCGTGCCGGGGCCGCGCCGCGCAGCTTCGGGCTGGGGCTGACCATCTGCGAGCGCATCGTGGCCGCCCACGGCGGGAGGATCTGGGTCGAGGATGCACCCGGGGGCGGCGCGGCGTTCGCCTTCGAGCTCCCGGCCGCGGCAGCGCGACCCGATCCCGCCCCCGCCGTGTCCGACGAGGACGGATCCGCATGATCGCGATGCACCGCACCCTCGCGGTCGTCGTCCTGACCGGCGCTCTGGGGGCCTGCACCTCGACGACTCCGGACAAACCAGCCTCGACCACCGGTCCTTTCGAACAGGCCGACTACGCGGTCGCCGTTGCCGACCTCGAGCAGCAGGTGCGGCGGCTCCCGTCGGTGGATTCGGACCCCGATCTCGTCCTGCGGCTCGCTCTCGCTCGCGCCGTCGACGGGCACATCGGCCACGACACGGACCGGGCCCGCGAGCTGCTCCGGGACCTCGCCCGGACGTCGAGCCTGCGCGGCGAGGCGGCGGCGCTGCTGCGCGTTCTCGACGCGCTGGATGCCGCCGAGCGACGGCTCGCGATCGCAGAGCCGCAGGCCGCCCGCGCGATCGAGGTCCAGCTCGACCTGATCGAGCTGGTCACGGCCTACCTCGAGGGGACGGCTGAGCTCCGCGCCGCGATCGACGCTCGCGACGGGAGCATCCGGGAGCTGAAACGACGACTCCGCGCCGTCGAGGACGAGGCCGCGCGCCTCGCCCGCGAGCTTGCCGAGCTCAAGTCGATCGACCTCTCGCACCCCGACTGAAGGGGTGGCCGCGCCGCTGAGCCGCTGAACGCCCGTCCTGGGGCGATCTTCCCGGTACTGTCGGTCCATCTTCCCCGCACCAGGTCGTGACTCGTCCCGCCGGCCGCCCCCGGCCGGTTGGAACGGTTCTTGCGCCAGCCGAGGCCGGCCGTCGACGTGCCGCGGTTCTCCAGCGCGGCCCCCAGCGGGGCCCCGCCTGCTTGTGAAAGGGGGCACGTCATGAGCACGCTCCGCAAGTCGATCGCTGGCGTCCGGCCCTGCCATCGCAGGCGAGTGCGAACCTCCCTGCCGCGGTTCGTCGGGACGATGGCCGGCTTCCTCCTCGGGTTTGCCGTCTGTGCGACCGCGGCCGCGCAGGCGAACCCGCGACCAGTCGGGGGCCTCACCTCGCCCATCCCCCCATTGACACTCCCCTACAGCAGCCCAGAGGGAGCGGACCGGGTGCTGGTGTTGCTGCTGGCCAATGAGCATCAGCACGGCAGGACGTACGGCAGCCTGCCGGCGATGCTCCTGAGCGATCTCAGCACGTCAGTCGCCAACCACCTGGATGCCGTCAGCTTCGGGAACGTGATCGTAGGTGGGACGGACATCTACGGAATCTACCCGACTCGTTTCGACACCCTGTCCGGTCCCTACGACGGCGATGCGATGGTGGCCGGCGCCATGGACTCGCTGCAAGCCGACGGCGTGGCGCCGGACTGGCAGTCCTACCGGTTCTTCATCGTCGTGGTCGATGATGTCTGGGACCCCCACGAAGGCGAGGACCAGGACGGAGACGGGCTGCCGGACCTTCCCAACGGAGGTCTCGCGTCCCGTCATCACGTTGTCATCGGCGGCGAGGAGCATGTCATTCCAGGGGTCGTGATCGCCGGCTTCCTGACCGACAACGCGCGCGAGTTCGTCCACGCGGTCGCCCACGAGCTCGGGCATTCCATCGCGCTCGGCTTCCCTCACTCCGGGGCTCTCGACTGCGACGGCGCCCAGGGGGACTACTTCGCCTGCCGCCAGGGAGTGAGCAACGGTGACCGCACCGACGTCATGGGCAACGGCGGCTACTTCCCGGGGGACCGGCCGCGCCACTTCAGCGGAATCTTCGCGAGCATGGCCGGTTGGCTTGCGCCGCAAAACGTCATCCGAGACGAGCCGGGCGTCCACGTGCTCCACCCCCTCGAGCGCGACCCGGGCGCGGGCTTCCCCCAGCTCATCGTCCTCCGGCTCCAACACAAGCCGCCGTTCGACGCCGGCCCCGTCAGCGACAGTTACCTCACGATCGAGTATCGCTCGGGACGAGGATACGACCAGGGGCTCGAGCCTGGAGTTCTCGTCAAGCTGATGGGCGCGAGGCAGCTGTGGAACTTGACCGAGGCTCCCCTCGTCGAGGGCGATTCGTTCGAGGACGTGCACAACCGGATCCGCGTCGAGGTCCTCGCACTGTACGGGGACACTGCCGCGGTTGCGGTCGAGGAGCTCTGAGCCCGGCCGCCAGGGCTGCAGGCCCTGGCGGGCCACGAGAATGTCCGCGGCGGGCCGTGACACAATGCCGGCTCGAGGGCCGCGATCGGCGCGACCCGGCTCGGAGAAGTCGGAGGCGCGAATGACGACGTCTTTTCAGCCCCCGCAGCGGACCCTGATGGGCCCCGGTCCGTCCGACGTGTCGCCGCGCGTGCTCCAGGCCATGGCGCGGCCAACCATCGGCCACCTCGACCCGGCCTTCGTCGAGTTCATGGACTCGGTCAAGGAGCTCCTGCAGTACGCCTTCCAGACCTCAAACCCGCTCACCCTGCCGGTCTCGGGCCCGGGCACGGCCGGCATGGAGGCCTGCTTCGTCAACCTCGTCCAGCCGGGCGACACCGTCATCGTCTGCCGCAACGGCGTGTTCGGCGGCCGGATGCGCGAGAACGTGGTCCGCTGCGGCGCCACCGCGGTGGTGGTCGACGACCCGTGGGGCCGCGCCGTCGACCCCGAGAAGCTCGAGCGCGCGCTGGTCGCGCACCCCGAGGCGAGGCTGGTCGCGTTCGTCCACGCCGAGACCTCGACCGGCGCCCGCTCCGACGCCGAGCTGCTGGCGTCGATCGCTCATCGCCACGGCCGGCTCGTGATCGCCGACTGCGTCACCGCGCTCGGCGGCATCCCGCTCAAGGTCGACGAGTGGGGCCTCGACGCGGTCTACTCCGGCAGCCAGAAGTGCCTGTCCTGCCCGCCCGGGCTGGCGCCGGTGACCTTCGGCGAGGCCGCGGTCGAGGTGATCACGACCCGAGCCACGCCGATCCAGAGCTGGTTTCTCGACATGAACCTGATCATGGGCTACTGGGGCTCCGCCCAGCGCCGGTCCTACCACCACACCGCGCCGGTCAACGCGCTCTATGGCCTCCACGAGGCGCTGCTCGTGCTGCGCGAGGAGGGCCTCGAGAACGCCTGGGCCCGCCACCGCCGCCACCACCTGGCGCTCAAGGCCGGGCTCGAGGCGCTTGGCCTTTCCTTCGTGGTGCCCGAGGCGGAGCGCCTCCCCCACCTCAACTCGGTCACCATCCCGCCCGACGTCGACGACGCCAAAGTCCGCGGCCGGCTGCTTGCGGAGCACGACCTCGAGATCGGCGCGGGCTTGGGCGAGCTCGCCGGCAAGGTCTGGCGGATCGGCCTGATGGGCCACAGCTGCAACCTGACCAACGCGCTGCGCTGCGTCGGTGCCCTCGAAGCCGTGCTCGCGAGCGAAGGTGCTGCCGTTCCAACCGGTGTCGCCGTCGAGGCTGCCCGCACCGCGTGCGCGAGCTCCTGATGCGTCGCCGCGGCCCAGACCCTGATCACAGCGCGAGCCGGGCCGATATACCATGGCGCGCATGCCCGCCCCGGCCTCGCCTCGGATTGCGCGTGCGCTGACCGGCGTGGCTGCCGCCGCGCTCGCCCTGGCGGTGGTCGCTACCTTCGGCTGGTGGCGCGCCGCCCACCGCCGCGTCGAGCTCGACCACCTGTCGCCCGAGGCGCGGCTGGCGATCGCGAGCGAGATGCTCGCCGCCAGCCCGGGAGTCTACGCACCGGCCTGGTTCGAGCCGGACATCGGCTACACCCTCCGCCCGAGCGCCGAAATCACGGCCTGGAACGACACCTTCGTCAGCAATCGCCTGGGCTATCGAACGGCGCCGCCCGAGAAGGCCCCCGGTGTCTTTCGCATCGTCTTCGTCGGCGACTCCTGGACCTACGGCATGGGCGTCGCCATGGCCGAGGCCTTCCCCGGGGTCGTGGAGCGCCTGGCCAACCGGCACGCCGGCATCGACCGCCGGGTCGAATCGTGGATCCTCGCGCTGCCGGGCTACAACTCGCTCACCGAGGCCCGCGCGCTGGCGTTCTTCCTTCCGGTCCTGGAGCCCGACGCAGTCGTGCTGTGCCCGGCCGGCAACGACAACCACAGCTTCCCAAGGGTCCTGCCCAACGGCTCCCACTGGGTCGGATGGGTGGGCAACGACGAGTTCGGCGACCCCCACGCGGTCGCTTACCGCACCCGCCGGGTCGACTCCCACCGCTACCGCGCCCGCTGGAACTCGGCGATGGACGAGCTCGGCCGCACCGAAGAGCGCCTCCACCGCCACGGGGTACCGACCATGCTCTTCTTCGTCGCCATCTGGGAGGCGGAGATGGTGCACGGCCTGGTCGCGGAGGCCGGACTGCACTCGCCCTACCTGATCGTGCCGAGGCACTACAACCTCGGCCGCTGGTCCTTGCCGCCGCCGGTGTCGCATGCCACGGCCGAGGCGCACGAACTGTACGGCTTCATGGTCTATCAGGGCCTCGCCGAGCAACTGGGGTGGCCCGCCCTGCCGGCCCGGGGCGATGACGCCGACCTCACCCTCCACCGCCGGCCCCCGCCCGGCACCGACTGGGCGGCGGCGCTCGCCAACGTCCTGCGGGAGGGCACGGCGCGCGACATACCCGAGACCTTCCACCCCTCTGCATCGGCCGGCGTCCAGTGCGCCGGACCGATCGACGAGGCGACCGGCTGGATGGGCCGCGCCACCACCCTCCTGGTTCGCCGGGCTCCGGACGCGAGCCGGCTGCTGGTGGTGGTGGAGGGTCTCGCCTCCGCGCCGACCCTCTACCCGCTCCCACTCCGGGTCTCGATTCCGTCGCCCTCGGGCGGGACTCGAGCCGGGGTCGTGATCGAGTCCCCACGGAATCCGCTGGCGACGGTGGAGGTGCCCCTTCCCCCCGATGTGCCGGTCGGCAGCGCGATCGACGTGATTCTCGAGGCAGGGGCGAGCGTCGGCGCCGGAGGCAGCCTGGTCTCGAGGTCCGTCCGGGTGCTGTCGATTGACCAGCGCTGATCCGCCGCCGAGCTCCGCGGCGAAGGCTGCGCTCGGCCGGGGTACACTCGCGCCATGACCAGCCAGCAACCTCTCGACGAAAGCGCGATCTTCGCCATCGAGCGCCCCTCTCCGAAGCTCCTCACCTACTACGCGATTTCCTCGCTGGTGCTCGGGCCACTGTTCTTCATCCCGCTCATCCCGCTCTACTTCCGCTACCACACCCTGCACTACCGCTTCGACGCCCAGGGCATCTCGATGCGTTGGGGGGTGCTGTTCCGACGTGAGGTCAACCTCACCTATGCCCGCATCCAGGACATCCACCTGCGGTCCAACGTCGTCGAGCGCTGGCTCCACCTGGCCCGCGTCGAGGTGCAGACCGCGAGCGGCAGCTCGACGGCGGAGATGACCCTCGAGGGGCTGCTGGAGTTCGAGGCGGTTCGCGACTTCCTGTACGCCCGCATGCGCGGCGTGCGGGAGCATCCGCCGGCCGCTCCGGCAGTGCGCGCCGCAGGCCGCGGTTCTGTGGCCGACGCGCCCGCCGACGACCTCGCCGCGACCCTGCGCGAGGCCGCGGCCGAGCTGCGGGCCGCCCGGTTGGCGCTGGAGCGGCGGGACGGGAGTCGCGGCGATGCTTGAGCCCCTCAAGTCGCTCATGCTGCGGCTGCTCAGGGTGCCGCCCGAGCCGAGCCTGCCGGCCGGCTCGGCGGGCACCGCCCGCGTATTCCGCGCCTCCCGGCGCTACCTCCATCTCAAGCTCCTGCGCTGGTGCGCTGGCCAGGCCTCGACCCTGGTCGGCCTGATCGTCGCGCTCGCGGTCTTCGACGTCGCCGCCTTCGGAGCAGAGCTCGCCGTCGGCCGCCTCCCCTTCAAAGCGCTCACACCGATCGCGCTCGCGGTCTTCGAGTGGATCGAGGCATTCGGCGTGATCGCCTTCGTGGTTCAGCTTCCGTTCACCCTGATCCCGATCGTCCTCGACTGGGAGCTGCGCTGGTACATCGTCACCGATCGCAGCCTGCGCATCCGCGAGGGCGTGTTCAAGGTCAGCGAGATGACGATGACCTTCGCCAACGTCCAGGAGGTGTCGATCCACCAGGGGCCGCTGGAGCGGCTGTTCGGCGTCGCCGACGTCCGGGTCCGCTCCGCTGGCGGCGGAGCGGGCGGCAGCTCCAGCGACCGCGAGCGCGAGGAGAAGAGCGGACACATCGGCTACTTCCGCGGTGTCGACGGCGCCCCCGCGATCCGCGACCTGATCCTCGAGCGCCTCAAGAAGCAGCGCGACGCGGGGATCGGGGACGGGGAGCCGGTGGCCCAGCCGCCGGCGCCGGCGGCCAGCGCCGCAGCGCCCGAGCTCCTGGAGGCCGCGCGGGAGCTGCTCGCCGAGGCCAGCGAGCTCCATCGGTGGTGCGCGCGATAGCCCGCCGCCTCATCTTCGACCTTCGCGGCGCTGCCGTGGAACCCGCCGGCGCGCCGGAGGTTCTCGGCCCGGTTACTCGATCTCGCGCAGGTGCGCCGTGAAGGGCTCGCGCGGTGGCGCCGGCGGGACCTCCGCCGGGTAGCCCATGGCGAGCAGGGCGACCACCGCTTCGCCTTCCTTGACCCCGAGGATCGCGCGGGCCGGAGGCGACGCCCCGACCGAGAGCCAGACTGAGCCGACGCCGAGCTCCCAGGCGGCGAGGCAGAGGTTCTGAGCCGCCGCCGCAGCGCTCAGCGGGTTCTCGGTCCGCTGCAGGTCCTCGGCCGGCGGCCGACTGACCACCGCCACCATGAACGGCGCCCCGCCGAAGTCCTCGCGAAGGGCCGCGATGCCGGCGCGCTTGGGCGGCGGCAGGTCCGGATCCGCCAGCAGCTCGTCGGCCTTGGCGCGGTAGACGTCGAGCAGTCGCGCCCGCGCCTGTGGGCCCACGATCACGAACTCCCACGGCTGCAGGTTGGCGTGCGAGGGGGCCCACATCGCGGCCTCGAGCATCGCGTCCCGAACCTGCGGCGGGATCGGGTCGGCCTTGAACCTGCGGACCGTCCGCCGTTGCCTCAGGTGATCGAGAATCTTCACGCCAGCCTCCATGTCGTGCCGCGGATCCGGCCGGCGACGCCGCCGCCATGGGCGCGCCCGGCGAGGCGGGATCAGAACAGCGTGTAGATGAAGGGCGCGGCCGCCGAGCCCGACAGCACGATCAGCACCGCGACCAAGAGCAGCACGATGATGATCGGCGTCAGCCACCACTTCTTGTTGTTGAGCAGGAAGTGGAAGAACTCGCCCAGCAGGCCGGTCTGCCTGGCGCTCGCCTCCTCCTCGAAGGCACTGCGCTGGTCGTCTTGCTTTGCTTTGCTCGTCATGGCCGTCACCACCTCAGAACTGGCGGAAGTACCGTTTCGGCTGGGTCTCGGACTGGTCCCGCGCGACCCAGTACGAGGAGGCCTGGTCGTCGAACCGCCTCGTCATCGGATCATACCCGAAGATCCGCATCAGGAGCCCGATTGGGGTCAAGACCAGGTAGTAGACCAGGGCCAGGACGACGTGCGAGACCACGAAGCCGATGGGCCACGCCGCGTACGACATGCCGACGAACACCGCCCGCATGAAGGCCGGTACCAGCCAGCCGATCGCTGGCACGATCACCGCCGCAACCCACAGCACGAGCGCGACCGTGGGCGCGCCGAGCTTGAAGCGGGCGATCGCGCCGAACAGCGCCAGGAACCCCAGCCAGATGAACCCGAACTGGTTCAGCTCCTTGGGAGTCGGGTTGCGGTTGATCTCGATGACTGCCATGCCGTCCTTCTCGCGGACCCATCAATCCAGGGCGAACTTCGCCAGGTACTCGTCGCGCTTCGGGATCGCGGACGCCGGCTGCTCGTCCTTGAGCAGGATGTGGTTCTCGAGCACCAGCACGTCCATGTCGGTGCCCATGAAGCAGTGGTAGGCGTGCTCCGGCGAGCAGACGATCGGCTCGCCGCGGACGTTGAACGAGGTGTTGATCATCACCGGGCAGCCGGTCCGCGCCTCGAAGGCCTTCATCAGCCGGTAGAGGAAGCCGTGGCGCCCGGCGTCCACGGTCTGCACCCGCGCCGAGAAGTCGACGTGGGTGATCGCCGGCACCTCGGACCGGATCACCTTGAGCTTGTCGAGACCGGCGGCCCGGTCGTCGTTGACCGGCAGGCGCTTGGCCTCGGCGACCGGCGCGACCAGCAGCATGTAGGGGCTGTCCTCCTCGTCCCTCATCTCGAAGTACTCGCTGACCCGCTCCCGCAGCACGATCGGCGCGAACGGCCGGAACGACTCGCGAAACTTGATCTTCAGGTTCATCACCGACTGCATGGCGCGGCTGCGGGCGTCGCCGATGATCGACCGGCAGCCGAGGGCGCGCGGGCCGAACTCCATCCGCCCCTGGAGCAGCCCGACCACCTTCTCCTGCTCGATCAGGTCGACCACCCGCCGGATCAGCTCAGCCTCGTCGGCGACGTGGTGGTAGCGGGCGCCGCGCTCGTCCAGGAAGGCCCGGATCTGCTCGTTCGTGAAGTGGGGCCCGAGCAGCGAGGCGCGCTGCGAGTCCGGCGACTCCACCTTGCGCTCGTGGCCGAGCAGCTGGTGCCAGATGAAGAGGGCCACCCCGAGGGCGCCGCCCGCGTCGCCGGCCGCCGGCTGGATCCAGATCCGCTCGAACGGGCCGTCGCGCAGGATGCGGCCGTTGCCGACGCAGTTGAGCGCCACGCCGCCCGCCAGGCAGAGGTTCTTCATGCCGGTCTGCTCGTGCAGGTGCCGGGCCGCCCGCATCATGATCTCCTCGGTCACCACCTGGACCGAGGCGGCCATGTCCATCTCGCGCTGGGTGAGTGGGCTCTCCGGCTTGCGCGGCGGCCCGCCGAACATCGCCTCGAACTTCTTCGAGGTCATGGTCAGGCCCTGGCAGTAGTCGAAGTAGCTCATGTCCATGCGGAACGAGCCGTCGTCCTTGAGGTGGAGGAGCTTGCTCTGGATCTCCTCGGCCCAGCGCGGCTCGCCGTACGGGGCGAGTCCCATCAGCTTGTACTCGCCCGAGTTGACCTTGAAGCCGCAGAAGTAGGTGAAGGCCGAGTAGAGCAGGCCGAGCGAGTGGGGGAAGTGCAGCTCGTGGGTCAGGGTGACCTTGTTGCCGCGGCCGTGGCCGAAGCTCGCGGTCGCCCACTCCCCCACCCCGTCGAGGGTCAGGATCGCGGTCTCCTCGAAGGGCGACGGGAAGAAGGCGCTGGCGGCGTGCGACTCGTGGTGCTCGGTGAAGACCACCCGCTTGTGGAACCGGCCGTCGAGGCCGCGGCTGATCTCCCGGGGCAGGTGCAGCTTCTGGCGCAGCCACAACGGCATCGCCTTGAGGAACGAGGAGAAGCCGGCCGGCGCGAAGGCCAGGTAGGTCTCGAGCAGGCGCTCGAACTTCAGGAACGGCTTGTCGTAGAAGCCGACGTAGTCGAGCTGCTCGGGCGCGACCTTGCCCTCCTCGAGGCAGTAGCGGATGGCATTGATCGGGAAGCCATGGTCGTGCTTGACCCGGGTGAAGCGCTCCTCCTGGGCGGCGGCCACGATCTCCCCGTCCGCCACCAGGGCGGCGGCGGAGTCGTGATAGAAGGCCGAGATGCCGAGGATCGTCGTCATGCCAGGGTGTGCTCTCCGTGAACGGCGCGCACCGCGCGCGCCGTCTCATCGTACTGCAGGTCGCGGCTCGCCGCCAAGGCCTCGGCTACTCCGGGGTGCCGAGGTACGAGAGCAGCAGCGCCTTCTTCGAGTCCATCATCTCGCGCGTCCGCGCCTCCAGCACCAGCCGCAGCAGCGGCTCGGTGTTGGAGGGCCGCACGTTGAACCACCAGTCGGCGTACTGCACGGTGATCCCGTCCAGGTAGTCGATCTCGCCGTCGGCGAAGACGCCGGCGAGGCGCCGGATCATCCCCTCCTTGTCGTCGACGTGGAAGTTGATCTCGCCGGTGCCGTGGTAGCGGTGCAGCGGCGCGGCCAGCTCGGCGAGCGGCCGCCCGGTTGAGCGCAGCAGGTTGAGGACCTCGATCACGGTCAGGATCGACGAGTCCGCAGTGAAGTTGTCGCGGTAGTACAGGTGGCCGGCGAGCTCGCCGCCGAACGGCGAGCCGTGGTCGCGCATCGTCTTCTTGATGAACGAGTGCCCGACCCGCTCCCGGACCGGCTTGCCGCCCGCCTCGGCGATCGCCTCCTTGGTCGCCCATGACGAGCGGAGGTCATAGACGATGACCGCACCAGGCTCGTTACGCAGGAAGCGCGGTGCGAGCAGCGCGGTCACCAGATCGGCGGTCACCACCGCCCCGTCGGCGTCGACGATCATCGCGCGGTCGGCGTCGCCGTCGAAGGCGACCCCGAGGTCGCAGCCGTGCCTGCGCACCGCGCGCTGGAGGTCGACCAGGTTCTCGGCCTTGAGCGGGTTGGCCTCGTGGTTCGGGAAGGTGCCGTCAAGTGAGAAGTAGAGCGGCACGAGGTCCACGTTGAGCCGGTCGAGGATCGGCAGGTAGAGCGTCCCCATGCCGTTGGCGGCGTCGGCGGCGAGCTTCAGCCGCGGCTCGCGGTGCTCGAGCATCGACAGCACGTGGTCGGCGTACTCGCCAAAGACGTCCTGGCTGGTCTCAGGCGCGGCCGGCTCGAGCGCCGGCGACACGGTCGAGCTCGCGACCAGGCGCTCGAGCTCCGCGATGCCGGTCTCGTAGGAGACCGGGATGGCGTCCCGCCGCGACATCTTGAAGCCGTTGTAGACCGACGGGTTGTGGCTGGCCGTGACCTGGATGCCGCCCGAGGCGCCGAGGTGGCCGATGGCAAAGTAGTTCTGCGGCGTGTCGGCGACGCCGATGTCGATCACCGCGATGCCGCGCGCCCGCAGCCCTCGCTTGAGGGCGGCGGCCAGCGGCACCGAGTGCGAGCGCATGTCCCGCGACACCACGACCCGCGCTCCGCGCGCCATGTCCTCGTCGTCGAGCAGGTCCCGGAAGTGGTAGCCGACGCGGAGCGCGATCTCCTCGTTCACCTGGTCGGGGTAGGTGCCCCGGATGTCGTACGCCTTGAAGATCCCGGCCATGCTCGCTCCTTCAGTCGGCGCCTGCGCCCTCGGGCGGCGGGGCGCCCAGGGTAACACCCTCGCCGAAGACCTGATTGCGCAGGAAGCGCTCGACGTCCCATGGCGGGGCCTCGCCCCCGAGCCACTGGTGGAACCACTCGAGGTGTGCGAGGTAGTAGAAGGCCATCTCGTACCAGCCGGGCCAGTGGCCGGCGTTCGGGAGCGCGATCAGCCGCGACGGCACCCCCATCAGCTGCAGGTCGGTGAAGAAGTGCAGGCTCTGGGTGTAGGGCACGCGGTAGTCGCGCTCACCGGTGACCACCAGGCTCGGCGTCTTGAAGTTGGGGACGTAGCTCGACGGCGACCACCGCTCGTAGTCGTCGGACTCCCACGGCACGCCGCACAGGTCGTGCTGCGGGAACCACAGCTCTTCGGTCGCGCCGTGCATCGAGGCCAGATCGTAGACCCCCATCATCGCCGCGATTGCCTTGAAGCGGTCGGTGTGGCCCTCGAACCACATCATCATGGTGCCGCCGTAGGACCAGCCCATCGCGCCCATCCGCTCGGCGTCGACGTACGGGATCGCGGCCAGCGCGTCGGTCACCTTCATCAGGTCGTCGTAAACCCGGCCGCCCCAGTCGCAGGAGATGGCGTCGACGAAGCTCTGGCCGAAGCCGGGCGACCCGGTCGGGTTGGCGAAGGCGACGACGTAGCCCTTGCCCGGGTAGACCTGCCAGTCGCCGCGGTACCGGTCGGTCCACTGCTGCTGCGGGCCGCCGTGGACGTTGAGGATCAGCGGGTGCTTCCGGGTCGGGTCGAAGCCGTGCGGCGTGACCAGGAAGACCTGCACCTTGTAGTCGCCGGCGCCCTGCACCCACAGCTCCTGGGCCGGCCGGATGTCGACCTCGGCCACGAGCGCGTCGTTGAAGGAGGTGATCTGCTCGGGCGCGCCGCCGTCCATCGCGACCCGGAACACCTCGGGCGGCGCCCCGACCAGCGAGCGGGTGTAGATGACGGCATCACCCTTGGGCGCGACCCGCCAGCCGGCGATCGCACCGTCGCGCACCAGTTCGCGGATCCCGCCGCGCGCGACGTCGATGCGGTACAGCGGCGTCCGGCCCTTGACCTCGGCCTCGAAAAGGAGCTCGGCCCCGCTCGGATGCCAGGCCACCGCGGTCGCCCAGTTGTCGAAGGAATCGCGGCCGGTCAGGTACCGCGTGGCACCCGTCGAGCGGTCGAGGAGCGCGACCCGGGATAGGTCCGACTCGAAGGCGGGCGTCTGCTGGCTGAGGTAGGCGATGAAGCGGCCGTCGGGCGAGTAGGCCGGGTGGCCGTCCCAGCCGTCGTTGCCGTCCGTGAGGTTGCGCGGGCTCGCCGCCGGCTCACCCTCGACCGGCACCACCCAGAGGTCGGAGTTGGTCGAGGTCGCCGGGACCGGGTCGCAGTTGGAGACGAAGCAGAGCTCCTTCGAGTCCGGCGAGAACGCGTAGCCGACACCGCCGCCGAGCGCAAACGTCGGGCTGTCCCAGCGGCCGGGCGTCAGGTCGCGGACCACCTTGCCGTTCGCGGCGTCGAGCAGCAGCACGTGCGGGTACTTGCCCTCCCGCCATGCGTTCCAGTGCCGGTACAGCAGCTCGTCGCTCATGTGTGCGGTCAGCGGCCCCCTCTCGACCGCCTTCCGGATCGTCTGGTTGCAGTCGGCGTCCCCGCCGCACTCCGGGTAGACCTCGGCGGTAACCGCGATGAAACGGCCGTCCGGCGACCACACCGCGTTCGTCACGCCCATCGGAAACTCGGTGAGTTGGCGCGGCTCGCCGCCGTCGACCGGCATCACGAAGAGCTGCGTCTGATCGCCCGCTCGATCCGACTCGAAGGCGAGCAGGCTGCCGTCCGGCGAGAAGGTCGGGTTGGCGTCGTGGTGCCGGCCCTGCGTCATCTGCCGCGGCCGCGTGCCGTGGCCGCCGGTCATCCAGATCTCGGACCAGCTCTCGCCCTTCTCGAACTCGTAGCGGGTCACGGCGAACGCGACCCGAAGGCCGTCCGCGCTCACCACCGGAGAGCCCACGAACGCCGTCCGATAGTAGTCCGCGATCTCGAACTCCCGCTTCTCCGCCGCGATTGCTGTCCCAGCCGACGCTGCCGCCACCAGGCCCATCACCCAGATCGACGTCTTCATCCGAACCCTCCCCCGCGATCGAGTCATTCTAGCCGCGACTGTGCGTCTGCCTCGCCTTCATGATCGCCGCGTCCCCCCGCAGCTCCGCGCACTGAGAGGCGGTTCGAGCCGGTTACGGATTCCAGTTGGGGACGTTGCGCCAGCCGGGGAAGGGACCGAGCTCGATCGTCCAGCCGGTGTCGGAGGTCTCATCGCGCACGGCGCGGAGGTTGGTCAGCGAGCCCAGCTTGGCAAGCAGCTCGCCGTGCGGCAGTGTGTGCAGCGGCGGCTTGGACAGGTCCGGCACCGGCCACAGCCGGAGGGTGCCGTCCTCGCCGGCCGAGGCCACCCAGCGCAGGTCCGGGGAGATGGCCACTCTGGTCACGTTGCCCTTGTGCCCCAGCAGGAGGTGAGCCTCGCCGCCGTCGAGGCGGCCGACGCGGACGGAACCATCCTTGTGGCAAGTCGCGAGCACGGTTCCCGAGGGGTCGAGATCGGCGTGCTCGACGTCGTCGCCGAATCCCTGAAGCGGGCGGCTCTCCCCGCTGGCGAGATCGAGCAGCTTCAGGCCCGGGACCTGAGATCGGTCCGAGCTCCAGCCGAATCCCCAGGTGATCGCCGTGCCGGTGGCCCGACGCAGCACCATCATCACCAGCGCTTCCGACGGCGCCACCAGCGTCTGCGTTCCGGCGGCCAGATCCCAGCGGCGGACGCCGCCCCAGCCGGCCGTGATCAGGGTCTGCTCGTCCAGGAAACCGAGGCTCCAGACGCCTGCGAAGTTGGTCGGCGTGTCGGGTTCAGGCAGCGCAAAGCTCTGCACCGCCCCGGTCGCGACGTCGAAGACGTAGAGGTTCTTCCCCCGCTCGCCCATGATGTGCGCGCTGGCGACTCGCTCGCCGCTCGGCGAGACCGCCCCCTGCTCGAGCTGAAGAGTTTCCTGCCGTGGGACCACAAGGCGGCTCGGCCCGCCGTCGAGTGGCACGACCCACGCGTCAACCGTGGACAGGACGAAGAGATAGCGTCCCTCGGGGTCGAAGCGGATGTCGGCGCCCTCCTGCCCGATCAACGGGTAAAGCTCCCCCACCTCGGCGGGCTCACTGCCGGGCATCGGCAGTAGCCGTACCCGCCCACCCTCCAAACCCACCGCCAGCCAGCGGCTGTCCGGGCTGAAGGTGAGCGGCCGGCGCGCCACGGGGAACCTCCAGCCCTCGACCACGCTGGCGTAGGGACGCGCGAGCGGCCAGAACGTGAGGCACCGATGCAGGTGGGTGGTCGCGACACACCAGCTCCCGTCCGGATTGAAGGCGAAACCGGGGAGATACCAGCCGCCACTGCGCCGTAGCTCGAGCGGCACCGCCCCGGGAAGCCCCTCGAGCTCCCACACCTGCACGGACTGCTTGGTCGGCCCGAAGCGCGCGAACCGGCGACCGGTCGGATCGGGGACGGCGCCGATGGCGCTGGCCGGACGGCGGATCGCCCAGACCCGAGTGGGCTCTCCACCGGTGAACGACCACAGATGCGCTTTCCCGGTCTCGTCGGAAACGAGGACGCCATTCTCTCCGAAGGACTGCACGGACGCGTCCGCGTCGAGCACCTCGAGCAGCCTCTCCGGTCCTTGCCGGTCAAACGGGCGCAGGTAAACCGACCTGCCCCTCGGAATCACCCAGCCCGAGCCGTCCGGCGCCGCGATGACTGCTGCGGCGCCCGCGAGGTCCGCGGCGGTGAGGGTGCCGAGGAGCTCCGCCTCGCCGTCCGGCAGCCGCCAGGACTTGCCGAGATGTCGTCGGTCCGGCCCCTCGCCCAGGTCGATCTCGGCCGACAACCGCCCCTGCCCGACCCTCCAGGTGCCGGGAGAGCCGAGGTCGATCTCCCGAATGAGCTTCCCATCCGGGATCGACCACAGCTTCACGCGGTCGCCGAATCCAGGGTACTCGGTCCCGAAGGCCCCACCCGTCGCGAGCAGACCCTCCGCCGCCCAGCGCGGCATCGTCAGACTGGCGGTGTCGACCGTCATCCCGCAGAGCCGGATCGGCCCGCTGCCGTCCCTGGACCACACCCTCACCTCGGGCGCGACGCTACCCGCGGCGATGTAAGCGCCGTCGGGGCTGAAGCTCGCGGACGCGGCGTGGTCGTCCGCGCCGCTGTCGAACTCGAGTGCCAAAGGACCGGCCCACAGGGCCCGCATCACGAACTCGCGCGCCTCCGGGGTGTCGGCGACCTCCAGGCTCGCGGTGGTCAGGGACAGCGCCTCGGTCGGGTCGTCTGCGAGCCGCGCCTGGGCGAGCGCCAGCAGTTTCGCGGCCTCAGCGCGGCGGGTTTCCTGCAGGCTGCGGTGCCACAGCAGTGACAGCGCTGAAGCCACCGCGACGAGCACCACAATGGCAGCGGTCAGCGCTACCCGCCGCCGGCGGCGACGACGCTCCGCCAGGCGAGTCATCGCAGTCCCGAAAGCTTCCTCGACCCCCGAAAGCCCGCCCGGATACCTTTCCCGCCAGAGGAGGTACTCGCGGTACGAGGTGCCGGTCCACAGGAGATCGTCCGACCAGCCCTTCTCCTCCCACAGCCGCGCCGCCTGGCGAAGCTGGTCGCGCAGCTGCGCGCTCCCCTCATCCTCGGTGCGCCAGCGCTGGAGCCTCGGCCACGCCGTGAGCAGCGACTCGTGCACGACCTCGACCCGGTGGTGTGGTCCTTCCGCCCCAGCGCCGCCGGCCTCGTCCTCGAACGAGGTCAGCAGCCGCGCGGCAACCAGGGCCCTGAGCACGGACTCGGCGTCCTGCCGTTGTCCCGTGGGAAAGACCGACAGCAGGTCGACCCAGCTGCGCACTGCCCGTGTGCCCTGGGCGGTCACCAGGTTACGGAACAGCTCCCGGACCAGCGGCAGCCGCTGCTCCCCGATCGCCTGCAGGGTCTCCTCTGCATGCTGCGCCAGCGCCCCGCCCACGCCCCCGATCGTCTCGTACGCCTCCCGCGTCAGCAGCCGCCGGTCTCGGTCGCGCAGCTCCCACAACCTCGAGACCGCAAATGCCAGCAGCGGCAGCGCCCCCCGCTCCGCCTCCACCTGCCCCACCATCTCGTCGATCAGGACCACTGTCTCGAAGCCGTACAGCCGCCGCGCCGCAGGCTGGGTCAGGGCCTGCCTGAGGCCCTTCTCCGACGGGGCCGAAACCACGGTCAGCTCGCTGAAGATCGGCGCGAGCTCGGGATGGCGATGGCAGTCGACGAGGAAGTCGTCGCGCAGCACCAACAGCACGTGGGTCCCGGCCGCGTCGACCAGCCGCCGCAGCAGGCTCACGAACTCCACCTGCACCTCGGACGAGTTCAGGGTGAAGAGCTCCTCGAACTGGTCAATCACGATCAGGGCCTCGTCCCACCGCCCACGCCAACGCGACACCACCGCGAGCGCCATGTCCGGGTTGTGGAAGGCGAGCAGGCTCTGCATCTCCTGCGCGTCGCCCGCCAGGTCCGGAGCCAGCGCCCTCGCCATGGCCAGGGACGGGTCCTCCCCGGGCGTGCACACGACCGCCCGCCAGCCCGGCGGCGCCCTGGCCACAATCCCCGCCCGAACCAGCGAGCTCTTGCCGGCCCCAGAGGAGCCGATCACCGCCAGCAGCCGGCGGCTCGCGATCTTGCGCCACAGCGCCGCGATCTCGACCTCGCGGCCGAAGAAGTCTGCGGCGTCCGCCTCGCTGAACGGCGACAGCCCGGGGTAGGGCGACCGCTCCCCGGCCTCCTCCGGCGGCATCTGCGCCGACTCGCCGCCGTCGGGCTCCGCAGAGGAGTGGGAGCTCACTTCGGCGATCAGCCGGTAGCCCCGCTTGTGGATGGTCTCGATGTAGCGCGGGTTCCGCGCGTCGTCCCCGAGCGCCTCCCGCAGCTCCGAGACCCGCACCGCGAGCGTGTTGTAGCTGACGAACTCAGTCTGCCAGACCGCGTCCTGGAGCTCGGCGTGGCTCACCACCTCGCCGGCCCGCCGCGCTAGCAGGACCAGCACGTCCATTGCCTTGGTCTCGAGCTGGGCCTCGGCGTCTGCCCGCGAAATCCGGTTCAGGCGCGGCTCCACCAGCCAATCGCCGAGCCGGAAGCGCGCCGCCTCCTCCGGGACCGCGTTGTTTGTGGTGGCCATGCCCCTTCGATTATACGGCGGGGCTGCCGATCCGGTCGGAGGGTCTTTCGCCGCCGTCTCAGCGGAGCGGCCCGGAAACCACACGATCCTTGCCACGACAAATTCCCCACTCGCCGCCGTTCAGGCGATCCCGAGGGCCACGGCCCGTCGGCCGTCCTGAGCGAGCATCCCGGCCCTTGTCCGAGCGGCGGGATGCGAATCGAAGTGCCCCCGAAGCGTGCGCACTACGGCACGGTCGCGCTCCACGTCGAGGTGTCGCCGGACTCGAAGTCGTCGGCGAAGAGCCACGCCTCCGGGAAGGGCAGCGGCGCCGTGGCGTAACCGATGGCGAAAACGCCCTGGTTGCTGATTCCGTCGTACCACATGTGCGCGGTAGCACCCGCCAGCACCAGCCGAGGGCTGAACGCGCACCAGTCCCATTCGTACGGCCCCCCACAAGGCAGGACTGGTTCCCACAGCGGCTGCCGGGCCCAGTTGATGCCGTCCGCCGACACCGCGTGGCCGATGCCGGCGCACACACCTGTGCCGCCTGAATACCACATGCGGTAGATGTCGCCGTCGAACATCACCATGGGGAAGCCGACCATGTTCCGGTCCCACCCTGAGGTGCGCGGCCAGAAGACCGGCTCCGGCCACCTGTCCCAGTGCACTCCATCTGTCGAGGTGGCGTAGCCGATGGCGATCCACCCAAGGGTCTGGTACCCCCAGTACCAGGCGCGGAGGCTCCCACCCTCGGCGACCACCGCAGTGATCAACGCGTTGGCGCTGTCCCAGGCACCCGCCTCGCCCACCGGCAGCACCGGGTTGTTGGGGTGTTTGGTCCAGGTCACCCCGTCCGGCGAGGTCGCGTAGCCGGTGGGCCAGGCGCCCGCTCCGCCCGGCACCGCGCCGGCGCCGTACCACATGTGATAGAGGGCGCCGTCCCAGATCACCGCCCCGGGCTGCAGCGACCCGCCATCCCATTCGCCGGGTGCGCCGCGCAGCAGCACCGGGTTGCCCGGCCACTTATCCCAGTGCACCCCGTCGGTCGAGGTGGCGTAGCCGATGTCGCACTCGTGCGACACCAGGCCGCCCGCGTACCACATGTGGTAGGTGAGCCCGTCAAAGATGACGTCCGAGTGGTCGATCACGCCCGCATCCCACTCTCCCGGCGCGCCTGGCTCCACCACCGGGTTGCCCACGTACTTGGTCCACTCGGTCTGACCCTCAGCCGTGCCCGCCGCCAGGACGACGGCGACGGCGAGACCGAGCGGCCACAGTGATGCAATCACCAGCCCTGAACGCCTCATAGTCTTCTCCTTTGTGCCCCGAGAGCCGTCCAACCGCGCCGCTCGCGGACCCGCCTCGAGGCACCTACAACGTGGGGCGCCGACGGCCGGAAGTCGTTACGAAAACCTTCTGAAAACCTTCGGATTCAATCTCCTGCCGGAAATCGATAACGAAGGTTCAAAAGCGGGGCGCGGCCTCCCCCCCGCCTCCGCGCCCGACTTCGGAACGCCGGCCCTGGAGGGCTCGGATATGATTGGTCCGATGTGCGGGCGGTTCACGCTCACGGTCTCGGCCAGGGTGCTCGGGCAGCTGTTCGACGTTCCCGAGCCCGAGGGGATCGTCCCGCGCTACAACATCGCGCCCACCCAGCAGGTGCTGGTGGCGCGCAGCGCAGAGGGCGGCCGCGAGCTGACGGGCGTGCGCTGGGGCCTCATCCCGCACTGGGCCGACGACCCCTCGATCGGCAACCGGATGATCAACGCCCGCGGCGAGACCGTGGCCACCAAGCCGGCTTTTCGCTCGGCGGTCAAGCACCGCCGCTGCCTGATCCCGGCCGACGGCTTCTACGAGTGGCAGAAGGCCGGCGCGGGCAAGCAGCCGCACCTGATCCGCTTCGCCGACGGCCGAGCCTTCGCGTTCGCCGGGCTCTGGGAGGGCTGGCGGCCGCGCGACGGCGGTGTGCCGGTCGACTCCTGCACCATCGTCACCACCACGCCCAATCGGCTCGTAGCAGCCCTCCACGACCGGATGCCGGTGATCCTGCCGCCGGCTGCCTTCGAGGAGTGGCTGCGGCCCGAGCCTCTGCCGGAACCGCGCCTCGAGGAGCTCCTCGCCCCCTACCCCGACCACGAGATGGAGGCCTTCGCGGTCAGCCGCCGGGTCAACAGCCCTGCCTACGACGGGCCGGAGTGCGCCGTCCCCCTCCCCTGACCCCCTTCGATCTCCGAGCTCGGCTGCGCATGATCATCGATTCCCTCCCTTGTGACGAGGTCCCTCGGCCACGCTGAGCCAGGTTTCTCAGCCGAGCTCGGACATCGAAATTGACGAAAACACATCCGAGAGGAGGTGGCCGGCCCTTGAACGCGCCGGCGGAGGGCCTGGAATACGCGTGAAAGGGTCGACGGTTTTGAGAGTCAGTCGCGTTTCAGTCGCCGTCTGGCAGGCCCGGTGAAAGCCAGCCCGCAGGAGAGCAGCACCATGTACGGACACCCCGCAGCACCGGCGCGCACGTCCCTGGTGCTGGCCTCGCTCGTGGTCGCGGCGGCGGCCGCACCCGCGGCGGCCACCGACCCGGTGCTTTCCCTCGAGCTGGTCGTCGGCGGCCTCACCAATCCCGCGATCATTGCCAACGCCGGCGACGGCTCCGGGCGGCTGTTCATCGGCGAGCAGGACGGCCTGGTCCGGATCTGGGACGGGAGCCAGCTGCTGCCGACGCCGTTCCTCGACGTCACCGCCCAGTCGATCTCCGGCGGCGAGCAGGGGCTGCTCGGACTCGCCTTCGACCCCGGCTTCGAGTCGAACCGCCTGCTCTACGTCCACTACAGCGCGCCCGATACCACCGGCGACCCCGCCGTCGACCACTTCACCACGATCTCCCGCTTCACCGTCGACGCCGGCGACCCGAACCAGGTCGACCCGGCGAGCGAGATCGTGCTGCTGCGCTACCCTCAGCCCTACGGAAACCACAACGGGGGCACCATCGCCTTCGGGCCTGACGGCCTCCTCTACATCGGCCTCGGCGACGGCGGCTCGGCGGGCGACCCGGGCGACCGGGCCCAGAGCACGAGCGTGCTGCTCGGCAAGATCCTGCGCATCGACCCCCAGGGCGACGACCTTCCCGCCGACCCCGACCGCAACTACTCGATCCCGCCGGACAACCCGTTCGTCGGCGCCGCCGGCGAGGACGAGATCTGGGCTCTCGGCCTGCGCAACCCGTGGCGCTTCAGCTTCGACCGCTCAACCGGCGACCTGTTCGTCGGCGACGTCGGCCAGAACGCCTGGGAGGAAATCGACCACCAGCCGGCCGGGAGCGACGGCGGGGAGAACTACGGCTGGCGCTGCTACGAGGGCAACCACCCCTACAACACCGCGGGCTGCGGCGGCCCCAGCCAGTACACCGCCCCGATCGCCGAGTACTCGCACGGCGACGGCTGCTCGGTGACCGGGGGCCATCGCTATCGGGGCGCGTCCTATCCCAACCTGCAGGGGACCTACCTCTACGCCGACTACTGCAGCGGCACCATCTGGGGCGCGGCGCCCGCCGGCTCCGGCTGGTCGTCCGCACCGCTGCTCGAGAGCTCGATGACCATCTCCTGCTTCGGCCAGGACGAGGCGGGCGAGCTCTACCTCGCCGATCACGGCTCGAACGGCGCCGTGTACCGGATCGTCGACAGCTCGCCCACCAACCTCGTGTTCGCGGACGGCTTCGAGTCCGGGGACGCCACCGCGTGGTCCGGCGTCGCTCCGCGGCGCGCCGCTGCGGGCCGCAGGCCGCAGTGAGTCGAGGAGGCCGATGATGACCGGAAGGAAGTTGATTCGAGCGACGCTCGCCGGCACCGCGCTCGCCGCGTCGCTCTGCGGCGGTGCGGCAGTCGGCGCCGACGGCGTGCGCGTTCTCCGCGCCTGGGACGAGACGGTGGAGGTTGCCGGCCGCAGTGTGCGGGGACGGGTCGAGCTGGTCTTCGACTACGGCCAGGGCCTCGCCTTCGAGCAGACGTACGACGAACAGGGCCACCTGGTGGACCGTCGCCCTGGGCCACGCATTCCAACCCCATCTCCCGAGGAGATTGAGGAGGCGATTGCCGTCGTGTCCGCCGACCCCGCCCTGGCAGCCGTGGTCGAAACCCACCGCGCGTACGTCGACGGCGGCTTCATCCTCGATGAGCCGGCCGGCAAGCCCTGCGGACCGCGCTCCAGGTGCCTGCAGATCTTCGCGTTCCGCGTCGACGCCGGCGCTGCGCCGCTGTTTCGCGCGGTCGTCGACCTGACCAGGGAAGGCGCGGCCTCGATCGTCCACCGCGACACCTGGGACCAGGGGGTGCCGCGATGACTCTCGCCCGGCGCCTGCTCGCGCTCTCGGGCGTGCTGCTGGCGGTCGCGTCCGCGCCCGCCCGCGCCGCTTCCCCCACCTGCAACGGGACCAGCGAGCACCTGATGAGCTGGCCCGCCGCCGCCCCGGTCTGGGAGCTCTGCTGGGTCCGCCCGGCCGAGTCCAGCGGGCCCTCCGGCTCCGGGCTCGAGATCCGCGACGCCCACTACCGCGGCACGCTGGTGTTCAAGCGCGCCCACGTGCCGATCCTCAACGTCGACTACGATGACGGCGGCTGCGGCTGCTTCCGCGACTGGCTCGACTCCGAGCAGGCCTACCGCACCGACAACCCCATCGAGCCCGGGCTCTACCAGCCCCCGTTCCCCCCCGAAACGGTCTGCGACCACGCCACCAATCCTCTGGCGCCGCCCGGGGACTGCCCGTGGGGCGGCCCGGGCCCGTGCCTCGAGGGGGTGTCGGTGGAGCACTTTCCCGACCACATCCGGCTGACCTCGGAGGGGCAGGCAGGATGGTACCGCTACTCCCTGCGATGGGAGTTCTACCAGGACGGCACCGTGCTGCCGACCTTCGGCTTCGGCACCTCCAGCACCGCGTGCTCCGGCGCCACCCACCGCCACCACGCGTACTGGCGCCTCGACTTCGACATCAGCGGCCCCGACGGCGACACCGTGAGCCAGCTCGGCGGCAGCCTGCCCGGGCCGATCGCCCAGGAGGCGGAGCGGACCTGGGAGGACGGCAGCGTCACCTGGGAGGTTCGCGACGCCGCGTCGGGCCGCGGCTACCTCGTCACTCCCGGCATCCAGGACCGACTGCTCCCAGCCGACGACTTCTCCAGGAACGACGTCATGGTGTCGCAGTACCACTCAACCGAGCTGTCTGACGGCGGCGGCGGCTGCGCGGTCAACCCGACGACCATCGTCAACGGCGAGCCGGTGGCAGGCAGCGATGTCGTCCTCTACTACCGGGGCGGCGTCCGCGACGTCGCCGGGGTCGACATTCACGCCTGCAAGGTGGCGGGACCGGTCCTCACCCCGGTCGGCGACTGGAACGAGTTCTCCGGCTTCGCCGACGGCTTCGAGTCCGGCGACACCGCAGCGTGGTCCGCAACCGTCCCGTAGAGGATGACGATCGAAGATCGCCGACAGCTGACAGCCGGCGGGCGGTTGGCCCGTTCCCGTACCCGTTCCCGAGCGTTCTTCATCATCGCTCAGCCCATGAAACCGTGTCCTGTCACTCCCATGCTGGCGGCGGCCGTCGCGCGGGCAGGTCGTTTCGGGAACGGGGACGGGAGCGGGAACGAGTCGGAACCGAGCCGCCGCGGTGTCCTCTCCTCCGCAGCAATCATCGTAACCGCAGCTCCTGACGACCAATGGTCGGTCCGCGGGCTGCTACCATCGGCCGCGGAGCAGCGCCGACGCCGCCGCCGCGATCACGAGCAGGGTGGTGCGGTGCGGCATCCCGGCCGGAAAGGCGGGGCCCCCGGGGAGCAAGCGTCAATCCTCCGGCCGCAGCCGCTGACGGACCCGGCGCATCCTCGCCTTGGCCCGCTCGACGGCGGTGCGAAGGCCCGGATAGCGGTTGAGCAGCCGATCGTGCAGCCGTCTCGCCACCGTCGACTCCCGCGATAGCACCCAGAGCCCGAGCAGGATCAGCAGGACGCCCTGCAGCAAGGGCAGCGCGAGACCGATCGCGCCGAGCGCCACCAGTGCCCAGCCCACGGTCAACATCGCCACGCGAACCAGCGGCCGCCTTTGCATCGCCATCTGCGGCGGAGTGTAACGCCAGGCGGCGGCTGGCGCTTCCCGATCGCTCATCCCGGTGCTCGCCGGCGACGCGGGCCTGCGATCCGGGTCATCCTGCCGGAAGCTCGCTCTCGATCCGGTGGTAGCGGGCGAGCTCGGCGCGGGTCGCTGCGAGCCGGCCCTCCGCCGCCAGCCCGCGAGCCGCGTCGCGGGCGAGCGCGACCTCCTTGGCGTGGCGCAGCAGGTCCGCGAACCGGAATCCGGCCGGGCCCCACTGGCGCAACCCTGTCAGCTCGCCGGGCCCTCGCAGCTCGAGGTCGACCTCCGCGATCGCGAACCCGTCGCTCGAGCCGGCCAGGGTTTCGAGCCGGCGGCGCGCCGGTGCGCCGGTGTCCTCACCGGTGACCAGGATGCACCAGGAGCGGCGGTCGCCGCGACCCACCCGCCCCCTCAGCTGGTGGAGCTGGGACAGGCCGAAGCTCTCGGCGCCCTCGACGACAACCACCGACGCCTCTGGGACATCGATCCCGACCTCGACCACGGTCGTGGTGAGCAGCGCCTGCACGTCGCCGCGGCGGAAGCGCTCGGTCACCGCCTCGCGGTCGGCGCGCGGCATCCGCCCGTGGACGACGCCGAGCGCCACTCCAGGCAGGGCCGCAGCGACCTCCGCCGCCCGCCGCTCGAGGGACGGCAGCGCCGAATCATCCGCGCCCTCGATCGTCGGGTAGACCAGGAACGCGCGGCCACCCGCCGCCAGCTCGTCACGCAGGAAGGCGAAGACCTTCGGGGCCGCGGACGACGCCCGGACGACGGTGGTCACCGGAGTTCGACCGGGCGGCAGCTCGTCGATGATGGACAGGTCGAGGTCTCCGTACAGGGTCAGCGCCAGTGAGCGCGGGATCGGGGTCGCGGTCATCACCAACAGGTGCGGCTCGCGCCCCTTGTCGAGCAGGCTCTGGCGCTGCATCACCCCGAAACGGTGCTGCTCGTCGACCACCACGAGGCCGAGCTCGCGGAAGGCCACCTGCGCCTGGATCAACGCGTGGGTGCCGACCACCAGCCGCTCGCTGCCGTCCGCCAGGTCTTCGATCACCTGCCGGCGCTCGGCGGCCGGCTGCGATGAGCTGAGCAGGGTCACCCGATAGCCGCTCGACCGGAAGTGTCCAGCCAGGGTCCTGGCGTGCTGCTCGGCGAGCAGCTCGGTGGGCGCCATCAGCGCCGCCTGGTGGCCGCTGTCGAGCACCAGCCGCATGGCGAGGGCGGCGACCGCGGTCTTGCCGCAGCCGACGTCGCCCTGGACCAGCCTGGCCATCGGGTGCGGACGCCCGAGGTCGTCCGCGATCTCCTGGATCACGCGCCGCTGGGCGCTCGTGAGCTCGAACCGGAACATCGCGCGCGCCAGCTCGTCGACCGGGGGAGCCCTCCGGCAGCGCGGAGCCGCCTGCCGCTCGCGGCGCGACCGGTGCTCCGCCAGCCCGCACGCGAACGCCAGCAGCTCCTGGAAAGCCAGCCGGCGGTGGGCGGCGGTCTCGCGCCGGCACAGCGCGTCGACCAGGGCGACCCGCTCCGGCTCGCCGGCCGGCGGCTCGGGGTCGTGGAGGCTCCCAAGGGCAACGGCGAGCCCGGGAAGGCCGAGGCGATCGCGCAGCTCGGCAGGGAGTGGGTCCGGGCACGACCCCAGCGCCGGCAGCGCCTGCTCGATGAGCCGGCGCAGCCTGCGGCCCCCCAGCGGCCCGAGCCGCGGGTAGACGGGCACGATGCGCTCGGCGCCGCCGTCCTCGATGTCGTTGACCTCCGGGTTGACGAGCTCGAGCCCGCCGCGGCGGCCCCGGCGCAGCTGGCCGTACAGGGAGAGCGGGCGCGCGCCCTCGAGCCGGCGGTCGATCCACGGCTGGTTGAACCACACCACCGGCAGGGTGCCGGAGCCGTCGTCGACGACGCCGGTCACGATGCGCAGGCCTCGCCGCCGGGTGTGCCGGGCGGATCCGACCGCCACCCGCCCCCACACCAGCACCCGCGCGTCCTCCGCGAGCGCGCCTCCGAGGTCCACCCGCTGAGTTCGGTCCTCGTAGCGCGCCGGCAGGTGGAGCAGCAGGTCGACGACCCGGGTGACGCCGTGCTCGCCGAGGGCGGCGGCAAGGCGGGGGCCGATCCCTCGCAGCGCGTCGACGGTCGCGAACGGGGACGGAGTGCGATCGGGCCTCGTCATCGTCGTGATCGGGCCGGGCGCGGCCGGCGGTGGGGCCCCGGCCCCGAGGTCACACCATGTCGTCGGTCTCGAACCGGCACTGGATGGTCCCGAAGGTCACGGTGTCCCCGGGCTTGATCGGGAAGGCCCGTCCCGCGGCGAGTCGCACGCCGTTGACGAAGGTGCCGTTCATGGTCCCGACGTCCTCGATCACGTTGAAGCCGCCGTCCGACTCGCGCCGGATGCGCGCATGGCGCCGCGAGGTCGACCGCTTGACGTCGATCGGCGTCAGGTCGATCTCCGGGTGGATTCCGGTCACCGGGTCGATCCGGCCGATGGTCGTCTCCGGCTGGTCGGCGAGCGGGAACACGATGCCGCTCGAGATCTCGACCAGCCTCGCCTTCGGGTCCGAGGCCGGCTCGACACGATCGCCATTCCCGGAGTCGTCAAGCTCCACCTTCTCGGCGCCGGCCTCCTCGAGCAGCTGGTTGGTCCGGCGCAGGCGGTCGGTCAGCTTGCGCATCATGCGAACCGCGATCTCCGGGTTGTGACGGAGGATGAACGTGAACGCGGACTGGTCGATGATCACCGCCTCGACGTCGGTGACCGCCACCGCCGTCGCCGACCTCGGGTAGGCGTCCTCCAGCATGCACATCTCGCCGAAGAAGTCGCCCTTGCCGAGCACGGCGAGCACTCGCTCGCTGCCGGCGATGCGCTTCCTGATCTCCACCTCGCCCGACTCGATCACGTACATGGTCAGGCCGAGGTCGCCCTCCGAGAAGATGACTGTCCCGCCCGGGAAGCGGGTCCGCATGGGCTCGAGCGAGTCGTGGCTGCCCTTCTTGGGGGGAGTTCGCTTCGAAGCGGTGCTCTTGAACTTGGCCATCACCGGCTCCACCGGATCGCGCCCACCTCGGTATCGACCTCGACCAGCGCCCCGATCGGAAAGGCGAGGTTGCGGGCCGCGTGCCCGAACGGCAGGTCGACCACCACCGCGGCCTGCCCGGGGGCCGCCTCCGCCACCATCTCCCGCCACCTTTCGGATCGCTGGGCGACCGGGCCGCAGCCGCGCAAGCTCCCACAGATCAATGCTTTCACCCCGCGCAATCTACCAGAGCTCCGGAGGTGGGTCAACAGCCGGTCGAGCCGGTACAGGGGCTCTCCGACCTCCTCCAGGAACAGCACGCTGCCCTCCCACTGCGGCTCGTGGGGGGTCCCGATCAACGACTCGAGCAGCGACAGATTGCCGCCGACCGCGCGGCCCGCCGCCTGCCCCGGCCGGACCACCCGGCGCGCATCGAAGCGGAACAGGGTCTCGCCCACCAGCTCGCCGTCGAGCAGCCGGCGCAGACGCCGCTCGTTGCCGGGGCGCGCCAGCCCGGCCGCCGCCATCGGCCCGTGAACCTGCTGCGGTCCGCCGGCGGCGACCAGCGCGTTGAGCAGGGCCGAGATGTCCGAGTAGCCGACGAACCGCACCCCGGCGGCCGCGAGCTCGGCGAGATCCAGCCGCGGCAGCAGCCGGGTCACTCCGTAGCCGCCGCGGGCCGCGAGCAGCAGCCTCGCCCCCTCGGCGATCACCTCTCGCAGGCCGGCCAGCCGAGCGCTGTCGTCTCCCGCGAGATACCCGGACCTCGCCCGCAGGTTGGGTGCCAGCACCACTGGGTGTCCCCAGCGCTCGAGCACGCGCAGGCCGGCCTCGAGCTTGACGCGATCCACCGGGCCGGACAGGGCCACGACCCCGATCGGCTCACCAGGCGCGAGCGGCACGAAGCGGCTGGCCATGATCGAACGATACCGCATTCCGCGCGACAACGCCGCGAAGCGATATTCGCCTTCCTTTCGTTCCCGTTCCCCTTCCCGTTCCCGTGCCCCGATAAAGACGGCGGATGTGAGTGCTGATGTGCAGTCAACACAAGTGGTTCCCGAGGGGTCGTGCGAACGTCCAGTCGGGAACGGGGACGGGATCGGGAACGGAACCGGGTGGGGCCCTATCCCCTGTCCCCTACCCCCTATCCCCTGGGCGGGTGGGGGAAAGGTGCGGCGGGAGGGGGCTGTAGGCCGGATTCTGTGCCCTGCGGGGCGGCGTCCATTCCTCTTGGCCTCGCGTCGCCGCGAGGCTCCAGCAGCCTACCCGGGGGCCTCGCCCGCTGCTGCGGGCGGCGGGGACGGGCGACCCTCGACCCCCCTACTCGGCCTTGCTCCGCATGGGGTTTACCGTGCCCTGTCCGTCGCCGGCCAGGCGGTGCGCTCTTACCGCACCCTTTCACCCTTACCCCCGGCCTGATCCGAGGGCGGTCTGCTCTCTGTGGCACTTTCCCTCGCGTTGCCGCGGCCGGGCGTTACCCGGCATGCTGCCCGTCTGGAGTCCGGACCTTCCTCTACGCCCGCGGTGGGCGCAGCGGACGCCCGCCCCCTCCAGCCGCACCCTTCGAATATAGGTTGTTTCCGATCGCCTGTCATCCGGCGTGGCGGGCCGGTCACGGCCCCCTGCCCTCGTTGCCGGCCAGGCCGAGCTTGCGCATCTTCTTGAACAGGCCGGCGCGCGACAGGCCGAGCCGCTGCGCGGCGAGGGACTGGTTCCAGCCGGCGTCCACCAGCGCCCGCTGGATGCGCCAGCGCTCGAAGTCGGCCCGGGCGTCGGCGAGCGGCCGCGACGCCAGCGCGCCGAGATCGGGTGGCGGCGCGTCAGCCGCGGCCAGCTCCTCGCGGATCCGCGGCGACAGATCCGCCACCTCCACCACGAGATCGCTCGCGGCGCGCGTCATCAGGCGCAGGATCTCCGCCCGCAGCTCGCCGACGTTGCCCGGCCACCGGTAGGCGGTCAGCGCTTCCAGCGCGGCGACCGTGAAGCCGCTCCCCGCACCGCCGCGCCGCCCGCCCACCTCGCGCTGGAAGTGGGTCACCAGCAGCGGGATGTCCTCGCTGTGCTCGCGCAGCGGCGGCAGCTCCAGGGAGGACGCGCGCAGCGGCGATACCAGCTCGCCGTGGAGGGTGCCCCGGGCGATCCCCTCCGCGACCGACCCCACGACGCCGACCACGATCCGCGCCTGGGCGGGCGGCGGCAGCGACGCGGCTCCCGCGGGCCAGAGCAGCTCCCGCAAGCGCTCCTGGTCGGCGATCGGCACCAGGCCGAGGTCGCTGATGTAGAGCGTCCCCCCGCGCGCCTGATCGAAGCGGGACGGTCCGTCGTCCGAGTCGAAGACCAGGATCTCGCCCGGTCCCGGCGCCAGCGCCGCCGCGGTCACGAACGGCCCACCGCTGCACTTCGAGAGATCGTGGATCACCCTGGCGACCAGGGCCTTCCCGGTCCCCGGCTCGCCGGCCAGCAGCACCGGCCGGCCGCCGCCCGCGAACTCGGCGGCGCGGCGCTTGCACTCGTTGACGACCTCGGACAGCCCAGCGATCCGGTGCAGCGGGCTGCCGAAGCGGCGCAGCTCGGGGTCCCGGCGGTCGCCCGGCGCCAGCCCGGACGGGCATGGCGGGTTGCCCGAGCAGAGCACCGCCTCGACGGCCGCGATGACGGCCCGCATGTCGCCAACCGCGGGAGGAGCGCCTTCGAAGCGCGCGACCAGCACGTGGTCGCGCTGCATCGGCGCCACCAGCAGCTTCTCGCCGAGCTCGCTGATCTCGCTGATCCGCGTTCCCGACTGCCTTCCCCCGTGCTCCCGGGCGATCCGGGCGAGGGCCTCGCTGGAGCGGACCAGCGCGCCGAGGTCGCCGGCGCTCGACACCATCGACACGTTGCCGTCGTCGTCGCGGTAGAGCACCACCAGGGCGCTCAGCCCGAACCGCTCCACCGCCCAGCTCAGCGGCTCGCCGATCGCGCCTCGCCGCACCGCCCCCGCCGTGGTCACCAGCAGCGACACGATGTCCTCGGCGCTCGCCCGGCCGGAGAACCCCTGCGTCTCATCGACCGCGGTCCCCGGCGGCCGACGTGGGCTGGTGTCGTCGCCGGCACTCCCCGATGCCGCATCGGCCGCGCCCTGCTCCTCGATGACCATCCGGGTCGACGACAGGTGAATGACGTCGCCGATCCTCACTGTCGCCGACGCGACGCGCCGGCCGTTCACGAAGGTCCCGTTCTTGCTGTTGAGGTCGGTGATGTGGGACGAGCCCTGGCGGATCCGGAGAATCGCGTGGTGACGCGAGATGTCGTTGTGCCCGATGACGATGTCGTTGTCCGGGCTCGCACCGATGCGCCAGCTCCGATCACCGGACAGGGCGACCCGCTGCTCGCCGTGCTCCGGGTCCGAGTAGACCAGGTAGAGCCGTGCCATTGCCGTCACGCTCCCACCCTGGCGCGAGTCACCATGTACCCGTCCAGGGTTCCCGGCACGAAGCGAAAGTGGTACTTCGCCGTCCCGTCACGGACCTCGACCACCGCGGCGTCACCGTCGACGGTGCGGAAGCTCCGGCTCGCCCTTCGCAGCAGCCGCGACCGCAGCAGGTGCGATACCTGCTCGACCTGATCGAGGTCCTCGAGCAGGAGCGTCAGCCGAAACGACTCTTCGAGCGACGCGCTGAGCTCCAGGATCGTCTCGTGGAAGGCCTCGATCATCTCCTCCAGCGAGAGGCCGCGGTCGTGCCAGCGGCCGAGCGGCTCGGCGGCGGCAAAGCCGAGGCCGCGCTTCAGCGCGTCGCGCACCACGCCGCACAGGCTGCGCCGGACGTCGCCCGGGCGGCAGCTCGGGGTCAGCTCGAAGTCGTGCACCACGGCCTGGTAGGTCCAGGGCGCTGCGGGCAAGCACCCGCGCAGCACCACGAACCCGCCCAGGGGCAGCGGGCGGTGGTCGCGCGCCGCCAGGTAGGCGGCGGCGAGGTCGTCGTCGGTGTCGAGGTCGAGGACCCGCTGCGGCCCCATCACCAGGTTGCGGTCCTCCTGCACGACCAGCGCATTGGGGTGGGTCCGCGTTCCCAGGGAGTCCCTGAGATCGAGGTCGAACCGAAACCACCATCGCTGGGTCAAGGGCCCCGCTCCAAATCCCCTCGTCCCAGTCTAGCGGACACGGTCAGCTGTCGTTGCGGGACGCCACGGCCCGCCGCGCCATCTCGCGGTCGATCACCAGCCGGTGGCCGCCGCCGGGCAGTGCCTCCAGCCCTTCGTGCTGCCAGGGATCGAACTCGAGCCGGTTGATGATCCGTCCGAACACCGTGCGCAGCGCGCGGGCGCCGGTGCGGGAGTTCTTCTCTGCCTCCTCGGCGATGATCGCCGCCGCCACGTCCTCGATCTCCAGCCGGATGTCCATCACCTCGAAGTACCGGCGCGACCGGTTGAACGGCGAGTCCACCGAGCAGAGCAGGATCTCCTTGAGGATCGGCACGTCCAGGGAACGCAGCAGCACCACGTTGTCGAAGCGCGACATGAACTGCGGGACCATGCCGTAGGTGAAGAGGTCCTCCGGCTTGAGGTAGTCGGCGAGCTCGAACCGGGTCTCGATCCGGACCTGCCCGTCGGCGGTCTGGATCGCCTGCGACTTCAGCTTCTCGCCGCTGCTCGGGCTCACCACGCGGAAGTAGACCTGGTCGTAGAGCCCTTCGAAGGCGCCGCCGCAGATGAACATCATGTGCTCGGTGTTGATGGTGATCGTGACCTGCTTGTCCTCACCGTCGACGTTCGCGAAGGTCCGGTACGCGACCTGCTCGCCCTCCATCAGGGTGAGCAACCCCTGCTGGAGCACGACCCCGATCGGGTTCGGCTTGCCGGCGACGATCGACGACATCTTGTCGATCTCGTCGATGCAGATGGTCGCCCGCTCCATGGTCGCGCGCAGCTCGTCAGGCCCCGGCTTGGGCCCGAGCAGCGACCGCGCCCGCTGCTCGACCGCCGAGAACAGGCGGGACGGCTGAAACTCCATCCGCTCGGCGTCGACCAGCAGGTTGGCGTTGATGATGGTCATCGCGCGGAACGGGCGGTACTCGGGCACGTCGTGGTACATCCGCTGGATGTTGTTCATGATCGTCGTCTTGCCGGTGCCCGAGTTGCCGATCAGCAGGATGTTCCCCGACACCTTGCCGGTGGTGTGCTTGTAGATCGCCACCGAGACGAATCGCAGGGCGATGTTCTGTCCGAGGACTCCCTTGCGCAGCTCCTGCAGGATGATCGGCGGCGTGATCTCGTCCATCCGCCGCCGGCCTTCGCCCGGAGCCTCCGCAGGAGCCGGTCTCCCCTTGTCGGTCATCGTGCCCTCCCAGAGGCCAGCGGCTGCGCCACGGGCCGGCAGCGCAGCCTCATCAGCCCGCGACCACCCATACGCCGTTGGCCGGCCTCAGCTCGACGTCCCCGACCCGGACCCGGCGGCCGCAGCCGCCCGGCCGGAAGTCGGCGACGATGTCCACGTGCTGCGCCGAGCGGTTGAGTACGCCCGACCGCTCGAGCCTCTTGATCCGGGCGGCGCCCTTGTCGGAGCGCGGGTCGTCGACGAAGCAGCCCTCGTAGCTCGCGCCGATCGCGATGTGCAGGGTGCCGCCCACCTTCTCCACGAACAGGGGATGCTTGAGGACGCGATCGAGCCCCGGGTTCATGCCGAGCGCGACCTCGCCAAGCCGGTGCGAGCCATCGTCGGTCTCGATGATCGCGGCGAGGTGCTGGTGCCCGACCGCAGCGCGGTAACGGACGATCCTGCCGCCCTCGAACTTCAAGTAGATCCCCTGGATGTCGTTGCCGCCGTAGTTCACCGGCAGGTCGACGAAGATCTCGCCCTCGGTCGCCGTCGCGTCCGGGCTGGTGAAGATCTCCCCGTCAGGGAAGTTCCGCAGCCCATACGACATGATCGGGCGCCCGGAGGAGAGGCCGAGCTCGAGCACGAAGTCGCGGCGCCGGTCGGGGTGCCTGGTCGTCACGGTCATCGACTTCGCGCTGGCGAAGACCTGCTCCAAGGCCTGCTCGGCCTCGAGCAGCGGCCGCGGATCGGTGGTCGAGGCGCGCACGATGAACCGGGTGTACTCGCCAAGCGGCATGCCCTCGAGCGCGGCAAATGCCGGGGTCGGGTAGAGGGTGATCACCCACGGCTTGGAGAGGCGCAGGTCGGCGAACGGGCGGTCGGCGGCGGCCAGCGCCTGCTGCTGCGCCGGCGCCAGGCCGGCGTACTGGGCCGGGTCCTCGCCCCCGAGGACCTCGACGTACTTAGTCATGCTCCGGTAGCGGTCGCCGTGCCAGTCCGGGATCCGCGCCAGCTGCTCGGCCGAGCCCTCACGCCCCATCACCGCGGACCAGACCCGGCCGCGGTCGTTGTTCGGGGGGACCAGGCAGACGTCGGCAACCGCACCGGCCTGGATGACGCGGCGCTCGAGCACCGCCATCAGCGGCCAGCAGATCCGCTCGCCCTTGATCATCACCCGGTCCGCGGGCTCGATCCCGCCCAGCGAGTGATCGAGGAGAAAGCCGGCCCAGGTCTCCAGGTCCTTCGCCTTGATGGCCGCTTCACGCATCACGAACCTCCGCGCCGCCGGGGGGCGGTCGGCATTGTAGCGCCTTTCGCGGGCGAGCCGGGACGAGGCACCCGCTTCACGACCGTCTCCGCTTCCGTGCCCGCTTCCGAGCTTCATCATTCGAATACGGATCACGGACGGCAAACACCATCGGGAGCGGAAGCGGGCGCGGGCGCGGAAACGGGGCACAACGGACCCCACCCTCCCATCCGGTATCCTCTTTTCATGCGAGCGGTGGTCTGCGACGGCTTCGGCGACGAATCGGTCCTGCGCATCGGTGAGGTCGCCGCCCCGGAGATGACGCCCGACGGGGTCCGGATCCGGGTCACCACTGCCGGCGTCAATCGCGCCGACCTGCTGCAGCGCCGGGGCCTCTATCCCCCGCCGGACGGCGCCTCCCCGATCCTGGGGCTCGAGTGTGCCGGCACCGTGGTCGAGGTCGGCGGCAGGGTGTCCCGCTTCAGGCCCGGCGACCGCGTGATGGCGCTGCTTGCCGGCGGCGGCTACGCCGAGGAGGTGGTGGCGCCCGCGGCCTGCCTCATGCCGGTGCCGGCCGGCTTCTCGAACGCGCAGGCCGGCGCCTTCCCCGAAGCCTTCGTGACCGCCTTCCTCAACCTGTTCATCCTCGGCGAGCTCGCGCCTGGGAGGCTGGCCCTGGTCCACGGCGGCAGCGGCGGCGTCGGGACCGCGGCCATCCAGCTCGCCGCCGCGGCCGGCGCCCCGGCGATGGTGACGGCCGGCTCGCCCGAGCGCTGCCGGCGCTGTCTCGCGCTCGGTGCGGCCCGCGCCTTCGACTACAGGGAAGTCGATCTGGTGGCCGCGGCTCTCGAGGCCACCGGGGGACGCCGGGTCGACCTGGTGCTCGACTGCATCGGCGCGCGCTACCTGCCGGCCCACCTGCGCCTGCTCGCCGAGGACGGTCGCCTGGTCGTGATCGGGCTGATGGGCGGTTCGCAGGCCGAGATCGACCTCCGCCAGGTGCTGTCGAAGCGCCTGTCGATCATCGGCTCGACCCTCCGCTCGCGGACCGCCGCGTTCAAGGGCCGGACCATCGTTGCCCTGCTCGAGCGGTTCGGCACCGCGATCGCCGACGGCACGCTCTCCCCGGTGGTGGACCGCATCCTTCCCCTGGAGCAGGTCGCCGACGCCCACCGGCTCCTTGCCGCGGGCGAGATCTTCGGCAAGCTGGTGCTCGCCGTGGACCCGGTCAACCCGGGCTGAGCTCCTCGAACCGCCGCACCAGCTCGGCGCTGCGCTCCGGCTCCGCTTCCAGGCCCATCAACGGCGGTCGGGAGCCGTACTCGCCGAACCCGCGGTGCCGGAGCAGCGCCTTGACCGCGGCCTGAAGCCCGTACTCCTCGAGCAGGTTGCGGACAGCCAGCAGTGCCTCTTGGGCCCGGGCGCTGCGGGCCGCCTCTACCACCAGGCCGGGGACCACGCTGGCGGCCGCGGTGATGCTGCCGCTGCCGCCGGCCTCGTGAGCGGCCAGCACCAGCCGATCCGACCCGATCAGAAAGCTGCGGCGCCGGCACCGACCAACCAGCCGCTGCAGCTCCGACGGATCACCGCTCGAGTCCTTGACCCCGGCGAGCAGGGGGTGGTCGCCGATGAGATCGAGGAGCTCGTCGCTGATCGGGATCCCGGTCAGCTGCGGGATGTGGTAGGCCAGGACCGGCACCCGTGACGCGTCCAGCACCCGGCCGAAGAACGCCACCAGACCGCGCGTCGACGGTCTCCGAAAGTAGAACGGCGGTGGGCACAGCACGGCGTCGTAGCCGTGCTGCGCGGCCTCGCCGACCATCTCGATGGCCTCGTCGACCGCGCACGAGCCGACGCCGAGCACCATCTTCAGGCTGCCGCGGGCCGCGGCGGCAGCGGCGGCGATCCGGCGCCGCTCCTCGAGCGTGAACGACGGAAACTCGCCGTTGCTGCCCAACACCACCGCGCCGTGGAGCCCGGACCCGGCAAGCCACCGCAGGTGGCGCCCGAGCGCGTCGGCGTCGAAGTCCCCGTCGCGACCGATCGGGGTCGGCACCGGTGCGAAGGCCCCGCTGATCCGTTCAGTGCTCGACATCGCCGCAGTGCCCTCCCTCGCGTGGCTCGGCGCACGAAACCGTCGTGAGAGCCCGACGATCGTCACCCCAGCTCCGTAGTAAGATTACGGGACCCCGGCGGCCCCGGGTAGCCCGGCCGCACTCTCACGGAGCCATGATGCGATCCACGATTCTCCTGATCTCGGCGGCGCTTGCCGCGCTCGCACCGGCGGCGGCCGGCGCCGAAAGCCTCCTCATCCCGTTTGTTGCCCACAACTTCAAGGGCTTGGATGGGGCCCTTTGGAGCTCTGAGATCTACCTGACCAACCTGTCCCCGCAGCCGGTCCAGGTGTCGCTGCTCGACTTCCTCGCCGGGCGCCTGGACAGCAGCCGGCCCTGCGACAGCCCGACCGCCCCGACGCGCGTCGTTCCCCCACTTTCGTCGGTCGTGTGGACCGCCTCCGGCCTCGCCACGGACCTCGGCTGCGCCGACCGCGCCATCGGCGCGCTGGTGCTGTCCGCGGACGGCCCGGTCCACGTCGTCAGCCGCACCGTCAACCACATCGCCGACGCCCACCCCCGCCGCTCGGGGCTGCTGGCCGGGCCTGGGCAGGAGATCGCTGCGATCTCGGTCGACCGGCTGCCGGACGCCGGCGAGCACTTGCTTCCCTCGCTGATCTGGCACCGGAACAGCTGTGGGCCGACCGAGTTCGACACCTACCTCGGGTTTGCCAACCCGGGCGACCGCCAGGTGGTCGCCGTGCTCGACGTCCCCTCGCCAGCCGCTGACGGCGGGCTCCTGATCGACGGCGCAGAGGTCGAGCTTCCCCACCCGATCCGGATCCCGGCCCGGTCCTGGCTCCAGGTCCACCTCGAGCCCGAGGACGATCCGGCGGCCCGCTGCCTGGGGCCGGCGACCTTCCTGGCAACGGTGTTGACCGATGGCCCGCTCGCGCTGTACGCCTCGGTCGTCAGCCGCGACGGCTCGGATCCGCGGACCGTGCTGCCGGTGGCGCTGGATTGACCGCTCTCGCCCCCGCGCCGGCGCCGGCGGAGAGCCCTACCGGGCCCGGCTGATCGCCACCAGGCTGCGGTCGTCCACCAGCGGGGCCCCCCGCGCGAAGCGCTCGAGAGCGGCCGTGATGCGGTCATGGACGACCGACGCGTCGCCCCCCGCCCCCACCTCGTCGCGAAGGGCGTCGAAGCCGAAGGCGTTGCCGGCCTCGTCGAAGGTCTCCGGCAGGCCATCGGTGTACATCACCAGGACATCCCCCGGACGCACGACCTCGCCGCCCTGAACCGGCTCCACCGCCGGCCGCAGGCCGAGCGGCAGCGAGCCCGCCCCGAGCTCGACGACCCCGCCGTCGGCCCGCCGCAGCAGCGGGTAGGGGTGCCCGGCGCAGGCGTAGTCGAGCCGGCCGGACCTCGGCTCGAGCAGGCCGTAGAAAAACGTCATGAAGGCCCGCGAGCCCCCGCTGCGGTAGAGCGCCCGGTTGAGGAGGTCCATCACCGCCCGCGGGGACGGATCGAGGTCGATGGCGGTGCGAACGGCGGCATGCGCGATCGCCATCAGCAGCCCGGCGGCGATCCCGTGACCGCTGGCGTCGCCGACAACCAGCGCGACCCGGCCGTCCCCGATCTCGAAGAAGTCGTAGTAGTCGCCGCCGATGGTGTTGGCGGTCCGGTACGAGAAGGCGAAGCGGTAGCCCTCGAGCGCCGGCGCCTCGGCGGGCAGCAGCTCCCGCTGCAGCTGACGGGCGACCTCAAGCTCGTCCCGGACCAGGACGCGGTCCGCGAGCTCGAGCGCGAGCAGCAGCACCAGCCCCGCCACGGCCAGCACCAGCGGAATCGGGTCCGACAGGGGCCCGACGTTTTCCACGCCCGGGAGGTCGATCGCGCCGTACAGGGCGAGCGCCAGGCAGACGACGAACAGCAGGCGCCGCGCCGGCGAGAGCTTGGACGACAGCCCGAAGAACAGGACCCGCGCCCGGAACCACCACCGACCGAGAAAGGGCTTCGGCTCGGGGCGGCCCAGCTGCTCCCGGCCGAGCACGCCGTAGGCCTTGACCGCGTCGCGCCGGAACTCACCGGGCGCCTCCCGCAGGTCGAGGCCCTCCGTGAGGTCCCGAACCGTCCGCCTGATGCCGTCGATCCCTGCCACTCCCGGTCCCCGTCCAGTGTAACGGCTCGCGCCGGGAATAGTTTGTGCGCTGTGCTAGATTCACGCGGAGAGGTCGCCGCGCGTCAGCCTGACGGCAAGGCGGAGCCGGCACCCATCCAGGCTGCGAGGAATCGATGCAGAAGCAGTCCTTCCGTGGAATCGCATTGGCCGTGTGCTTCGGCGTTGCGGTGTCGGCTGGGGCCGTCGATGCCCGGTCCGCCCGCGAGGACGCGATCGAAGAGCTCGAGCGCGACGGCGGCGGCGCACTCCGAATCGAGCTCGACCGAGCCAGCGGGGTGCCCCGCCTGATCCGTCTCGCCCCCGGCAGCCTGCCGCTTGCCGGAGCCTCCACGGCGGAGCGCGCCCACTCGTTCCTCGCGCGCTACGGCCGGGCGTTCGGCCTCGACGACGCGGTCCGCGATCTCGCGCCCGGCCGCCGCTTTGCCGACCGGCTCGGCGGCGAGCACCAGTCGTTCCACCAGCTGCACCTCGGCGTGCCGGTGTTCGGCGCCGAGCTGCGACTCCACTTCAGCCCAGCGGGCGAGCTCGAGACCGTCAACGGCAGGGTGGTGCCGGGGATCTCCCTGGCCTCGGTCGTTCCGGCGGTGACGGGCGACCAGGCGGCCGCAACCGGCGCCGCGCTGGTGGCCAAGCAGAGCCGCCGCTCCGGGCTGCTCACGACCGTGCGCGGCCCGCTGGTGTTTCGCAGCGGCCTGGTCGCCGGTCGGCCGGCCGGCGACTACCTGGTGTGGGAGGTCGAGGTCGGCAACGGGGCCGACGTTCGCGAGCTCCTCTACGTCGACGCTCACGACGGCGACATCGTCGACCAGATCACCGGCATCGAGCACATCCACCGGACGATCTACCACCGCAACCTGGGCGCCCGGGTCTGGGACGAGGGCGACCCGCTGCCGTTCTCGGGCATCGGCGACCTCGAGGACGGCGAGGTCAACGGCCTCATCAACTTCGCCGAGGACACCTACCGGTTGTTCGAGAATCTGAGCGGCGGCAGCTTCCGGTCCTGGAACGGCCACGACGCGGCGATGCGCTCGATCTACGAGGACCAGAACCTGAGCTGCCCGAACGCGTGGTGGACCGGCAACTACACCGGCTTCTGTCAGAGCACGGCCGCCGACGACGTGGTCGCCCACGAGTGGACGCACGCCTACACGGACAGCACCCACGACCTGATCTACCAGTGGCAGCCGGGGGCCCTCAACGAGGCGTTCTCGGACATCTTCGGGGAGATCGTCGATCAGATCAACGGCGCCGGGAACGACGACCCGCATCCGTTGCGCGGGCCGCTCACCTGCACCGGCTACGTCGGCAGCAACTCGGTCCGGATCGCGGTGCAGGCGCCGGCGGCGGTCGCGGGCGAGTACCTGGCCGGGAGCGCCGACTTCAACCCGCCCCCGCCGTGGTCGGTGCTGGGCACCGTGCAGCTGGTCGACGACGGCGTCGGCATCGTGGCCGACGGCTGCGAGCCCTTCGTCGGCTTCGAGCCCGGAGGGATCGCCTTCGTCGAGTTCCGCTACGGCGCCTGCAGCTACCGCGACCGCGTCGCCAACGCCCAGGAGGCCGGCGCCGCCGGCGTGCTGGTGATGAACACGATCAACGACGTCGTCTACGACATGCCCGGCGATGGGCCCCAGCTCGAGGTTCCGGCCGCGTTCATCTCCAAGAGCCTCGGCCTCGCCATCCGGGCCGCGGCAGCGGAAGGCGTCGTGGTCGAGCTCTCCTTCGCCATCGACGACTCGGTCCGCTGGGTGGTGGCGGAGGACACGCTGTGGAACGGGCTGCGCGACATGTGGCATCCCAACTGCGCCGGCGATCCCGGCAAGGTCAGTGACAGCCAGTACTACTGCAGCGCCGACGACGGCGGCGGCGTCCACACCAACAGCGGGGTGCCCAACCATGCGTTCGCGCTCGCGGTCGACGGCGGAACCTACAACGGGCACACCGTCGCCGGCATCGGCCTGACCAAGGCCGCCCACATCTGGTGGCGCGCGATGTCCGTCTACCAGACTCAGATCACCGACTTCACCGACCACGCCCAGCTCGCCGAGCTGAGCTGTCGAGACCTGGTGGGAGCGCCCTTGACCGACCTCGAGACCGGAGCGCCGTCGCTGGAGTCGGTCACCGGCGCCGACTGCGATCAGGTCGCCGAGGCGATGCTGGCGGTCGAGATGTTCGACTTTCCGCTCCAGTGCGCCTTCGACCTCGTCCTGGACCCGGACGCGCCGGCCCTCCCCAGGTACGCGACCGAGCTGTTCGCGGAGGACTTCGACGCCGCGCCCGGGCCCGAGTGGACGGTCAGCAACCAGGGCGTCGATCCCCAGGACTACATCCCCCGGGACTGGCAGTGGACCGCCGACGCTCCGTTCGGGGGCGACGGCGGCGCCATGTTCGCGACCAACGACGACTTCGGCGGCAACTGCACCACCAACGACCAGTCCGCCGTCCTCCGCCTGGTCAGCCCGCAGCTCACCATGCCGGGCGGCGGCCTGCCGGTGCTGCTCATCGACCACTACGTCGCCACGGAGCCAGCGGCCGACGGCGGCAACGTCAAGATCAGCGTCAACGGCGGTCCATTCGAGCTGTTGCCCGAGGAGGCCTTCCTGTTCAACCCCTACAACCAGGCCCTCGACGGCCCGCCGCACAACCGCAACCCGATCGCCGGCCAGCCCGCCTTCTCCGGGCTCAACGAGGGGTCGTTCCGCGGCTCCTGGGGCCAGTCCCAGGTCAACCTCGCCCGCATCGTCGCGCCGGGAGACACCTTCCGGCTCCGCTTCGACTTCGGGGTCGACGGCTGCACCGGCTGGGACGGCTGGTACCTCGACGGCGTTCGCGTCGTGCTCGCCGACAGCGTGCTGAGGGGCGGCCACCGCCTGCAGCCGTAGGAGCGCGGCCGACGCATCGCCCCCCTCTCGCCCGCCTCCGCTTCCGCGCCCGCTTCCGACGCTGCTGCGGGCGCCGTGCTCCGCCAACGCGGCGCCGCCCGAATCCCGACAACGAGGACTAGAATGGGGTCAGCATCGCCGTCGCCGATTGGCCGGACCGGCCCAGGAGGCTGCGCCATGACCCACCGCGAGACCGTGTTCGACAAGATCATCGCCGGCGAGATCCCCTGCCACCGGGTGTACGAGGACGAGCATGTGCTGGCCTTCCTCGATGTCGGGCCGCTCAGCCGCGGCCACCTCCTGGTCATCCCCAAGGAGCGCGCGGCCTTCCTCCACCAGCTCAGCGATGCCTCGGCAGCGGCCATCGGCAGGGTGCTCCCCCGCCTCTGCCGCGCCGTGCTCAAGGCGACCGGGGCCAAGGCCTACAACATCCTGCAGAACAACGGCACCGACGCCCATCAGGTCGTGATGCACGTCCACTTCCACATCATCCCCAAGGTCGGCGAAACCGGGCTCGGGATCGGCTGGCGGCCGACCTCGCTGCCGGCCTCAGACGCCGAGGGACTGGTCGCGTCGCTGCGCGCCGCCCTCGATCAGGACCGCTCCGGCTGAGGGCCGGGGCTCCATCTCCAGCCCGCGAGGAGGTCCGACATGGACTGCAGCAGGTTCACACGCGCCCCTGGAAAGCGTTTCCGCCTCGACGAGATCGATCCCGCCGACACCGGCCGCTTCAAGGGCAAGTCTGACGCCCGCGAGCCCACCGCGGACAATCTGATCAAGCTGCACGAGCTGCACGAGCGGCTCTACGCGGACGCCGGCAAGGGCCTCCTGATCATCCTCCAGGCGATGGACACCGCCGGCAAGGACGGCACCATCGAGCACGTGGTCGGCGCCTTCAACCCGCAGGGCGTGACCGTGACCCCCGTCAAGGTCCCGACCGCCGAGGAGCTTGCCCACGACTTCCTGTGGCGTCTCCACCCCTGGGCGCCGGCCCGCGGCAGGATCGCCATCTTCAACCGTTCGCACTACGAGGACGTGCTCGTGGTGCGGGTCAAGAAGCTCGTCCCGGCCGCGGTCTGGAAGCGCCGCTACGACCACATCAACAGCTTCGAGCGGCTGCTCGCGGACTCCGGAATCACCATCGTGAAGCTCTTCCTCCACATCTCGCCGGAGGAGCAGGCCGAGCGGCTGCGCGAGCGCCAGCAGACGCCCGACAAGCAGTGGAAGTTCCTCCCGGGCGATCTCGATGACCGCAAGCTGTGGCCCAAGTACATGGAGGCCTACGAGGACGCGCTGACCCGCTGCAACACCGCCTGGGCACCCTGGTACGTGGTCCCGGCCAACCGCAAGTGGTACAGGAACTTCGTGGTCTCCGAGATCCTTGTCGAGACGATGGAGGGGATGAACCTGCGCTACCCGGAGCCGGTCGCGAACATTGCCGACTACGTGATCCCGGAGGTCTGACCGGGGGCGGCGGCGCACGTCGATCGTGGGTTTGCCCGGCTCGAGGGGCGAGGTTCACGGTGCCGTCCGCCACCGACGTCAGCGGGCCCGCGACGCGCGCGCTCTCATCCGCTCGGAAGAGCCCGTGGCCGGGCTCCCTCGAACTCACCTTCCGAGCGGTCCCGGCTGACGCGGATCGCGTCGCCGCCCGGCGTCACGCTGTTGCCGGGGTGCCGGCCCGGTCCGGGTCGATCCGCCCCCTGGCATTGGCGAAGAAGCGCCGCAGCACCTCGAGGTCGGCGTCGAGGTCGCCCGACGGCAGGAGCGGCTCGCCGAAGCGGATCGTGCGGCTGCCCCAGTCGAAGGCGATCGGCACGATCGGGCAGCCGGCCCCGGCGGCGATGTGGTAGAAGCCGGTCCGCCAGCGCGCCACCCGCTTGCGGGTGCCTTCCGGCGACAGGCCCACGACCAGCTGCTCTCGGTCACGGAACAGGGTCACGATCTGCTCGACCGCGCCCTTCGAGGACCGGCGGTCCACGGGGATGCCCCCGAGCCAACGCATCACCCCGCCGAAAGGTGGCCGGAACAAGGTGTGCTTGCCCAGAAACGACACCTGGACCCCGACCGCGAACACCCCGAGGATGCCGAGCACGAAGTCCCAGTTCGACGTGTGCGGCACCACGATGGCGACGGCCTTGGCGACGTCCGGGAGGTTGCCGTCGAACCGCCAGCGCCAGGCGCGCAGCGCCCAGCGCGCGGGCCGGCGCAGCAGCCAGCTCTCCCTGCGCGGCAGCGCCCTGCCGAGCGACGGGACCGACCAGGCGCGCTTCACGTTGCGAGAAGTCTAGCTGACCCCGGTCCGCAAGCTGCGCGCGAACCGCCCGGACGCCGCCGGAGCGATGCCCGCTCGCTGGAATACGGCAAGCGAGCTTAACGATGATCCTGGTGCGGGCGCCGACACCGCGCTCACGATGGAGGGACCCATGGACGACAGGATGCGCACCGAGAAGATCATCGAGGCACTGGCCAAGGCCTACAACATGGAGCTGGAGACCGTCGCCAACTACATCGCCCTCTCCGTCAACCTCGACGGCGTGCAGGCGAAGCACATCAAGAACGAGCTCGCGGCCGACATCCCCACCGAGCTTCAGCACGCCCAGACCATCGCCCGCCGGATCAAGACCGTCGGCGGCATCGTGCCGGGATCGATGCAGCTCACGCTGGAGCAGAAGAGCCTGCAGCCGCCCGCCGACACCACCGACATCGGGCACGTGATCCGTGGTGTCATCGCGGCCGAGGAGGCGGCCATCGCCCAGTACCGGCGGATCATCGAGCTCTCGAGCGGATTCGATCCCGCGACCGAGGACCTGGCGATCACCGCCCTCGGTGACGAGGAGGAGCACCGGCGCGACTTCGTCGGCTTCCTCAAGGAGCTCGAGGCGGGGCGAATCGCAGCTTAGCCCGGACATCTCGCCGAGGCTCAACTACGGCCAGAGGAGGGCCGGCCCGCCACGAGGGCGGCACCCGGCGGCCGGCTCAGTAACCGGCCGCCGCTCCGTCCTTGCGCGACTCGGTGGCGCCGGAGTAGACGCCGCTGACCGGATCGCGGCGCACCGCCTGGTAGCCGCCGAATGCCGATCCGCTCGCCTCCTGGAGCCGGTGGCCGCGGCGCATCAGCTCGCGCCGGACCTCGAGCGGGATGCCGGACTCGAGCGACACGAACCCGCCGTCGGTCATCCGGGTCCCGGTCGGCTCCTGCGAGCCGGCGTGCCGGAAGCGAGGCGCGTCGCCGGCCTCCTGCAGGTTCATCCCGAAGTCGACCAGATTGACGACGATCTGGACGTGACCCTGCGGCTGCACGTCGCCGCCCATCACGCCGAAGGCGAGGTTGGGAACCCCCTGCTCGGCGAGGAAGGCCGGGATGATGGTGTGGAACGGCCGCTTGCCCGGCTCGAGCGTGTTTGGATGGCCCTCTTCCAGGCTGAACAGGCCGCCCCGGTCCTGGATCCCGAAGCCGAGCTCCGGCACCACGTACCCCGACCCGAACCCGGTGTAGTTGGACTGGATGAGCGACACCATCATGCCGCTCGAGTCGGCGGTCGCGAGGTAGGTGGTGTCGCCGTGCTCGAACCTCGGATCGCCGGGCTCGACGGTGCGCGCAGCTCGCCTCATGTCGATCAGCCCGGCCCGCCGGCGGGCGTAATCCGCGCTCAGCAGGCCGTCGACCGGAACCTCTGCGAACCCCGGATCGGCGTAGAAGCGCGCGCGATCGGCGTAGGCGAGCTTCTTGGACTCGATCATGAGGTGCCAGAAGTCGGCGCTCGACCGCCCCAGCCTGGCGAGGTCGTGCTGCTCCAGGATCTGGAGCATCTGCAGTGCGGCCAGCCCCTGTCCGTTCGGTGGCAGCTCGTACACCGTCACGCCCCGGTAGCCGGCCGAGATCGGCTCGACCCACTCGCTGCGGTGGCCCGAGAAGTCCTCGGCGCTGAAGAACCCTCCATGGCGGCCGGAGAACGCCACCAGCTGCTCGGCGATCCGCCCCCGGTAGAACGCGTCGCGCCCGCCGTCCGCGAGCAGCTGCAGGGTCCGCGACAGGGCCGGGTTGCGGAACACCTCACCCTCGGCGGGAGCGCGGCCGCCGGGCAGGAAGACCTCGGCAAACCCCGGCTTCTCCCGGAACGCCCGCTCGCCGGACGCCCAGGCCCCGGCGATGACCTGCGGCACCGGGACTCCCTCGCGAGCCGCGGCGATCGCGGGCGCGAGCACCTCGGCCATCGGCAGCCGCCCGTAGCGCGCGTGCAGCTCGTACCATCCGTCGACGCAGCCCGGCACGGTCCACGAGTACGGCGAGTACAGCGGCACCGTCCCGTCCTCCTCTGCCGGCACCAGCTCCCTGGTCAGCCGCCGCGGCGCCCTGCCCGAGCCGTTGAGCCCGGTCAGCTCTCCCTTCCCCGGGTCCCACACCATGGCGAACAGGTCGCCGCCAAGGCCGCACGAAACCGGCTCCATGACCGCAAGAGCGGCGTTCACCGCGATCGCCGCATCCACCGCGCTGCCGCCGCGCCGCAGGATCTCGACCCCGATCTCGACCGCCAGCGGGTGCGCCGCCGCCACCATGCCGCGGGTCGCGTGCACGACCGATCGCGTGGCGAAGGCCGCCCCCTGCGGCCGGTCTGCGGGCCAGGTCAACGTCAGCCAGGCGAGCACCGTCACCACCAGCGCAGCCACACGACGCATCGCCACCTCCTTGGACCCTGCCGAGGGTACCGCGCTACCGCGGCTTTCCAAAGGCGCGCCGCGCCGGAGACCGCTTCCCGCGACCGTGCGAGGTGACCCGGCACGCGCCCGCCCGGGTGGTATTCTGCCCCGGGGAGCCCACGATCGTGCTTCATTTTCGCCTCGGCGCGGTGCCGGTCCGGATCCAGCCGTGGTTCTTCGTGACCGCGCTCCTGATCGGCCCCCACCGCCTCCCGGGCATCGCGCTCTGGCTACCGGTGGTCCTCGCCGGGGTGCTCATCCACGAGCTGGGCCACGCGTTTGCCGTGCGTCGACGAGGCCTCGAGCCCGCGATCGAGCTCCACGGCTTCGGGGGCGTCACCAGCTGGCGCGGCGCGACCGCGCTGCCCCCCGCCCAGCGCGCCCTGGTCAGCGCCGCCGGGCCGGCGGTCGGGGTGGCGGTCGGCGCCGCCGCCCTGGTCCTGGCCAGGCTCCTCCCGCCCGGCTCGCCCCTGCTCGGCGAGCTGATGCAGTACGTGGTTTGGGTCAACCTGGGGTGGGGCCTCCTCAACCTGCTGCCGATCCTCCCCCTCGACGGGGGGATGATCGTCGGATCCCTGGCCGAGGCCGCGTGGGGGCCCCAGGGAATCTTCGGAGTCCGTCTGCTGTCGGTTGTCGTGTGCATGGCCCTGTGCGCGATCGCCGTCTCCGCCGGCTGGCTGTGGTCGGCCGTCCTCGCCGCGGTGCTCGCGGTCACCAACCTGCAGGCCGCTCGCGGCGGTTGACACGCACGCGCCGCTTCCATACGCTGCTCGAACCGTGTGAGGGGTGCTCCCGGGGCAAGACGGGAGCTGAGACCACACCCTCGGCGGCCACGAAGGCCGCCGGAACCTGATCTGGGTCATGCCAGCGGAGGGATACGCGGTGACAGCCCACAGGACCAGCCCCAGCCGACCCGCCCCGGAGGTCTGTCGTGACTGACTGGAACGCCGCGGCGGCCGAGGCCCTGGCCGCGGTGCGCGAGCGCCGCGTCCTGGTCCACAGCATCACCAACTACGTGGTGATGAACACCACGGCCAACGCGCTGCTCGCGGCCGGCGCATCGCCGGTCATGGCCCACGCTCGGGAGGAGGTCGAGGACATGGCGGCGCTCGCAGGCGCCGTGGTCCTCAACATCGGCACCCTCTCTCCGTCGTGGGTGGACGCGATGCGGCTCGCCGGCACCGCCGCCAACCGGCTCGGCACCCCGGTGATCCTCGACCCGGTTGGGGCCGGCGCCACCCCCTTCCGCACCTCCACCGCCCGTGCGCTCGCCCGCGAGCTCGAGATCGCGGTGATCCGCGGCAACCCGTCGGAGATCCTGAGCGTTTCCGGCCTCGACGCCGCCACCAAGGGCGTCGATGCCGCCCACGACGTCGATGCCGCGGCCCTCGTCGCAGTCCAGCTCGCGAGCCGGCTCGGCACCACGGTCGCGATCACCGGTCAGGTCGATCTCGTGACCGACGGCGAGGCCGCGCTCGAGGTCCGGGCGGGCCACCCGCTGATGGGACGGGTCACCGGGACCGGCTGCGTCGCCACCGCGCTGGTGGCCGCGTTCTGCGCGGTCGAGGGCAACCCGGTTGCGGCCGCCGCCGGCGCCCTCGCCTACCTCGGGCTCGCCGGCGAGCGAGCGGCCCGGCGCGCCGAGGGCCCAGGGTCGTTCCAGGTCGCGCTCATCGACGCGTTCCAGGGCGTCGATGAGCGCGACCTGACCGCCTCAGCCGCGATTCGGGAGGTCGGTCCATGAGGCGCTCCAGCGACTACCTCCGGCTCTACCTGGTGACCGATCGCGACCTCGCCCGCGGCCGCGCCCTCGCGGACGTCGTCGAGCGGGTGGTCCGCGCCGGCGTCACCGCCATCCAGCTCAGGGAGAAGTCGCTCGGCGCGCGCGGGTTCCTCGCCGAGGTCGGCCAGATCAAGGAGCTGCTCGCCGGCACCGGGGTGCCGGTGATCGTCAACGATCGGGTCGACGTGGCGATCGCCGCCGGCGCCGACGGCGTGCACGTCGGCCAGCACGACCTCCCCGCCGCCGACGCGCGACGGCTGATCGGACCGGACATGCTGCTGGGTGTCTCGGTGGCGACCCCCGAGGAGGCCCGCGCCGCCCTCGCCGCCGGCGCCGACTACCTCTCCGTGTCGCCGGTCTTCCTCACCCCGACCAAGCCCGACGCCCTGCTCGCGGTCGGGCTCGAGGGGGTGGCCACCATTCGCGGCGTCGTCGGGGCGGCCCCGCTGCTCGCGATCGGCGGCATCGACGCGCGCAACGCCCGCGCCGTCGTGCTCGCCGGGTCGGACGGCGTGGCCGTTGTCAGTGCCCTCATGTCGGCGCCCGATCCCGGGTCCGCTGCGGTCGTGCTCCGGCGCGAGGTCGATGCCGGCCTCGCGCAACGGAGGTCCCCGTGAAGCTGACCGAGCTCGGCGAGTTCGCCTTCATCGACCGGATCACGCCGGGCTGCCAGGCCGGCGATCCGCGTCGCGTCATCCGCGGCATCGGCGACGACGCCGCGGTGATCGAGGCCGGCGACGGCGCCCTGGTCGTGACCACCGACCTGCTCGTTGAGCGGGTCCACTTCCTGCGCGGCACGATCTCGTTTCGCCAGCTCGGCTACAAGGCGCTCGCCGTCAACCTGTCCGACATCGCGGCGATGGGGGCGGTGCCGCAGGAGGCCTTCATCTCGATCGCCATCCCGCCCACCGTCTCCGTCGAGGAGCTCGACGACCTCTACGACGGGATGAAGGACCTCGCCGCCGCCACCGGCGTCAACCTCCTCGGCGGCGACACCACCGGCTCGAAGGCCGACCTCTGCATCAACGTCGCCGTCACCGGAAGCGTCCCCCGCGACCAGGTGCTCTACCGGTCGGGTGCCCGGCCCGGCGACCGCATCGTAGTCACCGGAACCCTCGGCGATTCGGCCGGCGGTCTCACCGTCCTCCTCGAGCGGCCGGCTCTCCCGGACGACGCCGCGCAGGCGCTGCTCGACGCGCACTACCTGCCCGAGCTCTACCTCACCGAAGCCCGCATCCTCGCAGCCTCGGGCGCCGCCCACGCCGCCATCGACCTCTCCGACGGACTGGCCTCTGACCTCCGCCACGTCTGCCGCGGCAGCGGCGTTGGCGCGATCGTCGACGAGCGATCGCTGCCCCTGTCCGACGCGCTGCGCCTCCTGTGCGCGGCGACCGGCCACGACATCCTGCGGCTTGCGCTCGCCGGCGGCGAGGACTATCGGCTGCTGGCGACCGTGGACGCCATTCGCGTGGAGGAGCTGCGGGCAGAGGTCGCGGTGCGCACCGGGCGCAGCCTCTTCGACATCGGCGAGATCGTCCCCGGCGACTCGCTGGAGCTGCGGCGCGCCGACGGCACCATCGGCGCGCTGACGATGTCCGGATTCGACCACTTCCCGGTCCCGGCGCGGCCCTCGGCTGCGGAGGCACCGTGAGCGGCGCCCGGCTGCGCCCGGTGGTGCTGTCCATCGCCGGCTCCGACTCGGGTGGCGGCGCCGGGATCCAGGCCGACCTCAAGGCGATCGCCGCCATGGGCGCCTGGGGCGCCACCGCCGTCACCTGCCTCACCTCGCAGAACCTGCTCGGGGTGCGCTCGGTGCAGCCCACCGAGCCGGCGATCCTCGCCGACCAGATCGACGCCGTCTGCGAGGGCTTCCAGGTGCGGGCCGTCAAGACCGGGATGCTGTACTCGCGCGAGCTGATCGAGGTGGTCGTCGACCGGATCGGGCAGCACCGGCCCGGCCCGTTGGTCCTCGACCCGGTGATGGTCGCGACCTCGGGCGCCCGACTGCTCAGGGACGACGCGGTCTCCTCGCTGCGCCGCGACCTGCTGCCGCTCGCCGCCCTCGTGACGCCCAACCTCGAGGAGGCCGCGATCCTGGCCGGGCGCGAGGTCCATACCGTCCCCGACATGTGCGAGGCGGCGGCCGCGATCCGACGGCTCGGCGCTGCCGCCGTCCTGGTCAAGGGCGGCCACCTGGAGGGCGACGCGGTTGACGTCCTCGATGACGGGTCCGTGGTCCGCGAGTTGCGTGCGCCCCGCGTCGCTTCCGCCGGCGCCGACCACGGCACCGGCTGCACGCTGGCGGCCGCGATCGCCGCCGGGCTGGCGCTCGGGATGGCCGTGCCCGACGCGGTGGCCGCCGCCAAGCGCCTGCTCACCGACGCTCTCCTCAACCGGAGCTCGCTCGGCGGCGGCATCGAGGCCCTCGACCTGTTCCGGCACGGTGGACGGGTTGGGGACTAGAGTCAGGGTACCGGGCCCGCCCGAGATCCAGGATCTTGGGTCTGGGGGACCGAAGGCGCAATCGTTCCCGCCCCCGTCTCCGTTCCCGTTCGCGACCGCCCAGTGGACCGCCGATCGACGGTGTCGGCCGCCTGTCAGTCAGCCAGGCCTGCGCTCACCTGTTGAGCGCAACGCGTGAGGGCCTCTGACACCTCGACCGGGTACGGCGGGTCGGCCGGGGCGAGGCCGCGGATCGCCTCCGGCAGCGCGGCGAGCTGCCCTGCGGCGCGCCGTCGAGCGGCGGTCAGCGCATCTCCCGGCTCGTGCAACCGCGCGCCGCCGCGCATCACCGGCTCGAGCAGCGGCACGCCGTCGCGCCCCTCGCCCGCGAGGCCGATGACGTCGCCCGCGAAGCGGCCCTGGTCGTCGACACGGCGCCACACCTGCTTGATCCCCGGCAGGGTCGCCTTGTCGGTCGACAGCTTGAGCAGCGGCCTGCCGTCGAGCTGGGCGAGCTTGTAGACCAGGTCGAGGTTGGGCGCGTCCTCCGAGGTCCCGAGCCGGGTGCCGACCCCGAAGGCGTCGATCGGCGCCCCTTCCGCCACCAGCTCCGCCACCCGGCGCTCGTCGAGGTTGCCGGAGACGAAGATCCGGACCTGCTCGAGCCCGGCGCCGTCGAGCCGCCGGCGAGCCGCCCGCGACAGCTCGAGGAGGTCGCCGGAGTCGAGCCGGACCCCGCGCACCTTGAAGGAGGGACCGAGCTCGCGGGCGAGCTCGATCACGTGGTCGACTCCCCTGAGGGTGTCGTAGGTGTCGACCAGCAGCACGGTCTCGGGGTAGACCTGCGTGAACGCCCGGAACGCCGCCAGCTCGCTCGGGTGGCACTGCACGAAGCTGTGGGCCATCGTCCCCACGATGGGGATCCCGTAGAGCTGCCCGGCGAGCACGTTGGAGGTCCCATCGAAGCCGGCGATCCAGTAGGCCCGCGCGCCGGCGACCGCCGAGTCGACGCCGTGCATCCTGCGCATCCCGAAGTCGACCACGCCCCGGCCGCGGGCGGCCAGCACCACCCGCGCCGCCTTGGAGGCGAGCAGGGTCTGGACGTGGAACTGGTTCATCAGCAGCGACTCGAAGAACTGGGCCTCGAGAATCGGGGCGGTCACCCTGAGCAGCGGCTCCCGCGCGAAGGCCACGGTGCCCTCGGCCATGGCATCGACGTCCCCGGAGAACCGGAAGCCCTCAAGCACTTCGACGAAACCGCGATCGAACAGGCCGGTGCCGGACAGGTAGTCGAGATCCGCCGGCGTGAACCGCAGCCCCTCGAGCAGCTCGAGGGCGGTCTCGAGCCCGGCCGCGAGCAGGAAGCTGCGGGCCGGCGGCAGCCGGCGCACGAACAGGTCGAAGGTCGCGCTGCCCTCGATCCCGCGCGACCAGTAGGCCTGCATCATGGTCAGCTCGTAGAGGTCGACCAGCAGCGCCGATGGGCAGACGGCGTGGACGCGGGGCGGGGCGCTCACTCTGGCGTCCCTTCCAGCGGGCGCACGCCGATGGCCACCAGCTCGGCGAGCGCCCGGTCGCCGTCCTCCGGGTGGACGTTCACCGCGCGGGTCGCGTCAGTCAGGAGCACCACCTGGAAGCCGGCGTCGACCCCGTCGAGGCAGGTCGCGCGCACGCAGTAGTCGAGGGCCAAGCCGGCGACGAAGATTCGCTTCACGCCCCGCGAGCGAAGGTGGTCGGCGAGCCCGGTGCCCTCGAAGTCGGAGTACGACTCCCGCTCCGGGGACGCCGCCTTGTGCACCATGGTGAACATCGGCGGCAGCATCAGGCCCGGGTGGAGCTCGGCCCCAGAGGTGCCGCGAACGCAGTGGGGGGGCCACGGGCCTCCCTGGGCGACGAACGAGCAGTGGTCGCTCGGGTGCCAGTCCCGGGTCACCATCACCGGGAGGCCGCGCTCGGCGAAGGCCTCGATGGCGCGGTTGACCGCCGGCAGAATCTCGTCGCCGCGCGGCACTGCCAGCGCTCCTCCCGGGAAGAAGTCGAGCTGCGGGTCAACGATGATCAGGGCATCCTGAGCGCTCAGCATCGTGCCTCCCCCGCCGGCGGCGCCCCTGTTCGGCGACAGCCGGCAGTTTAGGACTTGACAAATTAATCAAGTGGTTATACATTCTGCCCACGTGGTTCTCTGAAGAACCACAACGCTCGTTTGACACAAGCAGCCCGAGGCTCAGTTTCCTACCGAATCGACTTACCTTTCGATTCCCACCCTGAAGCCCCACCGGAAGAATCCCACCTTGCCCGGGCTGCGAACGAGTCGTTCCCTCCGTCAGGCCGCGCGACTGCACCCGCCCATGCTACATCGAATCGGGATCTGCCATCGCCGTGACCGTCCGATCCCCTCGACCTGACCCCTCGCAGGCGCCACCGTCCTCGCCCGGAGTGGTGAGCTCGAGCTCGCCGGCGCCCTCTGCGAGCTCCTCGCCCAGGTCCGCGCAACGTTCGCCAGGCCCTGACCCCGCAGAGCGTCACAGGTGGGAGACGCCGTCCCGCTCCTGGTCGCTCCGGGTCACGAGCTGGTTTTCCAGCGTCCGCTTGGCGACCTCCCGGCCCCCGAGCCCGAAGGCGAGCGCCAGACCGGACATCACCGCACCGAAGGCGATGATGAAGGCGGCGAGGACGATGTGGGGCGCGATCCGCAGCTGCTCGAGCGCCATGGCGAACGCCAGCACCATGATCAGGAGCCGGACCACCACCGAGATCAGGCGCGGCGAGGGCGCCCCGGAGTTCACTGCGCCGAGCAGCGCTGCCCGGGACAGGAAGTTCGCCAGCAGGAAGCCGAGCAGCAGGATGAGCAGCGCCGACACCAGGCGTGGCAGGTAGAGGAAGAAACCCGAGATCAGCTCGCTCAGGAACGCGACCTGCATCGCCGACATCCCGGCCACCGCGAGGCTGAGAAAGAACAGCCAGAACACGCCGCGCCCGACCAGCAGCGAAGGGGAAGCGCGGATGTCGGCACGACTCAGGGCCAGGCTGATGCCGCTGCCGTCGCAGTAGCGGTCGAACCGGGCAGCCCGGAGGACCGCGGTGACGAGCAGCTTCAGCACCCAGGCCGCAACCAGGCCGACGATCATGATGAGCACGGCCGCCAGCAACCCGGGAAGAAACCGCAGGACCGCCTCCAGAAAGGCGTCGAGGGCGCTCACGAGCCGTTCCGAGAAGTCTGTCGTCATGGTCCACCTCCGATCTCGTTCCAGCGCTCGATCAGGTAGGGCTTGTCGCCCTCGAACTGCTGGCAGAGCCGCTCGATCATGCCCTCGACATCGGCGGCCGAGGCCTCGCCGGTCTCGATGACGAAGGCCGCCGTCCGGCCCAGGTAGAGAGGCGTGAGCGACCGCAGCAGGTGCTCACGGTCGATCCGTCCCCGCCGGTAGGCGATTGCGAAGTCGTAGACGACCCGGACCCAGCACTCCGCCGGAAACGTGAACGCCACGTCCGGCGCCGCGGCGACACGGGCGACCTCGGACCAGGTCCTGGGGTCCAGGGCGCCTTCCCAGACCGGGCGAAGCTCGCGCGCGCCGGTCCGGAATCGATCCAGCATCCGCGCGAGGTTGACCGGCACCGGCTCGACGCCGACCGCGTACTCGAAGCCGAAGGTGGGCACCGGGCTGGACCCGGTGACCGACCGCCAGCGTTCCGGGTGCTCGGCCATCAGGGCGAGGACCGCGCCCGCCACCTGCACCAGCATGTCGGAGAGGTCCACCGAGGGGTCCTTGGCATCGTGGATCTTCGCCCCCAGGAACGACTGCCCGACCTTGAAGGAGTCGCTGATCGCCGTCGTCGTCATCCAGACATCGATCCCGTACCGGGCAACGTCCGACGACCACACGTCGTGGCCGAGGTAGTGCTCGGCGATCCGTCCCGAGAAGCCGAAGTCGCCGCCGATCGGCTGCCGCACTCGCGCTCCGTACAGCGCCCGGGTGAGGGGGTAGACGATGCTGTTGGTGATCGTGCCGTCGTACTTGTGGCGGTGGTAGAGCGGGGCGACGAAGTCGAAGCCGCGCCGCAGCACCGGAGTGACCAGCAGGTCGATCCACTCGGGCGTGACCGAGCGCAGGTCGGAGTCGACCACCGCGCAGGCCCGGGCGCCGGTCAACGCCGCGGCCGCGAACACCGTCCGCAGGGCGCTTCCCTTGCCCGGAATGCCGTGGTACGGGGTGACGATGCGGTGCACCGCGCGCAGCGGGTGGGCGGCGAGGATGGTGTCGAAGGACCCGACCGACGCCTCCCTCACAACCTCCGGGGTGCCGTCCCGGGACCCCCCGTCGGAGTTGACAAGCAGGGCGCGGCAGTCCGGGAAGTACTTCGCGAGGCCGCCTTGCACCGCGCGCACGACGTGGCCGATGGTCCCGGCGTTGTTGTAGCTCGGGATGCCCACCAGCACGTCGACCTCGCCCACCCCGGCGAGCTCTTTCCGCAGGGGGTCCGGGAGGAACGACACGTCGACCACGACCTACTCCGCCGCCGCGGCGACAAGCCGGCGGACGACCGCCGCCCAGCCGCGGCCATGCGGCGCCGGCGCGACCACCGCACCGGCAAGCGCCTGCTCCAGATCACGGTGCGCCCCGGACGTGGACGGGACGATCACCGCGACATCACCGCAGCGCAGCAGCTCGAGGTCGTTCGGGGCGTCGCCGAAGGCCACCACCACCCCGCCGCCCGGCGCCGTCGCCAGCAGCTGGGCCACCACGTCCGCCTTCGCGTGCCGGCCCTGGAGGTGCAGGAACCGGTTGCCGCGGACGAGCTGCATCCGGGCCGGCGCGGCGCCTCGCAGATCACCGTCCCACCGCTCGTCCACGACCATCGGCAGCGTCGCCCGGCGCTGCCGGACCCGTGCCAGGTCGCCGCCCGTCATCCCGGTCAGCGCGGCCAGCTCCTGGTCGGTCAACTCCTCGAGGGTGCGCAGCGGCGCGGCGACGACGCGCCGCAGCCTGCTCGCCGCCGACCGCAGCTCGTCCATGGGGATCGCGCCTGCCGTCATGGTCGTGGCGCCGCCTCGCTCGACGATTCCGGCCCCGTTCTCGAACCCGCCGGGGCCGGGGAGATCGAGCCGGGCGAACAGGTGCTCGACCTCGGCGGCGGTCTTGGAGGTCAGCGGCAGCACCGCCACTCCCTGTTCCCGCAGCTCCTGCAGCGCCGCTGCGGCTTCCGCGCACAGGCTGCCGTCGGGCTCGAGAAGGGTGCCGTCCAGATCGGTGAGCACCGCGCGCAGCCTCATGACTCGATCACGCCCCCGAGATCGCGCACCGCGCCGACCAGACGGTCGCCGATCCCCGGCATCGCCGACAGCACGCGCGCCCAGTTCGGCATCGCCGGGGTGCCCAGAGGGTCCTGGAGGAACTGCTCACAGCCCGCCGCGAAGGCCTGGGTGAAGACATCCACCGCGTCCTCCTCGCCGTGCCGGTCGAAGTCCAGCCCGTTGAAGACCGCGACCGCGAAGGAGTCGGCCACCGCGTCCTCGGCGAACCGCTGAAACGCCACCTGCAGGCCCTTGAAGCTGCCGGACGGCACCACGACCCCGGCCGCGGCGAGGGTCCGCAGGAGATGCTTGGTGATGTCCACCGCCATCCGGTTGAGCCCGCCGCCGAGATCGCCGGCGGCCAGCTGCTGGTGCTTGTGGTCGAAGCGGTCGGCCACGTCCACCTGGCAGATGCGGCGCGACGATCGGTTCCGCAGCACCTCGAACAGGAGGCCCACCTCCAGCCCCCAGTCGGAGGGAACGCGCAGGCGCCGCAGCAGGTCGGCGTTGAGCGCGAACTCGCCCGACAGCGGATAGCGGAAGGCGTCCAGGTACTCGAGGTACGGGTGGTGGCCGACCACGGTCGTCAGGGCCTGCAGCAGCGGCCGGACCATCAACCTGGTGGCGCGCCCGTGGAGCCGGTCCGAGTAGCGGGCGTAGAAGCCCTTGGCGTAGTCGAAGTCGAGAGCGGGATGGAGGATCGGGTACGCCAGGTTGGTCAGCAGCGAGCGCTCGAAGGAGATCACGTCGGCGTCGAGGAAGGCCACCGCCTCGGCCCGCTCCTCGGCGATCACCGCTCCGAGCGCGACCCACACCGCACGCCCCTTGCCCCGCGGGCCCACATCGAGCACCGCAGCCTCGATCTCGCGGATGATCCCCGCCACCTCCTCGGCATCGTTCCAGATCACCAGGGTGCGCAGCCTGAGTCCTCGAAAGTAGTCGAGCGCGCGGGCATAGCCGTCCGCATCCGCCTGGTCGAGCGAGATCACGACCGTGTCCAGGTACGGCGTGGCGGCGAGCTCGCTCACCATGGTCGCGAGCGCCGGCTGATCGAGCTCGGTGACGAGGCACGGCATCACCAGGACCAGCGGCGTCCGGCGGGCGTGGACGACCAGCTCCCGCTCCCGCTCGGCCGCCTCCCCGCAGCGCAGCCGCGGCAGTGTGGCGATGCGTCCAGCCTGCTTGAAGTCGCTCATCGTCGCGCCTCCCGGGCCTGGTCTGTGCGGGCTATCTCGAAGAACGGTAACGAGATCCCAGGAATTCCCGGAGGCGGAGCAGGAGCGGCGCACGGCTCGAGGAATGCCGGCTCAGGCGTCAGAGACAGCGGCACCCAGGTCGCTCACGCCGGGCGTGGAGCGTGTCCTGGGTGCCGGTGCGCCACTGGTCCTTGAACGCGGTCGCGGTCGGACCGCGGTCAGGGGAAGGAGTGGGCGCGGCTCGGCAGCCGCGCCCTTCCGCCCACCTGCTCTCTCAGAACGTCAGCTGGAGCTTGACCTGCAGCCTCCTCGGGCTGACCCAGCTCGCGGGTGAGAAGTCCTGGCCCTGGAAGAGGATCCAGGCCGAGTAGTACTCGACCGCATCCTCATTGGTCACGTTGAGCAGCTGCAGCCCGAGATCCAGATCCACTCCCCCACCGAGTGAAAAGTCCTTCTGCACGCCCAGGTCGAGGATCGCCTGACTCGGCATCCTGAGGTCCTCGCTGGCGTCGGCCGTGATCGTGAGCGCCTGGCCGGTGGCCGGCCCGACCACCTGTGCCAGCCGAAGGTAGGGCCGGCCGCTCTGGATGTTGAGCACGCCGCTGACCCGCAGACCCCAGCCGACATCGACGTTGGACTGGACCCGGAACATGTGGGTGCGATCGCCCTGCAGCAGGTGCTCGGCGTTGTACCAGTCGTTGGGGTCGGACCCCGAGTCGGTGGTGAACACGGGCAGCCCCTGGCCCAGGGTGCCGGCATCGTGGGGCCTGGTGTTGATGCCCTCGGTCTTCGAGTAGGTGTAGGAGGCCATCAGGTCCCAACCGTTGGTGTAGCGCTTCTTGAAGGTCAGGACCGCGCCGCGGTAGTCGATGTAGTAGCTCTCCCCGGGGGCCAGCGAGCCCGGCCCGGGGCTGTTGCCCTTGTGCCGCGTCGGTTCGACGGTGGTCTCGCACAGGTGGATCTGCTCGACGACGCCCTCGGTCCATGGGTCGTCCCACAGGAACGGCTGGCACTCGCCATCGTCCTCGATCTGCCAGCCGATCATGTCGTCGGTGTGCTTGTACATGAGCTGGGCCCCGATCGCGAAGTCGCTGCCCAGCTGCTGGTCGAAGGACAGGCCATACTGGTCGGTGTAGGGGTTCTTCACCCCCGGGGCCAACAGCTCGTCGGCCGGCGCCGCCGCCTGTGACGAGACGAGGAACTGCCACGGGTACACGAAGTACACCTCGGCGTTGCCCCGGCCCGGAGGCGGGTAGTACCAGGCCGACGAGACCGGCCCGTCCCAGAAGCGGCCGACGAAGCCACGCAGCACGGACTTCCCGTCACCCTTCGGATTCCAGGCGAAGCCGACCCGCGGCGCCCAGTTCGTCCACGAGATCATGTCCGCACCCGGGATCATCTCGCCCGTCGGGTTGCCGTCCATGTCGAGCAATGGGTAGTCCGGGATCACGCCCTCCTGGTCGTCGTAGCGGACGCCGACATCGACCGTCAGCTTGTCACTGAGCTTCCACGAGTCCTCCACGAACACCGACTTGGTGGTGGTGTCGGCGCCGTAGACGATGGGCGGCATGATCTGGAACCGGAAGGCCCAGTACTCGTACCACCAGAAGTCCGGGCTCGGCGGCTGCCTCCACCAGAAGCTGGACCTTTTCGCGCCCCTCTCGCCGCTGCCCTCGTTGTACTGGACCCCGAACTTGAACTCGTGGCTGCCGGCGATGAACTCGTCGGCGAAGTGCGACACCACCGCATCGACCTGGGTGTAGTCCTCCTTGCGGCCGGAGAACCAGAAGATCCCGCCGCGGTTGAGGGGCGGGCCCGGGTAGATGGCATCCTGCAGGTACTCCTCTTCGCTGCCGGTGCGCGAGTCCATGACCTGGTCGCGGCTCCAGGTCCCCGCCCGCACGTTGAGCAGGGTGCGGTCCGACAAGACGCCGTTGTAGTCGGCGGTGAGCATGTCGGTGTCGATGTCCGTCACCATCACGGCCGACAGCTCCGTGTACATGTCGGGGGCCGGCGTGATGTCGCTGGTCGCGGTGTGGCCCCGCAGGTCGAGTCGATGGCTGTCGGTGATCTGCGCCGTGAGCTTGAGGTCGTAGCGGTCGTCGGTCGTTCCGGAGCCATCGAGCCCCGGGACGCCGTTGGGCCCCACGAAGTTGATCTCGTCGGTCTGGACGCCGGCGAAGAACCACAGCTTGTCGCGGACGATCGGCCCGCCCACGGTCGCCCGGAGGTCGTAGTAGTCATCGATCGTGTACTCGCCCGCCGGATCCCACAGGCGGTAGTCCCAGAGCTCCGACTCCTCGAGCGTGATGTTCGGGTCGACCAGGGAGTCGTCCTGCAGGTAGGCGGCAAGCGACCCGTGGAAGCTGTTGGTGCCGGACTTGGTGACCATGTTGTAGACGTTGCCCATGGTGCTGCCGTACTCGGCGCCGGCGCCAAATCCCTTGACCGACGTCTCCATCACGATGTCGGGGTTGATGCTCCAGCCGAGCCAGCCCCCCTCCGGGGCCGCCAGGTTCAGCCCGTCGATGTTCCACTGCTGGGACGTGACGTTCGCACCGTAGGCCGCGAAGTAGGGCGAGCCCTCGTTGGGCGCGCTGACCGTCGGCGCCACCGCCATGATGTCGTAGAAGTTGTTTCGCGTCGGGAGGGCCTCGGTGAACTCCTCGTCGTAGTTGGTGGTGACGCTCGAGCTCACCGGATCCACCAGCGGCGTCTCCCCGGTCACGGCGATCTCCCCGGTGAAGGAGTCCGGCTGCATCCGGAAGGTCACCGACGCCACGCCGTCGATCGTCACCCGGAGGCCCGCGACCTCCTGGTCCAGGAAGCCCGCGATCGAGGCCGATAGCGAGTAGCGACCGACCGGCAGGGCGCTGTACTTGAAGTCGCCCTGAGCGTCTGTCACCGCGACGCGCTCCGCTCCCGGGATCGGGTCTCCGGTGAGCTTCACCGTCACGCCCGGCAACGCCTGTCCCTCGTTGTCGGTCACCTGGCCTTGGATCGACCCTGTGGTCTGGGCAAACCCGCTGGCACACGCCAGCAACAGCGCACCCGCCACGAGCCACTGACCTCTCACAGACATCTCGATCCTCCTCCCTGCCCTCCTCGGAGGGCGCCTGCTGACCCTACCGGAGCTCGCGAGAGCTCACTTCCCCGACCTTCGTCACCTGGCCCCTCGACGTCCGCAACCGTGCTCCCACTGCGTCCCCTCTCCCGCCTCGTTCAGCCACTCGTGATTTTTTATAACTTGACCGGCCTCCCGGTACACTTATACCATAGATTACATACAATGGACGCCGGAAAGTCAAGGGGCGTCGGACGACAACGGAAGGCGGGTGACGATGCAAGCTGTACGCAAGCCGGACCCGGGTGTGGAACCGTCCGCCAGCCAGCGCCGCCGGCGGCCGAGCCGGCGCAACGAGATACTGCGGCGCACCGCGCACCTCTTCTTCGAGCGGGGCTTCGAGATCACCTCGCTGGTGGACGTCGCGAGCGCCTGCGGCATCAGCAAGGCCGGGCTGTACTACCACTTCCGCAGCAAGCAGGAGCTGCTGGCCGCGATCATCCACTACGCCCACGACATTCTCGAGCACGAGATCCAGAAGGAGCTTGCCGACAGCCGCAGCGACGAAGAGGCGCTGCGCCGGATGATCCACACCCACGCCCTGATCCTCACCCGGGAGGACGACGCCACCTTCGCCATCCTCGCCGTCGACGAGATGCGCTCGCTGCTCCCGGACGATCGGGCCCAGATCGCCCGCCGAAAGCGCGGCTACCTCGGCCTCATCCGCGAGCGGCTGGAGCGGCTGGCCGCGGCCGGAAAGCTGCGCGACGTCGACATCACCGCCGCCACCCACACGCTGGCCGGGATGGTGCTGTGGCTGCCCAAGTGGCACCGGCAGCCGGGCCGGCTGTCGGCCAGGCAGATGGCGGACGAGATCACCGAGCTCGCGCTGCACGCGGTGCTGCCGGATGGCAGGCCCCGGTCGAAGAGCGCGCGCTGACGGTCACTGGCCCGCCGGGCAGGCCCGGTGGCCGCCCGGGGGCCGGGCGCACCCATGGTAGACTCTCCAGCCAGTGCGGACGATGAGCGCAAACAGCTCCAACACCACGACATCCGACGGCCGTCACCGGCGCTGGGCGGCCGCCGCCGCCGTCGCGGCGGTGGTGATCGCGAGCGCCTACCTCGCCCTCCGCTGGCTGCCGGACGGCGGCCCGGTGTCCCCTGATGGCGCGCCGAAGCCCGCCGCCGGCTCACGTCCCCCGGCGCCGGGGCGCACCGCGGTCGCCCACAACGTCATCCTGATCACCCTCGACACGCTGCGCTCCGACCGCCTCTCGTGCTATGGCTCGGACCTGGTCGACACGCCGAACATCGACGCACTCGCGGCCGAGGGCGTGCGCTTCGCGAATGCCGCCAGCACGGTGCCCTTCACCCTCCCGGCGCACGCGTCGATCATGACCGGCCTCTACCCGCCAGGCCACGGCGTCCGCGAAAACGTCGGCTACGTGCTCGACGAGCGCCTCCCCACCCTCGCCGAGCTGCTCGGAAGGGGGGGATGGGCCACCGCCGCATTCGTGAGCGCGTTCGTGCTCGACGACCGCTGGGGGATCGGCCGTGGCTTCGAGCACTACTTCGACGACTTCGATCTGCGGGAGATGGAGACGCCGAACCTGGGGTCGGTGCAGCGCGACGGCGCCGAGACCCTCGCCGCTGCGGTGCGGTGGCTCGACGAACGGCCGGACAATCGCCCGCTCTTCCTCTGGCTCCACCTCTACGACCCTCACGAGCCGTATGCGCCGCCTGAGCCCTTCAAGTCGCAGTATCCGGGACGGCCCTACGACGCCGAGGTGGCGTACACCGACTCGCTGGTCGGCGACTTCCGGCGAGCCCTCGACGAGCACGACCTGCTCGACGAGTCGCTGGTGATCGTCACCAGCGATCACGGCGAGGGGCTGGGTGACCACGGCGAGACGTTCCACGGCTTCTACGTCTACGACACCACGATCCACGCGGCACTCGTCGTCAGGCAGCCCCATGCGGAGCACGCCGGCGGTGTGGTCGACCGCGCGGTGAGCCACGTCGACCTGCTGCCGACGATCCTCGACGCCGTCGGGCTGCCGGCCCCTGACGAGCTTCACGGGCGGAGTCTGCTGCCGCTGATCGAGGGCCGGGATGGGCTGCGCGACCGCCCGGTGTACTCGGAATCGCTGTACCCGTTGCTGCACTACGGCTGGGCTCCGCTGCGGTCGCTGCGGACCGGGACCCTCAAGCTGATCGACGCGCCGCGGCCGGAGCTCTACGACCTCGCCGTGGATCCCAAGGAGGATCGCAACCTCCACGACGCCCGGCCCGACCCCGCCGGCGAGCTGGCGGATGCGCTCGCCGAGCTGCGCCGGCAGATCGAGAGCGGCGCGCCCGCCCTGGACAGCCGACCGGAGATGGACGAGCGCACCCTGGCGCAGCTGCGGGCGCTCGGCTACATCGCCGGCCAGGGCGGGGTCGACGTCGAGGACGAGGCGAATCGGGGCCGCGCCGACCCCAAGGACCGGCTGCACCTGCACCAAAAGATCATGTCCGCCCAGAGCCTGATCGGAGGCCACGAGAACGACCTCGCGAGGCGGATCTTGGAGCAGGTCCTCGCCGAGGACGAGGCGATCCTCGACGCCCATCAGATGCTGGGGCAGATCGCGGCCGAGGAGGGCCTTCCGGACGATGCGATCCGCCACTTCCAGCGGGCCCTCGAGCTGAACCCCGAGCACGAGCGCTCGCTGTTCGGCCTCGCGGCGGCCTATGCCGACCTCGAGCGCTACGACGACGCACTGGTCGGCTTTCGGCGAGTACTGGAGGTCAAGGGCTCGGATGCGCGCGCGTCACTCGCCATCGCCGACATCTACGTCGAGCTCAAGCGCTTTGACGACGCCGCCGCCGCCCTGGAGCAGGCCGCCGCGGCCGGCGAGGCCTCCGCGTTCTTCGCCAACAAGCTGGGCGAGGTGCGCGTCGAGCAAGGCCGGGACGACGAGGCGGCGCCCCTGTTCGAACGGGCCATCTCCCTCGACCACGATTTCGCGATCCCCCACTTCAACCTCGGGGTGCTCTACGAGCAGCGCGGGGATCTGCAGCCGGCGATCGAGCACTACGAGCGGGCGCTCGCGATCGCGCCCAGGTTGTTCAAGGCCCAGTTCAACCTCGGGAAGCTGTACGCAGCGGCGGGCGATGTCGATCGCGCCCGCGAGCTCTGGGAGGGATCGATCGCGTCCAACCCCGACTTCGTCCAGGGGCGGTACTACCTCGCCAAGCTGTTCATGGACACGGGCGGCGATCTCGCGCGCGCCGAGGAGCTCGCCAGAGCGGGCATCGAGCTGGACCGCGACCATAGGGAGGGCCCGCTCGGTTACTTCGTTCTCGCCGACGTGCTCAATCGCACCGGCCGCCCGGCCGAGGCGCGGGCAGCGGTCGCGAAGGGACGCGAGATCCAGGCCGCGAGCAGGTGATGCAGCCTCCCCTCCCGGTCTCCACGCGGGTGCTATCCTGCCGGCTGGCCGTGCGCTGGCTGAACGGCGTCGTGGCCACACCGCAGACTCCAGTGGAGGTCGTCTCGTGACCGACGCGATTCCGCACACTGCCCCGGCGAGAGTCAAGGCCAACGGCATCGAGCTCGTGTACGACACCTTCGGCGAGCCGGATGCGCCGCCGATGCTCCTCATCATGGGCCTCGGCTGTCAGATGATCGACTGGAAGGACGGGTTCTGCTCGCTTCTCGCCGGCAGGGGGTTTCGCGTCATCCGGTTCGACAACCGGGACGTGGGCCAGTCGACAATCCTCGAGGATGCGGGCCACCCCAGGATCGCAGACATGGTCGAGGCCATGCAGCGAGGTGAGGGCGTCGAGGCGCCCTACGTGCTGTCGGACCTCGTGGCCGACACCATCGGCCTGCTCGACGCGATCGGCGTCGGCAAGACGCACGTCGTGGGCCTGTCCATGGGTGGCATGATTGCCCAGCTCATGGCCGCGGGCTTCCCGGACAGGGTGCTCACCCTGACCTCGATCATGTCGACCACCGGCGAACCGGGGCTGCCGCCGTCGACCCCGGAGGCATGGGCGTGTCTGACCGCTCCCCTGGAGACCGAGCTCGGCCCCTTCCTCCGGCAGTACGTCGTCAAATGGCGGGTCTACGCCGGTCCCAAGTATCCGATCGACCCCGACGCGGCTCGGGACCACGCCGCACGAGTCTTCGCGCGCGGCATCCACGGTGCCGGCCGCGACCGCCAGATGGCCGCGATCCTGGCGTCAGGCAGCCGCAAGGAAGCGCTCGCCAGGATCACCTGCCCGGCACTCGTGATCCACGGCGAGAGCGATCCCGTGGTGCGGATCGAGTCCGGCAGAGCGACCGCCGCCGTCATTGCGGGCGCCGAGTTCCTTTCCTTCGAAGGCATGGGGCACGACCTCGCCAAGGGGCTGTGGCCCGAGGTCGTCGACGCGATCGCCCGGCACGCCAGCCGGCGGGCGCTGCGGCAGTAGCTCTCACGAGCCGCCGCAGTCCCCGCTGACGGGGCAGATCGCCAGCAGCCGGCGCGGCGCTCGGCACGTCTCTTGCTCGCCAGGCGCTCGAGAGTGTCCTTGTTGCGCGCGCCCGGCTCGCTGAGGCCTCTCTACTTCTGGAACTGAAATGCACCATCCCAGGACTTGCCGAAGGACTTTGCCTTGAATATCCAGGCGCCACGACCGGCGAAGTCACCGGCACCGATCAGCAGGTCATTGGTCCCGGGAACGATCGCAACCGTCGTCGACGACAGCATGAATCCGTCCTCCCTTCCCGGTATCAGCACCTGTCCGATGAGATTGCCGAGCATGTTGAAGACCATGACCTTTCCCCCGCCGAAGCATGCGACGTAGACGTTGTCGTCATCGTCAATCGCCGCGGAGTCGGGCCCGCCGAAGCCACTGAAGCGATAGGGAATCATGTGGCCGTAGAGGCTGAGGGTGATTCCATCGGCCCCGAGAGCAAGCCGGTGCAGCTGTTGACTGAACGTCTCCGTGACCCAGAGGGTCTTTCCGCTCCTGCTCAACGCGATCCCATTGGGAGAGGCCAGGTTCTTCAGGACGGGGGTGATCGTCCTGAAGTCCGGGGACGCGTAATAGACTGCGCCGTTCGCGGCGTTGATGGCGTCCGTGTAGTCCTTGAAGTCGGTGAAGTAGAAGCCGCCCTTGTCGTCGAACACCATGTCATCAGGTGTGTAGCTGCCGGCGGGAACGATCACCTCCATGCCGGACCCGTCGGGCCGCATGGAGATGATCCGGCCCGTGCTGTCCCCCTGGTACCCTTGCTGCACGCCCAGATCGCAGAGGAACAACCTGCCGTCCTTGTGGATCTTGACGGTCGAGAATCGGCTCTCGGACGGCCCGTAGACCGTCGTGAGCTCCTTGTATGGGGGAGCCGATTTGAGGACGCTGCCGGTTCCCACCACGACCAGGTAGAGATTGCCGTCACCATCGAAGATCAAGCCTTCGATGCCGTGGGGTTGTTCGGTGACCACCAGCCACTTCTCCGCAACGACTGTCGGCACGCCTTCTGTCCCGACCAGAGGGACCAGGTTCCTCGACTCGCCCGAGTGTGTCGGTGCAGAGGGTGGTGCCGCAGGTCCGACCCGGGCGGCTGCCACGTCGACGACAGAGATGACGAGCGTCGATATCCCGATCGCGAGACGCATGACGTGATCGTTCATGCTGGACCGTCCTTTCGCGCGGCGCCGAACCGTGGGGTCGTAGCAGGGTCCATTCGTCCGCAATCGTCCGTGGTCTCCCGGGGTCTCCGGCGGCTCCCCGGGACCGTTCGTGCGACTCGGCCGCGGGACGATCTCCGCCTGCACTCTCGATGTTCTGACCGCCGCCGCCTCGGCGCAAGCTTCCCGTCCATGAGGTCAGTAGAGCAGGATCCCGAGAGGAATGACGACCAGCAAGGCGACCAGAGTCGCCAGGATGTGGCCGATGAAGATGTGCTTGTAGGCCTGGCGATGCGTCAGACCGGCGACCGCCAGCATGGTGATGACGACGCCGTTATGCGGCATGGCGTCGAAGCACCCCGAGGACATGACGACAATCCTGTGCACCAGATCCGGGCTCAATCCCAAAGCGAGGTACTTGGGCGCCAATGTCTCCAGGATGATCCCCATGCCGCCCGAAGCGGAGCCGGTTATCGCCGCCATGATGTTGGTGGCGACCGAGAGCGAGACGATCGGATGCATGGGCAGCGTCAGAAGCCAGTCCGAAACCACCTTGAACCCGACCGTGGCCGCGATCGCCATCCCATAGCCGACGTCGGCGCAGGTGTTGACGATCGGAACGACGGTGTTCACGGCGCCCTTGCTCAGCGTGTCCACGACAGCGCCATAGCGCCGCCAGAACACGGCCAGCGCCGCGAGCACGCCGAGACCAAGGGCATAGATCGGATCGAGCCTCGCGGAGGGCAGGTTCAAGAAGACCAGCACGACTGCCATCGGCACCAGGCTCAGCCAGACGTTCGGCAGGCTACCCGCGACGATGGTCGGGCCGGAGATCATGCCGAGCCCGGTCGGCGGAACGTAGTGCTCGCCTTCTCGCTTGAACTTCGCGACACAGTACCTCATGTAGAGCACGTTCAGTGTGAAGACGATGGCGGCGCCCAGCAGACCCAGCACCGGGGCCGACGCCGGCGTCGAGCTCATGTACTTCGTCGGCATGAGGTTCTGGATCTGCGGCGTGCCGGGAATCATGGTCATCGTCATGGAGGCGGCGCCGAAGACGAACGACAGGATGAACAGGTGCCAGGGGATGTCCGCTTCCTGCCACAGCTCCCGGGCGATCGGAAGCACTGCGAAGATGACGACGAACAGGCTGACCCCGCCATAGGTCAGGGCCATGGCGACGACGGAGAACGCGATCAGGACGCGCAGCGGCTTGTCGACGCCGCCGCCGATGAGCCTCATGATCGCATGGGCAATCGAGCGGGCGGCGCCGCTGTCCTCGATCAGCTTTCCGAAGAGGGTCCCCATCAGGAAGATGAGGTAGAACCTCCGGGCATAGTTGGTGAACCCGGTCATGTAGGGCCCGGTCAATGTGTCCAGGACATTCAGACCGGAGAATGACGCTGCGATGATGGCGGCCAGCGGCGCGAGGATGATGATGTGCCACCCTCTCAGGGCGAGCACGATGATGAAGGCCAGGGAAACGACAATGCCGATCGTGCTGATGGTGCTTGGATCCATGGCAGGACTTCCCCTTCAGGTCATGGAGCACGACTCATGGGTGACCGGCGCCCCTGACTCCTGCGTGCCGGAGTGGCCCGGGCCCGGCCTGCCGTGCCGCGCAAGCCGACCGGCCTGCCTCCCGCGGGGCTCGGAGAAAAGCCGCCGGACGCAGCAGCAGCGGGCCACCGACGAGCGGGCCGCCGATGCGCTGCAACGGCGTCAGCGGCCCCTCGCCAACCGCATCGACTGGAGATCCTCGAACAGTGCGCAGGCTTCTCGTCGGACCCCCGACCCGGCGCTGATCGTGTCGCCGAACTGGAGGAACCCCTCCTCCCCGCTGCGGTAGAGCGGCCAGGTCGGCAGCCCGCCGCCGTTCGGATCTCCGGTGGCCGCGAAGCGCAGCCAGGCCGCGCTCATGGCGCTGGCCAACTCCTGGTCGTGGGGCTGGCGCGGCACCCAGGTCTCGACGGCCAGGTTGTCCCAGACGTAGGGGATCTCGGCCCCGTGATAGGCGCCGAGCCGTTCACCCCCGGGCGCCTGAACGGCCCGGCTGAACACGTACAAGTAGACCGGTCCGCCGGCCCGCGCCATTCGCTCCGCGATGTACCGGGACGGGCACGCGAAGTACCACTCCGTCTGCCAGCGGTCCGCGACGGCCACCGCCTCGGCGTCCGTGGCGGCCGGGTACAGCTCCATCGCCCGGTCGGCGAGCGGGCCGTAGACCGCACCGAGCACCTGCCTGAGACCGTCGAGCGTGACGTCGGGCCAGTAGTGACGCAGGGTGGTCCACTCGTCGGCGTTGAACCCGATGATCAGCGGCACCTGGCTGTGCTTGCCCTCGTCGAACCGCCTGCCGGTCGCGTCGGGGAGCACCCATCCGTCGACGTTGGGAGCATTGCCGCCGACGTGCTTGGTGCTGAGCCAGGCCCGGCGGACGTCCTCCGCAGGCGCGGCGCGCATGGCCTCGAGGACGTCGGGCGCGTCGGCCACCCCGAGGGCCTGCGCGAAGCTCGCACCCACCGCTTCCGCCTCGCCCAGGGTTCGAAAGTCGCTCACCGCGAAGCCACCGCTCTGGATCGCGGCACGATGGAAGAGGCCGCGGGCGAGGGGCGACGCCAGCAGGTAGGCGACGTCGGTCGCGCCGGCCGACTCGCCGAACACCATCACCCGGCCCGGGTCCCCGCCGAAGGCGGCGACGTTCCGCTGCACCCACTGAAGAGCCGCGACCTGGTCGAGCAGCGCGTAGTTGCCCGACGATCCGTGCTCGGACTCCGCTGACAGCGCGGGATGGGCGAGGAACCCGAACACATTCAGGCGGTAGCTGATGGTCACCACCACCACTCCCCGGCGGGCGAGATTGGCGCCGTCGGTCTGGGCCGCGGCCGCGACACCGTTCGCGTTGCCGCCGCCGTGGATCCAGACCATCACCGGGACGAGGTCTTCGCCGCCGAGGTTCGGGGTCCAGACGTTGAGATACAGGCAGTCCTCGCTGCCAGGGCCGGGCCCCGATACCAGCGCCGGGTCCTTGCCCAGCGTCTCGGCGATATGCCGGTAGAAGCTGGCGCTCTCGGTGGCCTGGACGCACACCGGCGCGAACTCGGTCGCCCGCTGCACGCCCTCCCGCGGCGTGATCGGCGCCGGCGGCTGCCAGCGCAGTTCACCGACCGGCGGCGCGGCGTACGGGATGCCCCGGAACACGGCCTCGGCCGTGCCGTCGCCGACAAACGCACCGAGCAGGACCTCACCGTCCGCGACAACCGTCGGCGCATCGAGCGTCGCCGTCGGCGAGCAGGCCAGCGAGCCGACGACGAGCGCGAGCGCGGCGATGGACCACCGAGCCGAGGCCGGTCGCGCGAACGGGCGCGCGCTGCGAAGACAGGTGGATGCTGACACGGGTGACCTCCTCCCCCAACGGCAGGGTCTGAGATGATCGACGCCGCTGCGCCGCCGCCTTCCAGACCCGGCGCTCCTCGCGGTCATCGGCCGAGGCGTCCGATGTCGGTGGCGTAACGCCGCGCGGCAAAGACGAAGAACGGCACTGACAGGAACCCGACCAGAGTGCAGATCACGAGGCCCCTGGTGAGGGTCGTCGCGTCGCCGATCGCGCCTGCCACCCAGGGCGCGAGGCCGGTGGCGAACAGGTTCACCAGCAGCAGAAGCACGCCCACCATGGTGGAGCGGACCCGGGCCGGCACCAGGTCCTGAACGGTCGCGAAGATCGGACCGAAGTAGCCAGTGGCGGCGAAGCTGCCGACGAACCACACCACGTAGAACCACACCGAGTCCTTGGGCAGCACGTACCAGGCCAGGGCCGGTGGGCCGATGACCAGCTGGACGAGCGCCAGGAACCACAGCCGCCCGCCGCGCCAGCGGCGGTGGCAGAGGTCGCTCAACCAGCCGCCCACCGTGTTGCCGAGAAACCCGGCCACCAGGAAGATCACGCCGCTGTACAGCCCGGCCTGCCTCATGGTGAATCCCCGCTCCAGCTGGAGCCAGGTCACGCCGAGGGTCAAGGCGCTGATCGGCCAGAGCACGATCACGCTGCCGATCACCGATGCGACGAGGGCCGGCGAGCGCCTCGCCACGCCCACGATCTCACCGAGCACCTCGGCCGTCGACCGATGGGCGACCGGGGGATGGCTGGTGGGCGACGTCGCCGCTGCCTCCACTCCGCCCCGTGGAGGGTCCTTCAGGAGCAGCATGAACGGCACCAGCAGCAGCCCGGCCGCTCCCGCGACGTAGAAGCAGGCGCGCCAGCCGAGGACCGGCTCGAGCAGCGCCACCACGATCAGGGAGAGCCCGGCCCCGAGAGGGATGCCCCCGTAGTAGACGCCCGCGGCGAAGGCCCTCTTCTCCGGGCGGTAGACGTCCGCCAGCATGCCGAGCGCGGCCGGCGTCAGGACGGCGGCGCCGGTGCCCACCAGGAGCCGCAGCAGGGCGATCTGGACGAAGCTCTGGGACAGGCCCGAGACCACGGTGGCCGCCGCCCACAGGCTCAGGCCGAGGGCGATCAGGCGCGGCCGGTTCCAGCGATCGGCCACGGTGCCGAACAGCATGCCGGCCACCGAGTACAACGCGACAAACGCGAAGCCGATGAGCAGGCCGAGCTGGGCATGGGAGATGCCGAGCCCGTTCTCGATCTGGTAGCCGAGCGAGATCGGCATCTGGCGGTGGGCGAAGTTGAAGACGTTGAGGATCAGCAGGAAACCGAGGTAGAAGGACGCCTTCGGGGTCAGCTTCGATGCCATGTCAGCCTCCGTCGCGTCGCGTTCACGGCCGCGAGGCGACCTTCCTCCAGATTGGCGATCGCCCTGCCGGACAGCATGTCGTCCATCCTACCCCGGCTCGGGCGGCTCAGCCGCCGGCCTCGGCAACGGCCTTCAGAATGGTCGCGGCCACCTCCGAGCCCGAGTCGAAGGGCCGGGCGCGGCTGAGGTCGGCGATCTCCTCGTATCGCGCCGCCACGTCGTCGGCAGTCGCCTGCGGGCCGAGGACGACCCCTGCGGCCTCGACGATCGCGACCCGGGCAAAGTAGGTGCCTCCCGCCTCGATGATGTGGCCGGTGGGGCTCTCGTCGCTGCACAGGTACATGACGGCCGGCACCACGAGCTCGGGGCCGAGCGCGCTGTCGGTTCCGGCAGGCCACAGGCCATCGGTCATCCGGGTCGCCGCAGTGGGCGCGATGGCGTTGACCTTGATGCCGTACTTCGCCCCTTCGAGCTTGAGGGTGTTCATGAAGCCCACCAGGCCCAGCTTGGCCGCGCCGTAGTTGGTCTGGCCGAAGTTGCCGTAGAGGCCGGTGGAGGACGTGGTGAGCACGACCCGGCCATATCCCTTCTCCCTCATCAGGGGGAATGCCGCCTTGGTCACGTTGACGCTGCCCATGAGGTGGACGTCCACCACCTTCTGGAAGTCGTCCAGCTCCATCTTGGCGAAGGACTTGTCGCGCAGAATTCCGGCGTTGTTCACGAGGATGTCCAGCGACCCGAACCGGCTGACGGCCTGGTCCACCAGCCTCTGGGCTCCGGCCCGATCCGTCACGCTCTCGTGGTTGGCCACGGCCTCCCCGCCCCCGGCCGCGATCTCGTCCACGACCGCCTGGGCCATGCTCGGGGAGCCGCCAGTGCCGTCGAGCGCCCCGCCGAGGTCGTTGACCACCACCTTCGCCCCCCGCCGTGCGAGCTCCAAGGCATAGCAGCGTCCGAGCCCGCCGCCGGCACCAGTCACGATCGCCACCCGTCCATCGAATCGAATCCTCATGCCTCATTCCTTTCAGCAGGAGACGCCGGCGGCCGCCTTTGCCGAGCCTGCCCACCTCGAGCGAGCTCGCGGGACGGCGCGGGTGTCTGCGACGCCCGCACCCCCGGTTCTCTGAGTCGACGGCTCTCGAAAGACCTCAAAACTTGACCGGCCTCCCGGTACACTTATAAAATTACCCGCAACGGGGAGGGCGCGTCAAGGGGCCTCCAGCGAGGACGGGCGGTGCGGGAAGAGGAACAACCATGCCACACGGCAATGCATAGGGAGGATGGCGTGACCGAGGAAAACGGAAAGCTCATGACCGCCAAGGAAGCGATCAGCCGTTTCGTCCATGACGGCGATCAGCTGGTGATCGGCAACTACACCGTCGGCAGCTGCGCGGAGCTCGTGTACGAGGTGATCCGCCAGGGCAGGAAGGGGCTCACGCTGTACTCGCAGTCCGGCATCTTCGATGTCGAGGTGCTGATCGGCGGGGGATGCGTGGACAGGCTCGTGACGGCGTACGTGATGCGCGCGGGTGGCAAGAAGGGCGGCTCCGCTGCCGAACGGGCGCTGCGGGCCGGAACGCTGCAGATGGAAGATCTCACCAACTTCGACTACAACGCGAGGCTGGTCGCCGGGATGCACGGCATGACCTTCATTCCGGTGCTCGAAGCAATCATGGCCACCGATCTCTTCCGGAAGCGAGGCTTCATGGGTGAAGACAAGTACCGGGTGATCGACTGCCCGTACACCGGCAAGAAGATCCTGACCGTGCCCGCGGCCAATCCGGATGTCTGCATCGTGCATGTGCAGCGCGCCGACAAGTTCGGCAACGCCCAGTACTGGGGCGCGATGGGGAGCGTCGCGGCGGCGGCCCTGGCGAGCCAGCGCATCGTCGTCTCCTGCGAGGAGGTCGTCGACCACGAGATCATCCAATCGAGTCCGCACCTCACCGTCATCCCCGCCTACCGCGTCAACGCGGTGGTCGAGGTCCCGTGGGGCGCGCATCCCACCGAGGTGCTGGGCTACTACAACTTCGACTCAGCGATGTACGGGCTGTTCACGGTCGCCGATTCCACCGCCGAGGGGCTCCAAGCCTGGATGGACGAATGGGTCTACGGTTGCCAGGACCGCACGGCCTACCTCGACCACTACCTCAGCAGGTTCGGGAGCCGGCCGCTCGCCAACCTCAAGGCAAAGCCGTACTACTCCGCTCCGGCCAACTACGGCGCGGCGGTGAGCTCCCGCTGGGACCGCGACGGCAAGGAGATCTCCACCGGCCTCACCCTCCCCGAGATCGAGACCATTCTGAGAGACAGGGGGAAGCTCTATGAGTAAGCCGTACACCCTTCAGGAGCTGCTGATCATCGCCGTCGCCAAGGAGATCCACGATTACGAGAACGTGGTTCTCGGCGTCGGGCTGCCGACGACCGCGGGCGCGCTGGCCAAGGCGCTCTACGCGCCGCACGCGACACTCTTCATGGAGTCGGGGATCGTCGACTTCGAACCACTGCTCCCCCTCAACAACATCGCCGACGCGCACGCGTGCCGGGGCTTCTCGTACGCCACGGATCTCTACTCCGCCTTCACCATGACGTACCGCGGTTTCGTGGACGTCTGCTTCCTCGGCGTCGGTCAGATCGACAAGCACGGCAATGTCAACACCACGGTCGTCGGCGATTACTACAAGCCGACGCTCCGGCTGCCGGGCTCGGGCGGCGCCCCCAGCTTCCTCTCGTACGCCAAGAGAACCGTGCTCACCATGCTGGGCGGCAGCTTCGTCGACAAGCTCGACTACCTGACATCCCCGGGCTACCTTGACGGCGGTGACAGCCGCGAACGGTCCGGCCTCTTCCCGAAGGGATCCGGGCCCTCCATGGTGCTCACGACCAAGGGCGTGTTCCGGTTCGATCCCGCCACCAAGGAGATCTACCTGGCGCAGATTCACCCGAAGGTTCGGGTCGAGGACGTGAAGAAGGACGTGCCCTGGGACCTGAAGGTCGCCGATGACCTCTCCCAGACTCCGCCTCCGACGGATGATGAGATCGACTTCATCCGCCGGTTCGCCCCCAACATGTCGATGGGCCGCGAGCTCACGCTGGAGCTGACCTTGGCGAACATGTTGAGGGCGAGCCAGTAGCCGGGAGCGACCGGCCATCGGCGCCCAGGCCGCACGCCGAGCCGGCGGACGGGGCTGCACGAGCACGATCACGCCGACGCGCCGGCACGGCGACGGGACGCGATGATGCGGCGCATGCGGCTCTCGATCCACTGCCCCCTCGAGCATTTAAAACTTGACCGGCCTCCCGGTACACTTATATGATGACAGGCGATGAAGGACATGATGCGTCACGGGGCGCCCAACGAGGGGGAAGGGAGTCTGCGATGAAGCGGAAGGTGGTGATCGTCGGAGCGGTTCGAACTCCAATCGGTGCCCTCGGCGGTGGCCTGGCGTCGCTGCAGGCCGAGTCCCTGGCCACCCACGCCATCCGGGAGCTGCTGGCCGCCACCCGAGTCGATCCGGCGGCCATCGAGTACACCTGCATGGGCTGGGTGATGCAGGACCCGCGGTGCCCCAACCTCGCCAAGAACGCGGCCGAGCTGGCCGGCATCCCGGGCACCACGCCCGGCACCACGTTTCAGGAGAACTGCGCCTCGAGCGGCGCGGCCGTCCACAGCCTGACCCGCCGCATCCTGCTCGACGAGGTCGGCCTCGGCGTGGCTGGCGGCGTGGAGTCCATGAGCAGCGTCCCGCGCTACCTCTTCAGCGGCCGCGTGAAGAACCAGCTCTACGGCGACATGGCCCTGGTCGACGGCCTGTTCGGGGCACTCACCGACGCCCACGTGGGCGGCGGCGAGCTCATGGGGCTGCTCACCGAGCGCCTGGTCAAGAAGTACGGGCTCAGCCGGCAGGAGCAGGACGAGGTCGCCCTGCGCAGCCATCAGGCCGCGATCGCGGCCTGGGACGAGGGCGCCTTTGCCGGCTACGTCGTCCCGATCGAGATTCCCCAGCGCCGCGGCCAGCCCCTGGTCGTCGCTCGCGACGAGGGCCCCAAGCCGATGACGATGGACCAGCTGGCGGCAGCCAAGCCCTACTTCATGCCCGACGGAGGCACCATTACCGCGGCCAACGCCTCGACTCTCAATGACGGCGCGGCGGTGGTACTTCTCGCCAGCGAAGAGCGGGCCGCCGAGCTCGGCCTCACTCCCCTCGCAGAGCTCCAGGCCTACCACAACGTCGGCGTGCCGCGCGAGCTCATGGGCGAGGGCGCCTTCAAGGTCATCCCCCCGCTGCTCGAGCGCGCCGGGATCGCGATCCGCGACGTCGACCTGTTCGAGATCAACGAGGCATTCGGCGCGGTGCTCGCCGCGGCCTACCACTTCCTCCCCGAGCTCGACCCTGCCCGGACCAACCAGTGGGGCAGCGGCATCTCTCTCGGGCATCCCGTGGGCGCCACCGCGGCTCGCCAGATCGTCGACATGGTCCACCAGCTGCCCCGACGGCAGGCGACGCTCGGCGTCACCAGCCGCTGCGTCGGCGGCGGCATGGGCAGCGGCGAGGTCCTGCGCCGGATGTAGCGGCCCCCTCGCTCCTGCCGGACGCTGTGGGATCGACTCCTCGCGCAAGACACCGGCTGCGACCGACAGGGTGATTCCGTTTCGGGTCGTGAATGCCTCCCTGCAGGCCGAGGCCGAGCCCGCATCGACCACCGGTCACCCACGGCGGTCGCACCGGAAGAGCGCCACCCGCCTCCTCGACGCACATTGGCCAGCCAACTACCAGGAGGAGTTCGTGCCGCAGTGGCCGTCCCTCTGCACATCCGTTCCACAACAACCCCTCGGAAGGCCAATGCGGTACGAGCGGCTAGGGGGGAGGGCTCGGCGCGGGCATCTCCTGGCTGTCGATCGCGCGCGCCGAGACGAACGCCGGACGCGCCTCCGCCTGCCGTCGCTGCTCGATCCAGATGAGGCCGTCGTACGGCGCGCTGTTGCCGCGGGTCCCGACCGCATCCAGGTCCCCGTCGCGGTCGAGGTCGCGCAGGATCCAGCCGTCGTACATGCCCCGCTTGCGGCGCGAGATGTCGTGGCGTGACCAGGGGAAGCCGCCGTCCCCCGGGTTCTCGAACCAGGCGATGAGGCCGAGCGGCTCCTCGGCCGTCACCAGCGGCCCGTCCCGCTCCCGCGGACCGCGGCTGTAGGCCCCGCTGAAGGCGTCGAGGTCACCGTCACCGTCGATGTCCCCGAGCCGCACGCTCACCAGCTGGTCCGGCGCTGCGCTCCCCAGCAGGGACCATCGCCAGGGCTCGTCCGGGTGTACGGGCCGGTGCAGCACCACGATCGAGGACGGCCACGCCACGGAAACGATGTCGCGCCGCCCGTCACCGTCGACATCGGCGTAGTCCATGTTGAAGCCGACCACGGTCAGATCGCCGGGGCCCCGGTCGAGCACGATCGGGTGCTCGACGAACTCGAGGCCGCCCAGATTTTCGTACCACAGGACGCGGCTCTCGCCCATCGACCCGCCCACGATGTCCAGGTCGCCGTCCCCATCCAGGTCGACCGGCTCGCAGTTGATGGGGATCCGCACGTGCCCCAGGAGCTGCTCCCGCCACAGCCCGACCTCCAGGGGGTCCGCCGGCGCCAGGTAGAGCGAGAGGTTGCCCGGCCGGGCGGTGTCGAGGTCCGGGTTCTGCTCGCCCTTGTTGGCCGCAGCCACCTCCGGACGCCCGTCGCCGTCGAGATCAGCCGCAAAGGCCCGTATGTACGACCCCCGCTCGGTCGTGATCGGGATGATGCCCCGCCGCCACTCGACGGCACGCGCGCCGCGGCCGGGGTTCTCGAAGTAGATCAGGTGGGCGAGCTCGCACGCCGCGAGCACGTCGACGTCGCCGTCGCGATCGAAGTCCGCCAGCGTGACATCCTCGGCCGCCGCGGCCTCCGCACCGGCGGCCAGCGTGCCGATCTCCCAGCGCCCGGGGTCCCCGCTGCCCCACGCGACGCGCACCATCCCACTCGGGGTGCCGTCGTAGACCGTGTCGGCCTCGTAGACCGACACGATGTCGTCGAACCCGTCGCCGTCCAGGTCGGCCATCGCCAGCCCGTCGCCTCCCGCCAGGTCCGGAGCGCCATGGCCCGGATCGTCGATGACGTGCTCCACCCACGTGATGGAGCTGCCATCCGCGGCCCGCGCTCGGCTCGCGAGGTCCGCGACCGGCGCCGAGCAGGTCCGGCAGATCGGCGCCGCGGGCGCTGCCGCCATCAGCAGCTCCCAGAATCGCCCGTTGAAGCCCTCCTCCGGCTCGTCCCCCAGCCGGACGACCACCAGCTCCAGGCTCGGCACGACGTACAGCTTGCGCCCCAGCGCTCCCTGCGCCGCGACCATGTCTCCCGGCGCGGCGGGCGCCAGTGACTGGTGGCCGGCCGCCTCGGGCCCGCTGCGCAGCGGCCGGCCGTTCAACCACCACAGCAGCCCGTAGGCGGGGTTCAGGTCCTGCGATGGCTCGACGGCGGCCGCGACGTACGCTTCGGAGACCAGCCGCCGCCCGTCCCAGACTCCCCCGGACAGCATCAGCTCACCGAAGCGAGCCAGGTCACGGGCGGTCGTGGAGAGCCCGATCGGATTGGCGTCCATGCCGGCCGTCACCCACCGCCGCTGACGCCACGCGGTGTCGCGCATCCCGGTCGGATCGGTCAGCCAGCGCTTGGTGAGGGTGCCGATGCCCTCTCCAGTCACGCGCTCCAGCACGTCGATGAGCCGGCTGTAGGCGCGCGTGTTGTACTGCCACACGCGCCCGGCGGGCGCCTGATATCCGAGGGCCGGCGACAGCCCGCTGGTCATGGACAGCAGGTGCCGAACCGTGATCGCCATTTCCTGGTCGCCATCTGCGCTCGTCCAGCCAGCTCCAAGGTAGGACGTCACCGGCGCGTCGAGCTCGAGCAGCCGACGATCGGCTGCGATCCCCACCAGCACCGACACGAGGCTCTTCTGCAACGAGGCAACGTCCTCGATCGGCGCGCCCGCCTCGGTCCTCCCCCAGAGCAGAGGCGCGTACGCCGAGCCTTCGCCGCCTTCAACCCGCCAGTAGCGCTCGGCGATCACCCGGCCGTGGTCGACGATGACCACGGCGCTCGAGCGCTGACCCGCGGCGTACCCCAACGCCGCTTCCAGCGCCGCGTGGTTCCACTCGGCCTCGCCGCTGCTCGCCCCGCCCTCAACCCCGGCGGCGGCCGCCGCGGCGCCGAGCGCCACGGCGAGGGCCGCGAGTCGCAAGCCGGCCGCCAGCCGAGGAACCATGCCGAGATTCTACCGTGGGCTGCTGCCGTCACCGGGTCCGCACTCCAATCGCCACCGCTCGAAGTGCGTCAGGGCCGTCAGCGAAGGTAGCCGAGAGCCTCGAGCCCGCGCCGGGTGTCGTTGCCGAACCCCGGCACCTGCGCAGCAGGCAAAAGCCCCAAGCGCCGGCCGAGCTCGCGTCGAGCCAGCGCCGCGAGCGAGCCGCTGCGTACCGGGTAGCGCCCGGCCACGTTCACGCGCTCCCCCGGGTCGGCCGCGAGGTCGTACAGCTCGCGGCCGGGCGCAAAGCCCGGTGACAGGGGCTCGATCAGCTTCCACCGGTCGAGGCGAACCGCCACGCCCCGCCGGCCCTCGTAGTCCATGTACGAGAGCGCGGGACGCGGATCGTGCGGCGCCCGGCCGCCGTTTCGCACCACGCCCCACAGGCCCTCGCCATCGAGCCCCTCGGGGAACGCCAGCCCGATCGCCTCGAGCACCGTGGGCAGGACGTCGGTCTGCTGGACCAGTTCCGGGACCCGATGGCCGCGCAGCCCCCCCGGAGCGCGCACGATGAGCGGCACGTCCAGCACCTCGCCGTAGAGGTCCCAGCCGTGGCCGAACACCCCGTGCTCCCGGAACTCCTCGCCGTGGTCGGCCAGGAACACCGCCAACGTCTCCTGCCACAGCCCGCGCCGTCGCAGCTCCTCCACCAGCGCCCCAAAGGCATCATCGTTCTCCGCCACCTCGGCGTCGTAGAGCCGGCGCAGGTCGGCCGTGACCTCGTCGGTCGCCGCCAGGGCCTTGTCGCCGAGGGCCCGGATGTGCGCCACGGTCCCCACCGCCGGGTCGCCGACCTGCCGGGCGAAGCGCTCCCGGTACGCCTGCGTCGGCTCGTAGGGGGCGTGCGGGTCGACGGTGTGGACGTAGAGAAAGAACGGCTGCCCGCAGTCGCGGCGGTCGAGCCAGCTTGAGACCGCGGCCGTGACCTGGTGCGAGCGCTCGTACCGGAACTCGAAGTGATCGAAGCCCTGGCCGAAGCCGGACCGCTCCGTGATGTAGGCGTTGGTCGAGAAGCCGGCCGTCTCGTACCCGCCCTTGCGCAGCAGCTCGGCCGCGGTGACGGCCTCCGCAGGCAGCACCGACAGCCTGGCATTGACCCCGTGCCGGGACGGCCGCAGCCCGGTCAGCACCGACACCACCGAGGGCGTCGTCCACGAGCTGTGGGCCGCGACCCGCTCGAACAGCACGCCGTCCGCCGCCAGGGCGTCGACGTTGGGCGACAGCCCCGCTGCGTTGCCGTAGCAGCCCAGCCGGTCCGCCCGCAGGGTGTCCACCAGGTAGATCAGCACGTTCGGGCCTCGGCCGGCACGGCCGGCCCGACGGTCGCGCGCGGATCGTCCGACCAGGTCCGCGGGGCGCGGCGCCCAGGAGACCCGCGGCCGCGCCACCGCGATCTCGCCGGCGTCCCCGACGCAACGCAGACCGAGGCGGATCGGCCCGCCCTCCCGATCCGGCAGAGCGACCGCCCGCGGCCCTGCGCCCGGCCGGAGCCAGGCCAGCGATCTCTCCGCCTCGCCATCGGCGAGCCAGGTCACCTCGAGGCGGGCGCCCCCCTGCCCAGCCGCCGCATCGATCGCCAGGATGGGGCCCGAGCCGGGCTCGAGAAAGAACCCGAGCTCGACGCCGGCTGGGACGACCAGAACGCCGCCGTCTACCCGGGTCTCCGGCAGCCCCGCGTCGGTGGCGCCATCGAGCCGGACCCAGTCGAATCGGGCGGCGAGCCGGCGGTCGTCCCCTCCCCCGCCGTGGTCGGACGGCCGCGCCGCGTGGTCGAACCGCAGCTCGACCCGGTTGTGACCGGCGACGGTGTCCGCGGCAGCGACCGGGAACGCGTACTCGCGCATTCCCGCCGCAAGGTCCACGGCGCCCACCTCGCGTCGGTTGAGCGAGACGGTCAGCCGCTGCCCCGGCCGGCCTGACGGCTGGTAGGCGGCGCACCGCACTCGCAGCGTGAGCTGACGGGCCTGGACCAGGAAGAACCTCAGCTCCGAACGCGTGCCGACCGCCCACACCATGGTCGTGCCGTCGCGGCGAGTCTCGTCCACCGACCAGCCGCCGCCCAGGTGCGGCCGCCCCTCGGGAGTGCCCAGGTCGATCTCCGAGGCCTCCCGGAGCAGCTCGGCTTCCGGCAGCGCCGCGACGAGGTCGATCGCGACGTCGGGCGTGGTCGGGCCGCAGCCTGCCGCGATCAGCGCCGCCGCCACCGGCGCCGCCAGCCGGCGCAGGGTCTTCGGTGCCGGCCGCTGCTGCCAGCGACGCTCTGTCCTGGGGCCCACGACGCGCCATTGTACCGAGGCAGCAGCGGGAGCGCCCACGGCGGCTGACCCTGTCGCCGCCGACCCGGCCCGGCTCAGGGAATCTCGATCTCCCCCTCGAGGTAGGTCACCGCGCGACCCGCGATGGCCACCCGGTCGCCGCGCAGCTCGCAGAGCAACTCGCCGCCACGGCGCGACACCTGGCGGGCGTGCAGCCGGGTCTTGCCGAGCCGCTCCGCCCAGTACGGCACCAGGGCGCAGTGCGCGGAGCCCGTGACCGGGTCCTCCGCAATGCCGTAGCCGGGCGCGAAGAACCGCGACACGAAGTCGCAGCCCCGGCCGCGCGCGGTGACGATCGCCTCATCGAGGCCGGCGCCGAGCATCGCGCCGAAGTCCGGGTTGAGCGCCCGCACCGCATGCTCGTCCCGGTAGACCACCATCAGGTAGTTGCCCCGCAGCACCGCCTCGGCGTCGTGGCCGAGGGCGTCGAAGAGCCCCGCCGGCGCGTCCACCTGCCGCGGCGGATAGGCTGGGAAATCCAGCGCCAGCAGCTCGCCGTCGCGAATCACCTCGAGGGAACCGCTGCGGGTCGAGAAAGCGACCCGCTCCCGCCCCGGCTCGAGGTGGCGCAGCACGAGATGGCCGGTGGCCAGCGTGGCGTGGCCGCACAGGTCGACCTCCCTCGCCGGCGTGAACCACCGCAGCTCAAACCCGTCGCCCGCCGGCACGAAGAAGGCCGTCTCCGACAGGTTGTTCTCGGCTGCGATCGCCTGCATCGTGGCGTCGGGCAGCCACCTTGAAAGCGGGCACACCGCGGCCGGGTTGCCGCCGAACAGCCGGTCGGTGAAGGCGTCGATCTGGAAGATGGGGATGCGCATGGGCCACCTCGATGCTCAGGATATACGCGACGCGCGGCGAGGGGTTGGCGGTGGATCACAGGATCCGCGTCCCGTCCAGGAACCCCCAGAGGCGCCACACGCGGGACCCGCATGCGACGCGCTGGCGCCTTTCCCCTCCCGTTCCCGTGCCCGCTCCCGTTCCCGGCGCTTGAACCTGGTGAGTGTCGCCCGCGAGGCCCATCATTCGTTCATCCGTCATGAGCCGCTGGCCCATTCGGGAACGGGGACGGGAACGGGATCGGGAACGATCCGGCAGGAACGACAGGCCCAGGCAACCGCGCTACAGCCGCCGGAGGAGCGCCCGGCTGATCATTCGCAGCCGGTCGCGGCGCGGCAGCCGGCGCAGGTTGGTCCGGATCACGCCCCGCGTGAAGTAGGTCTTCACCGAGACGTCGATGGCCACCTCGATGAGCACGGGCCGCCCGGATCGCGTGATCTCGAGGGCGCCCCGGATCACCGGGTCGAGCTCGTGGTCGCGCTTGATCCGGAAGAACGGCAACCGCAGCGCCGAGGCGATCCCTTCCACCTGGAATTCCGGAAGCGTGCTGCAGGTCTCGCGGTTGTACGGGATCTTCTGGAACTGCGCGATCTGTGACAGCTTGCCGTCGCGCAGCACGCAGACCAGCGGAGAGGCACCGTTGGCCGAGGCGGTCAGCAGCTCGAGCCCGGTCATCAGGAAGGCGCCGTCGCCCGGCAGCGCAACCACGTCCCGTCCCGGGTGGGCCAGTGAGGCGCCGATCGCCGCCGGGACCGCATACCCCATGCACGAGTAATCGACCGGCGCGATGAAACAGCCGGGCCCGCCGCGAAGCCGCAGCATCTCGATCGCCAGGAAGGTGCCGTTGCCGCTGTCGGTAGCATAGACCGCGTCGGGCGCGCAGTGCCGCTGCAGGGACTCGAAGAGCCGCACCGGCGTGACTCGGCCGGCACTCGCATCACGGTGCCACCGCTCGCGCACCGCCCGCTGCCCGGTCGCGATCTCCGCCGCCAGCTCCCGCCAGGGACGGGCACCGCGGATCAGCCCCACCAGCGCCACGATGAAGGCTCGCGCGTCGGCCTCGACGGCCAGCATGGCCGGATAGTTGCGGTTGAACACCTCGGGTGCAATGTCGACGTGGAGCAGTCGCGGCGGCGGTGTGATCCCGTAGCTCCCGGTCGCCAGCTCGCCGAACCGGCAGCCGATCGCGAGCAGGCAGTCACATCGCTCCATCAGCCGCCGCACGAACCGCGGCGCCTGGGCTCCGAAACCGTTCCACAGGAAGAGCGGGTGGTCCTCCGGGAAGACGCCCTTGCCCTGGAAGGTGGTGACGACCGGCGCCCCCAGCTGCTCGGCCAGGGGAACGACCAGGTCGGCCGCACCAGCCGCGCCCCAGCCCAGGTAGAGCGCCGGATGCGCGGCCTCGCCGAGCATCCGCGCCGCCCGCTCCACCAGCTCCCGATCGGGGGAGCGCGGCAGCTCGGGGCCAGCGGAGAACGGCACCTCCTCCACCTCCTCGGCGAGCATGAGGAGGTTCGCCGGGATCTCGACCGCCACCGGTCCAGGGGCGCCCCGCCGCGCCAGCTGGAAGGCCCGCCGGATCATCGGGTAGATGTCGGCGGCGCGCTCGACGTGGAAGGCGCCCTTGGTCACCGGCGCCAGCATCGCGAGCTGGTCGACCGCGTGCAGCTGGTAGGCGTGATGCGTGTCGGTGCGGATGCCGCAGGCCAGCACCACCATCGGCACGCCGTCCAGGAAGGCCTCGGCCACGCCCGACAGGCTGTGGCTGACCCCGGCGCCCGGCACCACGTTGACCACGCCGACCTGGCCGGAGGTGCGCGCGAGCCCGTCGGCCATGAACGAGGCCGACTGCTCGTTGGTCACCAACACCGGCTCGAGGCCGGGCGCGTCGGCCATGGCGTCGTAGAGCTCGAGGTTGTGGGTCCCCGGGATCCCGAAGGCGTAGTGGACGCCTTCGTCGACCAGCGCCTTGACGGCCAGCCGGGCGCCGGTGGTCCTCATGTCCCGAGCAGCTCCCCGGCGTGGTCGCGAAGGTGCTCGGCCGCCCGATCGGCGAGGGCCATCACCGTCACGTACGGATTGATCTCCGACGCCTTGGGGAACAGCGACGAGTCTGCGACGTAGAGCCAGGGCACGCCGTGCACCCGCCCCCAGGCGTCAGTCACGGAGTCGGCCGGCCCCTCCCCCATCCGGCACCCCCCCATCAGGTGGGCGCTGGTCACCGAGATCTTGCCGGGCGACACGTTCGCGCGCGGGATCAGCTCGTCAATCCTGCCGGCGTCAGCGGCGTCGAGGAAGAAGCGCGCCCCGGCCGGCGAGTGGACGCGCCGCGCCCCGGCCGCGAAGAAGATCCGCGCGCTCGCCTTCATCGACGCGTGCAGCGAGTCGAGGACCTCGTCGGTGAGCGCGTAGTCCACCACCGGCTCGCCGGCGCCATCCACCACCACCCGGTTGCCCGCGATCGCCGGATCGACCGCGAGCACCAGGATCATCTGCAGGCGCGGGAAGGCCCGCATCAGCTGCGAGTGCTCGGACCCGAAGCCGATCAGGTTCTTGGCGGTCACGAACGGGAAGTACATGCAGGTCTCGAGCAGGAAGCCGTGCGACTCCAGGAACTCGTCGCAGTAGAAGCTCTTGGGATGCCCCACGAAGTTGGTGATCGGCCGCGGGTGCTCGCCGACCAGGATCAGCGCCGGGTGCAGGGTGAGGTAGCGGCCGAGCGCCGGCAGCGCGGCGCCGAAGCCCGAGCGCAGCAGCAGCGCCGGCGAGTTGACCGCGCCGCCGCAGACCACCACCGCCCTCGCGCTGACCCGGTACTCGCCCGGCTCCCAGGACGACGGCTCCCCGTAATCGGGGTTCGCCACCACTGCCTCGCAGGACCGCTCCCCCACCCTGGTCACGCGGCAGTTGGTGACGACCTCGACGCCCGCGGCCTCGGCCATCGGCAGCTGGACCCGGTGCGTCCCCTGCTTGGCCGCATTGGGGCAGCCCAGGTTGCACAGGCTCGAGGCCCGGCAGCCCTTGACGTTGACCGGGAACTGCCGGCAGCGGTAGCCGAGCCGCTCGCAGCCGAGCCGGAACAGCCGGTTGTTGTCGTTGAGCCGCTCCTCGGGCTGGAGGTGGACGTTGTTCTCCTCGAGGTACTTCTGCGAGCGCCGCTGGAGGTCGTCCCACTCGAGCCCGGGAACGCCCCACCGCCGGACCACCCGCTCCGGCAGGCTGAGCGAGGTCCCGGTGTAGACCACGGTCGAGCCGCCGTAAGCGCGACCGAACGCCATGGTCATGCTCCGGTCCCTGGTGAAGACCCCCCCGTTCTCGAAGTAGAGCTTGCCGGCCATGTCGACCTCGCGGCCGGTGTACTCCTCCGGCCGCAGCCTGGCGCCCCACTCGAGGACCACGATGTGCCGGCCTGCCCGCGCGAGCGGCGCCAGCTCCTTGGCCACCGCGCCGCCGCCGGCGCCCGAGCCGACGATCGCGACGTCGACGCGGACGTCACGCACCGAGCCGCTCCAGCGAGTCGAAGGCCGGGGCGTAGCCGATCTCCTCCCAGGCTTCGGGCCGGCCGTAGTATCCGAGGTACACCATCGACTTCAGCCCCCACATGCCTTGGCGCAGCAGCCCGACCGGCGCGCTCTCGAACCAGCGCAGCACAGCGTCCTGCCGCCCGGCGGCCAGTGCGGGAAAGGCGCGCCCGTAACGCGCGACCGGCGCCCAGCGCAGCACCCTGAGGAAGGTCGCGAACTTCCGGCAGACGTCGGCCCCACGATCGGCCAGGCCGCGGTCGATGATCGCGAGCAGCTGCGCCACGCCCCCCTCGTCGAGGGCCGCCACCTCGGGGACGATGCGCCGCGCCACGACCAACAGAAAGGCCGCGCACTTGTCGTCGAGGGAGATCATTCATCTATTGTAGGCGAGTGACGGGGCGTCGCTCGTCAACGGGTCCAACGGCTCCCACTGGCACACGCCGACGCGGTCGACACGCCAGGCCGTTGGCGGCGCTCTCAGGCAGCCACGCCGCCGCTCATGGCGCGAACATCAGGCGTGCGAGCCAGACCGCGCCCACCGCGAGCCCCGTCATGGCCACGGCTCCCGCAGAGTACCCGAATGCGCTCGCGACGAGTGCGCGTCCGATCGCGGCGGCTTCGCCGCGCCGCAGGCGAATCGGGTAGGGATCGACGCTGGCCGGATCGGGGACGAGGCCGCCGCGGTCGATCGAGTACTTCCCGAACGCACACACGCTGTCGCCGTCGGCCACGCAGTGCTCACGGAGCAGCAGGCGCGGATTGCCCACCACGTCCGGCACGCTGCCACTGTCGGACCTGATGGCCCCGTCATCGTCCACGAGCGTGTCGAGGAACTCCCTCGCGGCCCCCAGCCCGGTCGGCGTGATCGCGGCCGATCCCAGGTAGGCCTGGGTCCTCGACCGGGTCTCCGGACCGTCGAGCAGCGCGGGCCGGAACGTGGGCTCGGCGTAGCCGAGGAGGCGGACGCTCCCCGCCGCCGTGGTGATGTGGCACGGCGTCAGGCCATAGCCCGAGCAGGCCACGGTGGAGGACGACTTCTGGTGCGGCACGACGATCTCGTACTTGTAGATGGCCGCTCGGGCTCCGGAAATTGGTGCCTCGAGCAGCGGTCCGTCGGCCACCAGCACGCCGCAGGCAGCGATCCGCTCGCCATCTGCCGGCGCGGCCCCGCCCACCGACGCGCGGAGCAGGCTCAGCTCCCGGAACCGGCGCGCGACCTCCCAGAGGAAGGCGGCGGCGAACGTGAGGAAGACGGCCCCACCGAAGCCGGCGGCAGCGGCAGCCGAGCAGCGGGAGGCGACCTCGGCCTCCGGGAAGCGGAGGTACGAGATCGCGGTCACGATCACCGCCAGCACGGCGTATATGCCGAGGAACACGAAGCAGCCCCTGAATGCACCCTTGCGCGAGGATGAGCTCATCGCTTCCCCCTGGGCCGGGTGCCGGCCGCGGCCGGCCCTTGACCGATGCGTGAGTCTACCGGACGAGCCTCAGCCGGGGCTGCCGCTCAGCCACGGGTCCGACCCTCGGCGCGCCGCCGGCAGTCGCTCAGGAAGGTCGCGATCGCGTCGAAGTACCGGTGGCCGCCGACCAGGCTCAAGTCGTTGTGCGAGGCGCCGGGGACCTCGAGAAAGCGCTTCGGCTCGGCCGCTGCCTCGTACAGGCGACGTCCGAGGCCGTAGGGCACCACCTCATCTTCGGGCGAGTGGAGGAACAGCTTCGGGCCGCGCACGTCGGGGATCTTGGACAGCGAGTCCATCTTCGTGCGGATCAGGGCCCGTGGCACGAACGGGAAGTGCCGAGCCGCCAAGTCCGGTATCGAGGTGAACCCCGACTGGACGATCAGGCCGGCGGCCTCGACCCTGGCCGCCAGGTCGACCGCCACCGCGGCGCCCAGCGAGTCCCCGAGCAGCACGACCCGTTCCGGCGCGACCCTGCGCTCACCGATCAGGTATCGCCACGCGGCGTCAGCGTCCCGGTACAGGCCCCTCTCCGAAGGCTTGCCCTCGCTGCGGCCGTAGCCCCGGTAATCGACGATGACGACCTGAGCGGGGGTCCTGGCGAGGCGCAGCATGAGGTCGGCGCGGTGGCTCAGGTTGCCGGCGTTGCCGTGGAACCAGAGCAGGACCATGTCGGCCGTGACGCCCTCGCCGTGGATCGGGCGGCACCACCAGCCGTGCAGCCGGAGCCCGTCCTCGGATTGGAAGAAGCAGTCCTCGAGCGTGCAGCCGCTGTTCCGGGTCACTGCCTCGAGCTCCCAGAGCCCGTCCGGGTAGCGGGTGGGGAAGTAGATCATCTGCCGCTCGAGGAACATGGCGCCGGCGACGATGGTAGCGCACAGGAGCGCCAGCACCACCAGGCTGCGCACAGCTGTTCGACGCCAGGCCTTCCCCATTGCCGCCTCCGCCAGGCAAGGGTAGCGCACCGCACCGCCCACGCACCGCGCATGGGCTGTACTTGGGATCGCTTCCCGGTACACTTGAGGCATGGCCCTCCGCATCACTTTCGGCGAGGACCCGGCAGACCAGCGGCCGGCGCCGCGGTCCGCAGCGGTCCGCGAGCCGGCGGCTGCGGCCGCCCACTGGGGCGATCCGTGCGCGCCGCCTCTCCTGCTCTACCTGGCCGAGGAGCCCGAAATCGGCCTCCGCTTCGAGTACGGCGGCGCGCACTGGGAGATCGTCGACTACCACGACGGTTGGATCGCCCGCCTCGTGATCGCCCACTGAGATAATGGCAGACCTCGATGCAAACCACCCTCCCCGCGCACGTGACCGCACAGCGACCGGTCGCCTTGATCCAGCACAGCCGTCAGGGGTCCCTGAGGCGCACGCTTGCGGTCTTTGGCGCCGGCGGCGACCTCGTCTTCGCCCTGGCGGCGGCCGCTCTCCTCGTCCTCGCAGTGCCGCCCGCGCGCTCCGGCGAACCGACCGATGACCAGGCACCGCCCTCCCTCGAGGAGACCCTCGAGGCCGGGGAGTCGTCGGTCGAGTCGCCGCGCCGCCAGCTCGTTAGCTGGAACGAGTTCGATGGACCCTTCACCACGCTGCGCTTCGGCGGCGGCCTTCTGTACGAGATCGCCGGGTTTTCCCAGGACGACGAAAGCCAGCAGCAGTTCGACCTCTCGACCGAGGACAAGGTCAGGGACTTCCGGTTCCTCTTCAAAGGACGGCTCAAGACCGAGCGGCCTGTCACCTGGACCTGCGGCGTCATGTACGACGGCCCCTCCGACTCCTGGCTGGTGCGTGAGACCGGCGTCATGGTCGCCGTGCCCGAGCTGTGGGGCCACCTTTTCATCGGCCGCACCAAGGAAGGCTTTTCGCTCAACAAGGTCATGACCGGATACTCGGGCTGGACGCTGGAGCGCGCGACCATCATCGACGCCACCATCCCGATCCTCGCCGACGGCATCAAGTGGCTCGGCTACGTGCCGGAGCGCGGGCTGCTCTGGAACGTCGGTTGGTACGGCGACTGGCTGTCCGAGGACGAGTCGTTCTCCAGCTACGACCACCAGTTCGTGGCGCGGGTCGCTTGGCTTCCGATCGTCTCGGAGACCGAGGGCCGCCTCCTGCACCTCGGCGTCAACTTCCGCCAGGGAGAGCCCGACGACGGCCAGCTGCAGGTGCGCTCGCGCCCCGAGGCCTTCCCGGCGCCGTACTTCGTCGACACCGGGAGATTCGAGGCCGATGCGTCGCAGATCACCGCGCTCGAGGCCTACTACCGCTCCGGGCCCTACCTCCTGGGCAGCGAGTACTTCTACGAGGCGGTCGACTCGCCCGCGACCGGCGACCCCGCCTTCCACGGCGGAGACGTGGTGTTCACCTGGCTGATCACGGGCGAGACCCGCGCCTACAACACCCTCGGCGGCTACTTCAAGTCCGTGTCGCCCGCACGTACGGTGTTCGAAGGCGGGCCCGGGGCGTGGGAGTTGGTCGCGCGGGTCTCCTACATCGACCTCGACAATGGCACCTTGCGCGGTGGCACCTTCTGGCGCTTCACGCCGATGGTGAACTGGTACCTGTCCGACAACGTCCGCTTCGAGCTCGCCTACGGCTACGGAACGCTCGACCGCTTCGACCTCGAGGGGACCACGCAGTTCTTCCAGAGCCGCATCCAGCTCCTCTTCTGACCGCGGGCGGGACCTCGCTCCGGGAGACGCCCTCACCAGTGGCGTCGAGGCGGCTGCCGCGGCGGTCTCGAGCGCCGAGGAGAGACCGGGCCGCCGGTGCGTGGGCAGCGGTCTGCCTGCCGGCGCCTCACGCTCGCCCCGGGTCACTGGGATCTCGATGACCTCGATCTCCAAGGCGCCGCGGAGCCGTTGACGAGCCGCGCCCGGACGCAAATCCACGCGTTTCGGCTTGGATCAACCGCGCCACCAAGGCGCGCTTCAACCAGCCTGCGCATCGCCGAACCGGCATTGCGCCCGCCCTTCGAGAAGGTGACGGGAATCTCCATCCGGCTCCCCGGTTTCTCCAGCTAACGCGATCGTGCCGACCGATGGTCGAAACACGTGGCCCGTGCCTCCTGGCCAGCCTGGGCCATGGGCCCCGCAAACACCGTCCCGCCGCCGCTTGGCGTTCGCGAGGAGGACGACATGGAGACCCCATCCTGCGGAAAAACCGCTCGGGCGGCGCTCCTCGCGCTCGGCGCGCTGACCATGACCGCATCGACCTCCGGCGCGCAAGAGCCGCTCGATTTCGAGCAGAGGGTCGCGTGCCAGCGCGCGATCGAGGACGTGCGCTGGCAGCACCGGATCTGGCCGGAGGCGAATCTCTCCCCCAAGCCCCGGCTCGCGGACGTCCTGCCGGCGGAGGCGATCGAGCGCAACGTCGAGCGGACCATGCTTCTGTCCGGAGCCCTGGACGCCTACTGGGACCGCCCCGTGAGCGCCTCCGATCTCGCGGCCGAGCTTGGGCGCATCTTCCGCGGCACCCGCGCCCCGAAGCAGCTCGATCACCTCGTGAGAGCGCTGGACCGTGACGGCTACGTCCTGGCCGAGTGTCTCGCCCGCCCCCTGCTCGTCGGACGCCTCGCCCGTTCCTACTTCGAGGCCGACGAACGCTTCGGCGGCGACGGCGCCGGCCTCGAGTTCGAGGACTGGCTGGCCGGGCTCGATCCCGCGCTCGCCCGCGCGCCCACAACCGCGCCGGAGGACTGGGCCGGATGGACGCTGCCGGAGCTCGGCGGCGCCGCCGGCGACTCCTGGACGCCCACCGCCGCGCTGCCCGAGTCGACCATCGGCATCACCGCGGTATGGACCGGGACCGAGATGATCGTGTGGGGCGGCGGCCGCAATACCGGCTCGCGCTACGATCCGGCGACCGACACCTGGACCTCGATGGCGATGATCGGCGCGCCCTCGCCGCGCCGCGACCACGTGGCGGTGTGGACCGGCACCCAGATGATCGTCTGGGGTGGCTGCGGCCAGTCCACCAACTTCTGCGAGGTCGGCTCCGGAGGCCGGTACGATCCGCTCAGCGACTCCTGGACGCCGACCGCGGCGAGCCCAATATCGGCGCGACGCTTCCACACCGCCGTCTGGACCGGCAGCGACATGGTCGTCTGGGGCGGCTGCGTGACCGGCTCGCTCGGCAACAACGCCTGCGAGATCGAGCTCGGCCAAGGCGGTCGCTACGACCCGGCCACTGACGCCTGGGTCGCCGCCTCGGTCGCCGGCGAGCCGGCGCCGCGCACCCGCCACCGCGCGATCTGGACCGGGGACGAGATGATCGTCTGGGGCGGATATCCGGGCATCGGTCCCACCAGTTCCGGCGGCCGCTACGATCCCGCGTCCGACAGCTGGGCACCCACGAGTCTCGCCGGTGCGCCCGCCCCCCGCAGCGGCCACAGCGCGGTCTGGACCGGCACCGAGATGCTGGTGTGGGGCGGCTGCGACGGGTCGCTGTGCGCCGGCGGCACGACACGGTTCGCCGATGGGGCGCGCTACCTGCCGGCCACCAACGCCTGGCAGGCGATGAGTGTCGCCGGCGCGCCCGACGCTCGCGCCGACCACACGGCGGTGTGGGCCGCCACCGAGATGATCGTCTGGGGCGGGCAGGGCCAGGACGGCCTGTCGCGAGACACCGGCGCCCGGTACGACCCCGCGGCCAACCAGTGGACGCCCACCTCCACCCTCAACGCTCCGGCGCCACGCTTCGATCACCGCGCGGTGTGGACCGGCGATGAGATGATCATCTGGGGGCGGACCGACGCCCAGGGGCGGAAGACCGGCGGCCGCTGGGACCCGGTCTCGGACAGCTGGGTTCCGACCTCGACCAACGACCCGCGCCGGCCGCGCGCGAACCACGTCGCAGTCTGGACCGGCAACCAGATGCTGCTGTGGGGCGGCGACGTCGGCGGCGGCTTCGCCGGGCTCGGCGACCGCTACGAGCCGGCCACCGACCTCTGGACGCCGATGGCCGACGCCGGCGAGCCGATGGCCCCCGAGCACGGCCTGGCGGCGATCTGGACCGGCACCGAGATGATCGTCTGGGGCGGCCAATCCGGACCCAGTGTGTTCGACACCGGCGGCCGCTACGCGCCCTCGACCGACACCTGGCAGCAGACCACCACCGCCGGCGCGCCCGCCGCCCGCTCCTACCACGTGATGCTCTGGGCCGGATCGAGGATGTTCGTCTGGGGCGGTGAGACCGAGAGCTTCGAGACCTCGACCGGAGCCCTCTACGATCCGGTGACCGACACCTGGACGGCCACCACGCTCACCGGCGCGCCGCCCGCGGCCGCCTACGCCTCCGGGGTCTGGACCGGCGACCGCGCGATCGTCTGGGGCGGCTGGGGCGACTTCTCGGACCGCGGCACCGGCGGCGTCTACGATCCCGCCACGAACTCCTGGAGCTCGGCCGCGACGACCGGGGCGCCCGCCGCGCGACACTTCCACACCGGGCTCTGGACCGGCGATCGCATGCTGATCTGGGGCGGCATGGAGGGCACGCTCGACGACGGCACCTACCTGTCCTCGGGCGGTCTCTATGACCCGGTCACCGGTCTGTGGGCGCCGACCACCCTGGCCGCTGCACCCGAGGGGCGGATCTGGCACGCCGGGGTGTGGGCCGGCGGCGAGGCGATCGTCTGGGGCGGCTGCAACGGCCCCTCGAGCTGCGGCAACGGCCTCTACACCGGCGCCCGCTACGACCTTGCCGCCGACACCTGGACCGCCACCCCGCTCGCCCGCGCGCCCGGCGCCCGCGCCCAGCACAGCGGAGTGTGGACCGGCGACGCGCTGCTCGTCTGGGGCGGTCTCGCCGACGCCTACGGCTCTTACACCTCGACCGGCGGCCTCTACGTACCGCCCTTCGGCGGGCTCTTCGCCGACGGCTTCGAGTCGGGCGACACCGGGGCCTGGAGCCTCACCGTGCCCTGAGCCGGTGCGCCGGCCGTCAAGGGTTCGGTACGAGCCGGCCCCCAGGATGCCGCGGCGGCGGGAAGGCGCACTCGGTCGCGTCGAGCAGCAGCAGGCCCGCGTCGCCGTCGGCGACCAGCAGCAGGTTGCCAGAGAGAGCCACGTCCAGCGCCTCTCCAAGTGTAGGGTGTTCGCCGATGAGCCATGGGTGGAGCGGGTCCCGCAGGCTCACCATCTGCACCCAGGGCGTTGCGAGCGGTGGATCGGTCAACACGTACGCCACACCGTTTCCGACCTCAATGCTGGTGGGGTGGGTATCGAGATCGAGCCCGCCAACCACTCTCAGCCACATCGGATTGCTGGTGTCGATCACGACCACTCCCCCCGGGGTCTGGCGGCTGCCACCGGCGACGAAAGGAAGCTCGCCGCTCGGCGCGATCGCAGTGGCAATCGCGTCGTACAGCGTGTCTGTGAGCACGGGTAGCTCGGGCGACACGACGTCAAAGCGCTCGATCGTTGGGTAACACCCGGGAAACCACGGGCAGTGGGAGTTGGCCACTGTCACGAACCCGCCGTCAGCGGCCACCAGCATCGCTGCTCCACCTTCGCCCGCAGGCGCCTGCCCGATGATCTCCGGTGACCACGGGTCGGCGATGTCGATGACGACCAGCTCCGTCTCGACGGCGGCGTAGAGCTTGGGCCCCGAAGCGTCAAGGCCCGCCGGTCGATGCTCCAGAACGAGGAACGAGAGCATGACCGGGGCGGCGGGGCTCGATACATCGAAGACCGCGACTCCGGGCGGCAGGTATGACCCGACGAACGCCAGGGAACCCTCCAACTCGGCGGGGTACTCGGTCGGCCAGAACGACAACGGAAGCTCACCCAGCTCGACCGGATGGGCGGCATTCGACACGTCAACCACGGTCATCTGGTGACTGCTGCCGGCCACTGCAAGATCTCCTTCGGCCTCGGCCCACCTGATGCTGCCGCGCGCCGCGAGCGCGGCCATCTCCACCGGCTGCGTGGGGCGCGAGAAGTCGATGACCCGCAGCCCGGCGCTGCCGGCCGCCGCCAGCATCAGCCCTCCGTCGGCCGCAAGGCCGGCCACCGGGGCCGGCGTCTCGACGAACCCGAGCTGAGTGGGGAGCCACGGCGGGGAGACGTCGTAAATCCAGGCGCCGAAGGGGTCACCCCACTCGTACCAGTCAGGCCCACCGACGATCAGGAGATCCCCCTCGAGCGCCAGGGCCGCGCCCCGGCTCCCCGTGGGGAGATACGCTGCGCTGACCGGGTGCGACGGATCCGAGATGTTGAGAACCTCGACGCCGCCCCCGTCCAGCGCGAACACTGTTTCGCCCGAGACGACGGCGTCGCGTGGGTCCCCGTACATGGTGTACCGCCCGATCGCCCGCGGATGCTCGGGAGTGCTCACATCCACGACGATGAGGTCGTTCGATGCCCCCAGCAGCACGAGCCCGTTCACTGCGATCACCACACTCGCGTATGTCTGCCCCTGCGCCCAGTAGCTGCCGATGTCGGCGGGAGCATCGGGAACCGAGACATCCACGATCCGCAGCCGGGTGTACTGGCCCCATGGACGCACGACGGACTCGCTGAGGTAGGCAACTCCCTCGGCGACGTCGACGTCGACCGCGACCCACTCTTCGCCCGCAGGGCTCGCCGGCTGGACGCTGACGACTTCAGGCAGACGTGGGTCGGTCACCGCGACGCCGATCAGGCCGGCCGGTCCGGCCGCGACCCAGGCGTGGGTGGCGGTCAGCTCCACTGACCCGACCACCCCCGGCAGCACCACGCTGCCGAGCTCGACCGGGTTGGAGGGATCAGCGAGGTCGACCAGCACCAGCACCCGGCCGCGGCCGAAGGCGGCCACATTCCCGTGCATGTCCACCGCCAGCGCGGGGCCTTCCGGCAGCTCGCCGACCTGCCGCAGGCAGTCCGCCGCCGGCGGCGTCCGGGCGGGAAGCATCGCTCCCGCCACCAGCAGCACCGACACCACGGTCCGGGCGGCGTTCATCGGATCTTCCCCCTGCACGGTGGCGACATCGCCATTCTACCAGCCGCGCCAGCTCTGATCGGTGCCTGGCACCGACTTCCGCAGCTCTGCCCGATCAGACCCGCATGTGCGGAGTTCGGTGCCTGGCACCCTTTTGGCACCCTTTCCGTTAGTGCGGAGTTCGGTGCCTGGCACCCTTTCCGTTAGTGCGGAGTTCGGTGCCTGGCACCATTCAGTGGGGGCCGCCGACGCGCCTATCTGTAGCCGAAGAACATCGTGAACACGATCAGCGCGATCAGGGTCAGGCCGATGGCGAGCGCCGTGAAACCGAAGATGCGCGCCGCCCTCTCGAGCTTGGGGCTCGCCGGGCCGGCGAGGCGACGGGCCAGCTCCTCCTCAGTCGCGTTCTCGATGAACTCCTCGTACTCGACCGGCTTGTCGTGCTTCAGCTCGTCGACCGCGACCCGGCCGGTGAAGATCACCGCGTCCATCGGGAACTTGTCCGGCCGAAAGTGGGTGTTGAAGAAGTGGATGGTGAAGATGAACGCCACCGCCAGCAGCGCCTCGTCGGAGTGGATGATGGTGGCGACGTTGATCGACCAGCCGGGCAGGAAGCGGGTGAACAGCTCGGGGAACCACAGCACCAGGCCGGTCGAGCCGATCACGAACACGCCCCAGAACACGGCGAAGTAGTCGAACTTCTCCCAGTAGGTGAAGCGCCCGTAGCGCGGCCGCGGCCCACGCCCGAAGAACCACTTGATCGACTCGAACACCTGCCGGATGTCGGTGAGGTTGAACATCAACGAGTTGGGGTCGAAGATGAAGCCGAGAAGGCCCTTCTTCGACGACCGCAGGCCCAGCCACATCTGGCGCAGGTGGAACATGAACAGACACATCAGCGCCACCGCGGCGATCCGGTGCAGCACCCCCATGGTGTCGAAGCCGCCCAGCACCCTCGACAGCACTACCGCCCAGCCCATGTAGGAGAACTTGAGCGTCATGCCGGTCAGCGCAAGCGTGAAGAAGCTCAAGATCATGACCGCGTGCATGACGCGCTGGGTGGTCGTGAAGCGGCGGTAGAAGCGATCGGCCGCCGTCTCCTTGTGCGGCAGCCACTCGCCCCGGGTCCGCAGCAGCCGCCACAGCCAGGCCAGGGTGTGGAGGAGCGCGAACGACAGTGTGCCCACCAGGAGGACGGTCATGAACCAGAACGAGTAGAACAGGAACGGGTACTTGTCCTTGTCGTGGTGGGTGGCGTGGCTGAGGTAGCCCGCGAACTGGCGGTGGGCCTTGGGATGGCACGTGCCGCAGGTCTCGACGACGTTCCAGTGGCTGAGCTTCGACTCCGGGCTGTCCGACGGCAGGATGTTGTGGGTCCCGTGGCAGTCGTAGCACTTGGCCGCGCCCTCGGACCCGAGCTGCGTGACCTTGCCGTGGTAGGTTTCGAAGAACGTCTCCGCGAAGTCGCGGTGGCAGCGGCCGCACTGGTCCATCATGGTGAACCGGAAGCCCTGCGCGTCGACACGGGTGATCGAGTGCGAGCTGTGGCAGTCCTCGCAGGTCGGCAGCTCCTCGGTCGTGGTCACGTTCCCCGGCCAGTGGACGCTGCGCTTGAACTCCTCCTCGATCCCCTTGTGGCAGGCCCCGCAGGTGTCGGCGATCCGGTCCGGGTGGACCGACGAGTTGGCGTCGCCCGCAGCCAGGGCGCGGTGGGCACTGTGGCAGTCGACGCAGCTCGCCGACACCACCAGGCCGCTGTCGAGCAGCCCGCGGCCGTGGGCCGAGGCGACGTAGCTCTCGACGATGTCCGGGACGTCGCCGTCGATCCGCTGCGCCGCGACGCCCCCGGCGCGGTGGCAGCGGCCGCACAGCTCCGGGACGTTGCGCGCGAAGGTCGGCGAGGCCGGGAACCGGTGGCCCTGGGTGGCGTGGGCGCTGTGGCAGGTCAGGCAGACCGGCACCGCGGCATCGCCCTGCACCGCCAGCTGCCCGTGCCGGCTCAGCTCGTGGTCGTGGACCTGCTCGGCATGGCAGATCCCGCAGTCGACCCGCGAGGTGATCGTGGCGCACGCGCGCTCGGGGTGCTTCGGATCGACGTCGGTGTGGCACTGCGCACAGGCCGTCCGGTTGTGCATCGACAGCTCGTAGGCGTCACCGTCGATGAACAGCGAGATTGCATCGCCATCCCGCACCATGGTGAGCTCGGGCCTGGCGTGGCAGCCCATGCAGTCGCGGTTGGCCGCGCCCTCGCCAACCGCAGCGCGGCGGCGGATCTTGTGCGGCTGGTGGCACTCGACGCACGACGGCACCTTGTGCGGCTCCGCCTCCCACAGCCGGCCCTCGATGACCTTGAGATGGACCTCCTCGATCCGGCCGTGGCACTGCATGCAGGTCCGCGCGACGTTGTTGCGGTTGATGCTGGAGGCCGGGTTGTTGTGATCGAGGATGTCGTGCGGGGTGTGGCAGGACGTGCAGACCGCGGCCACCGTGAGCCCCTTCTCGTACAGGGCCTCCCCGTGCACCGACATCGAGAAGTTCTCGAGGATGGCGTCCTGCGGGATCTCCTTCTGCAGCGACACCTCGGTGCCCTCGCGATGGCAGCGGCCACACAGGAACGGGACGTTCATGATCGCGGTCGGCGCGTCGTCCCTGGTGTGGGCGAGGATGGTGTGGTGCTCGTGGCAGGTGACGCAGCTCGGCGCCAGCGGGTCGCCCTGAACGGCCGCGTTGCCGTGCAGGCTTCGCCGGTGCTGGACCGCCTGCTCCTGGTGGCAGGAGCCGCAGGCCTCGAGCTGGCCGATCGGGTCGGCGGGCGCCACCACCGCATGGCCGCGGTGGCAGCTCACGCACCCTGCGCCGCGCTCGCCGCGGTGAACGCCCAGCTCCACGGCGCGAGCCTCCTTGCCGTGGCAGGCCGCGCACGCGGCCGTCGCCCGGGGGCCGCTGGTCGGGGACGCCGGATCGTCCGGCGGCAGCACGTCGTGAACGCCGTGGCAGCGGATGCACATCGCCGACGGCGAGCTGGGGTCGGCGGGCAACCGCCCGTGCGGGCCGGAGGCCAGCTCCGCGGCGACGTCATCGTGGCAGGCGGCACAGTCCGCCGCCGCGAGCTCGTCGCCGTGCGGCAGCTCCACGCCCTCGAGGTCGGTGTGGCAGTCGGTGCAGGCGAGCTCCCGGTGCGTCGACCGTGAGAAGGCCTGCGGATCGACGTGCACCGAGATCGGCCTGCCGCCCCTCTCCCCGGTGGCCTCCGGGTCGGAGTGGCACTGCAGGCAGTCGTCGTTGGTCTGCCCTGCCGCAACTCCAGGCAGCGCCACCACCAGCACCGCGGTCCACAGCAGGGCCCGGAGAATCGACTCCGGCCCGCGCCACGATCGGCAGACGCTCAACTCCAACGCCCCCCTCGCTCGGCCGCCACATCGCCACGTGCCATGTCGTCGGAGCAACCTGGTCCGAAGACTGGTACGCCACGCATTCGGGAACATCGGCGCCGGGCCACGGCGCGGCCATGTTACGATCCACCTCGCTCCGCCGCAAGCGGCGTACGACGCGGGGAGCTTGCCGCGGCCTTCGCCACCCGGCCTGACTGTCAGGCGGCGAGCGCGGCGAGCACCCACGGGAGGGGCCGATGTCCGCAGCCAAAGGCAAGGGTCGTGGCCGGCTCTTCAACCTGGCCAACAACGCCATCACTGTCACCGGGTTCGCCCTGACCACCGTCTCCGGCCTGCTGATCCTCACGTTCCTCGTCGTCAACCTACTCGGCGGGCTGCACGAGAGCCCTTACATCGGCATGTTCGCCTTCGGCGTGCTGCCCGCCATCTTCGTGGTCGGCCTGCTGCTGATGCCGATCGGGATGCTGCTCCGCCGGCGCAGGCTGGCCCGCCTCGGCACCTCGCCGGAGGCGCTCGAGGCCTACCCCAGCCTCGACTTCAACGACCCCAAGCTGCGCCGCGTCGCCACCATCGTCCTCGCATTGACGGCGGTCAACCTGGTGATCCTCGGCAGCACCTCCTTCCTCGCCGTCGAGCACACCGAGACCGTCGCCTTCTGCGGCGAGACCTGCCACTCGGTCATGCAGCCCGAGCACACTGCCTACGCCGACTCACCCCACTCCCGGGTGGCCTGCGTCCAGTGCCACATCGGCCCGGGCGCTTCCTGGTTCGTGCGCTCCAAGATGGACGGGCTGCGCCAGGTCTGGCACACCGTGATGAAGACCTACCACCGGCCGATCGAGACGCCGCTGCGCACCCTGCGGCCGGCGCGAGAGACCTGCGAGCAGTGCCACTGGCCCGACAAGCATCACGGCGACAAGCTGCGGGTGTTCGCCCGCTTCGCTTCGGACGAGGCGAACACGCCTTCTTACACCGCGATGATGCTCAAGACCGGGGGCGGCAGCCTCGACCTCGGGGCCCACGGCGGAATTCACTGGTGGCACATCTACTCCGACAACCGGATCCGGTACGTCGCCGCCGATGAGCGGCGCGAGGAGATCGCCTGGGTCGAGCTCACCACCCCGGACGGCGAGGTGCGCGTCTACACCCGCGCCGGCGAGGAGCCGCCCGCCGCCGACACGATCTCCAGCCAGGCCCGGATCATGGACTGCATCGACTGCCACAACCGCCCCACCCACCTGTTCCAGAGCCCGGACCGGGCGGTCGACTCGGTTCTCGAGCGCGTCGCCGAGCTGCAACGGCTTCCCTGGTTCAAGCGCGAGGCCGTGCGCGCCATTAAGGGCGACTACCCGTCACACGGGGAAGGCGTCGCGGCCGTGCGCGACGCGGTTCTCGACTTCTACCGCACCGAGCTCCCGGAGGTGTGGGCGGACCAAACCAGGCTTGCAGAGCGGGGCGCCGACGCCGCGGCCGAGATCTACGGCCGAACCGTGTTTCCCCACATGAAGACGAACTGGGAAACCCACCCCAACCACATCGGTCACGAGGACTCCCCGGGGTGCTGGCGCTGCCACGATGGCGAGATGGCCACCCCGAACGACGAGCACGTCATCCCGGCCGACTGCGAGAACTGCCACCTCTTCCTGGTCGAGGACAGCCCCGAGCTCCCGGACCTGGCGGCGCTGGTGAACGGGTAGCCCGCCTTTCTCACCGCCCTCCTGAATCGAGGCGAAGGTGACCGGTGGACGGTGCCACAGGAGGTCGGCGAGAAACGCGGGCTGTGGGGGGAAGATGCTCAGGAACACACTCCGGGGGGCAGCACCCTGGCGCCGCTCTCTGAGTTAAGTAATCCTCACGCCAATATCTTACGCAAGGACCGCAGCCTTTCACTTCGTCTCGCGGTGAGATGTGCGGGCGGACCGGCCCACCATGCCACGGCTCGAGGCTCCCCTCGCATCCGTCTCCGTGCCCGTGCCCGCGCCAGCTCGTTCGCTCCCCTGCCGACAACGCGTCGCGCCGATTGTCTGGAGTCGATCCCCGCGGGAGCCACCTTTGGCGATTTCGGCTGGCGAAACCTCCTTTAGGGGGCACACCTGCAGGACGCATTCTCCTCGTACTCGCCTCGCCTCCGGAGAGCGGAAGGGGAAGCGGGCGCACGCACTAGGCAACGGGGACGGGAACGGGAGCGGGAACGAGAACGAACGGGAGCGAGCGCTTGCCTGAGCGGCCCCTTACCCGCCGAAGCGCAGCCTGTGCTCGACCGCCATGCACCGGTTCGAGACCACCTGCAGGCCGGCCTCGGCCGCCCGCCGCTCGGCCTCCGGATGGCTGACGCCGAGCTGCAGCCAGAGGGCGCGCGCACCCCGGGCGATTGCCTGCTCGGCGATCGGCGGCACGTGCTCCGGCCGCCGAAACACGTCCACGATGTCGATCGCCACGTCGTCCGGGATCGCGGCCAGATCGGGGTAGCAGCGTTCGCCGAGCAGCTCCTCGACGGCCGGGTTGACCGGGATCACCCGGTAGCCCGCCCGCTGCAGGTACGCCGCGACGTGATGCGAGTCACGCTCGGGGTCGGCCGAGCAGCCGACCACCGCGATCGTCCGAGCTGATGCCAAGAGGGTGCGAATCGGGTCACTGTCGCCCATCGGCTCCTCCGAAGCTGTTCGTCGGGCCGGCAATACCCGCGCCCGCTCCCGGCATGGTACCCTGACTCAAACGGGATCAGAGTGACCCATCGGGGGACGCGCCGACATGGAATGGCTGGAACAGAACCTGGACGCCTACCGGATCATCGCCGAGATCCTCGATGACCTCCGCGGGACGCTGCGCAAGCGGCTCGAGGAGATCCACGGTTCTGAGTGGTACAAGGTCGGCCTTCCCGAGGGCCTGCTGCCCCAGCTCGTCGAGCGCAAGGAACAGGAGAAGGCCATCGACTGGTACGAGAGCGAGTACCAGCAGGTCATGAACTACGCCCTGTTCCCGGACCTGCTCGCGGTGATCGAGCACAACCCCCAGGCGCTGCCCCAGGTGCTGCGCCTCGCCCCCACCCCGTCGTTGCTCCAGGCGCGCTTCCTCGAGCTCGAGGTCATGCGCGCCAAGCTCGGCCGCGCCCGCCCGATCAGCGAGACCGAGCTCTCGTTCCTCGGCACCTTCCACCTCCGCTTCCGCAAGGCGATCGAGGAGCATCGCTCGCAGACTGCGGCCGGCGCCTCGATCGCGGCGCCGCCGGCGGCGCCCGTGCCCACGCCTCCAGCCCCGCCACCCCGTCCGGCCGCGGTCGAAGATCCGGCGTGGGCTGCGGCTGCCGCCACGCCGGTGCACGGCCCAGCCGGTGCCCCACCGTCCCGGCCGCCCCGCGAGACCCAGCGCGCAGCGTCGGCCCCGGTCCGGGTGGCGCCGGCACCCCCGTCTCCCCCCGTGGAGCAGGCGAGCGCGCAGCCCGAGCCCGAGGTCATCGAGGTCGCGGAGACGGCGGCCGACGATCTCGGCCTCGACGCCGCCCTCGAGGGCAGCCATCACCAGGTGGTCCTGCGCGAGCTCTACCGGGAGGTGACCTCGATCGCCGAGGGCATCTGGACCAAGGACATCCCGCCGGCGGCCAAGGCCTGGGAGCGGGTCAGCGTGAGCCGCTGGTACGAGGAGAACTTCTCCGGGCTCGGCTTGCGGCCACTGTCCGACTTCTACGACATCATCGCCAAGGTCGACCAGCGGATGCGCGCCGGTGTCACCCGCGAGGAGCTGCAGCGCTTCCTCAAGGAGGTCAACTTCGCGCAGACCCTGCTCGCCCTGCGCGACATGTTCCAGCGCAACGCCATCTGACGCTGGGAGCGCGTAGGGCATAGGCCCCTCTATGCGTTCCTGACGTGGTCACTCCTGTTGGCCTCTGCCCTACCCGCTCCCCGGGATGCGCTGCGCGCATCCTGACGAGGTGAGGTGGCTTCGGATGGAGGACGAACAGATGACCGGGCCGCCGCGGCGGGGATCCCTCGGCGCAGGCCTGGCCGTAGCAGGAAGTTGCCGAGCCCCGCTGACCGGCACGCCGCCATAGTGCTGGGCGACCCCGAGAAACTACCGCCCTGCTCGCGCACGCGACCAGGAGAGAACGTCGACCGCTTCCCTACTCCACCTCCATCGGGATGGTGGTCGGATCGCCGCTGTTGTTGTCCACCACCGAGCCGTACCCCCAGACCGCGCAGCCCTCGGTCAGGACCTCGACCGTGGCGTAGGCGTTGGCGAAGGTGCCGGCGCCGGCCGCCTGGAAGATGTCGTTGTCCTGCTTCCAGCCGCTCGCCGGCACCGTCACCGTGCGCTGCGACCCGACTGCGCTGCCGGAGCTGTTGCGGAGCGTGACCCGGGCCCGGCAGTCCGCCTCGCCGAAGTTGACGAAACCGATGTTGGTGCGGAAGCTGGCGTTCTTGGCGAGCTGCGAGATGAGCCCGATCCCGCCGATCGAGAGCGCGTCGGTCTCCTCGACCCCGGGCAGGAACTGGCCGTAGGTGCCCGAGGCGCTCAGGTTGTAGGTGCGCGCGGTCACCAGCAGCGGCTGGGTGGAGTCGACCTTGACCGCGCCCGAGGAGTCCGCGCTGACCCCGAACAGCGCCACCGCGACGTCGTCCCAGGCCATCAGCTGGCTGTTGGCGACCGTCACCGACCGGGAAACCGGCGGGCCCGAGCTGCGGACGTAGGTCAAGGTGGCCTCGGCGCCGAGCCCGGAGCGGTTGAGCAGCGCCAGCTTGGAGCGCCAGTTGCTGCCCTCCAGGCCGGGTGCGTGGGCGATCCCGGCCACCAGGTAGGTGTTCGCGGCCGTACCACCGCCGCCGCAGGCCTGGCAGGTCCCCGACAGGGCGGGTATCGTCAGCAGCTCCCAGTCGACCAGCGTCCCCGTATCCCACCCGGCGTCGTCGGTCACGGTCAGGGTCCAGGTGCCTGCGCTCGACTGGCCGTTGAAGGCCGACAGGGCCTGGTACGGCCGCGCGACGCCCTGGTACCAGGGAGTGGTGCCGGCGCAGTAGGACTGCAGGTTCACGCTCGAGGCGTCGTCGAAGGTCACGTTCATGTCGTTGTCGCCGCACGCCGGGCTGTTGAGCAGGGTCACGGTCGTGCCGGCCGGGCTGCGCAGCGACACGATGAGGTCGCCGACGTAGGTGTGGTCGATCTCGACCCGGACGTTGACGTCGGACAGGGCGACGTTCTGGCCGACGACGAGGTCCGAGGTGACGGTGCCGTCGTCCGGGATCGGGAGTGGCACCTCCGGCGTCAGCGACGAGCCAACGCTGCCGGAGGGCTGGAAGACGTAGGGGCCGCCCTGAGCCGAGGTCACCTGCAGCAGCAGGTAGACGGTGGTCCCGCAGCTGACGCCGGAGCCGACCCGGATCGTGAAGTGGGGCGCGCTCGAGGTCACGGTGCCGCCCGGCGGCAGGTTGGGCCAGGTTGCCGAGCCGTCGGTCACGGTCACCCCCGAGGTCTGGCTGGTGAGAGTGCCCTGGATCCCGGTGAAGGTGGTGGTGCCGCTCGCCGTGAGGTCGACCGCGATCTGGATCGTCTCACCCGGCTCCCACACCCCGTTGTGGTTTCCCTGGCCGGTCGCGCAGGAATCCGTCGCCGTGATCCCCGCCAGCCGAATGCTGCCCATCCCGTTCGGGTCGGAGCCGGCCACGAAGCGGGTGCCGGTGTCGGCGGGATCGAGCCAGTCCTTCATCCGGCTGTCCGCCGAGGGGCCGTCGAAGCCGACCGCGAACTTGCCGTAGCAGTCGTTGATCTGCGACGAGCACGCCGCACCACCGCCGGTCAGGTAGCCCACGATCATGTGCGTCCCGCTGTCCCAGAGCGCCGAGCCGGAGGAGCCGCCCTCGGTGGTGCCGGATTCGTAGTCGGTGACGTTCCAGTGGGTGCCGGACGGGCCGCCGAAGGCGCAGTTGTTGGTGGTGGTCAGCGGGTCGTCGTTGAGCGTCAGCATCTTCTCGTCGCCCGCCGGGTGGTGGGCGCTGAAGCTGCCCTGCGGCGCGGTCGCGGTGCGCGCGTCCCAGCCCGCGAAGTGGACGTCGAAGCTCGGGTCCGGGTCCTCCTCGAGCTCGATCAGGCAGAGGTCGTTGTCCTGGCGGGAGGCGCGCAGGATCGCCCCGGTCTGGTTGTCGGCCAGCGAGCCGCCGCCGAGATCGCCACACACCGGCGACTGGAAGTTCCAGTACGCCACCACCGAGGAAGCGCCGTAGTCCGGGATGTGACAGTGATGGGCGGTGACGAAGTAGGGGACGAAGGAGCCGGGCACGTCCATGATCAGGGTGCCGGTGCAGAGAAAGGTGCCCCCGATCATGATCCGGGCGACGCTGCGGATCTCGTCGCGCCACGGGTCGCCCTCCGGGCAGATCACGTCGACGTTGCACCACTCGACCTTGGGCGCGCCACCGTCGAGCCGGAACAGGTCGCGGTAGCCGCGGCCGACCCGGCCCAGGACCAGCTCCGAGCCAGGATCGGCGCCGTCCGGCTCGAAGAGCTCGATCACCGCCCGCTCGCCCGGCACCACCGGGGTCCACAGGTCACCGGCGTGCGAGGCGTCGGCCGCGGTGTACGGCCCCTCGACGTAGTCGTAGTCCTCGCTCCAGACGTGCAGGGTCGCGCCGACGGCCAGCCGGTAGCGGCTGAAGCCGAAGTTGAGGTCGGTCGCGTTCGGTGCGTGGACCCGCAGCCGCCACACCCACCCACCACCCGGGAGACGCTCCCAGGTGCCGGCGTCGGCCGGCGTGACCTCGAGGTCCACCGGCGAGGCGACCCGCAGCGGCTTGGCGGTGCTGCCCGCCTTCGCCGCCTCGTCCTCGGCGAGCAGCGCTTCCCGGTCGATCGACTCGAGTGGGAGCACCGCGACCTGGTCGAGCGGCGCGAGCTGGGCGGTATGGCTCATCGGAGGCACGCCGGTGCGGGCGGCGGCGACCGGCGCCAGCATGGCGAGAATGCCGGCCGCCAAAGCCAGCTTGGAGAGCGAGCGAACAGTCGGTTGCACTGACATGAGTCCTCCTGGATGCCTTGATCCGTGCAGGCGCCGAGTGGTAGTCCAGCGTCAGTATACCGCCCCCTCTCCAGGACCCGTCCGGCGCGAGACAGGGACGGGGCTGCCGCCGCCGAGGCGCCGGCTACCCGGGCGAGTACTGCTCGCTGTAGAGCTGGAAACGGCGCAGCACCCGCCGGGTGTAGCCGACCGCCTGGCGGCACCGACAGACGCCGCTCGGGAACGAGCTCGCGAGCTCCGGGTCGTCGAGCAGCAGCATCGCCGTCTCGACGCCGCCCAGCCACCGGTCCGGATCGAGGCTCATCGCACCCGCGAGCCGCTGGGCGTCAAACACGTGCCCGGCCCCGGCGTTGTACGACGCGATCGCCATCGCCGTCCGGTCGGGCAGCTCGAGGTCCGAGAACTGCTCCATCAGCCAGGTGACGTACCAGGCCGCGGCTGCAACCGCCTCCTCGGGGTCGTGGGGGTCGGCGACGCCGAGGTGCTCCCAGGTCGCCGGCATGAACTGGAACAGCCCGGCCGACCCGCCGGGGCCGATCGCCTCCGGATCGAAGCGCGACTCCTCGTACATGATCGACGCCAGCAGCCGCCAGTCGATGCCGCGCCGCCGCGCTTCACGCCGCAGCAGCTCGTCGTAGGGCGTGATCGCGCCTGCCGGCACCGGGACCCGCTCTCGCGGTTCCGCCACCGCCGGAGGCGGCTCGGCGCCCAGCTCGGCCGCCGCCAGCACCTGCAGGGTGCCGCTCTCCCGCACCCGGCCCAGGAACTCGCCGGCGCGGCGCGCGAGCGCCGGTGCCGACGGGTTGGCGATCCACACCAGCGGGACCGCCGGCAGCACGACCGGGCCGCGCCTCAGGTCGTTCCGGTTCGCGAGCTCGAGCCTCGCGATGTCCTCGTCCACCACCGCAACCCCGATTCGGCCGCGCGACACCGCGCGGATGGCCGCCGGGCCGTCATAGCCCGGGGTCGGCGTCACGGCATCGATCGGCGGCTCCAAGGCGAGCTGCGCGAGCAGCGACGCCACTGGCCGCGACGCTGCCACCGGAATCCCGGCGAGATCCTCGACCCCACCGGGCAGGGGCGTCCGCGCCGACAGCACCGAGACCAGGGCCACCGTCCGCGAGGACCCCGCCACCAGGTAGGCGCCCTCATCCTCGGCCGCGATCGGCTCGTGGAGCGCCAGCAGGTCACCGAAGCCCTGCTCGAGCCAGGACAGCGGGTCGATCCGGGGCGGTGGAACCACGATTTCGAGCCGCACCCCGAGCTCGCGCGCGAACGCGCTGGCCAGCTGGTACTCGAACCCGTCAAGCCCGCCCCGTTCGACGGTGCAGGTGGTGGGAGAGTTGCGGGTCACCAGGCGAAGCTCGCGCGCCGCCCGGACCTGGTCGAGGTCGCGGCAGGCCGCCGTGGGAGCTGCCCGCCCCAGCACCTGCACGGTGAACAGGAAGTCGTCCACCGCCCTCAGCAGGAGCCCATTCGCCCCCCGCGTCGCCCACACCAGCGGCCGTCGTGCGGAGACGGCGGAGACCACCCGCAGCCCCTCCGCGCCCTCGACCAACCCGGAGTCGGCCACCGTGAGCCGGTAGCGGCCCCGCCGCACCCGCTCCAGCATCTCTTCGAGCGGGACCTCCTCCGGCACCGGACGGATCACCAAGCCGGCTTCACGCAGCTTCCCCGCCACCTCCTCGCGAAGCAGCGACTCCACGACGTGGACCTCGCTGCCCCTCAGCTCCTCGAGGGTCCGCTCGGCCCCGCCGGCGCCGGTCACCAGCTGGTCGACCACCCAGCTCACCGCCAGGGTCGGAGAGGCTCCGCTCGAAACCAGCCCGGCGGGTGAAAACCGGCCAACCGCCAGGTCGCCGTAGCCGTCGTGGAGCCAGGTCAGGAGCTGATCGTGGCGGCGGACCTCGACCCAGCGGATCTCGACGCCGAGGCGGCCGGCGAGCTGCCGCAGCAGGTCCGCCTCGACCTCCTCCCCCGTCGAAGCCCCGCTTCCGGCTGGAAATCCGGGGCGGACCAGCACCCGCAGCTCGCCGCTCTGCTGGATGCCCTGGAGACCGGAGGTTCGCCGCACGGACAGGGGGCACCCGGACAGCGCGCACCCCGCCAGGCAGATCCCGGCGAGGCTCAGCGCGAAGCCGCGTTGCCGCGTCACGGCACGGCTCCGGCGCCTCCTCGCGACAACCGTGACAGTCCCATTGCTCTCGCGTATCATACCTGCGCCACGGCGGTTCGACACGGAGGAGGTGGCTCGTGAGCCAGTTTGAGAACGTCAGGATTCCGGACGGAGATCTCATCGAATATCGCGACGGCGCGCTGGTGATCGGCGACCATCCGGTCATCGGGTGCCTGCGCGGCGACGGCATCGGCCTCGACATCACGCCGGTGATGACGAAGGTCGTCGATGCGGCGGTCGAGCGGGCGTTCGGCGGCAGGCGCGGGATCGCCTGGTGCCCTCTCTACGCCGGGCTCGAGGGGCTCCAGCACTACGGCAGCGAGTTCCCCGACGAGACGGTCGAGGCGATCCGGCACCTGAGGATCGCCATCAAGGGACCGTTCACCACCCCGATCGGCGAGGAGACCCACGTCTGCCTGCACTGCGCGCACCAGCAGTACCACGCGGGGAGCTGCGACAAGTGCGGCAAGGACGACGGGGTCACGGCCCGCTTTCGATCGATCAACGTCCGCTTTCGCCAGCACCTCGACCTGTTCGCCTGCGTGCGTCCGATCATGTACTTCGAGGGCGTGCCGGCCCCCAACAAGTACGCCGACAAGGTCGACTTCATGATCTTCCGCGAGAACACCGAGGACGTGTACGCCGGTCACGACTTCGAGCGCGGCGGCGAGGTGGCGCTGGCCATCATCGAGCTCGTCAAGCAGAAGACCGGCCGCCAGATCCGCACCGACTCCGGTATCGGCGTCAAGCCGATCTCCGAGTTCGGCACCAAGCGGCTGGTGCGCAAGGCGCTCGCCTGGGCGGTGGCCCAGAAGCTGCCGTCGGTGACCCTCGTGCACAAGGGCAACATCATGAAGTTCACCGAGGGCTCGTTCGCCAAGTGGGGCTACGAGCTGGCCAAGGAGGAGTTCGGCGACGTCACGGTCACCGAGAAGGAGCTCTGGGATTCACTCGGCGGCAAGATGCCGGCCGGCAAGATCCTGGTCAAGGACCGCATCGCCGACTCGATCTTCCAGCAGATCCAGACCCGGCCCGACGAGTACAGCGTGCTCGCGCTGCCGAACCTGAACGGCGACTACATGTCGGACGCCGCCATCGCCCTGGTCGGCGGACTCGGTCTCGGCCCGGGCGCCAACATGTCCGACGAGGTGGCCCTGTTCGAGGCCACCCACGGGACCGCGCCCAAGTACACGGGCATGGACAAGGTCAACCCGGGCTCGATCATCCTGTCAGCGGTGATGATGCTCAACCACATGGGCTGGAACGCGGCCGCCGACCTCATCCTCAAGGGCATTCGCCAGTCGATCAAGGACGCCCACGTCACCTACGACCTCGCGCGGCTCATGCAGCGCGAGGGCCGCGCCGACGTCAAGGAGCTCTCCTGCTCCGGCTTCGGCGACGCGATCATCGAGCGGATGTAGCCAGCGGTCACCCTGTCCCGCACGCCTTACGCCCCGGCCCCGGCCGGGGCGTTCTCTTTCGCGCCGGCCGCGCGCGGTCCCGGCCGTCCCCTCCCCCGAGGGTGTTTCCCGTTCCCGTTCCCGTTCCCGTTCCCGGTCGCCCCGCCTTCCGCTCTCCCGGCTCGCCTCCGAACAGATCCCCTGCCGGGACTTCCTGTAGAATTCGACCCCGGAGACCGATGGCCGAAGACCGCCCCCCCGAGCTCGATCCGAGCATCCCGCCGCGGCTGCGGCCGCTGGTCGCGCGGCTCCTCGAGATCGAGCGAAAGTGCCGGGGGCTGGGCCCACGCAACGAGGAAGCCCGCGACATGGCGGCGCGGCTCCAGGCGATTGTCGGCGAGCTCTCCGCGGGCGGTCGCGACGGCGCCCCGCCACCCCGCTTCCGCGAGCTCGCCCGCCAGCTCTTCCCGGTCGCCCGCCTGTTCGAGAGCCTCGGCTTCATGTCCGTCGCGCGCGAGGTCGGCCACGTCGAGAAGCTGCTTGTCGAGATGGAGCCCGCCGCGCCACCGCCGGCGAAGGGGCCGATCGCCCGTGCCGTGGCCCCTGCCGCCACCAACGCTCCGCCGCCTGCGCTAGAGCCTCCGGACCCCGGGACGCAGCCCCAGCGCACGCCCCCCGCCGTCGCGGCGGGCCTTGCCGTGCTCGTGCTGGCGGCCGTCGCCGCGGTCGCGGTCGTCATCCGCTACCAGCCAGGTCGGCAGCTGGGGGGACCAGGGACGATCCAGCCAGCCATCGCCGGCACTCCCGCGCCGACAGCGGCGCCGGAGGTTGCCCGGCCCTCCCCCACCCCCGGGCCGCGTTCACGCCTGGCCGACCTCATCGGGCAGGCCCGGCTGGCCGAGCAGGCCGGCGACCTCGACCAGGCGATCAGCCTGCTCGGCCAGGCCGCGGAGATCGACCTCGCCGCTGGCGCGGTTCACGAGACCGCCGGGCTGCTGGTGGTCGATCTCGTCGCCCGCTCAGACCAGGCGGCGGGCGACGCCGACTGGCAGCGGGCCGCTGCGCTGCTCGAGCGGGCCCGCGGACTTGCCCTGCGGTTCGAGCTCCCGACCACGGCCATCGACCAGGCCGAGCGCCGGCAGGGTGGCCTCGAGCGCTACCAGCGGCTCGGCCCGAGCGACCTCCCGGCCTTGCGCGCGGCGGTCGGGTCGAGAGCCATCGTGCACACCACCGACGACGCGGTCCGCGAGGGCCGATTGGTCGCCGTCTCCGGCAGCACGCTCACCCTCCAGCTCGGCATCGAGGTCGCCGCCCACGGCAGCTTGCTGCACACCTTCGAGGTGCCCCTGTCCAGCGTCCGCGAGGTGAGGGTGTACCCGGAGTGAGGGCGGGGACCCGGGGGCCGAGGCCCACCCGGGGCCCAGCGTTCTGACGCGAATCGCTCGAGCCGGGGCTTGCTCCGCTGACCGGCCCACGGTACATTCCGCCCGGCAGCTCTCTCCCCCACGGTGACAGGCTCGGCGCGGCGCTTGCGCCGACTCCCGATGCCGCCGAGAAGGAGGTCCGCGATGGCACCCGACAGGTTCGTGCTCGGAGTCGACCTCGACGGCGTTTGCGCCGACTTCTTCGGCGGCCTGCGCGAGATCGCGGCCGAGTGGTTGGAGGTGCCGCTCGACACCCTGATCCCCGAAGTCTCCTACGGCCTCCACGAGTGGAACCTGGAGCCCGCCGGCGGCTACGCGGCCCTCCACCGCTTCGCGGTCACCCAGCGTGACCTGTTCGCCCAGCTGCGGCCGATCCACGGCGCCTCGGTGGTCCTGCGCCGGTTGTCGAACCGGGACGTCCGGATCCGCATCATCACCCACCGGCTCTTCATCAAGTACTTCCACGAGACCGCGATCCGGCAGACCATCGAGTGGCTCGACCGCTACGACTTCCCGTACTGGGACCTCTGCTTCATGAAGGAGAAGGCGGCGGTCGGCGCCGACCTCTACGTCGAGGACTCACCGCTGAACGTCGAGCGGCTCCGCGCCGGCGGTCACGACACGATTGTGTTCTCCAACTCGACCAACCGCGCCGTGGCGCCGCCGCGAGCCGACTCCTGGGCCGAGGTCGAGGAGCTGGTCATGGAGCGCGTGCGACGCCAGGGCGGCGCGAGCGGCGCCGTCCGACCGGGCCCGCAGCTTCCGTGACGGATCGCCGCTCGGCTGGGTGCTCCCCATGCTCGTCAACTCCCGCCGGCCGGCCTTCCCGGGAAGGCCGCCATCACGTCCGCAGTTCGGTATCATGACCGGGTTTGGAGGCTTGCCTGCCGTGCACCGGATGATGGCCGCCGTGATCCTCTCGCTCGCCGCGCTCGCGGGCTGCCAGCGCGCCGCCCAGCCGGTTGCCGGCGCCCCCCCGCTCCCGGAGGTCGTCACCATCCGGGTCGCGCCCGAGCCGGCGCGCAGCGTCACCACCGCCGTCGGCACCCTGGAGCCCGTGGCGCGGGTCCTCGTCGCCTCCCAGGAGGAGGGCCTGGTCACGGCCGTCGCCGTGCGCGAGGGTGACCGGGTGCGGTCGCGACAGGTCGTGGTCGAGCTCGACGACCGGCAGCTCAGGGCGGAGCTCACCCAGGCCGAGGCCGCCCTCGATGAGGCCCGCGCCCGCTGGCAACGCGTCGAGAAGCTGCGAGCCGAGGGGGTGATGGCCGAGCAGGACGTGGACGCCGCGCTGGCCGCGAACCGGATCGCCGAGGCGCAGCTCGAGGCGCTGCAGACCCGGCTGTCGTTCACCCGGATCCAGGCGCCCGTCAGCGGTGTGGTCACCGCCCGCCACGTCGAGGTCGGCGACCTCGCGTCGCCGCGCGCACCGCTGCTCGAGCTCGCCGCCGGCGACGGGCTGCTGCTCAGGGTCCCGGTGTCCGAGCTCGAGGTCGTCCGGCTCGCCGAAGGCGACCTCGCCGACATCACCGTCGACGCCCTCCCCGAGCTCCGCCTCCAGGGCCGCATCGCCCGCATCTATCCGGCGGCCGACAGCGCCTCGCGCCAGGTCACCGTGGAGCTGAAGATCGCGGAGGCGCCGCCGACCGTCCGGCTCGGCTTCCTGGCCCGCGCCCACCTCGTGCTGGAGACGATGCCGGCTGCCCTCCTGGTCCCCGAGGACGCCGTCCTGCGCGGCGCCGAGGCCGCGAGCTTCGTGTGGCTGGTCCGCGACGGAGTGGCCGCGATGCGGCCGGTCGAGGTGGGGTTGCGGATCGACGGCCGCGCCGTGATCAGCCGGGGCCTCGCGCCCGGCGACCAGGTCGTGGTGAGTGGCATGGCCAAGGTCCGGGAGGGAGCGCCGGTGGCGGTCGTCGGCGCCGCGGGAGAGCCTGGATGAGGCGCATCGAGCCGGGCAGCCGGCGCGGCATCGTCCACTGGGCGATCACCCGTCCGGTCGGGACCACCATCGTCTCGATCGCGATCTGCGTCCTCGGCGCGTCGATGATCGGCCGCCTGGCCGTCGACCTCCTGCCCAGGATCGTCTACCCGGAGGTCATGGCGAGCGTGAGCAACCCGGAGGTCGACCCCGAGGTCATGGAGCAGACCGTGGCCAAGGTGCTCGAGCCGCGGCTGGCCACCACCGAGGACGCCATCCTCATCACCTCCTCCTCCGACGAGGGGCGGACCCACGTCGAGCTCCACTTCGCGTACGGCACCGACGTCGATCTGGCGCTGCGCGACGCCTCCACCAAGCTCGACCAGGCCCGTGGATCGCTCCCCGAGGAGGCCGACCCGCCGGTCATCTTCAAGATCGACCCGTCGCAGATCCCGGTCCTCCAGTTCGCCGTCTACTCCCCGAGCCGCGACCAGGCCTGGATCAAGCGCTGGTGCGAGGATCAGCTGGCGAAGCAGCTGCTCACGGTTGCCGGCGTCGCGTCGGTCGATGTCCTCGGCGGCCTCGACCGCGAGGTCCAGGTCGTGATCGATCCCGACCGCCTGCGCTCGTACGGGCTCACGGTCTCCGAGGTGCTCGGCCGTCTGCGCGAGGAGAACCAGGACATCTCCGCCGGCCGCCTGCGCTCCCGCGGCCGCGAGCTGCTCTCCAAGACCAAGGGCAAGTTTCGGAGCGTCGACGACATCCGTCGAGTCCGCCTGCCGCTGCCCCGCGGCGGGGACATCTCGGTCGCCGACGTGGCCGCCGTCGAGGACACCTACGCCGACGACCGGGTCTACACCCGCATGGACCGGACGCCCGCGGTCATGGTGGCGGTCACCAAGCAGCCCGACTCGAACACCGTGCAGGTCGTCGACTCGTGCCTGAGCGTGCTCGACCGGTTGCGGGGCGAGGGCTTCTTCCCGCCCGACGTCGCCACCCAGCTGATCCAGGACCAGGCGTTCTACGTGCGCGCCGCGGTCAACGGGGTGGCGAGCGCCGCCCTCGCCGGCGGCGGCCTCGCGATGGTCGTGGTCTTCCTGTTTCTGCGCTCGTTCCGGCGCACGCTGGTCATCGGGACCTCGATCCCGATCGCGATCCTCGGCTGCGTCGCGCTGATGGGCACCGCCGACCTGACCCTCAACATCATGTCGCTCGGTGGCCTGGCGCTCGGCATCGGCATGCTCGTGGACAACGCCATCGTCATGCTCGAGAACATCGACCGCCACCAGCGGGCAAGCGAGGACCCGGTCGCGGCGGCCCACGAGGGCGCCGGCGAGGTGGCGTCGGCGGTCACCGCCTCGACCCTGACCAACATCGCCGCGGTGCTGCCCTTCTTCCTCATGGGAGGCCTGACGGCCCTCCTCTTCAACGAGCTCCTCGCCACCATCTCGTTCGCGATCCTGACGTCGCTGGTGGTCGCGCTGACCCTGGTGCCCATGCTGTCAGCCCAGCTGTCGCGGCTTCGCGGCGGCCAGGCCGCCCGCTCGCGGCTGCTGATGGCAGTGCCGCGCGCGGTCGAGCTCCTCGAGGGGCTCTATCGAGGGCTGTTGCCCCGGCTGCTGCGCCGCCGCGGCCCGGTCATCCTGGTCGCGCTGGCGGCCTGCCTCGCCAGCCTCGTGCTCGCCACCCGGCTGGGCAGCGAGTTCCTGCCCCCGGTCGACGACGGCCGGGTCACCGCCTGGGTCGTCATGCCGCCCGAGACGCCAGCCGAGGTGACCGACCTCGCCTGCCAGTCGGCGGAGCGGGCGGTGCTCGGCGTCCCCAAGGTGGTGCACGTGTTCTCCTCGGCCGGGGGCTGGGTGGGCGGGCGCGGCGCGTCCTTCAACCCCACCCGCTTCTCCCTCAACGTCGAGCTCGAGCCGCGACGCGTCCGCGGCATGAGCGCGACCGCCTGGATCGAGCTCGCTCGCGCCACCCTCGACCGCCTGCCCGAGCTTGCCGACGCCGAGGTCTACCTGCGCCCGCCCCGGATCAGGGGACTGCGCACCTCCACCGGCACCGAGGACATCGAGGTGAAGGTCTTCGGAGACGACCTCGACATCCTGCAGCGGATCGGTCTCGAGATCACCGACCGGCTGGCCGCGATGCCCGGCCTGACCGCGGTCGAGAGCTCGTACGAGGAGACGGGTCCCGAGGTCCGGGTCGAGCTCGACCGCCGGCGCGCCGCCGACCTCGGTCTCGATGTGGGCGAGGTCGGCCGCACCGTGCGCACCGCGGTCGGCGGTTCGGTTCCCACCAAGCTGACCGACGGCGACCGCGAGATCGACATCCGTGTCCGCTTCGCGCGAGCCGCGGTCCAGACCGCCGCCGACCTGGCGGCGGTGCCGCTGTTTCCGGCGAGCGGCGCGCCGCTGCGGCTGCGCGACGTGGCGACGGTCCGCGAGGGGGTCGCGCCCCGTTCCATCGAGCGCGAGAACCAGAACCGCCTGGTCCGGGTCACGGCCTCGGTGCTGCCCGAGCGCTGGTCGGTGGGCGAGGCGACCGCGGCGGTCCGCCGCGACCTCGGCGGTTACGCTCTGCCGGAGGGCTACCGGATGGCGCTGGGCGGCCAGGACGAGGCGATCCGCGGCAATCAGCGCCTGCTGCTCGGGGCGATCGCGCTGGCGATCTTCATGGTCTTCGCAGTGATGGCGGTGCAGTACGAGTCGCTGGTCGACCCCCTGGTGATCATGGTCGCGATCCCGCTCGCGGTGGTCGGGGTGGTTGGCGGCTTGCTCGTCTCCGGACTGCCGATCTCGGCCCCGGTCATGCTCGGGCTGATCCTGCTCGCCGGGATCGTGGTCAACAACGGCATCCTGCTCGTCGAGTACATCGAGATCCGCCGCCGCGGCGGCGAGGTGCCGCGGTTCGATGCGATCGTCGAGGCCGCTCCGCTGCGGGTGCGCCCGATCCTGATGACGGTCAGCACGACGGTGATCGGGATGCTGCCGCTCGCTCTCAACCCGGCCGAGGGCGGCGAGCTGATGGCGCCGCTCGCAGTCGCGGTGATCGGCGGCCTGCTGGCCTCGACGGCGCTCACGCTGCTGGTCCTGCCGTGCCTCTACCTGGCTCTGAACAACCTCGCGGAGCGGCTCGGCCGCCGGCTGCTTCGCGAGAGAGACGGGTAGACCTTCCCTACCGCTTCCGAGCCCGCTTCCGCTCTCCTTCGGACGCTGCTCAAGCGTCGGATCGCCGCTTCGGGCGCGGATGCGGAAGCGGGCGCGGAAGCGGACTGGAGCGGTTGGACCTTCGAGCGGAATGCCCTCAGGGCTCGACGTCGCTGCTCCGTACCCATCACGGCAGGGCGTACTGGAGCGGGCCGTCCGGGCCCACCGGCAGGCCGAGCAGCATCCACACCACCAGCAGCCCGGTCCAGGCGACGCCGAAGACCAGGGTGTAGGGCAGCATGGCCGAGATGATGGTGCCCATCCCGTAGTCCTCGTCGTACTTCTCGGCAAAGGCGACGATGAGCGCGAAGTACGACATCATCGGCGTCACCACGTTGGTGATCGAGTCGCCGATCCGGAACACCGCCTGGGTCAGCCCCGGGTGGAGGCCGAGCAGCATGAACATGGGCACGAACACCGGCGCCATGATCGCCCACTTGGCCGACGCCGAGCCCATGAACAGGTTGATGAACGCGCTCATCGCGACGAACGCGACCATCAGCAGGATGCCGGTCAGGCCGACGCTCTTGAGCGTCTCTGCACCGCGGATGGCGATCACCAGGCCCATGTTCGAGTGCCCGAACCAGGCGACGAACTGGGCCGCGAAGAAGACCAGCACGATGTAGGTCGCCATCGTGCCCATGGAGCCGATCATCTGCTTGACGACGTCCTTGTCGCTGCGGATCGTGCCGACCACGACGCCGTAGACCAGCCCGGGCACCAGGAAGACCAGCATGATCGCGGTGATGAGGCCGCGGAAGAATGCGGAGTGCAGCACGCTCTCGCCTGGGTGACGGAGCAGGCCGCCCTCCGGCACCACCGCCAGCAGGAACACCGCGCCCAGGACCAGCACCGACAGGCCGGCCGCCGCCAGCCCCCGCTTCTCCTGCCGGGTCAGGTCGTTGATCTCCTGCCGCGGCGCCGGACCGCCGTAGCTGCCGAGACGCGGCTCCACCAGCCGCTCCGTCACCCATGTCCCGAGCAGCACGATCACCACCGCCGACGCCACCATGAAGTAGAGGTTGACCGCCGGGCTGATGGCGATGGAGGGATCGAGGATGCGGGCGGCGCTCTCGGTGAGCCCGGCCAGCACCGGATCGACGCTCGCGATCAGGAAGTTGGCGCCGAAGCCGGCGCTGACGCCGGCGAAGGCCGCGGCGAGCCCGGCCAGCGGGTGCCGGCCGAGGGCGAGGAAGATCGACGCCCCGAGCGGGATGAGGATCACGTAGCCGGCCTCCGACGCCACGTGGGACAGCACCCCGGCCATCACCACCGAGCCCGTGATCAGCCGCCGCGGCGCCTTGAGCACCAGGGCGCGGATCATCACGGTCAGCAAGCCGGACCCTTCGGCGACGCCGATGCCGATCATCGCCACCAGGACCAGCCCGAGCGGGGGAAAGCCGACGAAGTTCGCGTCGACCTCCTCGAACATCCAGCGGATCCCGGCCCCCGACAGCAGGTTGCGGACCGCGACCGTTTCGCCGGTGCCGGGGTGGATGGCGTCGACCCCGACCCACGCCGCGATCGCCGAGGCCACGGCCACCAGCAACGCCAGAATGCCAAAGATGGTCGCCGGGTGCGGCAGCGCGTTGCCCACCCGCTCGACGAGGTCGAGCGCACGCAGGAGGCGCGATCGCTTCTTCCCCTTCTCCCTGACCTTTCCCACTCGACACCCCCCCTCGCGGCGCGGGGCCGTCGCCCCGCGGCCGAGGGGGTCATCATAACAACTCAGTCAGGGCAACCCGGGCTGCCTCCGTACGACGTTGTTCCGGGTGAGCCTAACCTGATGTCCGTCAGCACCACCGTCAGCCGCACGCTGCCGCTCGCCCACACGCCGGTGCGCTGCACCGTGTGCCAGGGTAGTTGGTGGACGGAGAGCAAGCAGATTACCGTGAGCGTCCGTTTCAGGGAGTTGTCAGGCCACTCACGGTTACTGAACGTGGATCGTCATCGTCATGATGTACCTGACTGGGACAGCTGTCTCGTCGAGGTCAGGTTGGGGATTGTCTGACCGCCGATCTCCGGGGGTCGGAACGTCAGGAGTTTCGGCAGGCGATGAGGAATGTCTCGAGGAAGCCGTTGGCGATGGATCTTCATTGGCATGTTCCGTCTGTGGTTGACCTGGAGAGTCTCACGCGCTAGCACCGAGCATCACCGCACAGATGACCAGAGCCGAGATGAGGAACTCATTCACAAAACCGCCGAGTGGCTTGACGCCAGATTGATTCCATTTGAAAGGTCGGAAGGACTGTGATGAGCGAAACATCGTCACAATCCAAATCCTTGCTCCAGCGGGAGCACGTCGCCGCAGCGTGTTTTGGGAGACGCGCCACGCACGCGAGAACGATTGACAGGCAGAACTTCTTAGCGTTCTTAGAGCCTTTGCGGTTCGATTCGCTGCCCCACCGCCTCATTGCCCCACCGCCTCACTGCCCGGGCGGGCGGCGGAAGGAACTCAGCGCTCGGGCGGCGTCACCCCCACCCTTCCATCGGTGCTCTCGCCCACGAGGTAGAGCGGCCGCCGCTTGACCTCGTCGAAGATCCGCGCCACGTACTCGCCGAGCAGCCCGATCATCACCAGCTGGACCCCGCCCAGGAACAGGATCGAGGCCATCATCGAGGTGTAGCCCGGCCAGTTGATCCCGGCGAGCTTCAGGACGATCACGACCACGATGTAGAGAAACGACAGCACCGACACCGCGAAGCCGAGCCAGGTGGCGAGCCGCAGCGGCAGGAACGAGAACGAGGTGATGCCGTCGAGCGCGAACCGCACCATCTTGCGCAGCGGGTACTTGGTCTCGCCGGCGTGGCGGGCGGCGCGCCGGTACCGCACCGCGGCCTGCGGAAAGCCGATCCAGGAGACGAGGCCGCGGATGAAGCGGTTGCGCTCCGGCAGCGCCCGGAAGGCGGCCACCGAGCGCGGCCCCATCAGCCGGAAGTCGCCGGTGTCGACCGGGATCTCGACGTTGGTGATGCGCCGCAGCAGCCGGTAGAAGACCGCCGCGGTCGCCTTCTTGAACGCGGTCTCGCCCTCGCGGTGCTCGCGCTGGGCGTACACCACCTCGTAGCCTTCGCGCCAGCGGGCGATCATCTCGGGGATCACCTCCGGCGGATCCTGGAGGTCGGCGTCGATGATCACCACCGCGCGACCGGCGGCGGCGTCGACCCCGGCGGTCAGCGCCGCCTGGTGGCCGAAGTTGCGGGCGAAGCGAATGCCGCGCACCCGTGGATCGCGGTCCGCCAGCTCGCGCACCCGCTGCCAGGTCGCGTCGCGCGAGCCGTCGTCGACGAACAGCACCTCCAGCCCGTCCACCCGCTCCCCGATGGCAGCCACGAGCCGCTCGTACATCGGGCCCACGCTCTCCTGCTCGTTGAACGCCGGGACCACCACCGTCAGCTCGGGCGCCGCCGGCTTCGGTTCAGCCATCGTTGACCTCCGCGGCCGCCGGCGCGCCGCCATCGACGCGGACGACCTGCCCGCCGGCCTCGTCCAGCACGAGCTCGCCGGCGGCACGAACCGCCGCGAGCGACTCCTCGGCGAAGTCGGCGCGCTCGAGCGAGCCGATCGCGACCAGGGGTATCCCCTCCCCGGTGGCGATCTCGCGCACCCTCGCCGGGTCCCCACACGAGTAGAGCTCGCGCACGAGCGTGGCTCGCCGGCTCGTCTCCTCGACCACGCCGTGGCCGCGCCACACCAGCTCGTGGTTCTCCCAGCCGATCAGGGCCGGCACCCCCGAGTTGGCCGACAGCCGAGCGTACTCGGTGTAGGCCCCGCCGACAGCCTCGATGACTGCCGCCTGATGCGGCTGCTCGCGCAGGAAGCGCACGATCGCCCGGTCGCCCTCGGCCATCCACGCCATCCCGTCGATGCCGAGCGGGCGACCCGACACCTGGTTGAGGGCCATCCACAGCGGGTGCGGAAGCGCCGCCACGACCAACACCGCGGTCATCGCCCGCCGCAGCCCACGGCCCGGGAAGGCGACGCGCAGCAGGACCGGCAGCGCCGCTGCCAGCACCACCCAGGCCTGGATCCACGCCTTGAACACGGTGTTCATGCGGTGCAGCCGCTCGCCGTAGGAGTCGACTACGTAGAGCATCTCGGGCACCACGAACAGGAACAGGCCGAGTGCGGCCAGGGCGAGGCCCGGCCGCTCCGGCTGGTCCCCCGGCGCGAGCACGACCCACACCGTCACCACCAGCGCGCCGGTCAGGAGCACCAGGGACGGCCGGCCGCTGACCGCGGCCACCAGCACCAGCGACGCGGCGGCGGCGAGCAGCAGGGCGGTGCCGCGAACGCCGAGCGGCGCGAGCCGGTCGCGCAGCAGCAGCGCGGCGGCGACGAAGGCGGGCACCAACAGGCACCCGCCGTAAAGCAGCAGGTTCGCCGGAGAGGTCCACGCGAACACCGCCCGCAGGCCCGCGAACGGTGGGTGAAAGGACAGGTGGAATGGTGCCGCGATCGCCCACCCGCCGGCGGCGATCACCGCGGCGGCCAGCCAACGCCACCGCCCCTCTGCTGTCGGCCAGTGCCAGCGCCCGTCCGAGCACAGCACCAGCAGGGCCACGCCGGCCAGGGTCGGCGGCATGCACCACGGGTTGGCGGCCCACGCCACCCCGAACAGCACCATCACCACCGACGTCATCGCGATCCCGGGCCGGCGGCGGCCAAGGTGCCAGGCCAGCAGCAGCGCGGCCACCGCGATCGGCATCGACAGGTAGTGGGGGTGGAGGTCGCCCAGCCACTCCGTGAAGAGCGGGAACTCCGTGATCAGGTCCTCGTGCTGCCGCGACGACTTCCAGATGTCGAGGCTGCGGATCCCGACCCCGCCGAGGAGCTGGCGCCAGCCGTCGGGCGTGCCGGCGAGCACCCCGAAGAACGCCGCGGTCAGGCCCGCCCAGTGGCTGCCCCCGGCGATGCGGCGGCCGAGCGCCCACAGCGACGCCGCGACCAGGCCGGCCACCAGCGCGACGATCAGGTTGTAGGCGACCTCGAGGCGCAGCCCGCCCAGCTTCAGGGGCGCCGTCCACAGCAGCGCGCCCCAGTAGTAGTACGGCAGCCGCTCTCCGGCGAGCCACATGTCCAGCGGCGGAAAGCCGTCCGAGCGCAGCAGGGTCGCCAGGATGCCCATGTCCATCGGCTTCTCCTGGCCGACGATCTGCGGATGGTCGAGGCGCCCGAGCAGGATCGCGAGCGCGGCCACGGCCACCACTGCCTCGGCGCCGACGAAGCTCCGCCAGTGCGCGCGGCGCCGCCACAGCTCGACCAGCCCGGCCGCGCCGAGCACCACTAGGAGCGCGGTGCCCAGGGCCCTCCAGCCCGCGACCCCGGCGACGCCCGCCCACCACGCCGGGAAGGCCACGGCCACCAGCCCGACAGTCCGACCGCCGGCCCAGGCGTCGAAGTCGTCGATGCCGAGCCGAACCAGCAGCGCGTAGCCGGCCGCCCCCGCGGCGAGCGCGGACGCCAGAAACAGGACGACGGTCATCCTGAGGGCGATTGTAGCCTGCCGGTGGCCTCGGCAGGCGACCGGCGGCCCGTATACTGCGGCCGGCGACGTTGGGGAGGGGGTCGTGGACGATCACGTGTTGCCGCGGATCGCGTTTCTTGGCACCGGGCTGATGGGCCGGCCGATGGCGGCTCGGCTGCTCGCGGCCGGCTACCCGGTGACGGCCTGGAACCGTACCCTCGACAAGGCGCGGGGGCTGGAGGAGCACGGCGCCACGGTGGCGCCGGACCCCCGCGCCGCGCTCCGCGACGCCGAGGGTGTGGTGCTCATGCTGGCCGACGCTCCGGCGATCCGCGACACGCTTCTGACCGGCGCCGCCGCCAGGCTGCTCGACTCGCGCACGGTCATCCAGATGGGCACGATCGCGCCGTCGGAGAGCCGCGAGCTCGGCGCCGCCGTGACCGGCCGGGGCGGGAGCTACCTCGAGGCGCCGGTGCTGGGGTCGATCGCCGAGGCCAGCGCGGGCCGGCTCGTGGTCATGGTCGCCGCACCCCCACCGCTCTTCGAACGCTGGCTCCCGCTGCTGCGCCAGCTCGGGCCCGAGCCGCGGCTGGTCGGGCCGATCGGGCAGGCGGCCGCCCTCAAGCTCGCCCTCAACCAGCTGATCGCGACCATCACCACGGCCTACGCCACCGGGCTCGGGCTGGTCCGCCGGTCGGGCGTCGATCTCGCCCTGTGGGCCGACGTGGTGCGGGCAAGCGCCCTGTACGCGCCGACCTTCGACAAGAAGCTGCGGCGCATGATCGACCGCGACTTCGAGCCCGCCAACTTTCCGGCGCGCCTCCTGCTCAAGGACCTCCGGCTGGTCACTGCCGAGGCCGCTCGGCTCGGGCTGTGCGCTCCCTTCCTCGACGGCCTGGTCGAGATCCTGGAGCGCACCGTCGACGCCGGCCTCGGCGAGGCCGACTACTCCTCGCTCGCGGCGGCCGTCGAGCCGCCGGACCGGCCGGACTGAGCCGGCGCGCGGTGCTAGACTTCGGCGCTGCAGCGTCCGGGCCGCGCCCGGACCTCAGCCCGACCACGAGGTGAACCCATGAGAACGACCATCGCCCTGCTCGCAGCTGCGGCGGCGCTGCTCGGCGCCGGCGCAGCCCAGCCGGCCGACCAGCCCGCTCGCGACCACGACATCACCGTCGACGACTACTTCACGATCGCCAACATCGGCGCGGTGGCGGTGTCGCCTGATGGGCGAACCGCCGCCTACATCGAGAGCCGGTGGGAGCCGCCCGCGGAGAAGCGAAACGCCGACCTGTGGACGGTCGACACCGCGAGCCGCGAACGACGCCGGCTGACCTTCGACTCGGCCTCCGAGAGCTCACCGGCGTGGAGCGCGGACGGCCGTTTCATCTACTACTCGGCCGCGTACACGCGCGGCGAGGCCGACACCCCGCCGTGGGACGGTTCGACCCAGGTCTGGCGGATCCCGGCGGGTGGCGGCGAGCCGCAGGCGGTGACCAGGGTGGTCGACGGGATCGGCCACTTCCTGCTGGCGCGGGACGGTCGCAGCCTGTACTACGCGGTCGGTGCCGAGCAGACCGACGACGAGTGGAAGGAGCTGCGCGAAAAGTTCGACGAGCTCGAGTACGGGCACGGGGTCACCACCTTCACCGAGATCTGGGCGCTGGACCTCGAGAGCTGGCGCGCGACCAAGCTGGTCGACGCCGACCGGGTCATCACAGCCAGCGATGTCGCGGCCGATGGACGGCTCGCGATGATCACCACCCCCGACGAGGAGCAGATCCACGCCGAGGGCTGGTCGCGGGTCGACGTCTGGGATCCGGCCACCCGCGAGATCACGGTCGTCACTCCCGACGGCTGGCGCGCGGCCCACCCGTCGCCCTTCGGCTGGGTGAACGAGGTCGCCTGGTCCAACGACGGCGAGCTGCTCGCCTTCTCGGTGTCGTTCGACGGCTACCCCACCCTGCTCTACACTGCGCTGCGCAGCGACCGCGGCTACCGCCTGCTCGAGCTGGCTCGCCCCGACGGCGTCGAGGTCAGCGGCGGCTCGCTCGCCTGGCGTCCCGGCTCGCACGACCTGTGTTTCATCGGCGACCAGCGGGCGCGCAGCCGGGTCCATGCGATCACCGGCGTGTCCGCCTCCGGTGCCGCCGGCAACACCCTGCTCACCCCGGGCGACGTCACCGCCGAGGACTTCGACTTCGACGCGAGCGGCGGCACCCCGGTTGTCATCACCAGCACCCTCACCAGCCCCCCTGACCTCTACCTGGTCGCAGCCGGCGGCGAGCTCCAGCCGCTGACCCGGGTCAACCCCCAGGTCGACACCTGGAAGCTGCCCTCGATCTCGCTCGTCCAGTGGGACTCCCGCGACGGCACCGCGGTCGAGGGGATCCTCGAGCTGCCGCCCGGCCACCAGCCGAGCGACGGCCCGCTGCCGCTGGTCGTCGAGCTCCACGGCGGGCCGAGCGACGCCACCAGGTACCACTTCCGCTACTGGATCTACGGCCGGACCCTGCTCGCGGCCAACGGCTACGCCCTGCTCAGCCCCAACTACCGAGGGTCGACCGGCTACGGGGACCGCTTCATGGTCGAGCTGGTCGGCCGCGAGAACGACATCGACGTCCAGGACATCCTGACCGGGGTCGACGCCATGATCGAGCGCGGGATCGCCGACCCGGAGCGGCTCGGCGTCATGGGCTGGTCCAACGGCGGCTTCCTGACCAACTGCCTGATTACCTCCACCCGCCGGTTCAAGGCCGCCTCCAGTGGCGCCGGCGTCATTGACCAGGTCCTCCAGTGGGGTCTCGAGGACACCCCGGGCCACGTCATCAACTTCATGGGCGGCCGGCTGCCGTGGGTCGACACCCAGAAGTACCGCGAGGGCTCGCCGCTGTACCGGCTCGGCGAGGTCAGGACGCCGACCCTGATCCACGTCGGCGGCGACGACCCGCGGGTGCCGGCGGCCCACTCGCGGACCCTCTACCGGGCGCTCCGCCAGTACCTGGGGGTGCCGGCCGAGCTGGTCATCTACCCGGGCGAGGGTCACGGCCTGTCGACCTGCGAGCACCGGCGGGCGAAGCTGGAGTGGGACCTGGCGTGGTTCAAGCGCTACCTGCTCGGGGAGCAGCCCGCGCAGCCCTGAGCGGGCGCCGCGGCCCCGGACCGCAGGACCGTTGTGAGCCTGCCGGCGGCACCGTCGCGGTCCTCGATCGCGCCGTGGCCGCAGGCTACTGCGGGCTCTCGAGCGAGTAGCCGACCGCGGCGTAGCCAACCCAGTGGTGCAGGTTCGACGGCGCGGTCTTGCCCAACCCCGCGTCGCGAGTCGCCTGGCTCACCGGCAGCTCGGGCTCGGACAAGCTGGTGCCGTGGCGCAGCAGGCTTCCGCGCGGCACCCCGGCGCCGGTGAGCGCCGCGGTCTTGCGCAGCAGCTCGAGGCCGAACGGGATCGAGAAGCGGCCGCACCAGGGGATCCGGTACCGCCGGATATCGCCCGGCTCCACCAGCTCTTCGAGCAGGCCGGCCAGGCGGTCGGCCTGGAGCGGCCCCTCGAGGTGGGCGCGCGCCAGCGCGAGGTCACGCGCCACCGCGCGCTGATAGCCCTCGGCGTCGGTCCCGAAGGGCGCGTGGTCGAAGTCGTCGCCGTAGTGGACGGCGTCGGACGAGACGACGATCGCGAGGTCGCGGCCGAGCCGCCAGCCGTGGCTCGCCATCGCAGCCGAGAGCGCCGCAGCCATCTCTCCCGTGAGCTCGTCGATCCGCTCCCAGCCCATGTAGGGAACCAGGATCGGCACGATCGTGAGGTCGCGCCGGGCCCGCTGCAGGAAGGGCACGATCGCCTCGATCGAGTGCTCGCGGCAGTGCATGGCGTTGTCCACCGAGTACGAGCTCGGCCGGAGGGCTGCGATCAGCTCGTCGCGCAACGGATCGACGGCCACCGGTCCCCAGGGCCCGTGCCAGGCCTGGAAGCCATCGAACACCACCCGATCCGCGAGCTGCCACTCCCGCGCCTTGTGGAAGACGCCGACCAGCACCACCCGCGGCGCCGTGATCCGCTGCGTCAGGTGGACGTAGACCCGGCCTGCGTACAGGTGGTCGTCGTGGGGGCAGACCCCGCCCACCAGGGGTTCGCCGGGGACGCCGGCCGCCAGCCCCTCGAGGCGCACCGCCGCCGAGCCCACGTCCTCGGCCTGGTCCGCGGTGACCGGGAAGCCGACGGTGTCGAGCTGGCCGCGCACCAGGTCTCCCTCCGACCTCAGGCCCATCCCGGCCTCCACCTCGGCGCGGGTCGGCGGGCGTTCCGCGCCGGCAGCCACGGCCGGCGCGGCGCCGCCGCCCGAGGCCGCTGCAGCGGCGATCGCTGCCCCCGCCGCCAGGCGCCAGAGAGCGCAGGAGCGCCGGCTCATGCCCACACCAGCAGCAGGTCGTCGACCACGATGTCGGCGCGCTTGGGCCGGAGCGAGACCTCCTCGATCGAGAGCGCGGTGCGCTCGGACGCCGCCGCGATCCGGTCGACCTCCGCCTGCATGTCCTCGGCAAGGGCCTCGAGCTCGGCCTCGAGCCGCTCGATCTCGCCCATCGACTCCTCGACGTCGACCTCGGCCCGCTGGCTCATCCGCCGCTTGCCGGCCGCGGTCCGCATCCGCGACGCCGCCTTGCGCCCCGCCGAGCCCACGCTCCGCGACCCGACCAGCACGGAGAACAGGCCCTCGACCACGCCGAGCACCTCCTCGGCCTTGCGCGTCCTCGCCTCGGTCCGATCCCCCTCCAGCTCATCCCGCTCCTTGGCCAGCCGCCGCGCGAGCGCCTCCTTCTTCGCCGCGTACTTCGCGCGAGCCCGCTCCTGGGCGGCGTCGTCGGCCCGATCGGCGAGCGCCAGGCAGCGCTGCTCGAAGGCCGCCCGGTCCTCGCCGGGGGCGGCGCTCGCCTTGAGGCCGCGATTGACCAGCACCGCGACCGGGGTCTGCGCCCGCCAGCTCACGAAGTCCGCGCGTGCCCTGCGCAGCTCCTCATCGAGCCGGCTCGGCACCACCGCCGGAAACACCATGCCGGAGGCGGGCCGCTCGGCGAGGACCGGCCTGTGATCGAGCGCTTCGGCCGCGCTCCAGTCGAGGCCACCCCGGCTGTCCAGGGGGACCCTCCACACCTCCTCGACGGCCAGGTCGAGCCCGAGGGTGGCCCGGCTGACCCCGACCTTGTCCATCACCACTAGGGCCGGCCGCACCGCGCCCGTCGCGACGGGATCGAAGCGCTGGTCGATCGGGGAGCCGAGCACCGGGGGAGTCGGCGCCGCGGCCGCCGCAGCGGCCTCTCCGGCCGGTCTCGGCGCGCTCGAACGCGCACCGGCGGCCGGCGTGACCAGCGGCCGCATCTCGGCCAGGGTCACCGGCCCCCGGAGGTAGCTCATCGCCCACCGCGATGCCAGGGTTCGCGTCCGCGGGTCGGCGGCGACGTCGTAGAGCAGGAACTCGCGCTTGCCGAGGGCCGCGACCAACGGGTCGGCGTCGCGCCCGTCGTCGAGCGTCCGCAGGGCGAGCCCGCCGAGCACCCGCTCCCGGTCGCGCTCGGTGACCAGCCGGCCGATGAGGGTGACGCCGGCGTTGCCGAGCGCCTTGTAGTCGACGTCGACCGGGTTCTGGGTGGCCAGCCAGACGCCGACGCCGAACGCCCTTCCCTGCTTGAGCAGGGTCAGCAGCGGCGGTTTGGTCGGCGGGTTCAGCGGATGGGGCGGCAGGATCCCTTGCAGCTCGTCGATGTAGAGCAGCGCCCGCAGCGAGCTCGTCCCGGGCTGGCGCCGCATCCACGCCACCAGCTCGGCCGCCAGCAGGGCAAGGATGAACAGCCGCTGGCGCTCGTCGAGGTGGGCGACGCTGACGATGCTCGCCCGCGGCTCCTCCGCGCTGCCGAGGAGCTCCTCCATCGCCAGCGGGACGCCGGTCGTCCACGCCCCGAAGGCCGGCGAAGCGACCAGCGCGTTGAGCTCGAGAACCAGCTTCATGCGCTCGGCACGCGGGTAGAAGCGCTCGACCGGCAGCGCGCCGAGCGACTCCATCGGCGGGTCGGCGATGCTGGCGAGCAGGCCCGCAAGGTCGGGCCGGTCGCCGCGCCGCCAGTGCTCGAGCAGGATCGACGACAGCAGCACGTGATCGCGGTCGGTGAGCGGGTCACCGCCCCGACCGACCAGCGACAGCAGCGCACCGGCGACGCCGCCGACGCGCTCGGTCGCGCCGTCCGGGTCGCTGTCCGGGCTCGAGAAGGCGGGCGCCGCCAGCGACGGCAGGATGTCGATCGGCGCGATCCCGGCGGCGCCCGGCGTCAGCAGCTGCCAGGCGACGCCCTGCCGCACGGCGAGCATGTCGCCGGCCCCCAGGCCGCTTCCCTCGAGCCCCTTCCGCCACAGCCGGGCCTGCTCCTCCGCCGCCTCACCCGGGCTGCGGCCCGCAAGCGTGTCCCGGGTCAGCCAGGGTCCGAACGAGCCCGCGTCCAGCGACGGGAAGTTGAGCAGCAGGTTCACCATGTCGCCCTTGAGGTCGATCACCAGCAGCGGGGTGCGGCGCCGCGCCAGCTCCTCCAGCGCGACGATGCCGAGGCCGGTCTTCCCCGAGCCGGTCATGCCGAAGCAGGCAGCGTGGGTCGTCAGGTGGTCAGGGTCGAGGCCGGCCCTGGATCGGTCCGCGAGGTCGTGACCGAGGAACAGGTCGTTGTCTCCCATGGTGGCCCTCCGTCGCGACCCGGTCCTCGCTACCGCCGGCGGGCGGTCGCGGCCGCGTCGCTCGCGCAGCCGAAGTATAGGCAAACCCGGCGACCGCGTCGGCCCGACCGGTGGCGGCCGACCCGGGGATGCGGTACCATGCCGCCACGGAATGACCGAGTCCGGAGCGATCGGGAGGATCCACCATGGGGCTGTTCGGAAAGTCGTTCGACGAGAAGGTCAAAGACGCGCTCGACAAGATCAGCGGCCTGGGCCTCGGCGTGCGCAACCTGTCCGCCAAGATCGAGGGCAAGACCGTGACCTTGACCGGCGACGCGCCCAGCCGTGAGATCACCGTGCAGGTCATGGAGAACTTCGACAAGCTGGTGAAGACCGACAACACCCTCAACGCGATCCGGGTCGACGCGCCCAAGCCGGCGCCGGCGCCGGTCCCACCCCCGGCCCCCAAGCCGGCGGAGAGGTTCTACGAGGTGGTCGCGGGCGACACCCTGAGCAAGATCGCCCTCAAGTACTACGGCAGCGCCAACAAGTACATGAAGATCTTCGAGGCCAACCGCGACATTCTCAACAACCCGGACCTGATCAAGCCCGGCCAGAAGCTGCGCATCCCGGAGTAGGCGGTCTCTGCGGCGTCAAGCGGGACGAAGCCCGCGCCCGCTTCCGCTCTTGTCACGGCGGAGCCGGAGGGGACTGGACACGGCGTAGCCGCAAGCGAAGCCGGAAGCCGGATCCGCGCCCACTTCCGACCTGCCGTCCGGCAACGCAGCCGGCGATCCCCCGTTGACGGCGCTGCGGCGGCGGTGGAAGCGTCGCCAAGGTGCAAGGCGAGCCCCGCCCTGTCGGCGTCGGATGGGTGCCGGTCGGCGGAGTCGACCGCTGACCACGGCGGTGTCCAAGGCTCCACTCTCCTCGGTGCTCCCCTGCCACGCGTGGGGGCGCTCGTCCCACACGCTGCTCGGAATGCGCTGCGCGCATGCCTGTGCAGCAACCTCCTCAAGCTGGTGGATGCCTCACTGCAGACCGAGCCTGAGCCCGCATGGAGCACCGACAGACACCGCGCTTTCTCCAGCACACCACTCGTCTGCCCGGCGCACCTGACTCGACTACCAAGAGGAGTTCGTGCCGCAGTGGCCGTCCCCCCGGCACGTCCAGTCCACCACGACCGCTCGGAAGGCAAATGCGGTACGAACTCCTAGCACTGCGCGCCGGCCGGGGGCTCGCTGCCGTCGAGCAGGAGAACCACCGCGAGTGCGTGCGACAGGAAGCGGCGCAGGCGCTCGTCGCCGAGCGGCTTGGCCGGCGGCGAGCTGATGGTCAGCGGGTTGATCCACTGGCCGTTCTGGCGCACCCGGTAGTCGAGGTGCGGCCCGGTCGACAGCCCCGAGGACCCGACGTAGCCGACCACCTGCCCCTGGTCGATCCGCGCGCCGGGCCTGATTCCCGGCCCGAAGCGGCTGAGGTGGAGGTAGTTGGTCTCGTAGCCGTTGGCGTGGGCCACGGTGACCATTCTCCCCGCGCCGCCCCGGCTTCCGCTGAACGTCACGCGGCCGTCGGCGGTCGCCCGGACCGGCGTTCCCACCGGCGCCCCGTAGTCGACCCCGTAGTGCGGCGTCCGCCGGTGGAGCACCGGGTGAAAGCGGCTGTGCGAGAAGCGCGACGTGATCCGGCTGAACTCCAGCGGGGAGCGCAGAAACTGCTTCCGCAGCGGCCTCCCCTCGCAGTCGTAGTAGCCGATGCGGCCGTCATCGTCCGGGTAGGCGATCGCGTCGAGGGCCTTGCCGTCGTTGACGAAGCGCGCCGCGTAGAGCGCGCCGTACTCGTAGAACGAGCCGTCGACGCTGCGCTGCTCCACCACCGCCACGAAGCGGTCGCCCTTGCGCACGTCGCGCAGGAAATCGACGTCCCACTGGAAGACCTCGGCGAGGACCACCGCCAGCTCCGGGTTCCCGCCCGCCGCCTCGACCGCGCCGAACAGCGACGACGTCACCTCGCCCTCGAGGCGAAGCACGACGCTGTCGACCGGGCGCTCGATTCGCGTCACCTCGATCGCGTCCCCTGCGCGCTCGAGCCGCAGCTCGGTGCGCTGGTCGAGCACCACGCTGAGGCGCCGCAGCGTGCCGTCCGCGCCGCGGGCCCCGTTGAACGCGGTCCCGGGGCTCAGGCGCCGCGGATCGAGCTGGCGCAGCAGCGCGTCCCGCCAGCGAATCCAGTCGTCGCCCGACAGGCGGCGCGCCACGCTTTCGATGGTGTCGCCGGACTTCACCCGGGCGTGGACCGGGGTCAGGATGGCGTCCAGCTGCCGCGCCGGAGACGGGGTCGGCGTCGGGCGCGGCGCAGCCGTCGTCCGGGCCTCGCTGCATCCGAACCCGCCGGCGCACAGCGTCAGCCCGGCGCCGATCGCCAGCGCTCGCACCGCCGATCGGCCCCGCCCCCCCTGCCACCGCCGCGACCAAGCCAGCATCATCGCGGCGCCCAGCCTCGCAGCGCCTCGGGATCGGCGTCGAGCGTCCCGAGCGCCCTTCCAGCCCGATCCACGACCACCAGGGTCGGCAGCTGGGTCAGGCGGTAGCTCTTGAGGATGGCGCCATGGCGATCGTGCAGCCACGGCACCGCCTGTCCGACCAGCACCGCGGCCGCCGCGGCGGCCTCCTCCTGGACGTCGACCACCACCAGCGTCAGCCCGCGGGCCCGCGCCGCCTCGGCGAGATCAGCCAGGCCGGCGACGACGGCCTCGCCCCCTGGGGCCCACGACGCCCAGACGAGCACGGCCGCCGGCCCATTGGCCTCGACCCAGTCCGACCAGCGGACGGCGATGCCGGCCGGGTCGGCCAGGGTCAGCTCCGCGGCACCGCACGGCCCGCCCGTCGCGAGCGCGACGACGGCCGCGAGCACCCACGCCGTGTTGCGACGACAGCGCATCACGCCGGGGAGTATAGCCGAAGCCAGGGTTTGTCGACCGGTGCCACGAGCGGGTACACTGGCGACGGAGATCTCCATGACAATAGCCTCCGTCGTCACCGACTTCGACACTGACGTCGCCATCATCGGATCCGGCTTCGGCGGCTCGGTCGCGGCCCTGCGCCTGTCCGAGAAGGGCTACCGCGTCATGGTTCTCGAGAAGGGACGCCGCTGGGCGCCGGCCGACTTCCCGACCACCAACTGGAACCTCCGGAAGTCGTTCTGGGCGCCACGCCTGGGCTGCCATGGCATCTGGGGCCTGCGGCTCTTCCGCGACGCCCTCGTCATGCACTTCGTGGGCGTCGGCGGCGGCAGCATGGGCTACGCGAACAGCCACCTCGAGCCCCACGACTCGCTGTGGGACGACCCGCGCTGGCGGGAGCTCGAGGACTGGCGGCGGGTAATGCCGGCGCACTACGCCACGGCGAGGCGAATGCTCGGCTCCGTGCCGAGCCCGCGGCTCGGCGAGGGTGACGAGGCGCTCCACCGCGTCGCCGACCGCAAGGGCTTCGGAGGCACCTTCCGTCCGACCAGCGTCGGGATCTTCTTCGGCGAGCCCGACGTCGAGGTCGACGACCCGTACTTCGGCGGCGCGGGCCCCCGCCGCACCGGTTGCACCTTCTGCGGCGCCTGCATGGTCGGCTGCCGGGTCGGCGCCAAGAACACCCTCGACCGGAACTACCTCCACCTCGCCGAGCGGCTCGGCGCCAGGATCGTGCCGGAGACCGAGGTCGAGCTCGTCCATCCCCTCGTCGGAGGCGGCTACCTGCTGTCCTGGCGCCGCTCGACCCGGCTGGTGGCGGGCGAGCGGGGCGCCCTGCGCGCGCGCCGGGTCGTGCTCTCCGCCGGCGTCCTCGGCAGCGTGCCCCTGCTCCTCGACTGCAAGCGCGCCGGCGCCCTCCCCCACCTCTCCGACCAGGTCGGCAACGTGGTGCGCACCAACTCCGAGGCCCTGCTCGGCATCACCTCACGCTCCAAGGACACCCTTTGGGAGGGCACCGCGATCCAGGGAGAGGCCCACGTCGATGACCGGACCCGGATGGAGATGGTCCGTTTCCCCAAGGGCTCCGACGTCATGCTGCTGCTGGGCACCGCCCTCACCGACGGCGGCTCGGCGGTGCCGCGCCAGCTGCGCTGGCTCGGCAACCTGGCCCGCCACCCCCTGCGGAGTCTGTTCGTCCACAAGCCGTGGGGTAAGGCCGAGCACTCGCTGGTCCTGCTGGTCATGCAGGACAACGACAACTACACCCGGCTGGTCAGGAAGCGCCGGCTGCCATGGCCCCTGCGTCGTAGCCTGGCATCGCTGCCGCCGCGCGGCCAGCATCGCATCCCCTCCTACATCCCGATCGCCAACGAGGTCGCCCGCGAGCTCGGCGTCGAGCTCGACGGGGTGCCTCAGTCCACCCTCAACGAGGTGATCCTCGACCAGTCAACGACCGCCCACATCCTGGGCGGCTGCGCGATCGCCGGCTCGCCGGACGAGGGAGTGATCGACCTCGATTTTCAGGCCTTCGGCCATCCCGGGCTCTACGTCATGGACGGCAGCGTGGTCGGCGCCAACCTCGGCGCCAACCCGTCGCTGACGATCACCGCGCTCGCCGAGTACGCGTGCAGCCGTTTCCCCGCGAAACCGCTCTAGGGGCACGGGCCGCCGCACGCGGCGCTGATGATCGTGGTGCCCGGCCTCTGACCCACGCGCACCGAGAGACGCGCCGTGCGCCACCGGAGGAGCCGGCCTTGCAGCGGCCGCCCGAAGCCGCTGTGCCCCGCCGCTGCCGGGGACGAGCCGGCCAAGCACGAGCGCCAAGCGGTGGCCGTTTCGTCTAAGATGCTGCAGTGCCAACCTCCGAGGACGGCTCCCTGACGCTGACCGCCCCGGGCAGCGCCGAGATCTCGGTCGAAGCGGTGGTGGTGCGGACGCTGTACTCCAACCAGGACACCGGCTGGTGCGTGGTGCGCTGCCGCGGCGACCGGGGCGCGCAGCTCACGGCGGTCGGCAGCCTGCTCGGAGTGCTGCCTGGCGATCGCCTCCGCCTGACCGGCCGGTGGGTCGTGCATCCCAGTTTCGGCGAGCAGCTCGAGGTCGCGACATGGGTGGCGCTCCTGCCGTCAACTCAGGACGGGATCCGCCGCTTCCTCGGCAGTGGGCGGGTGCGCGGCATCGGCCCCAAGATCGCGGGCCGGATCGTGGATACCTTCGGCATCGAGGCTCTGGAGGTCATCGAGCGCGAGCCCAAGCGGCTGCTCGAGGTCCCCGGGATCGGCCGCAAGACCCTGCGCCGCGTCACCGAGTCATGGACCGCTCAGCGGGGAATCCAGCAGCTGATGGTGTTCCTCACCGGGCACGGCGTGCCGCCGGGGGTGGCGGCCAAGGCTCACGCCCGCTACGGCGCCGGCGCTCTCGAGCTGGTTCGCTCCAACCCCTACCGGCTCGCCGAGGACATCTTCGGCGTCGGCTTCCGCACCGCCGACGCCGTCGCCCGCCGCCTCGGCCTCCCGGCCGACGCGCCCCAACGCCTCGAGGCAGGGCTGATTCACGCGCTCCAGGAGGCGACCTCCGACGGCCACGTCTTCCTTCCCCGCGACGAGGCGCTGGCCCGCGCCCAGGCGCTGCTCGAGGTCCCCGCCGGCGGGCTCGACGCCGCGCTCGCGGCGCTCGTCCAGCGCGGCGCCGTCACCGAGCGGGCCAGCGCCGGCGGCGACGCGGCGATCTACCTGCGCAGGCTCGAGCAGGCGGAGGCGGGGGTCGCCGCGGCGCTCTCCGCCCTCCTCGACGCCGGCGCACCGGCTCCCGAGTTCGACGTTCGTCAGGCAATGGGCTCCTTCCAGGCCCACCGCTCGCTGCGGCTCGCCGACCGCCAGCTCGAGGCCTTGGCGGCCGCCCTGATCGAGCCGGTGTCGGTGATCACCGGCGGCCCGGGCACCGGCAAGACGACCCTGATCCGGGGCGTCATCGACATCCTCAGCGCCCGCCAGCGCCGGGTGCTGCTGGCGGCGCCGACCGGCCGCGCCGCGAAGCGGCTGCAGGAGGCGACCGGCGCCGACGCGAGCACCATCCACCGACTGCTCGAGTTCAACCCGCGGACCGCGACCTTCGGGCGCAACCGCGCCAACCCGCTCGACGCCGACCTGATCGTCGTCGACGAGGTCTCGATGCTCGACATCGAGCTCGCCCAGCAGCTGCTGGCGGCGGTGCCTGCGGGCTGCCGGGTCGCCATGGTTGGCGACGCGGACCAGCTGCCGTCCGTCGGCCCGGGCAACGTGCTCGCCGATCTCATCGCCAGCGGGCGCATCCGCGTCACCCGGCTGACCGAGATCTTCCGCCAGGCCGAGCAGAGCCTGATCGTGGTCAACGCCCACCGCATCAACTCCGGCGACATGCCTTTCTTCGGCAACCGGGACGCCGCCAGCGACTTCTACTTCGTCGACCGCGACGAGCCGGGCGAGGCGGCGGCCCTGGCGATCGACTTCGCGGCCCGCCGCATCCCCGAGCGGTTCGGCCTCGACCCGGTCCGCGACGTGCAGGTGCTGTCGCCGATGCATCGCGGCGAGCTCGGGGTCGCCAACCTCAACCAGCGGCTGCGGCAGCTGCTGACGCCCCCCGGACCGGAGCTTGCGGTCGGCGGCCGCTCGTTTCGCGTCGGCGACAAGCTGATGCAGGTCCGCAACAACTACGAGCTCGACATCTTCAACGGCGACATCGGCCGGGTGATCGCCGTCGACGAGGACGCGCCCGAGCTCACCGTCAGCTTCGACGGTCGGCCGGTGGTCATCGACGCCGATGGGCTCGACGACCTGGTCCCGGCCTACGCCTGCACCATCCACAAGTCGCAGGGCTCGGAGTACCCGGCGGTCGTCATCGTCCTCCACCACCAGCACCACATCATGCTGCAGCGCAACCTGATCTACACCGCCGTCACCCGCGGCCGCCGGCTGGTGGTGATCGTGGGCTCGCGCCGCGCTCTCGGCCGGGCGGTGCGCAACGCGACCGTTCGCGGCCGCTACTCGCTGCTCGCCGAGCGGCTGCAGGCCTCGCGCGCCGGGGCCGCCGGCTGATCCTGCAGCTCGTCGTCCCGTGCGGCCGAGGCGGAGCGCCCGTGACGCGGCCCTGTCGCGCGATCCGAGACCCGGGCGCAGCGGCGCCGGAGCCGGTGCGGCGGTCGCGCCCCCCGGGCCGCGGGTGTGACGGGACGCGCGTCCGCAGTATCATGCGACTTCGGTCATCGCCCGGGGCGTTGCCTGGGGGTGGGCGACCATACACCGGCTGAGCCCGGAGGTCGGAGGGGCCGATGAACTCGTTCCCGATCATGGTGGGCGCGCTGTGCGTGCTCGCGATCGGCTACCGCTACTACAGCGCCTTCATCGCGGCCAGGGTGTTGACCCTCGACGCGAGCCGCGAGATGCCGTCGCGCCTGTTCCAGGACGGCCACAACTACGTGCCGATGAACAAGTGGGTGCTGTTCGGCCACCACTTCGCCGCGATCGCCGGCGCCGGGCCGCTGGTCGGGCCGGTGCTGGCGGCGCAGTTCGGCTACGCGCCCGGCCTGCTCTGGCTGCTCGCCGGCGCGGTGCTCGGTGGCTGCGTGCACGACTTCATGATCCTGGTCGCCTCGACCCGTCACAACGGGCGCTCGCTGCCCGAGATCGCCCGCACCGAGATCGGCCCGGTGGCCGGATTCACGGCCGGGATCGCCGTGCTGTTCATCATCGTGGTCGCACTCGCCGGGCTCGGCCTGGTCGTGGTCAACGCCCTGGCCGAGAGCTCGTGGGGCACCTTCACGATCGCGATGACGATCCCGATCGCGGTCGTGATGGGCCTCTACATGTTCAAGATCAGGCCAGGCTCGATCCGCGGCCCCAGCACGGCCGGCGTCGCCGCGTTGATCGCCGCGGTCGTCTTCGGCCGCGTCATCGCAGCCTCACCGGTCGGCGGCTGGTTCCTGTTCGACCACCACCAGCTCACGGTGCTGCTGTGCCTCTACGGCTTCGCCGCATCGGTGCTCCCGGTCTGGCTGCTGCTCGCCCCGCGCGACTACCTGTCGTCCTACATGAAGCTGGGGACGATCGCGCTGCTGGTCCTCGGCGTCCTGATCGTGCACCCCGACCTCAAGTTCCCCGCCTTCTCCGAGTTCATCGGCGGCGGCGGGCCGATCGTGCCCGGCAAGCTGTTCCCGTTCGTGTTCATCACGATCGCCTGCGGGGCGATCTCCGGCTTCCACGCTCTGGTCGGATCCGGCACGACCCCCAAGATGCTGGAGAAGGAGACCGACGCCCGCTTCATCGGCTACGGCGCGATGGTCATGGAGTGCCTGGTGGGGGTGGTGGCCCTGATCGCGGCGTGCTCCCTCCACCCCGCCGACTACTACGCGATCAACCTCTCCCCCGAAGCGTTCGCGGGCCTCGGTATGGAGCCGGTGAACCTCGCCCTGCTGTCCGAGGAGGTCGGCGAGAACATCACCGGCCGGGCCGGCGGCGCGGTCTCGCTCGCAGTCGGCATGGCCCAGATCTTCACCGCCATCCCGGGCATGGCGAGGCTGATGAGCTACTGGTACCACTTCGCGATCATGTTCGAGGCGCTGTTCATCCTGACCACGATCGACGCCGGCACCCGCGTCGGCCGCTTCCTCCTCCAGGAGTTCCTCGGCAACTTCCACCGGCCGTTCGGCAACTCGGCCTGGCTGCCGGGCAACATCCTCACCACCACCTTGATCGTGGTGTCGTGGGGCTACTTCATCTACACCGGGTCGATCCGCACCATCTGGCCGATGTTCGGCACCGCCAACCAGCTGCTCGCGACGGTCGCGCTCGCGGTGGCGACCACCTTCCTGATCAACATGGGCCGGGCCCGCTACGCCCCCGTCACCGTGCTCCCGATGCTGTTCGTCGCGGTCACCACCCTCACCGCCGGGTTCCTCAACATCCGCGACAACTTTCTCCCGCTGGCGGCGCAGCCCGGCCAGGCATTCCAGGGCTACCTGCAGAGCGTGCTGACCGTCACCATGATGGTGCTGGTGGTCGTGATCCTGATCGATGCCGGGCGCCGGTGCATCGCGACGCTGCAGGGGAAGCCGATCCCGCCCCGCGCCTTCGGCCCCGTCCAGGTGCGCGACGACGTTCCGCAGCGCTGCTGCTGACCCGATCGTCAGCCGGCGCCGCCGACGGCCCCCTCAGCCGTCGCCGCCGCGGTCGGGCGGGTGGGCGGAGGGGTTCGTCGCTGCCGCCTTTCGCTTCGCCCGCCTCCCCTTCCACCACTCGTACACGCCGGGCACCCCCGAGGCGACCAGCACGGCGCCGATCGCCAGCGCGAAGTGGTCGTGCACCACCGGCAGGCTCCCGAAGAAGTAGCCCAGCGAGACGAAGATCGCCACCCAGGCAACGGCGCCAAGCACGTTGTAGAGCAGGAAGAACCGGTACGGGGTCTCGCTCAGCCCGGCCACGAACGGCGCCCCCGTTCGCACGATGGGCACGAAGCGGGCGAGGAAGATGGTCTTGCGGCCGTGCCTCTCGAAGAAGGCGTGCGTCCTCTCGAGGTGCTCCGGCTTGATCCACCGCGACCTCGCGGCGCGCCTGCCGACCCGCCGTCCGATCGAGAAGTTGACGGTGTCGCCGAGCACGGTCGCCGCCACCAGAACGGCGAACAGCAGGAAGGGGTTGAAGTGGCCCAGGGCGGCGAACGCTCCGGCGGCGAACAGCAGCGAGTCACCGGGCAGGAAGGGAACGACGACCAGGCCGGTCTCGATGAAGATGACCACGAACAGGATGACGTAGGTCAGCTCGCCGTAGTGCTTGATCACCTGGGCCAGGTACTGGTCCACGTTCAGCGCCAGGTCGAAGACGAGCTTGATCAGGTCCATGATGACGCGAGCGGCGGCCCCGGCCCGTCGGGCCCCGAGGCGCGCGAGCCGGGTCGATGCCGGAGCTCACCCACCCTGTGATTGTACCGTCGCGTCGTCGGCGCCCTCCTCGCGGGCCGCGTCCTCGATCAGCAGCCCGGCCTCCTCGGGGCCGAGGTAGCGGTCGATCGCAGCGTGGATCAGGTAGAGCAGCGGCGTCACGCCGATCGCCACGGCGAGCTTGAACAGGTAGCCGCTCGACGAGGTATTCAGGAAGCGGGCGAAGGTGAAGGGCTCCGCGGCCTGGCTGGAGCCGAGACGCCATGGCAGGTAGAGCCCGATGAACGCCACCACGAAGGTGTCGATGAGCTGGCTGACCAGGGTCGATCCGGTGGCGCGCAGCCACAGCTTCCGGTGCCCGGTCTGGCGCCGGATGATCCAGAACACGGTGACGTCGATGAGCTGGGCGGCGAGGAAGGCGGTGATCGAGCCGACGATGATCCAGCGCGACTGGAGGAAGACCCGGCGGAACGAGACATCGTCCACAGGAGAGAACCCGACCGCCCGCACCAGGTCGCAGACCCACAGCGCGACAAAGGCGTAGGCGATGATCCCGGCCCCGAGCAAGCTCAGCCGGCGCACGCCCGCCCGGCCGAAGTACTCGTTGATGATGTCGGTCGAGATGAAGACGAGCGGCCAGAGGATCACACCGCACGACAGCGTGAAGCTGTGCCAGACCGAGGAGGGCTCGACCAGCGCGCCCCACGGGGCCGCCACCTGGAACAGCTTGCCGCCGATCATCTCGGCGAGCAGGGCGTTGCCCAGGAAGAAGCCGGCCAGCACCAGGTACAGCACCTGCCGGCGCTGCTCGCGAGCCCGCGCGCCTGGGCTCGGGTGGCTCATGTGAACGGCGTGGGTGCCACTTCCGGACACGCAGCCCGCCCAACCCTCACCCGTGGCCTCGCCGATCCCACCCTGGCCGCAGCGGCCGGCGCCCGTCGCGCCGGCCCGCGGCTCGGGCCGTCACGCGATCTGTCCGAGCATGATCGACATGAAGATCAGGACGAAGATCCCGACCGTCTCGGCGATGCCGATCGCGATCACGACCAGGGCGAAGCCCTTGCCGTCGGCCTCGCTGAGCATCCGGCAGCCGCCGGCCCCGATCCTGCCCTGGATCCACGATGACAGCATCTCGCCCAACCCGGTCGCCAGGCCGATGCCGAGCAGCGTGCCCCCGCGCACCGTGTCGCCCCCGAGCTTGCCGAGGATCTGCAGCATGATCAGGAACCCGTACACCGTCTGGGTGATCGGCGCGCTGATCAAGACGACGTAGATGAACCGCAGCGGCTTGCCGGCACGGGCATCCTTCGCCCAGGCGCCGGCGGCCGACATGCCGGCGGCCCCGACCCCGAGGCAGCTGCCCACCGCGGCGACGAACAGCGCCAGCACTGCGCCCAACTGCCCGAGGACCACGTTCATGTCCATTGTCAACTCTCCTGATCGCGTCGGTTGGAAAACGGTTCGTAAGAATAGCCGCTCCACTGCATGCCGAGGTTGTTCGAGAACTCCAGCATGTTGAGGCGGACCCCATGGGCGAACAACGCCACGATCGTCAGCGCGATGTTGAGGGCGTGCGCGATCACCAGAACGGGGATCGTCACCGGCAGCGGCAGCGGCGCGCTCATCTCGTTGAACGCCACCGCCAGGGCGGCGCCCGCCAGGCCGATCGCCATCAGGCGGACGTAGCTCACGGTGTCGCCGAAGGTCGAGATCGCGGACAGCGGGAAGCTGGCGATGCCCAGGCCGAGCATCTTGAGCGGGTTGCGGTCGGGCGCCGCGAACAGGATCGCCAGAGCGCCGCCGACAGCCAGGAGGTACGGATAGGGGGTGCCCTTGAAGGGCGACCCGAGCACGAACATGTTGACCACGCCGTACATCCCCCACAGCCAGATCGCCCAGCCGAGGTTGCTCAGGAAGCACAGCTTGGGGAAGTTCGTCTTGGCCCGCCACAGGTGGGCCGCGCTGAGGTGGATCGCCCCGAGGGTGAAGCTGATCCGCATCAGCAGGCTCATCGGGTCCACGGCCTCGGGGTACGGCTTCTCCATGCTGACCACGATCAGGGGGCCCTTGGCAAACAGCGCCCCCACGACCGGAATCGCCGCCAGCACCCGGTGGATGTCGAAGCCGAAGAAGCTGCAGGTGATCAGCCCCCAGACCAGGGCCATGGCCCCGATCGCCATGATCAGCTGGGCGAGCTGGGGCGACATCTTGCGGTAGAAGATCATCGGCAGCAGCAGGTAGAGCAGCCCGTAGCCGGCGTCCGAGATCAGCATCGCCGAGAAGATCGGCAGGGCGATCATGAACGCCGCCGAGACGTCGAACTCCCGGTAGCCGGGGACGGTGCCGAGGATCTCGAACAGGGCCTCGATCGGCCGCGCCCACCTCACCGGCCGGAACATCGTCGGCGGCTCGTCCTCCGGCGCCGGCTCCTGGGCCTGAACCGCGGCCTCGACGCCGGCCTTCGCCAGCCCCCGCGTCAGCTCGTCCACCCGGTCCGTTGGCACCCATCCCTGCACGGCGAACAGGTCGTCCCCGGCCAGGCCTCCCCGCATCGCCACCGTGTACGCCGCCTCGCGCCGCCGCTCGGCGAGCTCGGTCTCCAGCGCGGGCACGAGATGCGCCAGCCGCCCGAGCAGCGCAGTGTCCTCCCGCAGGCTGGCGTCGATCGCGGCCGCCTCCGCCAGGATGGACGGCCGGTCGCGCGTCGGCCAGGGCAGCGGCTCCGCCTCCGCCGGGAGGGTCGCCTCCCCGGACCGATCGACGACCGCCACCAGCGACCGGCCCTGCGTCAGCGGCGAGATCACGTGGACCAGTTCCGCGGCGATCTCGCCGAGGCGCTTGCTCGGCACCGCGAAGAACCGCGGCTCGAGCCCGGCCTGGCGCAGCCCCTCCAGCTGCTCGAGCCGCACGTCGCCCCACAGCGCCGACTGCTCGGCCTGGCGGTGGAGCGAGTTCAGCCGGCTGTTCCGCTCGGCCGACTCGCGCTGCACGCGGAGCACCTCGCCCGCCGCCGCCAGCGGCGCCACCTGGAGCGGGTCGCCCGACGGCTCGACGGCCCGCAGCGCCTGCAGCGCGCGGCCGAGCTGCTCGATCGACGCCGCGGTCTCCTCCTCCGGGACCGCCTTCGCCCGCTCGACCGGCGCGAGATGCACGACGCCGAGGTCACGCAGGGCCGACAGCAGGCGGTCGGCGTCGGACCGGCGGCACGCGGCATGGACCTTGGTCATGGCAGCGATCATGCGGGCCCCGCCTCGTCGCCTGCCGCGCCCTGCGCCGGCGCTCCCGTTCTCCCGGACGACGACGAGAGCTTTGCCTTGGCGATCTTCGCCCGCCCGACCGCCGCCGTCATCTCGTCACCGAGGTGGATCCGGATCACCCGGATCGCCTCGACCGCCTCCGGGATCTTGATCTTCTCGAATAGGTTGACCCGCTGGATGATCTTGGTCAGCTCGCGGTGCAGCACCTCGTGCTGCTGCCGCAGGACGTCGACCTCGGCCTGGGCTCGGTTGAGGGCGCGGAGGTCCGCCAGCGCCCGGTCGACCCACGCCGGCGTCGAGAACAGGCTGTAGTCGACGGCCGGGAAGGCGACCGACTTGAAGACCGGGACGTTGATCCCGGCGACGTTCTGGGTCTCGGTCGCCACGCTCTCGGGCGCTGCCAGGCGACGCACGTCGAGACCGGCCCGGTAGGCGAGCACGGCCTCGTACCTCGCGAAGCGCGTGCGGGCATCCGCCAGGGTCTGCTCGGCGACGCGGATCCGGTGCGCGGCCTCGCGGACCGTGATCTGGAGCTGCTGCTGCTTGAGCTTCAGCATCGGCAGGTAGCGCTCGTATCGCGTCAGCATGTCGCGCTGGCGCTTGAGCTCGGGGCGGGTCAGCCGGATCTTCTTGGCCATCGTCCGATCGTGCCTCGCTACATCGCCTTGGGCCAGTGCTTCTCGATGATGGCGCGGCGGATGCCGGTCTCTGCAGCCTCGAAGCACTCGGCCAGGATCCCCCAGCAGCGGTCCAGCGCCTCCTCGAGGGGGATGTTCACCGCCAGGTTCATGATTCTCTCTTCAAAGAGGCCGCCATACCTGAGCAGCCGGCTGTCCCACTCCGACATCTCGAAGCCCATGTCCCGCTTCTCGCGGGCCTCCCGGCACAGCGCGTAGAGCTGGATGCAGGCGTCCATGATCGAGCGGTGGTCGTCGCGGGTCTTGCCGTTGACCTGCTGCTTGAGCCGGCTCAGCGAGCCGAACGGCTCGATCCAACCGCCGCGCAGGTAGAACTGGCCCTCGGTGATGTAGCCGGTGTTGTCGGGGACCGGGTGCGTCACGTCGTCGCCGGGCATCACCACGCACGCCAGCACCGTCATCGAGCCCGCCCCGTCGAAGTCCACCGCCTTCTCGTAGCGCCGGGCGAGCTGGGTGTACAGGTCGCCCGGGTAGCCGCGGTTCGACGGGATCTGCTCCATGATGATCGCGATCTCTTTCAGGGCGTCCGAGAAGGCGGTCATGTCGGTCAGCAGCACCAGCACCCGCTTCCCCTGCAGGGCGAACTGCTCACCGACCGCCAGGCACAGGTCAGGCACCAGCAGGCACTCCACGACCGGGTCGGCCGCAGTGTGAATGAACATGATCGAGCGCCCGAGCACCCCGCCCTGCTCGAACGTCGAGCGGAACCGCAGGTAGTCGTCGTGCCGCAGGCCCATGCCGCCGAGGATGATGACGTCGGCGTCGGCCTGCAGCCCGACCCTCGCCAGCAGGTCGTTGTACGGCTCTCCCGCGACCGAGAAGATCGGCAGCTTCTGCGACTCGACCAGCGAGTTGAAGACGTCGATCATCGGGACTCCGGTCCTCACCATCTTGCTCGGCAGGAGGCGTTTCACCGGGTTGACCGGGGGCGAGCCGATGTCCACGGCCTCTGCCTGGACCTCCGGCCGGCCGTCGCGCGGCCGTCCCGAGCCGTCGAACACCCGACCGAACAGGTCGTCGGAGAACGGCACCTGCATCGGACGGCCGTGGAAGCGCACCCGGTCCTCGGTCGACACGCCCTGGGTCCCGGCGAACACCTGCAGGCTGACCTGGTCGCCCTCGAGCCGGATCACCTGGGCCAGCGACGACCGGTGAGCGCCGGTGATGGTGGCCAGCTCGTCGTAGCCGACGCCGGTGGCGGTCACGGTGACGACGTTGCCCGCGATACGCGTGATCTCGTCGAAGTACTTCCTCATTCGTCTGACCCTTCCAGCGGACCCACCGCGACCGTCCCGACCACCGGCTGTCCGTGCGGCCCGTCGGCGGCGCCGCGGCCGGAGGAGGCGATGAAGGCATCGATGTTGCCGAGGATCCTCCGGTACTCGTCGCCGTCGGTTGCCGCGTAGTTCCAGTTGCGGAACAGGTCGGTGACCGTGACCATGCTCCTGCGGGCGTCGTCCTTGGTCGCGAAGTCGACCTCCAGCTCGAGCACCGCGAGGATCTTGTCGAACACGAAGCGCTGGCGATCGGCCGGGGTCGCGGCGTCGACCTCGTCGAAGGCGTTCTGCTGCAGGTAGCAGTTGTCGAAGAAGTCGGCCTTCAGCGCGATCACGAAGTCCTTGATGCTGGTGCCCTCCTCGCCGACGACGGCCATCATCTGCCGCACCTCGGCGCCGCGGCGCAGCACGTTGCGGACCTTGGCCACCTTGCCCGGAGCGATGATGCCGGTGTACTTGCTCCAGGAGTCGAGCGGATCGATCGACGGGTAGCGGCGGGCGTCGCTGCGCGCCCGCGACAGGCCGTGGAACGCCCCCACCACCTTGAGCGTGCCCTGGGTGACAGGCTCCTCGAAGTTGCCGCCCGCCGGGCTGACCGTGCCGCCGATGGTCAACGACGCGATCCGCCCGTCCTTCAGCTCGATCGCCCCAGCCCGCTCGTAGAAGCTGGCGATGCGGCTCTCCAGGTAGGCCGGGAAGGCCTCCTCGCCGGGGATCTCCTCCAGCCGTCCCGAGACCTCGCGCATCGCCTGCGCCCAGCGCGACGTCGAGTCGGCGAGCAGCAGCACGTTGAGCCCCATCTGGCGGTAGTACTCGGCGAGCGTCGCCGCGGTGTAGACCGAGGCCTCGCGCGCCGCCACCGGCATGGCCGAGGTGTTGCAGATGATGATCGTCCGCTCCATGAGGGACTTGCCGGTCCGCGGGTCGGTCAGCTCCGGAAACTCGCGCAGGGTCTCGACGACCTCGCCGGCGCGCTCGCCGCAGGCGGCCACGATCACGATGTCGATCTCGGCGTGGCGCGAGGTGATCTGCTGGAGCACCGTTTTGCCGGCGCCGAACGGCCCGGGGATGCAGTAGGTGCCGCCGCGCACGATCGGGAACATCGAGTCGATGATGCGGACGCGGGTCACCAGCGGCTCGGTCGGCATCAACCGCCGCCGCGACACGTTCAGCGGCACCTTCACCGGCCATGACTGCGTCATGGTCACCGAGTGGGCCCGGCCGTCGTCACCCGTCAGGACCGCGATCTCGCGGTCGATGGGATAGGCGCCGGCCGGGGCGATGCTGTCGACCGTGAACCGGCCCTGCCAGCTGAAGGGGACCATGATCAGGTGCCTGAAGATGCCCTCGGGCACCCAGCCCAGCTCGGACCCCGCCTCCACCACCGCGCCCGGCGCAACCGTCGGGGTGAAGTCCCACTGCCGCTGTGTCGACAACGCCCTGATGTAGGTGCCCGGCCTCAGGAAGAACCCGGCCTCGCTGGCCAGCTCCCAGAGGGGGTTCTGGAGGCCGTCGTAGACCTCGCCCAGGAGGCCCGGCCCGAGGGTGACCGACAGCATCGCGTCCTCGATCTCGACCAGATCGCCCACCCGCAGGCCGCGCGTCTCCTCGAACACCTGGAGGTCGGCCATCCGACCCCGCACCCGGATCACCTCGCTCAGCAGCCGAGCGCCGTCGCTGCGGCAGCAGTAGCCCACGGAGTTCTGGACGACCCGGCCATCGATCTCGGCGATGACCATGTTCCCGAACACGGAAACGATCTTTCCGGTCACAGCGGGGTCCTCGCTTTCCTCACCCGGCGCGGCGGTCGGCGCCGGCCGAACCGACCCGGTGCCAGCGGTCGATCAACATCAGCTTGGCGGCGTACGCCGCGACCTCATCGGCGCCGAAGCTGAACCATGCCTCGTGCTCCTTCAACCAGCCCCAGCGCGCCTGGTCGAGGAGGCGCTGGCCGGCGAGCGGGTCGGGCGCAGCCGCCCAGTCGGCGACCAGGTCCGAGAAGTCGGCCCCGGCTTCGGCAAGGTCGGTGGCCACCAGATAGTCGGCCGGGTCGAGCCCCAGCGCCTTCGCCCGGGCGGTCGCCAGCGCGTTGCGCAGCGCCACCTCGTGGCCGATCCATGCCCCCAGGAAGCGGCCGCCGTGGCGCTTTCCGACCTCGGCCGCATGGCGAAACCAGGCGAGCCAGACCGCGTCGCCGGCGTGGCGCACGACCTCTCTCCCCTCGTCCTCATCGTCGTCCTCGTCCCCGCCCGGGACCAGGTACGCGGGCAGGGGCGCCTCGTCGGCCGCTTGCTCCGGAGTCAGCACCGCGGTCCGTGTCTCCTCGATCTCGCCAGCCAGCAGGGCGTCGCGCTGCAGCAGGTCATCGCCGAGCAGCAGCGCCGTCACGACCTCGACCGGCCCGCCGGCCTCGCGGACGTGCTCCAGCAGCGCAGCCGGGGTCCAGGGCGGCGCGGCCCCCAGCTCGCCCATGGAGGGCAGGGCGGATGCCAGGAAGTAGTTGCGCCCGGCCATCGTGGCGGCCCTACTTCGCCTGCTCCGCCAGCGCCCGATCGATGGTCGACCGCAGCTCGGGCCCGACCAGCTCCGACAGCATCGCGGCCACCGAAGCCAGGGTGACCTCGACGGTCGCCCCTTCGACCGTGTACTCGAAGCCGGCCTGCTCGAGGCTCGAGGTCAGCTCGAGCGACACCCCGGTCGCGGCGCCCGGCTCAGACCGCAGCACGCCCATCGCCCAGTCGGCGAGCTCGCCTCGCACCTCCGGCGCGACGTTGACCTTGATGTCGGTGCCACCCGCGACGTCGCGCTGCGCGTACAGCACGACCAGCTCGCGCAGCAGGTCCTTCAGGAAGCCGGCGTCCTTGAGCCGCGCCTCGCTGCCGCGGGCGACGACCGCGGCGAGCGCGCGGTTGAGGGCGTCGCGAAGCCGCAGCACGGTGTCCCGCGCGGCCAGGTCGAGCTGGGTCCTGCCGCGGGCGACGATCTCGGCGGCCTGCCGCTCGGCGTCCGCGACAACCGCCGCTGCCTGCTGACGAGCCCGCTCCACGATCACCTCGGCGTCGCGCTCGGCCTCGCCGCGGATCCGGCGCGCCGCCTCCTCGCCCGCCTGCACGCCCTCAGCCTGGAGTTTCGCCACGAAGGACTCGATTGACTCTGTCATGCGATGCTCCGGATGGCCTGGATGCCGTGACCGATCGCGCCGCGATCGCGGCAAACGACGTATTCTAGTCCAAACCCGGAAGGAAAATGCAAGCCGCGCCCGCCGCCCGTGGGATAATCCGGTCCACCATGCTCAGGCTGCAGGTTTCGCCGCCCCAGGGCGCCCCGTTCGAGGTGGCCGTCGACCGCGACCCGACGGTGATCGGCCGCTCGACCAGCTCCGACGTGGCGGTCAACGATCGCTTCATGTCGCGCCACCACGCCCGCCTGCGGCGCTCCGGAGAGGGCTGGCTGATCGAGGACCTCGGCTCGCGCAACGGCACCTTCGTCAACGGCGACCGCGTGGCCACCGCCACCGCCGTCGTTCCCGGGGACGTCATCACGATCTCGGCGTCGGTGATCCGGGTCTTCGGGGAAGGCGCACCGGCGGCGCTCCCCGGGCCCCTCGGCCTCGTGCCCGAGGCCTCGCTGCTGCGGCCGGCGACCGAGCTGCTCTCGATGTCGACCGCCCTTCCGGGCGTCGGTCAGGACCCGGCCGGGGCCACGGTCCGGCGGCTGGCCGAACGCCTCCGGATCCTCAACGAGGTCCACCAGGCGCTGTCCGAGTCGATCGCGCTGGACGAGCTGCTCGACCTCATCCTCGATCGGACCTTCGAGCACCTCCGCCCCGAGAAGGGTGCGATCTACCTCCGCACGGCCAGCGGCGATCTGCTCCTCGCCGCCCAGCGCCCGGCGGGCCTCGCCGGCGATCAGTTCACGCTCTCCGGCAGCCTCTGCCGCGAGGTGGTCGACAAGGGCATGGCCGCTCTGGTCCACGACGTGGAGGCCGACTCCCGCTTCGCCGCCTCGGCGAGCCTGCTCGACGCGGGCGTCCGCTGCCTCGCCGCCGCGCCGTTGACCCACGCCGCCGGGACCCTCGGCATGATCGTGCTCAGCTCCTCCGCCCGCCACCGGGTCTTCTCGGAGGAGGACCTGGAGCTGCTGACCTCGCTGGCCTCGGTGGCGGCGATGCGCATCCGCAACGTCGCCCTCACCGAGGAGGCGGTTGAGCGCCGCCGGCTGCAGGAGGAGGTCAGGCTCGCCCGCCAGATCCAGCTGTCGCTGATCCCCGACCACCTGCCCGAGGTGGCGGGCTACGACCTCTACGCAGGCAACGTGCCCTCGCGGGGCGTGTCCGGTGACTACTTCGAGGTCATCGAGCGCCTCGACGGCCGGGAGTGCGCGCTGTTCATCGTCGACGTCTCGGGCAAGGGCGTCGCGGCATCGCTGCTGACCGCTTACATCGAGGCGGCGTCGAGCGCCCCGATCGAGGACGGCCTGCCGCCCGACGAGGTGTTTGCCCGGGTGTCCCGCAACCTCTATCGCCGCACTCCCCAGGAGCGCTTCGCCACCGCCCTCCTGGCGGTGCTGGACCGGTCGGCGGACACCATCCGGTTCGCCAACGCCGGCCACAACCCGGCGCTGCTGCTGCGCGCCGACGGCACTACCGAACAGCTCGGCGCGACCGGTGTCCCGCTCGGCCTGCTGCCCGCCGCCGAGTACGGGAGCGGCGAGGTCGAGCTGCGGCCCGGCGACCTGCTCGTGCTCTACACCGACGGCATCGTCGAGGCGAGCGACCCCGACGAGGAGGAGTACGACCTTCCCCGCCTCGAGGAGCTCTGCCGCCGCCACGCCGCCGAGCCCCTGCCGGTCATCGCCGACGCTCTCGACCGCGATCTCGAGGCCTTCGTCCGCGGCGTGCCGTTCGCCGACGACCGCACCCTGGTCATGCTCCGCCGCGCCCGCTGACCCGGTCGCAGCCCGCGCACGCGATCCGATCGCGCCACCGCTCCCGATCTCCGGCACCCGGTCCTGGCGAACGCCCGTCACGGGCGATCCGCAAATCCCGGGAGCATGGCCCGGCCCGCGCCGATCCGGCCTGGCCCGACGCGTGCGCTGGCGCCGACCTGCGCTCCTGGTCCTCAGTCCGTTGCCGGCCGCACCACGACGTTGGTGATCGCGCAGCGCAGCCGGCCGTCGCCGGCGTCCTCGAACGGCGTCGCGGCGAGGCGGTGACCCTTCTCGGTGATGTTGACGTCGAGAGACGCCAGCTTGTCCGCCTTTCGGACCTCGTCGCCCACCACCACGTAGCGCGCCAACGTGACCGCGTCCTCGAATGGGAGCGTTCCGCCGCGGATCGGCTCGCGCGGCACCTCCCCGACCGTGCCGGCCGCCTCGGAGAGGGCACGGCTGAGCAGCACGAGGTCGGGCAAGGGCAGCGGGAACGCGGGCACGACGAAGGTCCGCTCTCCGGACCAGCCGTCGCCGCGGCCACCGCCGGCCCGCTGGCGGCCCTTCACACTGACCTCCGCCTCGAGCAGCCAGGCCGGCTTCCAGACCCGCGCGTGGCAACCCGGCGCCGGCAGCAGCGCAGTCGACGCGACCGGCTCCAGCGCGTCGTGCCCGAGCAGCGCCGCCGAGCCGCAGTGGCCGCAAAAGAAGATCACGTCGCTCGGGTCGCCGCGCATCGCCGAGCCGCACGCCGGGCAGTCGAGGGCGATCAGCTGCAGGCTCACGAGTGCTCCTTCATGATCCCCTGGATCGACTGCAGCAGCGAGGGCTCGGCCGACCCGTCCGCGAGGCCCGTGCCCTCCTCGACCACGCCCCCCCGCCGGAACTGGCGGTATCCCCAGGCGACGAACCCGGCGAGCACCAGGCCGACCGCGACCAGCGCCATCAGACCGTTGTCGCCGCGCAGCAGCACGTCCAGGTGCTGCAGCAGGGTCGTGCCCGCGAAGCAGGCGCCGGCGGAGGCGCCGACCAGCGACAGAGCACGGAACAGGTGGTTGCCCGGGGCCTTGCCGTAGGCCAGCGTCCCGTCCTCGGCGTCGATCAGCGCCTGGTACGACTGGCCGCGGAAGCCGTAGCGGATCACCCACAACGGGTAGTAGACAACCGTGGTTCGCCTGCGGATCGCAGCGAACCACGAGAAGGTCACGCGGTCGACCTCGCCGGTGGCCTGGACCTGCTCCATCGCGGTCCTGGTCAGCGCGTCGCCGACCTCGGCCGGCGTCCGCTGCGGCCGAAAGACCATGCCCCGGGAGCGCAGCAGCTCGTCGTCGAGCGGCAGCAGCTGGTCGCCCGCGAGGCCAACCCGGCGCACCCCGAACTCGGCCATGTCGCCGGACTCCATCGTGCGGTCGACCGAGCGCTCGACCTGGACCTCCACCGGCCGGTGCTCGGTGACCCAGCGGTTGCCGCTCTTCTTCCGGTGCTCCTTTGTCCCGAGCACCCAGCCGACCACGTCGAAGCGCGCCCGGACGAACGGGAACCAGGCCAGGAACGACTCCTCGAGCCGCGCCTCGCGCTTGAGCGCCGGCGCCTTGCGGATGCCTTTGGCGAACCAGCGCCGCACCGCGAGGCCAGCCGCGCCCCGGTCGACGCGATCGAGGACCATGAGCCGCGTCACCCCGCGCTCGCCCACGACCGCCACCGGCGTGCCGCAGTAGCGGCAGACGACGTTGGTCAGCCCCTCCTGGACGTCGATCGTGCCGGCGCACGACGCACAGGTCAGCCCGGCGAGGACCTTCGGCTTCGGAGCTTCGGTCTCGGCCACCTCAGACCCTCTTCATCGTCAGCCACGCGATGCCGACGATCGGCACCGCGGACACCAGGTACGCCAGCAGCTTGAGCGCGATGTTGCCGATCAGGAGGCCCTCGATGCCGAACACCACCAGAGCGAGGGTCGCGACCAGCAGGTACGGCGCCTCGGCCTTGGCCGGGTAGTCCGCCGGGAAGACCTTCCCCGACACACCGTCGACCGCCGCCCGGTAGTCCGTCCCCCGCCACGAGTACGGCGTCCGGTACAGCGGAAGGTGGTAGAGCACCGTGCGGCGGACGGCGACCTCGCTGCCGATGCGCGCGGCCAGCCACTCCCGGGCGGTCTCGACCGGCACCTCGGGCGCGATGACGACGGCGTTCCCCGTCACCTCAGGGCTCATCGGGCGACTCGTGCCCGCCGGCAGGCCGAGGCCCTGCAGCCCCTGCAGGCTCGAGGGCGCCGCTGGCTGGAGCACGACGTGGTCACCGGCGGCCCCGGCGACCGTGAAGGCCCAGAACGGGAAGTACTCCAGCACCGGCTCGCCCAACGCCGCCTCACGGTCCAGGTTGGCCACGGTGTCGCGCCCGGCGAGGAACCGCCGCAGGTGAGCGGCGGCCTCCGCAGGCTTGACCGTGGCGACCATCACCTCGTGGAACAGGGTCGCGGACCCGTCGACCACGAGCGCCGTGTCGCAGAACGGGCACACCAGCAGCCGGTCGGTCCCCTGGACCGTCACCGCAGCGCCGCACTGGGTGCAGCTGACCTGCACCCGCTACCCTCCCAGCTTGGTCCCGCAGCCGGGGCAGAACTTCGCGCCCTCGGGAACCGGTTTGCCGCACCCGGGGCAGCCCGGCGAGGCCTGCTGTGCCCCGCAGGCGGGACAGAACCTGGCGCCGGCCGGCACCGGCTTGCCGCAGGCGGTGCAGAAGGCCGCCGCCGCGCCGGCTGCCGCCGCTCCAGCGCCGCCGCCGGCACCCTGCTGCGCCGCCTGCATCGACTGCGCGATCATGCCCGGCATCATCGCTCCGAAGCCCGCGCCGAGGCCGAGGCCCATGCCGGCGCCGGCGGCGCCGCCCTCGCCCCCCTGCGCCTTGGCCGCGTCCTGGATCGCCTGCGCCGCCTTGAACTGCATGTAGCGGTTCATGTCGCCGACCGCGCCCATGCCCGCGCGCTCGTCGATCTTGGCCTGCACCTCGTCCGGCGGCGTGATCGAGTTGACGTAGAAGTCGGTCAGGTCGACCCCGTACTTGGCGAAGTCCTCCGCGAGCCTCGCCTTGGCCGCGGTCGCCAGTTCGTCGTACGAGCGCGGCAGGTCGAAGATCGTCTTCAGCGTCTCGCCCATCAGGTCGTTGAGGCGGGACACGATGACGTCGCGGTAGAAGTCCTTGAGGCGGTCGGTCTCGTAGAGGCCTTGCGAGCCGACGACCGTGTTCACGAACAGCTGGCTGTCCGCGATCCGGTAGGCGTAGGCGCCGAAGGCCCGCAGCCGGACCATGCCCAGCTCCGCGTCGCGAAACGCCACCGGCTCGCGGGTCCCCCACTTCTGGTCGAGGAAGGTCCGCTTGTTCACGTAGACCACCGCCACCCGGAACGGCGAGGTGCCGCCGAACGGCAGCGCCAGCACCTTGGTCAGCACCGGGATGTTCTGGGTGGTCAGGGTGTGGCGGCCCGGGCCGAACACGTCGAGCGCGCGCCCGTCGCGAAAGAACACCGCCTCCTGCGCCTCCTGCACGACCAGCTGGGCGCCCATCTTGATCTCGGCGCTCCCCGACTGCGGGAACCGGTACACGATCTGCTCGCCGGTGGGATCGTGGTGTTGGATGACCTCGAGCGTCTGCGCCATCATCGGCCTCCCTTCTCGGTCACGTCCTCGAAGATCCTCGCCCGGTCATCGAAGCGGCGATCCGCCTCGCTGACCGCCTCGAGGAGGTCGCGCAGCGCCGGCTCCGCCGCCGTGGCCGGCAGCCCGGCGACGCGCGCCGCCAGATCGTCGACGCTGGCCATGAGCCCGAGGTCGAACTCGTAGATCGCCGCGAGCTCGCGCTCGCCGATCTTCACCGCGTCGAAGAACCCGGTGTAGCCGTAGTCGGCGTGCCGGATCCGGTTCGCGAACCGGTCGAACGCCTTCTCGGTGGTCGCCGCCAGGTCGAGGCCGGCGAGGTCGCCCTTGCGCGACCAGTCGCGGACCTTGCCGTTGAGGGCGCCGCGCGCCCGATCCACCTGCTCCGCCAGCCAGTCGCGCTGCATCTTGTCCACCTCGCGACGCAGCTCGCGGTCGAGGTAGCCCTTGATGCCCGGGATCCGCGCCGCAATCCGCTCGAGCAGGTTGCGACGGCCCTGCGCCCGTTCCACGCCGTCACTCATCATCCGCCTCCGTCGTTCTCCTGGTGGGCACCGCCACGCGGCGCCGTCCGGACCCGGGCCGTGGGCGATCCGGTCGTCATCTCCAATATTGGCACACCGATTGCATCGGGAATGAGTGCTATGTTTCCGACGTCCTTTGTCCCCTGCTCGTCAGTGTACGAGGAAGTCAACCGGACTTCAAGGACCGGAAGCGGCCCCACCTTGCCTGGGCAGGTCTCTCCCTGCCCTCACACTGCTCTTTCCTGCCAATAGCGCTCACCGTATTGGCCCGCCTATCGCGGCCACCCCGGGAGTCAGGGCCCCCGGGGTGGTCCTGCCGCAACCAGGGAAGGCCTCCCGGACCGCCGGGGACGGCTGGTGCACAGGCGCCGTCGCGGCCGCCCCCTGCCACTTTGACGCACCCTCGCATACGGCCGGCCGAACGCGGCCTCCGGGTTCCCGGCCGTTCGGCTGGCCATGACCGGGGGGCCGTTTCGCGGCCGCCCGCGCTAGAATCGGGCCATGAGGAAGAGCCCGACGAGGCGCAAGCGCAATGCTCGCTACACCGCCGGCGAGTGGTTCATGGTCGCACTCGGCGTCGCACTCATCATCCTGGTGGTCGGGACCGTGGTCAGCACTGTCCTCGGCGAGTGACAGCTGACGAAGGCTCCCGGGTCTTCGACCTGCGGCCTGCCCTCCCTCCTTGACCGGTTCCCCGCCAGGGGAGCGGTCTCGGGGGGCCGGCGCCCGGTGCCCGCGGTGCGGCCTACCGTCGCTTGCCGCTGACCGCGGTGCCGCCGCGCAGCAGGGCCTTGCGCCAGTCCTTGTTCATGCGCGCGATGCCCGAGATCGAGATCTCCTTCGGGCAGGTCGCCTCGCACGCCCGGAAGTTGGTGCAGGCACCGAACGCTTCCCGCTCCATCGCCTGGACCATGGCCAGCGCCCGCGCATCGCGTTCCGGCTGGCCCTGGGGGAGCAGACCGAGGTGGGCGATCTTCGCGCTGACGAAGAGCATCGCCGCGCCGTTCGGGCAGGAGGCCACGCAGGCGCCGCAGCCGATGCACTCCGCGTAGTCCATCGCGTGCTCGACCTGGTCCTTGGGGATCGGGATCGCGTTGGCATCCGGCGCGCTTCCCGCGCGCACCGAGATGAAGCCGCCGGCCTGGATGATCCGGTCGAAGGCGCCGCGGTCGACCATCAGGTCCTTGATCACCGGGAAGCCCTTGGCCCGGAACGGCTCGAGAAAGACCTCGTCGCCGTCCGTGAAGTGCCGCATGTGGAGCTGGCACACCGTGCTCCCGCGCTGGCCGCCGTGGGGCACCCCGTCGATCACGAAGCCGCAGCAGCCGCAGATCCCTTCGCGGCAGTCGTGCTCGAACACCACCGGGTCTTCGCCGCGCTCGATGAGCTCCTGGTTGAGGACGTCGAGCATCTCGAGGAACGACATGTGGGTGTTGACGTCGTCCAGCTCGTAGGTCGCGAACCGCCCTTTGTCCGCCGGACCGCTCTGTCGCCAGATGTGCAGCGTCAGCCTCATTTGTAGCTCCTCGTCGCAAGCTTCACGGTCTCGAACTCGATCGCCTCGACGTGACGGACCGGCCGGCTCGCCTCGCCGGTCCACTCCCACACCGCGACGTGGCAGAAGTCCTGGTCGTTGCGCAGCGCCTCGCCCTCCGACGTCTGGTACTCCTCGCGGAAGTGCCCGCCGCACGACTCCTCGCGCTCGCGCGCGTCCAGGCACATCAGCTCGGCGAGCTCAAAGTAGTCGGCGACCCGGCCCGCCTTCTCGAGCTCCTGATTGACCTGGCTGCCGCTCGGGATCCGGACCGTCTTCCAGAACTGCTCGCGCAGGCCCTGGATCTCGCCGATCGCCTCGTTCAGCCCCTCGCGAGTGCGCGACATGCCGCACTTCTCGAGCATCAGCATCCCGAGCTCGCGGTGCAGCGAGTCGACGGTGCGCGAGCCGTTCACGCCGAGCAGGCGGGCCGTCAGATCGGCGACCTGTCGCTCGGCGTCCCGGAACTCGGGCGCCTCCGTGGTCGCCGCCTCCAGCTTGGTGCGGGCGATGTACTCACCGAGGGTGTACGGGATCACGAAGTAGCCGTCGGCGAGCCCCTGCATCAGCGCCGACGCCCCCAGCCGGTTGGCACCGTGATCGGAGAAGTTGGCCTCGCCGAGCACGAACAGGCCCGGGATGTTGCTCATCAGGTAGTAGTCCACCCACAGCCCGCCCATCGTGTAGTGCGGCGCGGGGTAGATCCGCATCGGCACCTTGTAGGGGTTTTCGCCGGTGATCTTCTCGTACATCTCGAACAGGTTGCCGTAGCGCTCACGGATCACGTCGGACCCGAGCCGGGCGATCGAGTCGGCGAAGTCGAGGTAGACGCCGCGCCGCCCCGGGCCGACGCCGCGGCCCTCGTCGCACACCCGTTTCGCGGCTCGCGACGAGACATCGCGTGGCGCGAGGTTGCCGAAGCTCGGGTAGAGGCGCTCGAGAACGTAGTCGCGCTCGCTCTCCGGGATCTCGCCCGGCGCCCTCTCATCACCGGCCTTGGCCGACACCCACACCCGGCCGTCGTTGCGCAGCGACTCGCTCATCAGGGTCAGCTTCGACTGGTAGTCGCCCGACTGCGGGATGCAGGTCGGGTGGATCTGGGTGTAGCAGGGGTTCGCGAAGGTGGCGCCGCGCTTGTGGGCGCGCCAGATCGCGGTCGCGTTGCAGCCCTTGGCGTTGGTCGACAGGAAGAACACGTTGGAGTAGCCGCCGGTGCACACCAGCACCGCGTCTCCGACGTGGCTCGAGATCGCGCCCGTCACCAGGTCGCGGACCACGATGCCGCGGGCCCGCCCTCCGATCACCACCAGGTCGAGCATCTCGGTGCGCGGGAAGAGCTGCACGGTCCCCGCCGCCACCTGCGCCGCCAGCGACGAGTAGGCGCCGAGCAGCAGCTGCTGGCCGGTCTGGCCGCGCGCGTAGAAGGTGCGCGAGACCTGTGCCCCCCCGAACGACCGGTTGGCCAGGTAGCCGCCGTACTCACGCGCGAACGGCACGCCCTGGGCGACGGCCTGGTCGATGATCGCCATCGACAGCTCGGCGAGCCGGTAGACGTTGGCCTCGCGGGAACGGAAGTCGCCGCCCTTGACCGTGTCGTAGAACAGCCGGTAGACGGTGTCGCCGTCGTTCTGGTAGTTCTTGGAGGCGTTGATGCCGCCCTGGGCCGCGATCGAGTGCGCGCGCCGGGCGCTGTCCTGGTAGCAGAACGCCTTCACCCGGTAGCCGAGCTCTCCGAGCGCGGCGGCGGCGGCGCCGCCGGCCAGCCCGGTGCCGACCACGATCACCGTGTGCTTGCGCTTGTTCGCCGGGTTCACCAGCTTGAGGTCGCTGAGGAGCGAGGTCCACTTGTCCGCGAGCGGGCCGGACGGGATGCGTGCGTCGAGCTTCATCGCCCCACCTCCCTACTGGTGCAGCACGCCGGCGAGCACCGCCAGCGGGATCGAGATGTTCGCGGCGCCCACCACCACCGCCACCACCGCGGCCAGGATGCGGCGCAGGTACCCCCACCGCGGGTGGTCCCAGCCGAGCGTCTGGAAGAGGCTCCAGACGCCGTGGTAGAGGTGAAACGCGAGCAGCAGGTTGGCGATGATGTAGATGCCGGCCGCCCACCACACCGAGAAACCGGTGACCACGTTGTGGAAGGGAGCGAGCTCCTCGTACTGCGGGTGAGCGTCGCCCGTCGTCAGGTGCAGGATGTGGTAGATGATGAACGCGAGCAGGATTGGCCCGCTCCAGACCATGGTCCGGGCCGCGATGTCCACCTCCGGCGGCCGGAAGACGCGGTACTTCACCGGGCGGCTCGCCCGGTTGCGCAGCCACAGCTGCACCGCGGCCACGATGTGGACGAGCACGCAGAAGATCAGCACCGCGCGCGCGCCCCACAGCAGCGGCGGAGTCGAGTGGAGGAGCCTCGCATAGGCGTCGATCTGCTTGGCGCCGATGTAGATCTGGAGGTTCCCCATCATGTGGGCGAGCACATACAGGACGAGGATGATGCCGGTCACCGCCATCAGGATCTTCTTGCCGACGGTCGTGGTGTAGATACCTGCGATCGGGTTCATCGGTTCGTTCTCCCCCCTCCTACCGACGGGCGCAACGAACGTCGGCCCGCCGTAGCGGCGGCGGCGGCGGACCTGTGCCCCGTGAACGGCTGAGCGAATTGTAGCAGCACCGGCAGGGCACATGCCCATCACTGCCAACTCGCGTCCCCCGGCATGAGGCGGCCGGCCGGAACGGAACGCCGACTGGCTGCTTCGAGGGCCCGGTTCGGCCCACCCGGCGTCGCGTATCATGCTGGTGCGGGAGCGGCATGGACTACATCGGAGTCGTCGGCACCAGCTATCGGACGGCGAGCCTCGAGGAGCTCGCGGCGGCCACGCTGCCGGCGGACTTCCGCACCGACAGCCTGCGCGAGCTGGCCCGGCTGTCCGGCTTCACCGAGCTCGTCTACCTCGGCACCTGCAACCGGGTCGAGTTCTTCTTCCGCGGCGAGGCCCGGATCCACACCCGTGAGCTGCTGTTCCACCTCCGGCACAGCCTCGCCGACCTCACCGGCGGCGCCTGCCAGCTCCCGGCCGACGACAAGCTGCATGTGGAGTTCGGCCGCTCGGCCGTCCGCCACATCTTCCGGGTCGTGTCGGCCCTCGACTCGATGATGGTCGGCGAGGCCCAGATCACCGGCCAAGCGAAGGAGGCCCACCAGAAGGCGCACGACATCGGCCTGCTCGGGGGCATCCTCGACCAGACCTTCCACGAGGCCTTCCACCTGGCAAAGCGGGTCCGGTCCGAGACCGAGCTCACCCGCCGGCCGGTGTCGCTGGTCACGCTGGTGGAGCGCACGATTCACGATCACCTCGCCCTGTCCCCGGCGCCGGTGCTCATCGTCGGCGCCGGCGAGATGGCCCGTCAGGCTCTCCGGTTGGTTCGCTCCCCCGACCCGGCGCGGAGGGTCGTGGTCGCCAACCGCACCCTCGCCCGCGCCGAGGCCCTGGTGAGCGGCGACCCGGCCGCGGCGGCGATCGACCTCGCGACGCTCCGCTCCAGGCCGCCCTCGGCCGGCCTGGTCGTGGCGGCGACGTCGGCCGAGCAGCCGTTGCTCCATCGCGACACCCTGGAGGCGATCCGCGGCCCCCTGCCGGCTGCGGCGCCGCTGCTGGTCATCGACCTCGCCGTGCCCCCGAACGTCGACCCCGGGGCCCGCCACCTCGAGGGGATCGTCCTGCACACCGTCGAGGAGATGCGGGCCGAGGCCGATCGCAATCGCCTGCTCAGGTCGGCCGAGCTGGGCCGCTGCGAGGCGCTGCTCGAGCACCAGCTCGAGGTCCTGCGCCGCCGCGTCATCGATCGCGAGCTGTCGCCGGTGGCGCAGGGCCTGCAGGCGTCGTTCCGGGAGGTCGCGCAGCGCGCCGTCGACCACGCCCTCTCCCGGGAGCTCGCGGACCTCGGCGAGGCGCACCGCGCGGCTCTCGGGCAGCTCGCCGACGACATGATCGAACGCATGCTGCAGGTGCCGCTGCGCGGGCTTCGGCGGGCGGCGTGGAACCACTCGAGTGCGGTCATCCGCAACTTCATCCTCGGTCTCGAGGACGAGGACGGCAACGGCTACGGCGACGGGGGCGCCGGCCCGCGGTGAGCGAGGCCCTCACCCTTCGCGTCGGCACCCGCGGCTCGGAGCTCGCGCTGTGGCAGGCGGAGCGGGTCGCCGGCCGCGCGCGCGACGAGCTCGGCATCGGCTGCCGGATCGAGGTCATCCGCACCAGGGGCGACCGCATCCAGGACCTGGCCGTCCCCACCAGCGAGGGCAAGGGCCTGTTCACCAGGGAGCTCCAGGAGGCGCTGCTCGAGCGCCGGGTCGACCTCGTCGTGCACTCGCTGAAGGACCTCCCGGTCGAGGAGCCGCCCGGCCTCGAGGTTGCCGCCATCCCGGAGCGCGGCGCCGCCAGCGACCTGCTGCTGGCGCCCCGCGGCACCGTGCGCGCGACGCCGGCCGACCCGATCGGCCTCCCCGAGGGCGCGGTCGTGGGCACCTCGTCGCCGCGCCGGGCAGCCCAGCTGCTGGCGCTGCGCCCGGACCTCCAGGTCCGCGCCCTGCGCGGCAACGTCCCGACCCGCGTTGGACGGCTGCGGGAAGGGCGGTACGATGCCGTCGTGCTCGCCGCCGCCGGTGTCGACCGGCTCGCCCTTGCCCTCGACGGGCTCGATCGCAGCGACCTCCCCCCCGAGGTCATGCTGCCGGCGCCGGGCCAGGGCGCGCTCGCGATCGAGACCCGCCAACATGACGATGTCACGCTCGCGCTTCGCCGGCTCGACGACCCGTCGGCGGCGCGCTGCGTCGGCGCCGAGCGACGGCTGCTCGCGCTGCTCGGCGGCGGCTGCCACCTGCCGCTCGGCTGCCTCGCCACGGAGGACGGTGGCGCGATCCGGCTCCAGGCGGCCCTCGGCGCCGTCGACTCCGGCACCGGCCGCGCCGAGGTCACCCGGGTGGCGGCGGTCGCCACCGCGCCGCAAGCCGCGGCGCGCGCCTGCTTCGAAGCGCTGCGGCTCGCGATGCCGGAGGCGGTCGGCCGGTGAACCGCGCCGTGCTCGTCACCCGCCACGCAGCCGACTGCGCCGATCTCGAGGCGCTGCTGCGTCCAGCCGGGCTCGCGGTCCGGCCCTACCCTGTCCTGCGGCTGGAGGACGCCGACGACCCTCCCGGCTGGCGCGCGATCCGCCGCTTGCTGGCCGATCCGGCTGCTCGGCCGTGGCTCGTCATCACCTCGCCGCGTGCGCCGGAGCGGCTGGTCCGCCAGGCCCGCTCCTGCTCCGCCGACGCACTCCTGGACTGGCCGATGGCCGCGGTCGGCGCGGCGACGGCGGCGGCCGCGGCGCGGGCCGGGCTCAGGCCAGTGCTGGTGGGGCACGGCTCCGGCCTCGGCCTCGCCCGCGAGCTGATCGCCCGGATGGGGCCGCACGATCCGGTGGTGCTCGCCTGCGGGGCCGACCGGCGGCTCGAGCTGCCGGAGGCGCTGGCGGCCGCCGGCCACCCGGTCCAACCGCTGGTGGTCTACGCCATGAAGGCGACCCCGCCGCGCAAGCTGCCGCCGCTCGGCCCCGGCCTCGCGGCGGTGGTCCTGACCTCGCCCCGGGCCGTCAGGCTCTACCTCGAGGCGGTCGGCGGCCACCCGCTGCCGCTGCCCCACTGGGCGATCGGCTCGACCACCCGCGACGCGGCGTCCGCGCTCGGCATCGACTGCCAGGCTGCGGCGTCGCCGACCATGCAGTCCCTCGCGGAGGAGCTATGCCGGATCTGATCACCCGTCCCCGCCGCCTGCGCGCCCACCCGGCGCTGCGCGACCTGGTGGCCGAGTCCCGCCTCGACCCGGCGATGCTCGTCCAGCCGCACTTCGTAGTGCCCGGGACCGGGATCGCGGAGCCGATCGAGGCGATGCCGGGCATCGAGCACCAGTCCGTGGACCGGCTTCTCGACACGGTCCGCGCCGACCTCGCCCTGGGCATCCGCGCGCTGCTGCTGTTCGGGGTGCCGGAGGAGGCCGCCAAGGCCCCTGACGGCCGCGCCGCCTGGGCCGCCGACGCGGTGGTGCCGGCGGCGGTGCGCGCCATCAAGCGCGAGCTCGGCGACCGGGTGGTGGCGATCACCGACGTCTGCCTGTGCGCCTACACCGACCACGGCCACTGCGGGCTGGTGCGCGACGGCCGCATCGACAACGACGCCTCGCTGCCGCTGCTCGCGAGCATGGCGCTCGCCCACGCCCGCGCCGGCGCCGACGTCGTCGCTCCGTCCGACATGATGGACGGCCGGGTGGGCGCCCTCCGCGAGGCGCTCGATGCCGATGGCATGGAGACGGTGGCGATCATGTCGTACACCGCCAAGTACGCCTCGTCCTACTACGGCCCGTTCCGCGACGCCGCCCACTCCGCGCCCGGCTTCGGCGACCGCCGCTCCTACCAGATGGACGCCCGCAACCGCCGCGAGGCCGTGCTCGAGGCCGAGCTCGACGTCGACGAGGGCGCCGACATCCTGATGGTCAAGCCCGCCCTCGCCTACCTCGACGTCGTCGCCGAGCTGCGCGCCCAGTTCACCCAGCCGCTCGCCGTCTACAACGTCTCCGGGGAGTACTCGATGGTGAAGGCGGCGGCCGCCCGCGGCTGGATCGACGAGCGCGCGGCAGTGCTCGAGAACTGGCACGCCTTCCGCCGCGCCGGCGCCGACATCATCATCACCTACCACGCCCGCCAGGCCCTTGCCCAGGGCTGGCTGTGAGCCAGGGCGAGCGCTCCCGGCAGCTCTTCCGGCGCGCCTGCCGGCTGATGCCGGGGGGCGTCAGCTCGCCGGTGCGCGCCTTCCGCAGCGTCGGCGGCGAGCCGCTGTTCATCGCCTCGGCGGCGGGCTGCCGCCTCACCGATGCCGACGGCCGGGAGTACCTCGACTACGTCGGCTCGTGGGGGCCGCTCATCCTCGGCCATGCCGACCCCGAGGTCGTGGCGGCGATCTGCCGCGCGACCGCCAAGGGGACCTCCTACGGCGCGCCCTGCGCCGAGGAGGTCGAGCTCGCCGAGGTGATGGTTGCGGCTGCGCCGCACGTCGAGATGGTGCGCTTCGTGTCGTCCGGGACCGAGGCCGTGATGTCCGCCGTGCGGCTGGCCCGCGGCGCCACCGGCCGCGACGACGTGGTCAAGTTCTCCGGCTGTTACCACGGCCACGCCGACCACCTGCTGGTTGCCGCCGGATCCGGGCTCGCGACCTTCGGGACTCCGTCGTCGGCCGGCGTGCCGGCGAGCTTCGCCGAGCACACGATCGTGCTGCCGCTCGACGACGGCAATGCCTTCCGCGCCCTGATGCGGGACCGGGGTGACCGGATCGCGGCGGTGCTCATCGAGCCAGTCCCGGCCAACGCCGGCCTGCTGCTGCAGCGGCCGGAGTTCCTCAGGCTGCTGCGCGAGGAGTGCTCGCGGCACGGCGCGCTGCTGATCTTCGATGAGGTGATCAGCGGCTTTCGCGTCGGCCCGGCCGGCGCCGCCGGCCACTATGGGATTGCGCCCGACCTCGCCACCTACGGCAAGGTGATCGGCGGCGGACTACCGGTTGGCGCCTACGGCGGCTCCCGTGACCTCATGGACCAGCTCTCGCCGCTCGGGCCCGTCTACCAGGCGGGGACCCTGTCCGGCAACCCGGTGGCCATGGCCGCCGGGATCACGACCCTGCGCCGCCTGCTCGGCGACGGCGGCGCTGCCTTCGCCGAGCTCGAGCGCCGCGGCGCCCGGCTCCAGTCCGGCCTCCAGTCCGCGCTCGACGACGCCGCCACCGGCTGGTCGGTCGTGCGCGCGGGCTCGATCCTCTGGCTCTCGCTTCAGGACGGCCCGCCACCCCGCAGGTACGAGGACATCGAGCCCGACGTCGCGGCGCGTTATGCCCGCCTGCACGCCTTGCTGCTCGAACGGGGCGTCTACCTCGCGCCCTCGGCCTACGAGGTCATGTTCGTGTCGCTCGCCCACACCGACGCCGCGATCGACGAGACGATCATCGCCGTCCGCAACGCGCTGACCGCCACGGTCGACTGACGCGGGGCCTGCGCCGCGGCGGCGCGGCCGCCGCCACCTGCCTGAGGCTATACTCCCTGCGTGCCCCATCCCGACGCTTCGCCCCGCGTCTCCCAGCTCGTCGCGTTGCTCGCCGCGCTGCTCGCCGCGGTCGTGCTCTGGCTGTCGCGCGACCTCATCGGCGTCGAGGTGCTCGCGCGGCTGTCCCTGCCCGTACTGTGGCTCGCGGTGTGGACGAGCGCCTGCCTCGGCGTCGGCTGGTGGTCGCTCCGGCTGCTGGTCGGGGCCGACGATCGGCCGACCCTGGTCGAGGTGCTGGCGGCCGGCGCCGCCGTCCTCGCGCTGCTCGCCGCTCTGGCCGCCACCGTCGGCCTGCTGCGGCCGTGGCTCCTGCAGTTCGTCCTGGCGCTCGCCGCGCTCGAGGGGGCGCGGCTGCTGTGGCGCAGCCGCTACCGGCCGTCGCTGCCGCCGATCGCGCTCGGCACCCCCCCGGCCATCCTGCTCCTCGCCGCCGGCGCGCTGACCTTCGCGCTCCTCACCGCGCCGCCGGTGATGTTCGACGCCCTCAACTACCACCTCGCGTTCCCTTCCCGCTGGCTCGAGGCCGGCGGCTTCGTGCAGTTCCCCCGCCACTACTTCTCGTACTACCCGTCTGCGCACGGCCTGCTCTACGGCTTTGCCCTCGCCACGGTCGGGCCGTGGGGCGCCAACGCGATTCACTGGTGGTTCGGTGCCCTCGCCGTGCTCGCCGCAGCCGAGCTCGGCGGTCACCTGGGCGGCCGCCGCGTCGCGACCTGGGCCGCCGCATGCTTCGGCCTGACCCCCGTGGTGCTCGAGATCGCCGACCACGCCATCGCCGACCTCGCGGTCGCCGCCTTCGCCGGCGCCGCGCTGGTGGCGCTGGTGCGGCCTGAACCCGCCTCGCGGGGCTGGCGCACGGCGGCGGTGGCTGGCCTGCTCGCCGGGAGCGCCGCGGCGGCCAAGTACCTGGCGCTCGCCACGGTCGTCCTCCCGGTCGCGCTCGCCCTCCTGGTCCTCGCCCCCCGGCGCCGGCTGGCGGCCTGCGCGGCGTTCGCGATCGTCGCGGCGCTGGCCCTCTCACCCTGGCTCGGCCGCAACCTGGCGTGGACCGGCAACCCCGTCTACCCCTACCTGCGGACAGTCCTCGGCGGCCCGCCCTGCGAGCGCGACCTCTCGGCCGAGCTCGCGAGCACGGAGCAGTTTCCAGGCCTCCTGAACGCCGCGGTGCCGCGCGCGGTCACGGCGCCGCTCGTGCGCGCCCTCAGCCCCTTGCGCCAGGGCGGGCTGATCGGCGCGCACTGGCTCATCCTGGTGCCCGTGGCGGTGGCGGTCCGCGGCCTGCCCCGGCGCCGCACGGCCGCACTGTGGCTCGCGGCCGTGTCCGCGGCGCTCGCGTGGGGAGCCCTGGTCCACTTCGCGCGCTTCCTGCTCCCTGCGATGCTTCCCGCGGCGGCCCTGGCCGGCGCCGCCGCCGCGGCGCTGACCGGCTCGGCCAGCCGGACCGCCGCCCGCCTGTTCGCCGTGCTGCTGACGGGCGTCCTCGCCTGGAACGCGACCGTGGTCGCGTCGGGGTTCAACCTCGACCAGCTCGCGACCGTCACCGGGCAGATCACCCAGCGCGACTTCGTCGACCGCTGGGTCAGCTACGGCCCGGCGATCCCGGCCGTCACGTCCGAGCTGCCGCACGATGCGGTCCTGCTGCTGGTCGCCGAGCCGAGGAGCTTCTACCTCGATCGCACCGTCCTGGTCGAGGACCCCTACCGGACGCCGGTTCTGATCGAGCTCGCGCGCGGCTGCTCCGACAGCGGCGAGCTCGCCCGGCGGGTGGGGGCGCTCGGCGCGACCCACGTTCTCGTGAACAGCTCCGAGATGGGGTTCTTCGCCGGCCTGCGAGGGCACGACGACTACTGGGCGGACGCGACGCCCACCGAGCGCGCGCTGATCGAGGCCTTCCTCGCCGGCCACCTGCGACCCCTGCTCGTCACGGACCGGCTGCTCCTCGGCGAGATCACCGATCGTTGAACGTGCCGTCGGCAACGATCGTGGCCGTGGTCGAGGGGGTCGCAGTGCCGGCGTCAGCCGGCACGGAGAGGGTGGCGGCCGGCCATACGGCCACTCGCTGGTGACGGTGCGTCGCCGCGGCCGCAGGCCGCGAGCAACGTTCCTCCCTGGTGACGGCTGGTCACCGCGGCCGCCGGCCGCGAGTGACCTCGGGCAACGCTTTGAAAGTACTTACGCGCTGCGGCCTCGAAGCCGGACCGAACGAGCGGATACGCACTCGATTCGGGAACGGGGACGGGATCGGGAACGGTTTCGGTGCGGGCCTGGTTCAATGCCGGGAGCGGAGGCCGCGCAGGACCTCCCGCTGCTCGCGGAAGGCGCTGCGCGCGGCGACGTACTGCTCATGGGTGAGCCCCAGCTCGCTCGCCACCTGCCGCACCTCCTCCTCCTCGACCAGGGCGATCGAGTCGTCGGCCGCGCTCACCGCGAACATGCAGCGCAGGATGCAGTCCAGCTCCCGGGCCGTGGCGAGGTGCTTGAAGTCTCGGGTCGCGACGTAGGCGTCGCTCACCGAGAACAGCCGCTGTCGGTGGGACACCAGCTCGGTCACCAGGTCGGCCTGGCTGGCAGTGAGGCCGGCATACTCCTGCAGGGTCGCGGCGATCGCCGCGAGCTCGCGGCTGCTCGACTCCATGTCGGCGCGCGCCACCCGCGCCAGGACCATCGCGAGCGCTGCCACCAGCCGCGCCCGTGCCGGATCCACTCCCTCGAGGCGGTCGGCCACCGCCTGCACCGCGGGCGACACCGAGGCTTCGCCCGCATCGCCAGGCGACGCGGCCGCACGCAGCGCTGCGAGGATCTTCCTCCACATCGGACCACCCACAACCTTAGCCGACACGCGGGAATTCTGCATCACGGACGGAACTCGCGCCCGTCACCGATCTCTCACTGGGCGACGCCCGGGCGAATCGCCGGGCAGGCGAAACGGAGGATCGAAAGATGCGTCACACCACCCCCGCCCCCGCTCGGCTGGCCCGTTCCCTGCTCGCATGCGCGGCCGTCCTCGCACTCGGCCCGCCCGTCTGCGCCTGGGCGCTCGACAGCGGCGAGCTCGCCGTCGAGGTGCTGGTCGACGGCCGGCCCTCCCGCGAGTACCACGCCCGCGGCACGACCTACGTCGAGGCCCGGCAGGGCGCCGAGTACTCGCTGCGGCTTACGAACCGCAGCGGCATCCGGGTCGCAGTCGCGCTCGCCGTCGACGGGCTCAACTCGATCGACGCCCGCACCACCTCCGCCGCCGCGGCGGCCAAGTGGGTGCTCGACCCCTGGGAAACCGTCACCATCGACGGCTGGCAGATGTCGCAGCAGGCGGCGCGCCGATTCGTCTTCACCACCGAGCCCGACTCGTACGGTGCCTGGCTCGGCCGCGCAGACAACCTCGGCGTGATCGAGGCCGTCGCCTTCCGCGAGCGGCCGGCGCCACGTGAGTACGCAGACCAGGCGGAGCGGCCGCAGGCCAAGGAGCAGGCCGGCCGTCAACGCAGCGGCGCCGCGCCGTCGCCCGGGATGGCCAGCGAAGCGGCCGCCGGCGCGCTGTCGCAGGACCACGCCGCCACCGGCACCGGTCGCCGCGTCGACAACCCGGTCCGGCGTGTCGACCTCGAGCTTGAGCCGCAGCCGTCGGCGCGGGTCCGGCTCCGCTACGAGTACCGGCCCCAGCTGGTGGCGCTCGGCGTGCTGCCAGCGGTCCCGCCCGCCGACCCGCTCGACCGGCGCGAGCGCTCCCGGGGGTTCAGCGATTCCGACTTCTGCCCTGATCCGAGCGACTGGTGAGGGCAGAGGGCTCGGCAGCGGGGAGCTACGGAAGACCTCCCGAGGTGAATCGCAGAGATCGCTGAGGCCGCGGACGGTTACGCGGAGTGGGTCGAAAGGCCCTCTCCGCGTTCGCTGCGCACTCCGCGAATCCGCTGAGGGTGAGAGCCGGCGCAAGGCCGGCGGCGGGATCGATTTGAGCCATCCGGGTGCGGAAGCGGGCGCGGGTGGGGATCCGGCTTCCCCCTTGGCTTCCGGCTTCGCCGTGACGAGTCGCCGTGACGTCATGGGGCACGGAGGCGGAGGGGATCGGAGATCCGCCCCTCTCACGCCTCACCTCTCACCTATCACCGTTCACGTGTCACGTATCACCTATCACCTACCGCCACTATGACAACGCCCGCGGGTTGCCCCGCGGGCGCTCGTGGTCCTGCCCGACCGTTGATGGATCAGCCGCGGGCGGCCACGAAGTTGGCGTTCGCGCGCTCCCAGTCAACAACGTTCCAGAAGGCCGCGATGTAGTCCGGCCTCCGATTCTGGTACTTGAGGTAGTAGGCGTGCTCCCAGACGTCGAGTCCGAGCACCGGCTTGAGGCCATCCGAGACCGGGGAGTCCTGGTTCGCGGTCGACGAGACCACCAGCTTCCCGTGCCGGTCGACGGACAGCCACGCCCAGCCCGAGCCGAAGCGGGTCGTCGCGGCGGTCGTGAACTTCTCCTTGAACGCCTCGACCGTCCCGAACTCCCCGCCGATCACCGCGGCGAGCTCCCCCACCGGGGCGCCACCCCCCTTGGGGCTGAGCAGCGGCCAGAAGAAGGCGTGGTTGGCGTGCCCGCCGCCGTTGTTTCGGACCGCCGTGCGGATGTCCTCCGGGAGCTGCGGCAGGTCGCGCAGCAGGTCCTCGACCGCACGCTCGTAGAGCTTCGGGTGCTTGTCGAGGGCGGCATTCAGGTTGTTGACGTACGCCGCGTGGTGCTTGCCGTGGTGGATCTCCATCGTGCGGGCGTCGATGTGCGGCTCCAGGGCGTCGAAGGCGTACGGCAGCGGGGGCAGCTGGTGCTTGGTCATCGTGCTGGTTCCTCCTTGGATCGGGTTGGCCGCCGCGCCGGCCGGCGGCGCGACCTGCCACTCGACCTCAAATAAGATCCAGTCGCAAGAAACTATTCCAGGGAGGTCCGGAAGGACCGCGGGAGCGGCCGGCATTCAGAGCCCGGTGCGGCCGAGAGTGGCGTCGGTGTCGGTGCCCTGGTCCTTGAGCTTGACGATCGAGCGGTTGATCAGCTCGTTGAGCATCAGCCGGTTCTCGAGGTCCGAGCCGGGCAGGACCTTGAGGATCTCCCCCAGGGTGTAGACGCCATTGATTCTGGACAGGAGGAAGCCCTCCTGGGGGGTGAACGACTGGTGGGTGAGCTGGGTGGGCGGGACCGCGAGCCGCGGGACCGCTGCGTCGTGGAGGTTGCGGTCCTCGAGCTCCTTGCTGATCTTGCGCTCGAGCAGGGCCGCCTGCTCCGACACCGCACGGAGGTCGGAGTAGCTCTCGCGCAGCTTGGTGAGCCGCCGGTAGCCCTTCATGAGCTCGCCGGCGTCCACCTCGCGCTCGGCGTGCCGGATGAGCGTCCGCCACGACACCTCGGAGAACCCGGGGATGGTGATCTCGTCCTCGGCCGGGGTCATCAGCTCGAACAGGTCGTGGGCCAGCCCTTGGTACACGAAGAACAGGACGTGGAAGTAGGCGAGCCGGCACGCCAGGGCGATCTCCTCGATGCTGTTCACGCCGTTGATCTCGCGCAGGATCGACAGCTCGGTCGAACCGAGCTCCTGCACGTCAACCGCCCGCACCAGCTTGGGGATCCAGCGCGCGTCGGGGATGCTCTCGCGACAGCGCAGCCACTCGTCCTTGCGCCGCACCCCCTCCAGGATCAGCAGGTCGACCGGGATGTTGAGCGGCTGGAACCGCTTGGCGGGAAGAATGTTCTCGAGGAAGCGGAAGTCGCCCTGCTCCCACAGGAAGAGCTCGTAGATCGTCTCCTCGGTCTTGATCTGGAGAACGTGCTGGAGGTCCTCCCGGCTGAGCCGGCCAACGATCACCAGCAGCTCGCCCATCAGGGTGCTGTGGGGCTCCTGCATGTCGAGCAGCTGCTGGATCTCGTCCTCGCCGACGTATCCCCAGCCGACGAGGTAGTAGCCGAGGAACTCCTTGGGGTTCTCGGAGGAGGCGGCCACCACCAGGCCGTCGCGGAAGTAGATCTTCTTGGAGTGGGGGTCGCCCTCGAGCGCGAGCGTGCCGGTCTTGCGGCTGGTGGCGACCCATTGCAGCAGGTCGGGGAAGGGCATGGTGCGGAGGTTCCCGCTGACGGACACTGGCGAACTCCTGCCGCGGCCTCCCACCGGCTGACGGCGCGCGTCGGGCCTGCTGGAGGTAAACCCCACCCCCACAGCACTTACGTACGCAAGGCGATTATAGCACGGCAGGTCCCGGGCTGCTCAGGACGTGAACAACGCCACCAGTGTGGACTGCGCCCCCGCGACGCCCCGCTTTCGCTGCCGCTCGCGCGCCCGCCTCCGGCTCGACTCCCGCCCCCAGCCGTGGTCGGTTTTCTCTCTACTTTTCCCTGCCCGCGATCGTGGGCAGGGACTTGATTTATGCTCCATTTACACCTATGCTGGCGATGGACACTCGAGCTCGTGGAGGCCATGCCATGACCACCTCACCCACATCGACCGCGCCCGACCCCAGCCGTGCCCGCGGCCTTCGCGACGCCTTGCCGGCCGAGCTGCGGCCAGCGGTGGTCCGGGCCGCGGACCTGGCTCGCGAGCTGCGCGGCCGCCTCCGCGAGGAGCCCATGGTCACCTCGGTGGCGGCGTTCGACCGGCTGCTCGGAGGCGGCCTGCCACGGGGCTGCCTGGTCGAGCTCGTGGGGCGGGGATCCTGCGGGCGCCTCGCCGCCCTCCTCGCCATCCTCACGACGGTCACCGACACCGGCCAGGCCGCGGCCCTCGTCGATCAGGGAGACCAGCTCGATCCCCAGACCGCGGTCGAGGTGGGGCTCGATCTCGAGCGGCTGCTGTGGCTGCGACCCCGCAGCCTGCCGGAGACCCTGGCGGCCGCCGAGCTGCTGGTGAGCACCGGCTTCCCCCTGGTGGCGGTGGACCTCGGCCTGCCGCCGGTGCGCGGGCGGGCGACCCTCGCCGCCTGGCTCCGGCTGGCCCGCGGCTCGATCGCGCACCGGTCGGTGGTGATCGTGGGATCGCCCTACCACCTGAGCGGGTGCGCCGCTGCGGCGGTGGTGACCGCCGGCAGCGGCCGCAGCTCCTGGGCAGGCGCCCTCGGGACGCCCCGACTGCTGCAGGGGCTGGCGGCCCGCCTCGAGGTCGTGAGGTGGCGCGGCCGGCGTCCTCACGAGTCCGGCACGGTCGCCTTCACCCTGGCCGAGGCGGCGTTCGCGCCGGTCGCCGGCGACCTGCCCGGGGAGACGGAGGTCCAGCATGCACAGGCACGGTGAGCTCATTCAGATGGCAGCCTCGGCGGTCGGGCTGATCGCCCTCGCCTTCTGCTTCCTGGTGCTGGCGTTCTCGCTCTAGCAAAGGAGGTGTCGTGTGTCCGCTTCCGCTCGCGAATCCGTTCCCGATCCCGTTCCCGTCCCCGTTCCCGAAGGAACCCGCACACCACACTTCGATCATGAACGTCTCGATGTCTATCGTGCTGCCATCGAGTTCGTTGCAACCGCCGATGAACTCGTGACCCAACTGCCTCGAGGCAGGAGCTACCTCTCGGACCAGCTCCAGCGCGCTGCCATCTCCGTTCCTCTCAACATCGCCGAGGGCGCGGGAGAGTTCAGCAGAAGAGACAAGTCGCGGCTCTACCGGATCGCATTACGGTCTGCCACTGAATGCGCCGCCATCCTCGACGTCTGCCGTCTTCTGAACCTTGCTGATCAGCGGGGGCTGGACACCAACCGCGCTCTACTGCTTCGGATCGTCTCCATGCTGACCCGAATGGTTCGGCCGGGAACGGGAACGGGAAGGGGAACGGGGACGAAAACAAGACCCTCCTGAATCGAGCCCACCGTGCCACGCATCGCCTGCCTTCTCGTGCCCCTGTTCCCGCTCGCGGCGCGGCTGCGGGCCGAGCCCGAGCTGGCCGGCGAGACGGTGGCGGTGTGCGAGGGCAACGGCTCGGCTGCCCGGATCACCGCGGCCTCCAGGCCGGCGCGGCAGCTCGGGGTGCGGGCCGGCATGACCCTCGCCCAGGCCCGCGGCGTGCTGCCGTCGCTGATCGCCCGCGGCCGCGACCCCTCCTGCGAGCGCTCTGCCCACGAGGCGCTGCTGGAGGTCGCCTGGACTCTGTCGCCGCAGGTCGAGGACACGGCGGACGACCTGGTCTTCGCCGACGTCAGCGGCATGGAGCGCCTCTACCCCGGGGCGACCGGCGCGCGCGACCTCGGGCAGGCGGCGGCGGTCGCCGCCGAGTCGCTCGACCTGCCGCTGCGGGTCGGTGTCGCCGGCACCAAGCTCGCCGCCCGGGTCGCGGCCCGCCTCCCCTCCTCGCCGACGGTGGTGCCGCCCGGCGACGAGCGGCGCTTCCTGGCGCCGCTGCCGCTGCGGCACCTCGAGCTCGACCGGCGGCTCCTGGCGACGCTGGCCCGCTGGGGCCTGTCCTCGGTCGGCGACCTCGCCCGGCTGCCGGCCGACCGGGTGGCGAGCCGGCTCGGCGAGGCCGGCGCCCGCGCCCACCAGGCCGCGTGCGGCGTCGATCCCCGGCCGCTGGTCCCCCACCACCCGCCACCCACCCTCGGCGAGGGCATGGAGCTGGAGTGGCCGGTGGTCACCATCGATCCGCTGCTCGCCGCCGTCGGCCAGAGCCTGGAGCGGGCCCGCCGCCGGCTCGAGCGCCAGGAGCTCGCCTGCGCCGAGCTCGGCCTCGAGCTCGAGCTGGAGCCGGACGGCGCCGACCACCGCACCATCCGCCTGCCGGCGCCGACCCGCGACACGGGCGCGCTGCTGGCGCTGGTCCGCCTCGAGATCGAGGCGCGGCCGCCGCGCGGGCCGGTGGTCGCCTTCACCTGCCGGCTCCAGCCCGACCGGCCGCGGCGCGGCCAGCTCACCCTGTTCGGCGCGCCCGAGATCCACCCCGACCGGCTGGCGGCGACCCTCGCCCGGCTCACCGCCCGCCTCGGGCCAGACCGCGTCGGCTCGCCGCGCACGGTCGACGGCCACCGGCCGGAGCGCGTCGAGAGCGTCCCCTTCGACCCGCCGCCGCCGCCGAGGCTGCGGCAGCCGCCCCGCCGGGGCCGCGGGCTGCTGGTGGTGCGCGTGCTCCGGCCGCCGGTGCCGCTCGAGGTCATCATGGACGAGGTCGAAAGGGACGGGTTTCAAGTTGGAGGTTCCCCCGCCAACCCGGAAGGCCATGCCAACGCCCGCGGCTCGGCGCTGAGCTCGGCAGCAGGCGTCGCTCAGAGCTCGCGAGCGTGGCAGGCGGTGCGGAACGCCGAGGAACCGCCGGGCGGATCCGATGAGCCCGAGCGTCCCGGCGACCCGGACACCGTTCAACGTCCTGCTTTCAACCTGCAGCTTGCTCGGCTCGTCTCAGTCGCCTCGGCCGACGGCGCGAAGCCCCGCATCCAGGGGCTGGTCCGGGTGGCGGCAGGCCCCTGGTCGCTCGAGGAGGGCTGGTGGACCGCCGAGCCGGTCGAGCGCGACTACTGGGACGTCGAGTTGTCCGGCGGCGGGCTCTACCGCATCTTCCGCGACCGCACGACCGGCGAGTGGTTCGCGGACGGGATGTACGACTGATCTCCGATTCCGTGCCGCTCACGGCCCGAGCGGCACGGAATCGGAGATATGGGTAAGAAGAAGAGGAGAAGAAGAAGAAGAAGAAGAACTCTGGCCCCCGCGTTCCGTGGGGCCGAATCAGCAGCAGCTCGCAAGACCGCCGGGCCGCCTCCCCGGCCTGTTCCATGTCAAAGGACGCTTGTATTTATGCTTCATTTATGCATATACTCTCCACGGGTGCCGGACGATGGGCTACGCGGAGCTGCACTGCGCGTCGGCGTTCTCGTTCCTCGAGGGCGCGTCGCTGCCCGAGGACCTGGTGGCTCGCGCCGCCGAGCTCGGCCTGCCGGCGGTGGCGCTCATTGACCGCAACACCGTCTCCGGCGCGCCCCGCTTCTGGAAGGCGGCCAGCGACGCCGGCATCCGGCCCCTGGTCGGCGCCGAGGTCGTGCTCGACGAGCGCCCCACACCCGAGAGCGAGACCCCCGCGCCGCTCGCCGAGCGACCCACCAGCCTGCCGGGCCCGCTCGGCCTGGTGCCCGATCCGCCGCCGCCCGGCACTCCCTTGCCCCGCCTGACCCTGCTCGCCGAGGACCGCCGCGGCTACCGCAACCTCTGCCGCCTGCTGACCGTTGCCGCCCGCGGCCGGCCCAAGGGCGCGGCGCGCGCGACCTGGCGGCAGGTGGAGGCCCACGCCGAGGGCCTCCACTGCCTGACCGGCGGCGGCGAGGGCGTGCTCGCCCAGCGCCTCGTCCACCGCGGCCTCGACGCGGCCCGTCGCGAGCTCGAGCGCCTGCGCTCGCTCTTCCCCGGCCGGCTCTCGGTCGAGCTGCAGCGCCACCACCTGCGCGAGGAGGAGCACCGCAACCGCGCGTTTGCCTCCCTCGCCGGGCGGCTGCGGCTGCCGGTCGTCGCCACCGGCGGCGTCCGCTACGCCAGCCGCCGCGACAAGGAGCTCGCCGACGTGCTCGCCTGCATCCGCGAGGGCGCCACCCTCGACGCGGCCGGCCGGCTGCTCGACGCGCAGCGCGAGCGCCACCTCCGCTCGCCGCGCGAGATGGCGCTGCTGTTCGCCGACCGGCCGCGCGCGGTGGCCGCCGCGGCCGAGCTCGCCGACCGGCTCGCCTTCACCCTCTCCGACCTCGGCTACCGCTTCCCCGACTTCCCACTGCCGTCCGGCGAGACCCCGATCTCCTACCTGCGCCACGTGACCTGGAACGGCGCCCGCGCCCGCTTCCGGCCGCTCACCGCCCGCGCCCAGGCCCAGCTCGAGCGCGAGCTCGACCTGATCGAGAGGCTCGACCTCGCCGGCTACTTCCTGATCGTCTGGGACATCGTCCGCTTCTGCCAGCGCGAGAAGATCCTGGCCCAGGGCCGCGGCTCGGCCGCCAACAGCGCGGTCTGCTACGCGCTGTCGATCACCGCGGTCGACCCGGTGAAGATGGAGCTCTTATTCGAGCGCTTCCTGTCCGAGGAGCGCGGCGAGTGGCCCGACATCGACCTCGACCTGCCGTCGGGCGGCCAGCGGGAGAAGGTGATCCAGCACGTCTACGAACGCTACGGCCCGCACGGCGCCGGCATGACCGCCAACGTCATCACCTACCGCGACCGCTCGGCGGCGCGCGAGGTCGGCAAGGCGCTCGGCTTCTCGCTCGAGCAGGTGGACCGGCTGTCCAAGCAGCTCGGCCGCCACGCCTCGGTCGAGATCCGCGAGGGCGCCCGCACCCTCGAGGCCGAGCTCGCGGCGGTCGGCCTCGACCCGGCCGCGCTGCGGGTGCGGCACTTCACGCGGCTGTGGTGGCAGATCCACAACCTGCCACGCCACCTCGGCCAGCACTCCGGCGGCATGGTCATCGCCCGCGGCCGGCTCGACGAGGTGGTGCCGCTCGAGCCCGCCGCGATGCCGAACCGCACCGTCATCCAGTGGGACAAGGACGACTGCGCCGACCTCGGGCTGATCAAGATCGACCTGCTCGGCCTCGGCATGCTGGCCGCCCTCGAGGAGGCGATCCCGATGATCCGCGACCACGAGGGCGTCGACATCGACCTCGCCCACCTGCCGCCGGAGGACCAGCCTACCTACGAGATGATCCGCGCCGCCGACACCGCCGGCGTGTTCCAGATCGAGAGCCGGGCCCAGATGGCGTCGCTGCCGCGCAACCGGCCGCAGCACTTCTACGACCTGGTGGTGCAGGTGGCGATCATCCGGCCGGGGCCGATCACCGGCAAGATGACCAGCCCCTACCTCGAGCGCCGGCAGGGCCGCGAGAAGGTCAGCTACCCGCACCCCAGCCTCGAGCCGGTGCTCAAACGCACCCTCGGCGTGCCGCTGTTCCAGGAGCAGCTGCTGCGGATCGCGATGGTGGCGGCCGGGTTTTCCGGCGGCGAGGCCGAGGAGCTGCGGCGGGCGATGGGCTTCAAGCGCTCGCGGGAGCGGATGGCGGCGATCGAGCGCAAGCTGCGCGCCGGCATGACCGGCCGCGGCATCGCCGGCGCCGCCCAGGAGGAGATCGTCCGCTCGATCACCTCGTTCGCGCTCTACGGCTTTCCCGAGTCCCACTCGGCGAGCTTCGCGCTCATCGTGTACGCCTCGGCCTACCTCAAGCGCCACCACCCGGCGGCCTTCTACGCCAGCCTGCTCAACGCCTGGCCGATGGGCTTCTACCACCCAGCGACCCTGGTCAAGGACGCCCAGCGCCACGGCATCACGGTCCACCCGGCGGACGTCAACCACTCCGGCTGGCGCTGCCGCTGGGAGGAAGGCGGCTTCCGGATCGGCCTCTGCTACGTGCACGGCCTGCGCCAGGCGGCCGGCGAGCGGATCGAGGCCGAGCGGACGCGACGGCCGTTTTCCGACACCGCCGAGCTGGCGGCGCGCTGCGGCCTCGGCGCCGACCAGCTGGCCCTGCTCGCCGAGGTGGGCGCCCTGGCCTCGCTCGGGCTGACCCGTCGCCAGGCGCTGTGGCAGGTCGCCGAGGTCGCGGGCCGCCACGGGCCGCTGCTCGCCCGGCTGCCGCCCGAGGAGAGCTCGCCGCTCCCCGAGATGACCCCCTTCGACGAGACCATCGCCGACTACTCCGGGCTCCACCTGACCACCGGGCCGCACCTCATGGCCTACCTGCGGGCCGATATGGACCGCCGCGGGGTGCTGCCGCTGGCCGAGCTCTCACGCCGCCCCGACGGCGAGGGAGTGCGCACCGCCGGCGCGGTCATCGTCCGCCAGCGGCCGGGCACCGCCAGGGGCTTCGTCTTCTTCACCATGGAGGACGAGACCGGCACCGTTCAGGCGATCGTTCCACCCGACCTCTATCGCGCCAACCGCCGGCTCATCGTGACCTCGCCGCTGCTGATCGTCGACGGCACCCTGCAGAAACGGGACGGCACCCTGTCGGTGAAGGCGCGCCGATTCGAGGGGATCCATGCCGTCGCGCCGATCAGGAGCCACGACTTCCATTGACCACCCGCCACCCCAGTTGAAAGTCGAAAGCTGAAAGCACCCCTGCCCAACCTCCGTCGCGACCCTCGGATCTCGAGCCTGTCCAGGTCACCCACATCTCCACGCTGGCGTCGGTCAGGACGCGCAGCGCTCAAGAGATCGGGAGGTCGGCCGAGCCCGCGGGCGCCTCCTCGACCGCAATGGCGATGCCGGCACGATGCCCACGACCAGTGCCGCGGGTGCCGAGGCCCTCAGGAATGGCCATGACACGGCGGCCCGAGGCAGGTGGCAGATCGTTGTCAGTCGACGGAGGCTTCGAGGTGTTCGCGCACCATCGTCGCCCACTGCTCGAGGATGAACTCCATTTCGATCTGGTTCCTGGCGGCGCTCATCTCGAGCAGGGTCGCGGTGTCCCTCGCTCTCCGGTGGTCGACAACACGCCCGACGACCGCCCCCGAGGCAGCATCGACGAGCTCCAGATGCAGGGTCATCTGGCCCGGGTTGGTGGTATAGGTGCGGTCCATTCCCGGGCTCTGCAGATCCGGGGGCGCAATGTCGAGATCCACGATCTCCGGCCGGACCTCCAGGATCCTCCCCTGCCCAGGCACGTCGCCTGTACCGAGGTCGACCTGGGCAAGCGCGGCGTCAAAGATGCGGTGACACGAGCCCCCCAGGCTTTCGGCGATCATCTGCATGTCGGCCGTCGTGATCTGGCGCGCCGGCGTGCGGTCGCGGTTCTGTTCTCGCTGCCAGTCCTCGCGAAACCGAACCGTGCATTCCTCAACGACGATCTTCCCGTACTCGTGGAGATCGAGGTCCGGTGCTTCATAGATCGCGCCGTTCGACGTCCGGACGGTCCTCAGGAGGCCGTCATCGCTGACCTCCGGGAGCTTGCCGGAGGTGCAGCCTGACACCAGCAGGGTCATCCCGACCAGGGTGGCGAGCCACATGGTTCCTTTCGCTGGATGTCGCATCAGTGGTCCCTCCTTTCCCGTCGGGCGTCACAGATCCTGCCGCCACGCCGAGCCCGCCGGGTGCCACAGCGAGGCCTGCCCATCTCCGGTCCGGTCCAGGCGCGGCGTGCAATCATCGCGCGCAGGCGGTGATCGGGATTCTCCCTCGCCTGCCGCGAAAGGCGCTCGAGCAGAGCGTCGGTCCCCAGCCGAGCCAGGTCGGCGACGCCGGATCATCTCCCGCTCAGGGTGGGCATCCCCGCCGCGTTCCGTCGACGGCCCGGAGATCGAGTATAGCGGACTGCGAGGTCGTGCGGCCCGCTTCTCGGCAGGCGCCTCACTGGCCCTCAAGACGTTGCGCCGGCCATCACCACCCGCGCCATCGCCGGGGCCCCTATCTGTGAGGGTGCTAACCTTGAATGGAGAGGAAGCGCCCGGCTTGTGTCCAGGCTGCGCAGAACGACGATGAGGAGCAGAACGCTGGTCACACTGATCGCCGTTCTCACCTCGGCCGGCATCTGCCTGGGAGCGGAGCCACCGAGCTTCAACCAGGACGCCACGGTCCACGATCCCTCCGTCATCAAGGTCGGCGATCGGTTCTACGTCTACGGTTCACACGGGGCGTCGGCCTGGACGACCGACCTGATGAACTGGACGCAGGTCGCGACGTCGATCTCCCAAGGAGATCCCGTTCACTTCCCGGACTTCGCCACCGAACTGGCGGACATGATCGCCTGGTGCGGCGTCGCCGATCTCTGGGCGCCGGACGTGTTCCAGATGCCGGATGGCCGCTACTACTACTACTACTGCTTGTGGTCCAACGTCCTCGCCCCCCATCGCGGGTACATGGGGGTCGCGGTCTCGGACCACATCGAGGGGCCGTACGAGAATCTCGGGGAGATCAGGAAGACCGGCGAGGCGGGATACAACGCGAGCGTCGACCCGAACACGATCGATGCGTGCCTGTTCCGCGACGAGGACGATCAGCTGTGGATGGTGTACGGCTCGTACTCCGGGGGCATCTTCCTGTACCGGATGGAGGACTCCGGGCCGGACATGGGATTCCAGTCGCCCGGGCAGGGATGGGGAACCTACCTGCTGGGTGGAAACCACGCCCCGATCGAGGGGCCCTTCATCGTCTACCACCCCGAGACCGGGTACTACTACCTGTTCCTGTCGTACGGAGGGCTGGCGGCGAACGACGGCTACAACATGCGGGTCTTCAGGTCCGAGCATCCCGACGGGCCCTTCTACGATCCGGCGGGAAACAACATGGAGACGGTCGGAATCACCGACGAGTGGCGGGACTACGGCCTGAAGATGGCGGGCAACTGGCAGTTCCTCCCGGTCGACGGCGAGCCCGCCACGGCCACCGTCGGCTACAAGTCGCCCGGCCACAACTCCGTCATCTACGATGAGACCCGCCGCAAGTGGTTCAACTTCTTCCACACCCGCTTCGTCGGCAGCGGCGAAATCCATGAGGTGAGGGTCCACCAGCTGTTCTTCAACGAGGACTCCTGGCCGGTCATGAACCCTCACCGTTACGCCGGAGAGTCGCTCGGCAGCTACACCGTCGATAGCTTCGCCGGCGACTTCAAGGTCATCAACCACGGCAAGGACGTCACCGGCGAGGTGAAGACATCCACCGTGGTCGCGCTCAACCGTGACGGCAGCCTCGGCGGAGCCGACGGCACCTGGTCGATGCCGGCCGACAGCTGGATCACGATCAACCTGGATGGTGCGACCTACAAGGGGGTCGTCTGCCGCAGCTGGGACAACGACAATCGCCGTTGGGTGAAGACGTTCTCGGCGGCGTCCGTCGATGGTGTCACGATCTGGGGGAGCGAGGTGGCCCTTCCCGCGCCCGCTCCCCGTCGGGTCCGCGGCCGACTCGAAGCGCCGTGACGACACCACCGCATCTTGAGGCGCGCCGCCAGGATGCGGCGCGGCCAGGAGGCCCGCCGCGAACCGGTGCAGCCCGAGTGCAGGCGCTGCGTCAGCCTCCGCGCCCGGTCAGTCGAAGAACGCGACGAATCCGCCGTTCGGCTTCAGCTCGAGGTCCACACTCGCCGATGCCATGATGCGGCGCCTCGAGAAGGAGAGTTCCTCCGCACCGTCCGTGATCAGATCGCCGGAGCGGCCCGCGATGAAGGACAGGTCGAGCTTCAGCTCCTTGGACGCGGTCTCGCCGTTGATCCCCGCGACGAACCACTTGCCCTCCCGGCGACGGGCGATCACCGCGAGCTTGCCCGGATGCCCATCGATGAAGACCGTCTCATCCCACTGCCCGGGCAAGCTCCTGAGATACTCCTGCACGTACTCGGGCGCGACCTTCATCCCGTCCGGCGTCTCAGCCATGTGCTGGATGCCCGACAGGAAGAGGACCGGCAAGGCGAGCTGGAAGCCGTTCGACGTCTTGCGGGCCCGATCCGGAATCCGGTCGAGCACCATCGGGGTGAAGTCCATGGGATCGAACGCATTTCGCGTGAACGGCAGCACGGCCGCATGGCTCGCTTCAAGATCGGTTGATTCCTGGAAGAACGTCAGAAACTCAAAGCCCCTGACGGCCTCGACCGTCATCAGATTGGGATAGGTCCTCTGCAGGCCGCGCGGGATCGTGGCGCCGTGGAAGTTGACCAGCAGCTGGTGATCGGCAGCATCCTCCAGGATGTCGATGTAATACCGGATCATCGAGCTCCCGTCGCCGGCGAAGAAGTCGACCTTGATCCCCCGGACTCCGATGGCATTGAGGCGTCGGAACTCCCGCACCCGTGCCTCGTGCGTCAGCAGCCTGCTCTTGGGGTGGTAGTCGGTTTCATTCCAGTCGCCCGAGGAGTTGTACCAGGCCAGCAGTCCGACGTCCTTCGAGGCGGCATACTCCGCCAGCTCCCGCATTCCGTCGTAGCCGATCCGGGTGTCCCAGTTGACGTCGATCAGCGTGTACTCCCAGCTCATGTCGGCGGCAAAGTCGATGAAGCTCTTCTGGACGTCGTAGGAGATGGAGTCGTCCTTCAGGATGGCCCAGCTCCACGAGGCCTGCCCCGGCTTGATGAACGACAGCTCGGTCATGGCCGTCGCGTCTGCGAGATCGGTCCCGAGGGTCGATTCCACGATCGTCGCCAGCGACCCGACCGCGATGATCCGCCACGGCGAGTGAAACGGAAGCCTGGACTCGGGCAGGAGCGAGCCGCCGGTGAAGACCTCGGCCGCCATCGGGAATCCGATCCGGTACTCGGCGCCCTCCGAGCGCTGTCGCAGGCGCGATCCACAGTAGCGGCCGTCCATGCCGGCCTCGCTGATCAGGATCCAGGTGCCATCGGACTCGAACAGCGCTGGGAACACCCACCCCGCTTCGTCAGGGGACGGAGTGCCGGCCGGGATGTCCATCCGGTAGTGCTCTTCGTAGGCCGGGTTGGTCCTCTTCCACCCGGTCTGCGCGATCTGCATGGGCTGGAGCCACGCCCTCGACTCCGGCTTCAGGCGGAAGGTCGTCAACTCGTCGGTCACGCGTTTCGCGTCTTCAGACTCGCCCGCAAACTCGTACCGGAACGCGACTCCATCATTCGACGCGCGAACGACCAGGTCCAGCTTCCTCAGGTCACGGTTGACGAAGGAGAAGGTCCGCTCGTTCGCCTCGTACGTGATCTCCTGCCGCTTCCCGGTCGCCATCGAGTAACGGTCCGACACCCGCCTGGGCTCGCTCGACGACACCAATCTCAGATTGTCAAGGAACGAGGTGTCCTCCATCGTGATCCCGAGCTGCGACTCCAACACCACGGGGGCGCCGTCGCGATCCACCGAGTAGCGGATCCGGCCGCCGTCGGCGACACGGACCACGGCCTCGATCACCCCGTCCGGGCTCGAGACGCGATGCGCTCGACCGTGGTCACATCCGGGGACCACGGCCGCGAGCGCCAGGAAGGCGATTCCGGCCTTCACGGCGCCCGCCGGAACCAGACCCCTGAACCTCGAGCCCGCGCGATGGCGGCGCCGGGATGCGATGCTGGCCTCCCCCTTCCGGCTCCCCGTTCAACCGGCGCCCTACTGCATCGAGAACCGGAACGCCATGCGGGTCGAGTACACCTGCCCGGGGCGCAGGATGGTCGGCGGGAAGCCCGGCTGATTTGGCGAGTCCGGGTAGTGCTGCGGCTCGAGGCAGAGGCCCGAACGGAATGCGAAGACCCGGTCGCCGCTGCGGAGACTCCCGTCCAGGAAGTTGCCGGAGTAGAACTGGATCCCGGGCTCCTCGGTGAAGACCTCCAGGACCCTGCCGCTGATCGGCTCGGCGACCCGCGCGGCCAGCTCCAGGTCGGAGGCGGTCTCCCGGTCGAGCACGAAGTTGTGGTCGTAGCCCTGGCCGTGGGCGAGCTGCTCGTGATCCCCGCCGATGTCCGCGCCGATCGGCTTGGCGGCCCTGAAGTCAAACGGGGTGCCCTCGACCGGCGCGAGCTCGCCGGTGGGTATCAGCGTCGCATCGACCGGGGTGAAGTGGCTGGCGCCGATCATCAACTCGTGATCGAGAATCGTCCCTTCCCCCGCGAGATTGAAGTAGCTGTGTTGGGTCAGGTTGACGATGGTGGGTTTGTCGGTGGTCGCGTGGAGCTCCGTGATCAGCTCGTTGTCGTTCGTCAACGAGTAGGTTGCCGTGACGTCGAGGGTGCCGGGATATCCCTGATCACCGTCCCCGCTGACGAGGGACAGCTTGACCCCGGCGCTCGACGCGCCGGCGAACGGTTCCGCGGACCAGACCTTCTTGTCGAACCCCACGAGCCCGCCATGCAGGTGGTTGGCGCCGTCGTTGGTGTCGAGCTGATGGGCGACCCCGTCGATGGTGAAGCTGCCCTTGGCGATCCGGTTTCCGTAACGGCCGATGAGGGCGCCGAAGTAGGGCGTGCCGTCCAGATACGGTTGCAGCTCGTCGAAGCCGAGGACGATGTTCCCCAGCTCGCCGTTTCGATCCGGGGTTCTGATGGATGTGATGATGCCGCCGTAGGTGATGATCTTCACCTCGACGCCGGAGCCGTTGGTCAACGTGAACCGCGCGATCTTCTCGCCGTCGGGCATCGTTCCGAACTCGGACTCCGAGACAGTCGGTGCTGGGCTCACGGCGGCTCCTCCGTCCTCGGGCTGCGCGCCACAGCCGAAAACCAGGAGCCCAAGGGGCCCCAAAAGCGCGAGCGCGATGGCTGCTCTGATGACGTCGTGCTTGATATACGTTGACATGCGATGTAGCTCCTCGATCGGTTGGTTGCCGACCTGACCGGTCGTGCCTGCAATCACCTTCTCGCCACCTTGACGACCGTGACCGACTTCGCCGGGAGCTCCACCTTGACCTGGCCGCCCTGGATCTCGACCTCGATCGGCCTCGGCTGAACGGCGTCCGGGTCGTCGAACGTGTTGTGAGCGTCCATGGCGCCGGCGGTCAGAACCTGTCCGGATGCGGCGCCCGGAACGAAGCCACTGATGCTCGCCACGATCCGCGCCGCCCGGTGCGGATCCAGGTTCACCAGTCCCAGGACAAGCTCACCGTCCGCGCCGAGGGCGGTCGTGGCCGAGACCTGGGGAACCGAGATGTCGCCCACGGTGTAGTCCGGCACGGTCTTGAACGAGCTCGGGATGAAGACCGATCCCTGGAACGGGATGTACATCTTGAACGCGTGGTAGGTCGGGGTCAGCAGCATCTTGTCGCCGTCGGTCAGGATCATCGCCTGCAGCACGTTGACCGTCTGCGCGATGTTGGCCATGTGCAGTCGATCCGCGTGGCGATGGAAGATGTTGAAGTTGAGGGCCGCGACCACGGCATCCCGCAGGGAGTTCTGCTGGTAGAGGAACCCCGGCTCGCGGCCGGGCTCGGGGTCGTACCACGTACCCCACTCATCGAGATAGAGGCCGATGTTGCCCTGCGGGTTGGCGGCCTCGAGCACCGCCTTGTTGCGCTGGATGTAGCCGTCGATCTTCATCGTGTTGTACAGGGTGGAGATCCACTGGCTCTCCGGGAAGCCGATCGCCGTCCCCTTGACGGGCCACTCGCCGGTCGGCGTCGTGTAGTAGTGGTGACTGATGCCGTCGATGTTCCACGTGATGACGGCGAGGGCTACGGTCCAGTCGATGTGGTCGTCGTTGCCGCCACTGGCGACCTTCTTCGGGCGGTTGCCATCGGGCCCCTTGAGAAACGTGGCATAGCGCTTGTACAGGTCGGCGTAGTAGGCGGGTGTCATGTTGCCGCCACAGCCCCAGGTCTCGTTGCCGACGCCGAAAAACGCAACCTTCCACGGTTCCTCGCGGCCGTTCTTGCGCCGCAGCTCGGCCAGCTCGGTGTTGCCGGTGGCGGTCATGTACTCGAGCCACTCGGCCATCTCCTGGGGCGTGCCGCTGCCGACGTTGCCAGCGATGTAGGCGTCGGCGCCGAGCAGCTCGACCAATTCGAAGAACTCGTGGGTGCCGAACGCGTTGGTCTCCTCGACCCAGCCCCAGTGCGTGTTGATCCGGACCGGCCGCTGGTCCCGCGGACCGATCCCGTCACGCCAGTGGTACTCGTCTGCGAAGCACCCTCCCGGCCAGCGTAGGACCGGGATCCGCAGGTCCTTCAAGGCGGCGAGGACGTCGTTCCGGATCCCGTTCGTGTTGGCGATTGCCGAGCCCTCGCCGACCCAGATGCCCTCGTAGATGCAGCGGCCGAGATGCTCGGCGAAATGGCCGTACAGGTACTTGCTGATCGTCAGGCCCGGGTCGTCCGCCTTGACCGACAGCTCGAGCGATGTCGTCTGGGCGAAACCCGGAGTAGTGCTCAACGCCAACAGGCACAGGAAGAAGATTGGAACGGCCACGAACCTGAAGGAACGACTCATGACGACCTCCCGGTGCTGTCTGGTTTACTCGATCAGGACGCTGCGGTACCGGTCGAGCGCCTCTCCGTCGATGACCGGCCAACCATCCTCGTCCCACTTCATCTCGAGGACCTTCAGTTTCTGGCGACCATCGTCGGCCACCTCGTAGGCATGAAAGACGAGGTAGTCCTTGCCATCAATCGTGTATGCGCTGTTGTGGCCGAGCGCGTAGTAGTTCTCGTCGCCGGCCAGCACCAGGGTGCCGCCGCCTTCGGCGAGGTCGCGTCCGGACCTGTCGAGGTAGGGGCCGGTGACCTCCGTCGATCGGCCGACCATGATCTTGTAGGTGCTGTCCTTCCCGCGGCAGCACTTGTCCCATGAGATGAACAGATAGTGCCAATCCCCTTTCCTGAAGATGAACGGCGCCTCGAGGGCAGCCGGCCCTGCAACACTGTCGTCGGTCAACACCGAACGCTCACGTTTGGCGATCGAGTGCCACTCCTGCGGTTCGGCGAGCGCCGTCAGGCTCGGGTCGAGCTTGACCAGCTTCAAGCCCCCCCAGAACGACCCGAAGCTCAGCCACGGCGTGCCATCGTCGTCGATGAACACATGGGGGTCGATGGCGTTCCACATGTCGCGGTTGGGCACAGACCGCACCACGATCCCCTGGTCTTCCCACTCGTAGCTGGGAGAGGCCGGATCCAGCGTCGAGTTCACCGTCACGCCGATGGCGGAGGTGTTCTTGCCGAACGCCGACACCGAGTAGTACAGGTAGAACTTCCCGTCGTGGTGGAGGATGTCCGGCGCCCAGATGTGCCCGTTGAAAGAGCTGGCGACGTCCAGTGCCCAACTGGGGTTGCCGGGAAACACCCGACCTTCGTGCCTCCAGTGAACGAGGTCATCCGAGCTGTAGAAGGTGATGCCCGGTCCGGTGCTGAAGAGGTAGTAGGTCCTTCCCTCCTGCCCGATAACGGGGTCGTGGATGAAGAGCTGCTCGGGGCCTTCACCAGCGCCGACCCCTGCCGCCATCATCACGACCAGTGCGGACGCCACGCTCCACTGACGTCTGAAGTGCATGTCACTCACCTCCCGGATCCGCCTGATCGGGTCCCGTGCCCCGCAACAGTCGAACATGGTAGATACCGCCCGCGGTGGACCCCTCGTGGGCGACGAACTTCGCTTCCAGAGTCCCGTCGGACGCGGCCGCGACCTCGCCGGGGACCGGGTAGTCGACCGTGTAGAACTCGGCGCCGCGCTCGCCCGCGAGGGCGACGGTTGCGATCGTCACGTCATTGACCAGGATGTCGAATTGGCGGCCGCGGCCCGCGCCGAAGTACGTGATCTGCAGGAGCTTCGCCTCATGGCCGGGGTCCTCGAGCTGGTAGGAAAACCAGCCGGTGGCGTGCCGCCAGCGCCGGCGCAGGTTGACGCCCGACTCCGTCTGCTCGCCCCGAAGCGAGTGCTCGGACTCCGGTTGCTGCTCGCCGGGCGCGACCTGGTCGATCGTGAGTGCCTCGAGGGCCAGCCTGGCCTCCTCCGCCTTCGCGCCGGCGCACCTGAACTTGCCGAGCTCCTCCTTGTCCACGGCGGGCCAGTACACGATGTAGCGGCTGTCGTGCACGCTGGAAAACGGCACCAGCTCCAGCGCGTCCTTGTCCGGCCAGTCGACGCCACGGCTGAGCCTGAATGCCAGCGACGGGCTCTCGCTTCGAGCGATGCCCTTCACCACGTCCGCCGGATCTCCCACCAGGACCGGTGCGCGGTCCAGCGGACACAGCGCGCCATCCGGGACATGTCCCATGCGGCTGTCGTCGGCGAGATACTCCGGCGATTCGTGGCCGCAGGCACCGGTGCGGGCAGCCAGGACGACGGGGCCGTATCGCATCGCGAAGTAGTCCGATCCATCCGGCATCGGCACCGTGTCGACATGCATCGGCAGGGTCAGGGAGACCAGGTCGCCCCGGCGCCACTGTCGCCGCAGAGCGACGTACTCCCCGGGGCCGGCGGTGACCGCCACCAGCTCTCCGTTGATCGACACACTCAGCGCACCCTTCTCGACCCACCGCGGGTAGCGGACCTTCAGCGTCAACCACTCGTCCGCTCCAACCTCCAGGGTCACCGTGTCCGACTCGGGCAGATCGGTCCGCTGGCGGAGCTCGATGTCCCGTTCCTTCCAGCGAAGGGTGGAGGGCAGGTACAGGTTGACGTACAGCTCGTCGTCCGTGTGCGCGTAGATCAGCTCGCCGTACCTGGCGTGGTTCTCGATGCCCGAGCCGACGCAACACCACATGGCCTGCTGCGGCTGGGAGTAGACGCGGTAGTGCTGCGGTCGCAGCGGCGTGAAGTAGACCAGCCCGCCGTGCTCCGGGTGCTGCGACGACAGGATGTGATTGAAGAGGGCCGTCTCGTAGTAGTCGATGTACGTCTCGGCGCCGCTCGTCAGAAACAGGAGCTTGGAGAGGCGCAGCATGTTGTACGTGTTGCAGGTCTCCGGCCCTTCGACCTCGGCGATCATCGGCGAGAAGTCGTCCGGCGGATGGAAGTGCTCCCGCACGCTGTTGCCGCCGATCGCGACCGTCCGGTTGGCGACGACGGTCGTCCAGAAGAACCGCGCGGCGTTGTTCCACGTCCGGTCGTCTGCGAGGTCGGCGATCCGCTTGAAGCCGACCACCTTCGCGATCTGCGTGTTCGCGTGAAGACTGGTGAGCCGATCCTCACCGTCCAGCAGGAAGCCCAGCAGCGCCCGGTCGGAGAACCTCCGAGCCAGCCCCAGGTACTTCGTCTCACCGGTCAGGGCCGCGACGTCGGCGAGCACCTCGTTCATGCCGCCATGCTCGGCACGCAGCATCGCCTGCATCTGCTCGTCCGACAGATCCGACGTCACCTCCAGGCACCAGTCGGCCAGCTCGACGAGCATGCCGCGGGCCGGTTCGATCCCGCCGTGCACATACGCATCGCGAAGGCCCGCGAACAGCTTGTGCAGGTTGTACCAGGGCACCCACCGGCCATTCAGCGAGAAGCTCTCCGCGTCGATGCGGCCCGCTGCGACCTCGCCCCACAGCGTTTTGCTGCCGGGCACACCGCCGAGATAGCCGTTGCCGTTCGCGTCCTGGCATTTCTTCAGCTCAGCGACCATGTAATTCAGGCGCTCGTGCACGTCCTGCCTGCCGGTGGCCGCGTGCAGCATCGAGAGCGCGCTGAGCGCGTGACCCCCGATGTGCCCGTCGAGCCCGGTCGCCTCCCAGCTTCCGTAGCTCTCGACCGGTGACGGAAGCCCCGCCTCGCGGCGGTAGGGCGCCAGCAGGCGATCCGGGTCCAGCGACATCACGTAGCGCAGGTCGTTCTGTTGTGCGCGGAGGAACGGACCCGAGGTCAACCTGACGGCGTCCAGGGCGAACGGTGTTAGCTCGGCGCAGTCCGGCCTCAGAGGCCAGGCGAGCACACACGCGAGGGCGAGCGCCCGCTTCACGGCCTCGCGCCCTCGGGCGCCGGTGGCAGAACCGGGTGATCGCTACGAGGCGCCACAGGGCTCCCCGAACACCGGCATCCCGCGGCCGTCCCACTTCACCGGCTTGACGAAGGTGTGGCGGTCCGGGTTCCACAGCGGATCACCCACGATCTCCCGATACGTGCGCGCGTGATAGACGAGGATGACCTCGCGGCCGTCCTCGGACACGGTGAAGCTGTTGTGCCCGGGGCCGAACACGCCGTGCTCGTAGCACGTCGTGAACACGGGCTCTGGCGACTTTTGCCAGCTGTCCGGATTGAGCAGGTCCGCGTCCTCATCGGCATGCAGCAGTCCCAGACAGTAGTTCTCGTCGGTGGCGCTGGCCGAGTAGCTGACGAAGACCCTGCCGTTGCGGATCAGGACGGCGGGCCCCTCGTTCACCCAGAACCCGCGAGTCTCCCAATCCAGCTCCGGCGCGCTCAGCCTGACCGGCGCCGCGGCGATCCTGTCCGGCGTCGCCATCGGCGCGATGTAGAGGTTGGAGTTTCCCCTGATGCCGGACTCCTTCTGGGCCCAGACGTAGTACAGCACTCCCCGGTGGGCGAACGTCGTGGCGTCCAAAGAGAACGAGTCCATGCCGGTCTCGATCTGCCGTGGCGGCCGCCAGGCGCCTTCAAGGGGATTCTCGGCATTCGTCGAGATCGCGTACATCCGATGCTGGAAGAGGTCGTCCTTGATCTCCCGGGAAGGCGCGGCGGCGAAGTAGACGTACCAAGCGCCCCGGTGATGGTGGATCTCGGGTGCCCAGATGAGCTCGGACAACGCGCCGCGTTCGGGCTTTCGCCACACCACGACCGCCGCGGCATTCGCCAGCCCCTCGAGGGTCGGAGCTCGGCGCAGCTCGATCCGATCGTACTCCGGCACCGACGCGGCAAAGTAGTAGAAACCATCGGCATGCTTGAAGATATGCGGGTCGGCACGTTGTTCAATCAGCGGCTTCAGCAACGTCATGACAGCGACCTTTCTCGCACCGACGCTACTCGGCGAGGTGACTCGCCGACACCCCGGCGGTCGCCTCCGAGTGAGCGCCCGGAGCCGGCGAGATGCCGATCTTGACCTTGATCTCGTCGTAGAACTCGTCGGTCACGCGGTACTTGAACATCAGCAGCCCCATGAGCACGTGGAACACGCCCGGGATGATGGTCAGCAGCAGGGCGATCCCGGTCAAGGTGAACTGGACCTGGGCCTGGTTCGGGACGTAGTCGAAGTAGGTCAGCAACCAGCCGAGGATGGCGCCGCCGAGCCCGATGCCGGCCTTCTGGCAGAACGAGATCCCCCCGAAGCCCAGCCCGGCCACGCGCTTGCCGGAGCGGTACTGACCGTAGTCGATGGCCTCCGCGATGGCCGACCAGAACACGGGCGCGTGGAGGTCGACCACGAAGGAGAGCAGGAAGTAGAGCACGAGCGCGAGCATCGTGTCGCCGGGGCCGACCGCCACGAACATGAGGATGCTCAAGACGCCGACCAGCAGCTGGGAGTAGCGGAAGAGCTTCACCTTGCAGTAGACCTTCGTGATCCAGGTCGAAGCCACCATGGCGAGGATCGCGGCCGTGACTCCGGTCGCGAGGAACGTCGAGATCAGCCTCTCGTCTCCGCCCAGGAAGTACTTCGCGTAGTACGCGCCGACCCCCGCGCGGATCGTGTAGCCGAGGGAACCGGTGACGCAGACCGCGCACAGGACCAGCCACTGGTCGTTGCCGGCCAGCACCTTGAGCTGCGACCACAATGACTGGCGCTCGGTCTCATGCTGCACGCGTTCGGTCGTCATGGCAAAACAGAACAGGAACATGACGACCGCGATCACGGCCATCACGCCCATCGACATCTGGTAGCCCCTGGCGAGGTTGTCGGCCCCCCAGCGCGCGGCCATGAGGGGCACCACGATCGACACCAGGAAGGCGCCGATCTTGGCGAAGAACAGCCGGTAACCGTTCGCCGACAGCCGCTCCTTCGGCTTGTCGGTCAGCACGCCGATCAAGGAGATGTAGGGGATGGTCACGGCGGTGAACATCAGCTTGACGAAGATGTAGGTCGCGTACGCCCATACGAGCTTGCCGTTGTAGTCGAAATCCGGGGTGCTGAACGTGAGGAAGACCGAGACGCCGAACGGCACGGAGAAGAACAGGAAGTACGGCCGATAGCGCCCCCAGCGGGTCGTGAATCGGTCGTTGATCAGCCCCATCAGCGGATCTGTGATGGCGTCGATGAGGTTGGCCACCAGCAGCAGCAGCGCCACATCCGACGGTCGCAGGCCGAAGATGTCGGTGTAGAAGAAAGTGAGGATGAGGAACATCGCCGAGATGACGACGTTCACGGCGAGATCGCCGGCGCCGAAGCCCACCTTCTCGAGTACCGTGAGGTCGCGTGTTCGCATGGAGGTTCCCGCCTTCTACGTCCTGGTTCGACGTGTCCCCTGGCAGTGACGAGCTGCTCTTCGTTCGCGGATGCCATCGACGCGCCCCGCGCAACCACGGGCCCGTGTCATCCGGGCCGAGGTGAACCGGCGCAGCGGATGAGTCGTGCGTCCTGAGCTCATGCCCGCCCCCTAGCCCAGCACCTTCACAGCTTCGCGCTCGATGGCGAGCCCCCTGGTGTGGCGGGCGAAGAACTCGGCGAAGCCCTGAACGTCCCGCAGATCGGGCTGGACCGGCTCGCCCGAGCTCCCGCCGATCCACCGGTCGAGGTAGTCGGGCAGCGACTGGGCCGGGTCGGCGCGGAGCAGGTAGGTCGCGAGCACCGCCATGCCCCAGGCGCCTCCCTCCCCGGCCATGGCCGGGATGCTGACCGGAACGTCGAGCGCTGCTGCCATCATGCGCTGGCCGGTGTCGCCGCCCTTGAAGAAGCCGCCGTGGCCGCGGATCTCGTCGATGACGACCCCTTCCTGGTCGGTCAGGATGTCCATGCCGGTCCGCATGGCGCACAGCGACGCGAAGTACATCGCCCTCACGAAGTTCTCGAGGGTGAAGCGGCTGTCCTGGTTGCGCACGAACAGCGGCCGGCCCTCGGTGAACCCGGTCACATGCTCGCCGGAGACGTAGTTGATCGACAGCAGCCCGCCGGCGTCCGGATCCCCGGCCACGGCCAGCGGCAGGAGGGCGCCGTAGAGCTCCTCCAGCGTGACTTCCACGCCCAACGCCCTAGCGACCTGGCCAAAGAGGCTTATCCACGCATCGAGGTCCGACGTGCCGTTGTTGGAGTGGGCCATGGCCACCGGCCTGGCGTCGGGCGTGACGACGATGTCGATCTCCTCGTGAACCCGAGACAGGCTCTTCTCGAGCACGATCATCGCAAACACCGAGGTGCCCGCCGAGACGTTGCCCGAGCGCGGGCGGACCGCGTTGGTAGCGACCATGCCGGTGCCCGCGTCGCCCTCGGGAGGACAGAGGGGAATGCCGGGCTCGAGACGCCCCGTCGGGTCGAGCAGCTTCGCACCCTCGGCGGTGAGCCGGCCGGCGAGACGACCGGCAGGCAGGACGGCGGGGAGGATGTCCCGCAGCGTCCAGCCCAGCCCGCGCGGCGCGATGAGGTCGTCGAACTTGGCCACCCGCTCGGCATCCCAGTCCACCGTCCCTGGATCGATGGGGAACATGCCCGAGGCCTCCCCCACGCCGATCGTGTGCTCGCCGGTGAGCCGCAGGTGGACGTAGCCGGCAAGCGTCGTCAGACGCGCGATCCGCGACACGTGCGGCTGCCGCTCGAGGATCGACTGGTAGAGGTGGGCGATGCTCCAGCGCTGCGGCACCGCGAAGTCGAACAGCGGGGTGAGCTCGGCGCAGGCGTCGCCGGTGATGTTGTTGCGCCAGGTTCGGAAGGGGACCAACAGGCGATCGTCGCGGTCGAGGGCCACGTACCCGTGCATCATGCCGCTGAATCCGATGGCCGCGACGGTCCCCAGCTCGACGCCGTGTCGGCGGCGGACGTCCTCGACCAGGGAGGCATAGCAGGAGGCGAGCCCCTGCCAGACATCCTCCATGTCGTAGGTCCACACGCCATCCTTGAGCCGGTTCTCCCAGGCATGGGTTCCCATCGCCAGGGGTGTGGTGTCGGGCGCGACCAGGGAGGCCTTGATGCGGGTGGAGCCGAGCTCGATGCCGAGCACGGCGGCGCCCGACCTGACGGTGTCCGCCGCGTTGCGCTGGTGCTGGTTCATCGACACCCTCCTTCGGCGGTCCCATCCAGTCGCGACGTCAATCCTGCCCGTAGTAGGCGTTCTTCCCGTGCTTGCGTTCGAAGTGCTTCCGGATCAGGCGATCCGGGAGCCGTTCCGCCGCCGGATCGAGAGTTCGGGTGATGAAGGCCATTTGCGCCAGCTCCTCCAACACCGCGGCGTTGTAGATGGCCTCCTCCGGCGTCTCGCCCCAGGCGAACGGGCCGTGCCCGGCCACCAGAACCATGGGCACCTGCATCGGATCACGATGCCGGAAGCACTCCACGATCTGGTGGCCGGTCTCGACCTCGTAGTCCCGCTCCACCGCCTCGTCCGACATGACCGCGGTGCAAGGCACGTCCTCGGCCAGGTGGTCGGCGTGGGTGGTCCCGTAGATCGGGATCGGCAGCCTCGCCTGCGCCCACCCCGTCGCGTAGGTGGAGTGGGTGTGCACGATCCCGCCGATCCCGTGGAAGGCGCGGTAGAGCACCAGGTGGGTCGGAGCATCGGAGGAGGGCCGGAGCTGGCCCTCCACGACCTTGCCCTCGAGGTCCACCACCACAAGGTCGGCTACGGTGAGCCGGTCGTACGCGACGCCGCTCGGCTTGATCGCCATGACGGCGCGGGCGGCGTCGAATGCAGAGACGTTGCCGAACGTGTAGATGGCGAGCCCCTGCCTGGGAATCTCCAGATTGGCGGCCAGGGCCCGTTCCTTCAGCTCCTGGTATGGCGAGGCCATCCTCTCAGCTCCCGAACTTGAAGGCCACATCATTCCAGCGCAGCTCGTTGCGGAGCGCTCGCAGGTCCAGATCGGCGCCCAGACGGACAGCTTCCAGCCCTGCCATCCCGGCGAAGTCCGACCACTCAACCGCCGTGACCGCCTGGCAGAAGGCGGCGTGGTGGGCGCCGCCCGCCTCGATCCAGGCTTGGCAGCCGCGTTTGAAGTCTGGGCGTGGAATCCAGACCGCGCTCGCCGTCGGGAGATTGGGCATCGACCGATCGGGTTCGACGACGTCGAGCTCGGCCACGATCATGCGCATCCGCCCTCCCATGTCGACCAGCGTGGCGTTCACCGCCGGGCCGGGTCGGGCGCCGAAGACCAGCCGGGCCGGATCGGCCTTGCCGCCGATCCCCAACGGGTGAACCTCGAGCGACGGTTTCCCGGCGGCAATGGAGGGGCAGATCTCGAGCATGTGCGCGCCGAGGACCCGCTCCTTGCCCTTGGCGAGGTGGTAGGTGTAGTCCTCCATGAAGGAGACGCCGCCGGGTCGACCCGCCGTCATCACCTTGCCGAGGCGGACCAGCGCGGCGGTCTTCCAGTCGCCCTCGGCGCCGAAGCCGTACCCCTCCGCCATGAGCCGCTGGCAGGCGAAGCCGGGAAGCTGCTTTAAACCGTGCAAGTCCTCAAAGGTCGTGGTGAAGGCCCCGAAGCCGCCTTCCTCGAGGAATGCGCGCAGCCCGGCCTCCTGGCGCGCCGCATCGCGGAGGGTCCCATAATGCTCACCGCCCTTTCTCAGCGCGGCGGACATCGAGTAGCTGTCCCCGTACTCCTCGATGAGCCGATCGACCTCGGTGTCGGGCACGTCGTGAAGGCGAGCCACCAGGTCACCCACTCCGTAGCCGTTGATCGACCAGCCGAGCTTGATCTGCGCCTCGACGCGGTCGCCGCCGGTGACAGCGACCTCCCGCATGTTCATGCCGCCCAGGCGGGCGATCTTGAGCCCGCGCGATTCGGACAACGCCAGGGCGGCGCGCGCCCAGGACGCGAGGTCGTCGATCACGTCCGGGTCCTGCCAGTGGCCGACGACGATCTTCCGTTCGAGTCGGAGCCGGGCGCAGATGAACCCGTACTCCCGATCGCCGTGGGCGGACTGGTTGAGGTTCATGAAGTCCATGTCGATGTCAGCCCACGGCAGCTCGCGGTTGAACTGCGTGTGAAGGTGGGCGAGCGGCCTGGTCAACCGGGTCAGCCCGGCGATCCACATTTTCGCCGGTGAGAAGGTGTGCATCCAGGTGACGACGCCCACGCACTCGCGCGCCGCGCTGGCGTCCTGGCACACTTTCAGGATGGCCTCGGGGCCGGTCATGACCGGCTTCCAAACCATTCTGGCAGGGAGCTTGCCGGAGCGATCCAGGGCCTCGGCGATTCGCCGCGAGTTCCTGGCCACCTGCTCGAGGGCCTCGTCACCGTAGAGCTGCTGGCTGCCCGTGAGGAACCAGAGCTCCTGCTTATTGTGGTCGGTCACGACGTCGATCCAATCCCGCACGGCTGTCACCAGGGCCCGTGCGCACCCCGGAAGGCGCGCGGCCTCCCTCCGGCCTCCCGCCGCCACCCGGGCAGGCGGGGAACCGGGCAGGGTCGATGTTCTGAAGTGTGCCGGGCATGCTCCCGGTCTGCCTGCGATTCCGAGTCGAGCCGTGCCGAAGATACCCTGGCGACCGCATCATCGGACGATGCGGCCGCCAGGAATCCGCGTGCGGACTCAGATCTTCGAGAACTGGTACCTGACCCCCAGCGCGTAGGTGCGGCTGTAGTACCAGTTGTAGAAGTTGAACAGCTCCGGCTGGTTCCCGTAGTTCTCGTGAAACACGGGAGCGGTCAGGTTGTTTCCGTCGAAGGTCAGCGCCCAGTGGTCGTTGATGTACCAGGTGGCCTGGAAGTCGAGGCTCTCCTCCTCCGATTTCCAGATCTGGATCGGGTTGGCGAACAGCGCAGCCTCGTCGCGATCGTGGAAATCGTCACGCCAGAACCACGACAGGCGGGCGCTGAAAGCCGTCCGGTCGTACGCCAGGATCAGGCTGTACGACGTATCCGACACACCCATGATATCGAGAATGTCCTCGCCGATGACGTTGCCCGCGTCGTCCTGGATCGGCTCCTTGCGCTCCGAATCGAGGAGCGTGAAGCTGCCCTGGATGCCGAGGCCGTCGAGCAGCCCAGGAAGCTCCGGGAACCACGTCAATCCGAACTCCCAACCGTCGAGTGTCGCATCGCCGGTGTTGTCCGGTTGGCTCAGGACGTAGTCGTAGAGGCCGCGGTCCGGGTCGTCGTCGGGATCGTCGTACTGAACGACGTTGCGGTAGTCGACGATGTTGTTGGTGATGTCGCGCTTGAACCACGTCGCGTAAACCACACTGCCCTCGGCGAAGTACCACTCGAGGGAGAGGTCGAGGTTCTGCGACTCGATCGGCTCCAAATCAGGATTGCCGCCCGAAGCCGTGCCGTAGCCGATGTTGGTCACGTCTGCGACGTACACGATGTACGGATTGAGCTGCGCGAACGTCGGCAGGTTGAACGTCTCCGCATAGCTGAGACGCGCCATCAGGTCCTTGACGATGGCCCAGCGGAGCATGACGCTCGGCAGGATCACGCTGTTGCTGTTGGAGTCCTCTGCCGTTCCACCAGTCTCCGGATCCGGGAACGACATGTCGGTCTGTTGGTCGAGCGCGCGTAACCCGATCCGTCCGTCGATATAGCCTGCTTCCTTTTGTCCCTGCGTCGAGAAGTCCGCCTGGACGTAGCCTTCGATCTGGGTTTCGTCGATGTTGAACTCGTTCGTGAACACCTTCTCGCCGCCCGGCAGGTAGCCCCAGGCGGCTCGAATCGCCTCCTGGTTGGACAGCAAGCCGTCCTGGGTCGGAATCGCCCACGAGGTCAGCACTTGGGCCTGCCCGTCGAAGTGGTTCCTGGTCGTACCCATGAGGCCCGGAAAATCCGCTGCGGTCAGCCCCGCACATCCAGGAGCGTCGTTGCAGTGCCGATCCGGCCCGAGGTAGCTGTTCTCTTCGGCGGTCCTGTCGTCGTACCGCAGGCCGAAGCTGAGCCTGTAGAACGACGCCCAGTCGAGGTTGAGGTCTCCATCGCCGGTCCAGGTGAACGCATCACCCTTGTCCTTCTGTCCGTTGTCGTACAGCTGCGCGAGGTTCCACTGACTCGCGTCGGTGAGGTCGCTCTCATCCTGCGGCGTGTTGGGATCGTCGAAAAACTCGACGTAGGGAACGCCGTCACCGGTGTTGAAGTCCACGAACAGCCGCGGCGAGACCTTGTCCATGCGCAGCGCGAAGAACTCGTCCTGGAACTCGCTGGTCTGGTACACGAGCTCGGACTCGATGATGAGATTGTCGCCGACATCCCATTTGCCGCCCACGGCGTACATGAAGCTGTCGGTTTCCTGCTCGAGGACGTCGCCGCTGATGAACTCGTACGGGGCGTTCACGTAGCGGGACCGAACGACGTTGGTGCCAGGGAAGATCTCGACCGGGTCATTGGGGTCCACCCCGCCCCACCAGTCGACGAATGTGAAGAACAGGCTGTTGTGCTGCGTATTGCGGTAGCCGTCGTAGAACGCCTCGAACAGGTACTCGGACCGGTCGTTCGGCGCCCACTGCAGCGACAGGTTCGCCGCCGGACGCTCACGCTCGCCTTGGGTATGGGGCTGGAACATGGCGTCACGGCCGAGAACGTACGGCGTTCCGTCGTCCAGCGTCGATCCTGCCGCGGTCGGCAGGCCGTTCTCCGTGCCCGGGGTCCATAGTGGCGGGAACAGGCGCTCCAGTGGAGCCACCGGGTCGTCCGGCAGCCGGAACGGCACCGCAGCGCCCGCGTGCACACCCTGGTTGAGCCAGTTCGTCTGGGCCCACGACACGTTCAGCAGCGCTCCGAACTCCCCGGCCCCGGTCTCCCACCGGTTGCTGAGGAGGAACGCGATGTTCGGATCGATCTCTTCGGTCTGCTCCTGGTAAATGCCGCGCCCCTGCGCCGACACCTGGAACCCGTCGAAGTCGAAAGGCCGGAAGGTCCGGATATCGATGCCGCCGGCGATGCCGCGAGCGATGTGCTCCGGCGAGCGCGTCTTGTAGACCTCCACCCCTCTGACGAGAGTGGCCGGAATGTCGGCAAGCGCGACGGAGCGACCCGACGACGTGAAGATATTGCGGCCGTTGACCGTGGTGGTCACGTCGGCAAGTCCCCGGATCGAGACCGACGAAACTTCACCGCCACCCCGGTTCGTGACCTGGACGCCCGGAATCCGCTGCATCGCCTCGACGACGTTGTTGTCCGGGAACTTCCCGATGTCCTCGGCGACGATGGCGTCCACGATCGGGATCGACTCCCGCTTGATCTCGACCGCCTCGATCATGCTCTCCCGCACGCCGACCACGACGACCTCGCCTGCGAACGACTCCGCAGGCAACTCCTCCTCCTCGCCCTCCTCGGCGGGCTGCTCTGCCTGAGCTCCCTCGGCAAGTTCCTGTTCCTGGGGGTCGCTGGGGGTTTCCTGCGCTTGAGCGGCTACCGGAAACCCGAGGAGCGCCATGACCAGCGCGGCGAACAACAGTCGCGCCAATCCCCCCGTCCACAACGCTTCAGTCCTTCGAATTGCCATGCCTTCTCCTCCTTCTCGCCGATTCGGTTGACGTGAACACCTTCCTCGCAAATGAATGACGCGACGACAAGGGACCGTACAGTCCCTTCTCGACCATGTCGATGTACAAGGGGGGCCAACGCTGTTGTCGTGGGGTGCCGACGCACGCACCGCACGCGAGCCGCGCCGCTAGCCTCGGCATCTCCCGCGATCCCGTGCCGACGCGCTCATGCGGCGTGCACCTCTCGCGGGCATCGTTGCCCGCGACGCGCAAGCCGTCGTTCAACCCGATCCGTTCCGACCTGCGTCCGACGAGAGAAAACCAGTGTCCGTCGCGCGTTCCGGTTCCGGGGCACCGCCGTACCCAGCGGATTCGAGCCGGTGCGCAAGCGCTTGCTCATTCGCCTCAATATAGGTCTCACGCGCCGACCTGTCAAGGCCGGCCTCATCCGTCGGGAGCCGCGTAGAGCGAGTCCCCTTTTCCCTTCTCTGAGACGCGTCTCGCCGCAGCACGGGTCGCCGCGTCCGCCGGCTCAGGCCAGCCCTCCCGCGATATGGTAGGATTCGTGTGTGCAAGCGCTTGCGCATCGTCAGCAGGAACGATCTTGACCCTGCCTGCCCGTCACGGCAGGAGTCCGCGGAGATGGGACGATGACGCTCGTAGAGGTCGCCAGGCGCGCCGGAGTTTCGCCGTCCACGGTTTCGCGCGTGCTCAACGGGACCGGGAGGGTCAGCGAGAGGACGCGTGCCAGGGTCCTGAAGATCGCCGAGGAGTTGAAGTACCGCCCGGACATCCATGCTCGAGCGCTGGCCGGAGGCAACAGCAGGACGCTGGGAATCATCGTCTCCAACCTGCAGAACCCGTTTTTTCTGGATATCTTCCGAGTCGTCGAGGCGGATGCGCTCCAAGCGGGCTACGCGGTGGTCGTCGCCAACACCGACTACCGACCCCAGCAGCTTGCCGCCGCCGCCCAGTGGATGCTCGGCCACCGTGTCGCTGGGCTGGCGCTGGTCGTCTCGGAGAGGGAACCTGCGGTGATCGAAGATCTCGCGGGCGAGGATTTCCCGGTGGTGTTCTACGACGTCGGCTCACCGGGCCCCAACGTCACGAACGTCAAGACGGATTACTACCGCGGCATGCAGCGAGCCGTGGAGTACCTCTACGCTCTCGGTCATCGGCGGATGGCGTTCGTCGGCCACCATGCCGACCTGCAGCCGCTGCAGGATCGCAAGAGGTCATTTCACAGAGCCGTGGCGCGCTTCTCCCACGGCATGGAATCGGCGAACGCATACGGAAACGACAGCCCCGCCGGTGGCTTCCAGGCAGCGCGGGACCTCCTCGTCTCAGGGTTCAAACCGAGCGCGATCATCTGCGTGAACGACTTCATGGCGCTCGGTGTGCTGCGGGCCCTCAGGGAGCAAGGCCTCGCGGTCCCGGGGGACGTCTCCGTCGTCGGGTACGACAACATCGGCCTCTCCGACTATACGATGCCGGCGCTGACGACGGTCAACATCCCACGCGATCGCATCGGGCACGCCATCTCGTCGGCGCTGCTCCCGTCGCGACGGGCGTCGGGGGAGGAAGCGCGCGACATCATCATCCGTCCGGAGCTCATCGTCCGCGACTCCACCGGTCCGGCAGGAAGTGGCCGCGACGGCCACGCTCAGGCCGCGGGTCCGACGCCCGCCGACTAGTCCGCGGAGTGGCCTGTTGCGCGCCTGCGGAGAAACACCACTTCTGCGAGCTGCACCCCGGCCTCGGCCGCCACAACCGGGCATTTCGCCTTGAGCAGAAAGTAGCTGTTCGCCACCCGGTCGCAGGTGGTCTCGAAGTTGCCGTGGCCCTTGCTGATGACGATGTCCGCCGAGTCGTACAGCGACAGGAACTCCCCGGAGACGTCGTCCCAATTGACGCCGATGTCGTCCGAGCCGGTCTCGACCACCGGCACGAGCTCCGTCATCCCGACCTCGATCGCGTCCGCCAGGGTCGCGTCGTTGATCACCGGTCCCGACTTGACGGCGAACGTCACCTCCGCCCCGCAAGCCAGCAGCCGCTCGACGAGCAACCGGTCGAACGCGATCTCGCCGGCGTTGTCGCCGAGGTACAGAATGCGTGTCCCACGACCCAGCTCCTCGCGCAGCTGATCGGTGTGATCGATGGCCAACGGCCGGCTCATGATCGCCTCGATGTCGCGTTCGATGTCGAACGCATGCCCGATGCCGAGATCGATGATGTTGCCGGCTGCAGCTGCTCTCACGGCTGCGCCCAGGGGATCCTCCGCGGCCTCGACTCGCGCTCTGATCGTGGGCAGCAGAGCGAGGGCATCGGCGTTGTTCGCGCGCTTCCGGCTCGCGTACGGATCGGCCACGCCGGTGATCGCGCTGACCAGCTCGTAGGCCGGTTTCGAGAGACGTGCCGGCGTCTGGTCGAGCGTGGCCTCGGACATGCGAGCCGCAACGGCTGCGAGGACGCGGTGATGGATCGCTTCGTCGTCGGTCACCAGCCGGACGGTGTTCAACGCCTGCCGAAGCACACAGACGATGCACTCCGGTCGGGCGTCCATCTCGTCGTCTCCTCAGCGCCGCCGGACGGGCTGCGTCTGGCTTGGCAGTACGTCAGCCGGTGAAGTACAGGTACGCGATCAGGATCAGCACCACCACCAGGGCGGAGCTCAGCACATCCGAGCGGGTCCAGCTCCTCCGGGACTCCTCGCGGCCCTCCGCCGTCACGGTCGCGTAGGTCAGGTTCTCTATCCGCTCCGGACTCGGCGCTTGGGTCATGGCGCTGACCACGATCATCACGATCACCGACACCAGGAAGATGAACAGGCTGTAGTACTGGAAGTAGATGTTGTTGATGATCCACAGCAGCGAGCCCTTGGCATACCCGCCCTCGAACCCGGCCAGCTTGAGAGTGACCGGCGTGTCCACCGCCAGGCGGAACGCCCCCAGCAGGAAGCCCGAGATCAGCGCGGCAAGGCAGCCCTTGGCGTTCAGCCGCTTGTTGAGGACGCCCAGGAAGAACACCGTGAAGATCGGTGGCGCCAGGTAGCCCTGGACGGTCTGCAGGTAGTCGTAAAGGCCTCGCGCACCCTGGATCACCGGGATCCAGGCCAGGCCCACGAGCACCATGGCCGCCGTCGCCAGACGCCCGACCCAGACCAGGTGCTGCTCGGAGGACCGGGGGTGGAGCTTGCGGTAGAAATCGATTGTGAACAGCGTCGAGCAGGCGTTGAAGACGCCGGCGAGGGAGCTCATCAGGGCGGCCAGCAGTCCCGCCACGACGACCCCGCGAAGCCCTGCCGGAAGAACGTGCTGGACCATGAGGGGGAACGCCGCCTGGCTGGCCTCGGCAACCGCGTGTCCGTTCGCGTCCAGCATGACGCCGAGCGCCTCGACCTTGCCGCTCCTGGCCAGGGCGACGGCGATCATTCCGGGCACGATGAAGATGAAGACGGGCAGGAGCTTCAGGAACGCGGCGCAGATCGTCCCGCGCCGGGCTTCGCGTTGGTCCGGCGCGCCGAGGACGCGCTGCACGATGTACTGGTCGGTGCACCAGTACCAGAGCCCGATGATGGGTGCGCAGAAGAGCATTCCCAGCCACGGGTAGTTGCCGTTGAAGTACCAGGCAATGCGGTCGGCCTCCATGACCGGCGCCCACGTTCCCTGCATCCCTACAGGGATGAGTGGCTTCCACAGGTTGAACATGTCAGAACCGAGGATTGTCCGCAGCTCATCCCAGCCGCCGAGCTTGGCAAGGCCGAAGATGGTCAACAGGACCGACCCCGCGACCAGAATCAACGTCTGCAGGGCCTCGGTGTAGGCGACCGCGCGCAGACCCCCGAGCACCGAGTACAGGCCCGTGAACATGATCACGACGATCGACCCGATCCAGAAGCTGTTAAGGGTCACTCCGGCAAGCTCCAGCTTCAGCTCGGGGAGCAGGGTGCCGAACACGACTCCGCCCGCGAAGATCCCGACCGCGATCTTGGTGAGCACATAGGCCACGAGCGAGATGACCGACAGGACCCAGCGAGCCGCCGGCGAGAAGCGGCGCTCCAGGAACTCGGGCATGGTGAAGACCTTCGACCGAATGTAGAAGGGGACCAGCACCCAGCCGAGAACCAGGAGACACCAGGCGTGCAGCTCGTAGTGGGCCATGGCGACGCCGCTGGTTGCTCCGGAGCCGGCCAGGCCCACCAGGTGCTCCGAGCCGATGTTGGAAGCAAAAATGGAGGCGCCGACGATGAACCACGGCAGGTTGCGGCTCGCCAGGAAGTAGTCGTCCGCGGTCCCCAGCTTCTGTCTGGCGACGACCCACCACGTCAGCGCGGCCAGGACCCCGAAGTATCCGAGGATGATCAGCCAGTCGAGTGTGGTCACGGCCCCCTCCCCTGCGAGCGGGAACGCTCGGTCTCAGCCGGCGGGAACCACCGTCGCCGTCCCTCCCTATGATTCCCGCGCGCGAGCCGAGGCACACTATAGCGTGACGCGTCCACGGCGAACATCCGCCGCGATCGCGGAGGGCGGCAGCTCCACGTCCGCCTGACAGGGCAGCGCGCGTCCAGGCGCTGGATCTGCGGTCGCGCAGCTGCGGGTCACACAACCGTGAATGCAGTCTCGCCGGCCACGGGCTTCCTGGCTTGGCACAGGCCCTCCTCCCCAGAGCCGTGCTCACAGAAATGTCACGGAATTGTCACGGGATGCTAGACTCCGGGCCCAGAATCCGGACCTGAAGCGCTGCGCTGCGGCCCGGGAAGGGGGTGTCACGCGGTGGTCGCCAGCTTGCCGACGAAGCCCACGCTCTCCGACCTCAGGCTCGACCGCAATGAACGCGGGTCGGGCGCTGGCCGCAGATGGCCAGCCCTCGTCGCCGCTGTGCTGGTGGTCGTGGCCGTAGCCGCGATCCTGCTCGCCCGCGGCTGCCGCTTGCCCGAGGTCCGGGTGGCCGGCGCCCAGCCGGCCGTCACCGGCGGCGCCGCGGCGACGGTGCTCAACGCCTCCGGCTACGTCACGCCGCGCCGCCGCGCGACCGTCTCCGCCAAGATCACCGGCAAGGTCACCGAGGTCCTCGTCGACGAGGGCATGCAGGTCAGCGAAGGCCAGGTCCTGGCCCGGCTCGACGACTCGGACGCCCGCCGGCGGCACGACGCGATCCGCGCCTCCCGTGACGTCGCCCGCGCCTCGCTCGACGAGATCCAGGTTCAGCTCGAGGACGCCGAGCGCACGTTGCGCCGCACCATCGACCTCCGCCGGCAGGGCGTGTCCAGCCAGCAGGCCCTGGACTCGGCGGCAGCCGCAGTGGACGGGCTGCGGGCGCGGCTCGAGGTGGCGCGGCGCTCGCTCGCCGCGGCCGGGGCCGAGCTCGCGGCGGCGCAGCAGGACCTCGAGAACTACACCGTGCGCGCGCCGTTCGACGGGATCGCGGTATCGAAGGACGCCCAGCCGGGCGAGATGGTGTCCCCGGTCTCCGCCGGCGGCGGCTTCACGCGCACCGGGATCTCGACCATCGTCGACATGGCCTCGCTCGAGATCGAGGTCGACGTCAACGAGTCGTACATCGCCAAGGTGTCGCCGGGCCAGCCGGCGGACGCGGTGCTCGATGCCTACCCCGACTGGCACATCCCGGCCACGGTGCGGACCGTGATCCCGACCGCCGACCGCCAGAAGGCGACGGTCAAGGTCCGCCTCACATTCGACGCTCTCGATCCCCGGATCCTGCCCGACATGGGGGTCAAGGTGGCGTTCCGGGAGACGGCTGCCGAGGCGTCGACCGCGCCCCCCGCGCAGTGCCTGGTGCCAGCCTCGGCCGTGCGCCGCGACGGTGACCGGACGGTCGTCTTCGTTCTCCGGGACGACCGCCTCGAGCGCCGGGCGGTAACGGTCGGCCGGCCGCTCGGCCCCGACCTCGAGATCCTCGCCGGCATTGCAGCCGGCGAGCAGGTCGTGGTCAGCGGCGACGGCGCGCTCGCAGACGGCCAGCGGGTGCGCGTCGCCGGCTGAGCCGGCAGCCGCCAACTCGGCTGGAGCACTGGAGGCGACATGGTCAGCGTCGACGGCATCGACATCCCGGGCAGCCTGATCCGGGTCCGGAACCTCAACAAGCAGTACCGCCGAGGCTCCGAGACGATCGACGTCCTGCAAGGCCTCAACCTCGACGTCGAGCCCGGCGAGCTGGTCGCCTTCATGGGCCCGAGCGGCTCCGGCAAGACCACCCTGCTCAACCTGCTCGGCGGCCTCGACCTGCCGACCTCCGGCTCGGTCACGGTCGACGGCGACGAGATCACGAGCATGTCGGCGCGCCGGCTGTCGTCGTGGCGGGCCCGCCACGTCGGCTTCATCTTCCAGATGTACAACCTGATCCCGGTGCTCAGCGCGGCCCAGAACGTCGAGCTGCCGCTGCTGCTGACCCGGCTCGGCGCCGCCCGGCGGCGGCAGCAGGTGGCGACCGCGCTCGCGCTGGTCGGCCTCTCCGATCGCGCCAAACACTTCCCGCGGCAGCTCTCAGGCGGCCAGGAGCAGCGGGTGGCGATCGCGCGCGCGATCGTCGCCGACCCCACCTTCCTGCTCTGCGACGAGCCGACCGGCGACCTCGACCGCAGGTCCGGCGACGAGATCCTCGACCTCCTGAGCGCCCTGTCCCGGGAGCACGGCAAGACGGTCCTCGTCGTCACCCACGACCCCCGCGCCGCCGAGCGGGCCGACGTGGTGCTCCACCTCGACAAGGGCGTGCTGGTCCACGACCCGGCGGCGGAGCACGCGTCGTGAGGTTCCTGCCGCTCGTCCTGCGCAACCTCAGGCGCAAGAAGACGCGGACCGTTCTCACCATCGGTTCGATCGCGGTCGCGCTGTTCCTCTACGGGCTGCTCGTCACCATCGACTCCGCGCTGTCCGCCGGCGTTGACGTGGCCGGCGCCGACCGCCTGGTGGTCCGCAACCGCATCTCGCTGATCCTCCCGCTGCCGCTGTCCTACCAAGAGCGGCTGCGCCAGATCCCCCACGTCGCCGAGGTCACCCACGCCAGCTGGTTCGGCGGCAACTACCAGGACCCGCGCAACTTCTTTCCACAGTTCGCGATCGACACCGACACCTGGCGCAGGGTGTTCCCGGAGTACGCGGTCCCCGACGACCAGTGGCAGGCCTTCGTCGACGACCGCGAGGGCGCGGTCGCGGGTCGCGGCACGGCCGAGCGCTTCGGCTGGCAGGTCGGCGACCGCATCCCGCTGCAGGCCCCCATCTGGGGCGGCACCTGGGAGTTCAACCTGCGCGGCATCTACGACGGCACGCGGTCCGGCGACGACACCAGCGTGATGTGGCTGCACTACACGTACCTCGACGAGCGCCGTCAGTACGGCAAGGGCGTCATCGGCTGGTACACGATCAAGATCGACGATCCGGCAAATGCGGCCGAGGTGGCAAACGCGGTGGACGCGCGTTTCGCCAACTCGCCTTTCGAGACCTCGACCGAGACCGAGAAGGCATTCGCGACCGGCTTCGCGCGCCAGATCGGCAACATCCGCCTGCTCGTGGTGTCGATCGGAGCGGTGGTGATGTTCACCCTACTGCTGGTCACCGGCGCGACCATGGCGTCGGCGGTCCGCGAGCGGGTCCCCGAGCTCGGGGTCCTCAAGACCATCGGCTTCACCGACCTGGCGGTGCTGGGGCTGGTGCTCGCCGAGTCGCTGCTGCTGGCGCTGGTCGGTGGCGGGCTCGGCCTCGGCCTGGCCAAGCTGTTCACCCTCGGCGGCGATCCGACCGGCGGCATGCTGCCGGCGTTCCACCTCGGCGGCCAGCGGGTCGCGCTCGGCATCGCGCTCGCGGCCGCGGTCGGCCTGGTCGCCGGAGCTGCCCCGGCAGTGGGCGCGATGCGGCTGCGCATCGTCGACGCCCTGCGGAGGGTGTGATCGTGGCGATCCCGATCTCCTACAACCTCCGCAGCGCGATCGCCCGCTGGCCCGCCGCGCTGGTGTCGGTGCTCGGCATCGCCGGCACGGTCGGCGTGTTCGTCGCCATGCTGTCGATGGCCCGCGGCTTCCAGTCGACCCTGATCGCCTCGGGGTCGCCGCAGAACGCGATGATCCTGCGCGCCGGCGCCGACGCCGAGATGGTCAGCGCCATCACCCTCGAGGAGGTGCGAGCCATCGGCGACGCGCCCGAGGTCGCCCGCGGGGCCGGTGGCGCTCCGCTGCTGTCCCCGGAGGTCGTGGTGGTCGCGGCCTTCCAGCTGCGCTCGTCCGGCACCGATGCCAACGTCCAGGTGCGCGGGGTGTCGCCGTCAGCGCTCGAGGTGCGGCCGTCCGTCCGGGTTGCCGAGGGACGCTTCTTCCGGCCCGGCCTCGCCGAGCTGGTGGTCGGCCGCAACGCCGCCGCGATCTACCGCGGCCTCGCGCTCGGCGACCCGGTCGACTTCGGCGGCCAGACCTGGCACGTGGTCGGAATCATGGACGCCGGCGGCAGCGCCTTCGACTCCGAGCTGTGGGTCGACGCAGCGGTGCTCAACCAGGTCTTCGATCGCCCGGAGAACATCTTCCAGTCGGTGACCGCACGGCTGACCTCCGAGGAACGCTTCACCGCCGTCAAGGACCGGCTGACGTCGGACCCCCGGCTGACCGTCCAGGTCGACCGCGAGACCGAGTACTACGAGCGCCAGTCCCAGGTCGTCACCACGCTGATCCGCGTGCTCGGTTTCCTGGTCGCGGCCGTGATGGCGGTCGGCGCGGTGTTCGGCGCCCTCAACACGATGTACTCCGCGGTCGCCGCCCGCTCGCGGGAGATCGCGACCATGCGCGCGCTCGGCTTCAGCAGCGGCAGTGTGGTGCTGTCGTTCGTGCTCGAGTCGCTGCTGATCGCCGCGGCCGGCGGCGTGGTCGGCTGCGTGGCCGTGCTGCCGCTCAACGGCTTCACCACCGGCACCATCAACTGGCAGACCTTCTCGCACCTCGCTTTCGCGTTCCGGGTGACGCCGGGGCTCATGCTGGCCGGCCTCGCCTTCGCGCTGCTGATGGGCTTCGCCGGCGGCGTGTTTCCGGCGCTGCGTGCCGCCCGGATGTCGGTCGCCCGCGCTCTCCGCGAGCTGTAGGAGCGTGTGGGCATAGGCCCCTGGGCGCGCTCCTGACGTGGTCGTCGCCGTTGGCTTCTGCCCTCACGCTCCTCGGGATGCGCTGCGCGCATCCATCCGGAAGTCTGGGAGGCAGAGAACAGCGACGCTCTCGTGACCTCGTCGCCGTGTCCTCACGTCCGCGTGCCTGTTTCTGCCTGCGGGCTACTCCCTTGATTGCCATCGACTTGCGTTCTATCGTTAAGGGAAGGGACGGCGATGGGACGCCCGATTCGCTTGCTGGTCAACGATCGCGAAGTCGAGCTCGACGTCGCCGCCGGCGTGCCGGCCCTCGACGTCGTCCGCGACCGGCTCGGCCTCAAGGGCACCAAGCACGCCTGCCGCGAGGGTGACTGCGGCGCCTGCCTGGTCCTGCTCGGCGAGCTCGAGCCGTCGGGCAGGCTGCGCTACCGCGCGCTGACCTCGTGCCTGCTGCCGATCGGCGAGGCGCGAGGCCGCCACCTGGTCACGGTCGAGGGCCTCGCCGCCGCCGATCTCGGACCGGTGCAGCGGGCGATCGTGGACGAGGGCGGGAGCCAGTGCGGCTTCTGCACCCCCGGCTTCGTGGTCGCGATGACCGGGCTGCTGCTCAACACGACCCGCTTCGACCTCGACGAGGCGCTGATCGCGCTCGCCGGCAACCTCTGCCGGTGCACTGGCTACGCCTCGATCCGCCGCGCCGTCGTCTCGCTGCTCGACGGGCTCCGCGGCTGCGTCGCGCCGGCCCCGGACCGGATCGCGGCCCTCGTCGGCGCCGGCGTGCTGCCGCCCTACTTCACGGAGGTCGCCGCCCGCCTCGCCGCGCTCGAGCCGTCGCCGGCGGAGCTCCACGCCGACGGTCCGCTGGTCGCGGGTGGCACCGACCTCTACGTCCAACGCCTGAGCGAGCTCGAGCCGGCGATGCCCCGGTTGCTGCTGCGCGAGCTGCCGCCGGGGATCCGGGCCGACGACGGCTGGGTCGAGATGTCCGCGACGACCACTGCGGAGGACCTCAAGCGGTCGCCCGTGCTGCGCCAGGTCCTCGGCGGGGTCGAGCGCTTCGTCGACCTGATCTGTTCCGAGCCGGTGCGGCGGCGCGCCACCATCGCCGGCAACATCGTCAACGCCTCGCCGATCGGCGACATGACGATCATGCTGCTGGCGCTCGACGCCGAGCTGGTGCTGGCCCGGGACGGCACGCGCCGGCAGCTGCCGCTGCGGGATTTTTTCCGCGGCTACAAGGCGGTCGACCTCGGCCCCGGCGAGATCATCGACGCCGTCCGCTTCCCGGCGACGCGTTGCGACGGGGCCTTCAACTTCGAGAAGGTCTCGAAGCGCCGTTACCTCGACATCGCCAGCGTCAACTCGGCGGCGTGGCTGCGCCTCGAGGGCGGCCGAATCTCTCAGGTCTTCCTGTCGGCGGGCGGAGTGGCGCCGATCCCGATGAGGCTGACCGCGACCGAGGAGCTTCTCACCGGCAAGCGGGTCACGGCCGACGTCGCGCGCCTGGCCGCGGACGCCGCCCGCGCCGAGGTTGCCCCGATCTCGGATGTCCGCGGCTCGGCCGACTACAAGCGGCTGCTGCTGGGCCAGCTCGTGCTGGCCCACCTCCACGCGCTGTGCGGCATCGACGAGCGCACGCTCCTGGAGGTCTTGGCGTGAAGCACCTCGACACCGCCGCTCACACCCGCGGAGAGGCGCCCTTCATCGCCGACCTCGACCTGCCGCCGGGCTGCCTGCACGCCGCGGTCGTCGAGTCGCCGGTGCCCCACGCCCACCGGCTGCGGCTCGACGCGAGCGTGGCCGAGCAGGTGCCCGGCGTCGTGCGGGTGCTCACGGCCGCCGACATCCCGGGCGACAATCAGATCGGCGGCGTCATCCTCGACGAGCCACTCCTGGCCGACGGCGCGCTCCACTTCGCCGGCCAGCCGGTGGCCATGGTGGTCGCGGAGAGCCCGGCCGCCGCCCGCCGCGGCGCCGCCGCCGTCACCGTGTCGTACGAGGAGCTGCCGGGCGTCTTCGACCCGCGCGAGGCAGCGGCTGCCGGCCAGCTCATCATGGCGTCGCGAATGCTCGAGTGCGGCGACGTGGATGCCGCATGGCCGCGCTGCGACGTCGTGGTCTCCGGCCGCGTCGACTCCGGCGGTCAGGAGCACCTCTACTTCGAGACTCAGTCGGCGCTCGCCCTCCCCCTCGAGGCCGGCCGCCTCCGGCTGCTGTCCGCCACCCAGTCGCCGACCCTGGTGCAGCGGGTCGCTGCCCGCGTCCTCGGCCTGCCGATGAACGCGGTCGAGGTCGAGGTGACGCGGCTCGGGGGCGCCTTCGGCGGCAAGGAGGACCAGGCCACGGCGTGGGCGGTGCTCGCGGCGCTGGCCTGCCACCACCTGCGCCGTCCAGTGCGGCTGGTGCTCGACCGGGGCCAGGACATGCGCGCCACCGGCAAGCGCCACCCCTACTCCTCGGACTTCAAGCTCGGCCTCGCCGCCGACGGGACGATGCTCGCCTACCAGGCCACCTACTACCAGAACGCGGGCGCCGCTGCCGACCTGTCGCCGGCGATCCTCGAGCGCAGCCTGCTCCACGCCAGCGGCAGCTACCTCATCCCCAACGCCCGGATCACCGCCCACTCCTGCCGCACCAACTTGCCGCCCTTCACCGCGATGCGCGGCTTCGGCGCGCCGCAGGCGATGTTCGTCATCGAGTCGGCCATCGCCGCCGCCGCCCGGGCGATGGGTGTCCCGGCGGCGGACATCCAGCGCCGCAACCTGCTCGCCGAGGGCGACCCCCTCCCCTACGGCATGCGGGTCGAGCGAAGCCAGGCGCGCCGATCCTTCGCCGAGCTCGAGGCGCGCGCCGCTGTTGCCGGGCTGCGACGGGAGATCGAGGACTTCAACCGCGACCACGCCCTCACCAAGCGCGGTCTGGCCCTGATGCCGGTCTGCTTCGGGATCTCGTTCACCTCGACGTTTCTGAACCAGGCATCGGCGCTGGTCCACGTCTACACCGACGGCAGCGTCAGCGTCTCGACCGCGGCGGTCGAGATGGGCCAGGGCGTCAACACCAAGATCGCCGGCATCGCGGCGCGGACCCTCGGGGTTTCCGCCGAGAGCATCCGGATCGAAACGACGAACACCACGCGCGTCGCCAACACCTCGCCGACCGCGGCCTCCAGCGGCGCCGACATGAACGGCCGCGCCGCCGAGCTCGCCTGCCGCGCGATCCTCGACCGCCTGTTGGCTGTCGCCGCTGACCTGCTTGGAGTTGCCGCGGGGCGACTCGCGGTCGCCGACTGCGCCGTCCTGGTCGACGGCGCACCGTCCGACCTCGACTGGCAGCGGCTGGTATGGACCGCCTACACCCGCCGGGTCAGCCTGTCGGCCCAGGCCCACTACGCGACCCCGAACATCCACTACGACCGCAGCCGGGAGCGGGGCAAGCCCTTCGCCTACCACGTGTTCGGGGCGGCCGCGGTCGAGGTCACGGTCGACTGCCTGCGCGGCACCTACACGGTCGACAAGGTCTGGGCGGTGCATGATGCCGGCCGCAGCCTCAACCCGCTGATCGACCGCGGCCAGCTCGAGGGCGGCCTGGTCCAGGGCCTCGGCTGGATGACCTGCGAGGAGCTGCTCTTCGACCGCGGCCGCCTGCTCTCAGGCAACCTCACCAACTACAAGATCCCGGACCTGATGGCGACGCCCGAGATCGACGCCGTGTTCCTCGACAACGCCGACAACCCCCACGCCGTGCTCAGCTCCAAGGCGATCGGCGAGCCGCCGCTGATGTACGGCATCGGCGCCTACTTCGCGCTGCTCGACGCGATGAAGGCCTTCCGCCCCGACCTGCCGGCCTTCTTCAGCGCGCCGATGACGCCGGAGCGGGTGCTGATGGCGCTGAATGCACGAGCGCCGCGCGCCACCGCGGCGGAGCGCGACGCCGTCGAGGCCGTCCATGCGGGGTCGAGGGAATAGGCAATAGGGAATCGGATCTGGGATCTGGATCTGGGATCTGGCATCCAGAGGTTTCCGCCCACAGCTCGCAGACATTCGGTACACTTCCACGCCATGAGGACGATCTGGGAGCACGCACTGGAGTCGGTTCGCGCCGGTCAGCGCGCCGTGCTGGTGATGGTGGTGGACCACCAGGGCTCGGTCCCCGGCACCACCGGCGCCGCCATGGTCGTCTCGGCTCGCGGATCCGTCGGCACGGTCGGGGGCGGCACCGCCGAGCACCACGCGATCGAGCTCGCCCGCCGCTTCGACAGCGCGCCCGAGCTTGTCGACATCGAGCACACGCCGGATGACAGCGGCTCGCTGTGCTCCGGGCGCCACACCATGGCCCTGGTGCGGCTCGCCGGCAGCGACGAGGCGACGCTCGCCGCGATCTGTGACGCCCTGCAGAGCGGCCGGGTCGGCACCCTCCGCCTGTCGCGCCTCGGGCTCTCGTTCGAGCCCGGCGCGACCGCGCCACTGCCCCTGACGACCGACCCGGCCGGCTTCCGCTTCGCCGCCACCGTCGGCAAGCTCGACACCCTGACCATCGTCGGTGGCGGTCACTGCGCGCTCGCCTTGTCGCGGGTGATGGCGACCCTGCCGTTCCGGATCGTCGTCCTCGATGACCGGCCCGACTTGCCGACGCTCGCGGCCAACGCCTTCGCCGACGAGATCCGCACGGTGGACTACGCCGACCTCGCCGCCCACGTTCCCGCCGGCGACCGCTCGTGGGTGGTCGTGATGACCTTCGGGCACGTCCACGACGAGGCCGCCCTTCGCGCGCTGGTCGGCCGCCGGGTCCGCTACCTCGGCCTGCTCGGCAGCGCCGCCAAGGTGGCAGCGATGTTCGCTGGGATGCGAGCCGACGGCGTCCCCGAGGAATACCTGGCCTCGATCTTCGCGCCGATCGGCCTGCCCATCGGCAGCCACACTCCCGAGGAGATCGCGATCTCGATCGCTGCCGAGATCATCCGCGAGCGGAACTCGGCCTCCTGAGAGCGCTTCAACCCTTTGCCGCCTTTCTCCATCCAACAAGGTGATGGACAGCGACCCGCGACTGTCTGCCCACATCCTGGATGGAAGGAGCTCGGTATGCGCAATCCCCACGTCATGCCTCTTCTGATCGTCGTTTTCGCGTTCACCCTCGCCGCCGGCGCGGACGCGCCCTACGAGGAGGTCATCGATCAGGCCTTCGCGGTGTCCGCCACCACCCGGGTCAGCCTGGAGAACGTCAACGGCGACGTCTCGATCGAGGCCTGGGATCGGGATGAGGTGCGCGTCCAGGCCGTCAAGCGGGCGAGCTCACCCGAGCTGCTCGCCGAGCTGGAGGTGGAGATCGACGCCACCGGCGACCGGGTCGACATCGACACCCACTATCCCTCGAGGATGCGCTCGGGCCAAGGCACGTCCGTGGAGTACACGCTGACCGTACCCCGTACCGCGCGCCTCGCATCCATCGACCTGGTCAATGGTGGCCTCCGGGTGGCCGGGGTCGAAGGCGGCGTCTCGGCAAACTGCGTCAATGGGACCATTCGCGCCGAGGGCGTCACCGGCGACCTCGACCTCGCGACAGTGAACGGTCGCATCGAGCTCGACGCGAGCTCGTTCGCAGGCGGCGAGGAGCTCGCGCTCGAGTCCGTCAACGGCGCCATCGAGGTCACCCTGCCGGCCTCGGCCGACGGGTCGATCGACGCCGAGACCGTCAACGGCTCGATCGGCAACGACCTCGGCCTCGAGGTGCGCAAGGGCCAGTACATCGGCTCGTCGATGCACGGCACCGTCGGCTCGGGCGCCGGCAGGCTGTCGATCGAGACCGTCAACGGTCCGATCTCGGTTCAGGGAAGATAGCCCTGCGCCCATCCGGGCTCGGAACCGGGGCGCTGCACCGGCGAGCCGCGGCCGTCCTATCATGGGCCTGGACGAGCCCGCGATGCCCCGGGTCAACCTCATCCTCAACGGGACGCCGACCTCGGTCGAGCACGACGACGGCATGAATCTGCTCGACGTGCTGCGCGAGGTCTGCGGAATCACCACCGTCAAGGACGGCTGCGCGCCCGAGGGCACCTGCGGCTGCTGCACCATCCTGCTCGACGGCCGGCCGGCGCTGGCCTGCCTGCTCCGACCGCACCAGGTCGAGGGCCGCGAGGTCACGACCCTCGCGGGCGTCCCCGAGGCGCAGCGGCGGGTCCTGGCGCAGGCCTTCGTCCAGGAGGGCGCGGTCCAGTGCGGCTTCTGCACGCCGGGCATCGTCACCCGCGCTGTCCACCTGATCGAGCGCGGCTTGGCCGCCGACCGCGACCGCGTCCTCCACGCCCTGGACGGTCATCTCTGCCGCTGCACCGGCTACCACCGGATCGCGGACGCCATCCAGACCGCCGGCGAAGCGTGGTCCGCGGGCGGACGGTTCGAGCGCACCGTGCCGCGCAGTGGCCCGCTGACCGGAGAGCCCCTCGGGCTCGCACCCGGGCCCGGGGCCGCGGCTCGCGCGGCGGGCGGCGTGGGATCGTCGCCGGCCCGATACCGGGCATTCGAGCAGGCACTCGGCGAACGGCCCTACGTGGCCGACCTCAGGCTGCCCGACATGCTGCATGCCGCGGTCGTGCTCAGCGATCACCCCCGGGCGCGGGTGCTCCGGATCGACCCGTCGCCCGCGCTCGCGCTGCCCGGCGTGGTCCGCGTGCTGACGGCGGCCGATGTCCCCGGCCGGCGAAACGTGGGCCTCATCGTTCAGGACTGGCCGGCGCTGGTGGCCGAGGGCGAGACGACGCGCTGCGTCGGCGACGTGCTGGCGGTGGTGGTCGCCGACAGCCAGCACCACGCGCGGCGCGCCGCGGCATCGGTGGCGGTCGCGTACGAGCCGCTCGAAGCGGTGACCGACCCGCTGGCGGCGCTCGAGCCCGGGGCACCCCAGGTCCACGATCGCGGCAACCTGCTCGAGGTGTGCGCCTTCTCACGCGGCGACGTCGACGCCGCGCTCGCCGCCTCGGCCCACGTGGTCGAGGAGACCTTCACCACCCAGCGCATCGAGCACGCCTTCCTCGAGCCCGAGGCCTGCCTCGCGGTCCCGGACGGCGACCGCCTCACGGTCCACTCCCAGGGCCAGGGCGTGCACGACGACCAGCGCCAGATCGCCGCCGTGCTCGGCCTTCCGCTCGAGGCGGTGACGGTCGAGCTGGTGGCCAATGGCGGCGCCTTCGGCGGCAAGGAGGACCTGTCGATCCAGGCCCACGCCGCGCTCGCCGCCCGGCTGCTCGGCCAACCGGTGCGGCTGGTGCTGACCCGCTCCCAGTCGATCCGGATCCACCCCAAGCGCCATCCGCTCACCCTTCACTACACGGTCGGCGCCGACGCCGAGGGCCGGCTGACCGCGGTGCGGGCGCGGATCGTCGGCGACACCGGCGCCTACGCCTCGGTCGGCGCCAAGGTCCTCGAGCGCGCCGCGGGCCATGCCTGCGGGCCCTACCGGGTGCCCAACGTCGACGTCGAGGCGCGCACCGTGTACACCAACAACCCGCCCTGCGGCGCGATGCGCGGCTTCGGGGTCAACCAGGCCGCCTTCGCGATCGAGGGCATGCTCGACCGGCTGGCCGACCGGGTCGGGCTCGACGGCTACGACATCCGCGAACGCAACATCCTCGCCCCGGGCGACGCGTTCGCCACCGGGCAGCGGATGGACTCCTCGTGCGGCATCCGGCAGACCCTCGAGGCGGTCCGTGAGGCCTACCGCGGCGCACGCTTCGCCGGCATCGGATGCGGCATCAAGAACACCGGCATCGGCAACGGGGCGGCCGACATCGGCCGGGTCGCGCTGCGCGTCCTGCCCGGCGGCTTGCTGGAGGTGCTCACCGGCTTCACCGAGATGGGCCAGGGACTCTTCACCGTGCTGCGCCAGGTGGTGGTCGAGGAGACCGGCATCGCCGCCGACCGCATGAGCGTGCGGGCCGCCTCCGAGCCTGCGGTCGAGTGCGGCATGACCACCGCGTCGCGGGCGACCGCGCTGGCCTCGATGGCCTGCAAGCGGGCGGCCGAGGCCCTTGCCCGCGAGCTCACCGGCACCTCCCTCGCGTCGCTCGCAGGCCGGGAGTACCGCGGCGAGTACGTCTGCGACTTTACGGTGGCCCCGGGCACGGAGGTACCCGATCCGGTCACCCACATGGCCTTCGGCTTCGCGACCCAGGTCGTCATCCTCGGCGAGGATGGCCGCCTCGAACGAGTGATCGCGGCGCACGACGTGGGGCGCGCCATCAACCCGCTCGCCTGCGCCGGCCAGATCGAGGGCGCTGTCCACATGGGCCTCGGCTACGCGCTGTCCGAGGAGCTGCCGTGCGTGGACGGCCGGCCCGCCAGCCTCGGCCTCGGCGCCCTCGGCATCCTCAAGGCCAGCCAGACACCACCGGTCGAGGTGATCCTGGTCGAGGTACCGGACCCGGTCGGGGGGTACGGTGCCAAGGGGGTCGGCGAGATCGGCCTCGTCCCCACCGCGGCGGCCGTCGCCGGCGCGCTCCACGCCTTCGATGGGATCCGCCGCAACGCGCTGCCGATGGCGGACGCGGCCGCCGCCCGACCTTCGGTCCCGAGATCGCGCCGGCGCTGACGGCCCAGCTCACGGCCGCCAGCGGCGCCACGCGATCAGTCCGGCTCGGGGATCGCCATCCCCAGCTCCCGCGCAACCTCCGAGAAGAAGGGATCGAGCTCGGCGTCGGCGAAGAAGCGGTCCGGCGCCGCCGCGAGCTCCACCGGCCCGCGGTTGACCACCACGACCGGGCACTCGGCCACCTCCGGGAGCCACGCCGCCGGGTAGACCGCCAGCGACGACCCCAGCACCAGCAGCAGGTCGGCCGCGGCAACGGCGGCGACCGCCTCCTCCATCGCGTACACCGGCTCGCCGAACAGCACGACGTCCGGCTTGACGACGCCGCCGCACGAACAGAACGGCACCGGCGAGCGCTCGAGCAGCCCGAGCAGCTCGTCGAGCGAGAACCGGCCGCGGCACGCGAGGCAGTGGCTGGTCCAGTAGCCGCCATGGACCGCGATCACGCCGCGCGACCCGGCCCGCTGGTGGAGCGGGTCGATGTTCTGGGTGATCACCGTCCGCAGGGTGCCCGCGGCCTCGAGCCCGACGAGAAAGCGGTGGGTCAAGGTCGGCTCGAGGTCGGCCACCAGGCCGAGGACATCCCGGGTGAACCGGAAGAAAGGCGCCGGGTCGCGCAGGAAGCCATCGATCTCGAACGTCGCCTGCGGATCGTAGCGCCCGGTGGTGTAGATGCCGCCGGGCCCGCGGAAGTCCGGCACCCCGGCCGCGGTGGAGATGCCGGCGCCGGTGAGCGCGACGACCCGCCGCGCGGAGCGGATCCGCTCGGCACAGCCTGCAGCTGAGATCTCTTGCCGCATCGCCTCGCCGCGCCTCCCGCCGGCTGCCAACCGCGCCAGGATAGCAGCCGGGGCCCCGCCGAGCGATGCTATGCTGGTCCGGAGGATTGCCCCGAGGCCGCGAGTGCCGCATCGCTTCACGCCCCTTTCGATGGAGCGGCTGGTCGCCTGGATTTGCGACGAGCTGGTGACCCAGGACGGCATCCTCGGCATCCCCCGCGAGCTGTTCTTCCGGCCCCAAAGCGGCGGCCCGCTTGCCCTCACCTGGCGCGGGTGCCGCCTCGACACACCGGTGGGAGTGGCGGCCGGGCCGCACTCCCAGCTCGCCAGCAACATCGTCGCGGCGTGGCTGTGCGGCGCCAGGGTCATCGAGCTGAAGACGGTGCAGGCCCTCGACGAGATCACCGTCGCCAAGCCGTGCATCGACATGGAGGACGCCGGCTACAACATCGAGTGGTCGCAGGAGCTGACGCTCGAGCAGTCGTTCGAGGAGTACCTCCACGCCTGGGTCCTGGTGCACGCCCTCCATCACCGGCTCGAGCTGGCCGGCGAGCGCACCGGTGTCCTGTTCGACGTCAGCGTCGGCTACGACCTCAAGGGCATCCGCCAGCCGAACCTTCAGCGCTTCCTCGAGCGCTGCCTCGACGCGGGGCGCGACCTCGACCGCGCGGTGGCGGCGATGGCGACCCGCATGCCCGAGGCGGCGTCAACCGAGATCCCGCGCCGGCTTGCCGGCGGGATCACGTTGTCGACGATGCACGGCTGCCGGGCCGAGGAGATCGGGCTCATCGCCGCGTACCTGATTGAGCGCTGGCGCCTGCCGACCACGATCAAGCTCAACCCCACGCTGCTCGGCGTCGAGGAGGTCGCGCACATCCTGCACGGCGAGCTCGGATTCCACGACATCAGTCTGTCAGCCGAGGCGTTCGCCGGCGATCCCACCTTTCCCGAGGCGGTCGATCTCATCCGGGAGCTCATCACCACCGCCGAGCGCCGCGGCGTGACCTTCGGCGTCAAGCTGTCCAACACGCTACCGGTGGTCAACCACCGCGACGTCTTCGACCTCGAGCAGGCCCGGATGTACATGTCCGGCCGCCCGCTGCATGCCTTGACCGTGCGCCTGGCGAGCCGACTCCAAGAGGAGCTCGAGGGCCGGCTGCGGATCTCGTTCGCCGGCGGCGCCGACGCCTTCAATACGCCCGCCCTGCTGGCGGCCGGCCTGCGCCCAATCACCGCGTGCTCGGACCTGCTGCGGCCCGGCGGCTACCTCAGGCTCCGACAGTACCTCGAGAACATCGCCGCCGCCATGGAGATGGTCGGCGCCGAGTCCCTGGACGACCTCATCCTGCGCACCGCCGGCGACTGGGAACCGTCGGACATCAACCTCCTCGAGCGCGGCGCACGGGCCACTCAGCAGAACCTCGCCGGATACGCCGACACGGTCCTCCAGGACCCCGGGCTGAAGGCTGCCAGGTTCGACCGTTCGCGCGCCAAGGGGCGTCGCCCGCTCGGCCCGTTCGACTGCATCGCCGCCCCCTGCACTGAGGCCTGCGACGTCGGCCAACGCGTCCCCGAGTACATGCGCCGGCTGTCGCGGGGCGACCTCGCGGGCGCCGCCGCGGTGATCCGTGAGGACAACCCGCTGCCGGAGGTCCTGGGGCGGGCCTGCCACCACCCTTGCGAGCTGCCGTGCCTGCGAACCCACCTCGATGACCCGCTCGCGATCCGCGAGATCAAGCGCTTCATCATGGAGAAGGCCGCCGCGCCCGCGCGGGAGCCGGCCGCTGCGACCGGCGACGTCAGGGTTGCCGTCATCGGGGCCGGGCCGTGCGGCCTCTCCGCAGCCGAGTTCCTCCGCCGCGCCGGCTTCGCGGTCACGGTGTTCGAGGCCAGATCCGCGAGCGGCGGCATGGTCTCCGGGTCCATTCCGGGTTTCCGCACCGGCCGCGAGGCAGTGGACCGCGACATCGGCCGGCTGGCAGCCGCCGACATCGAGGTCCGACACGGACAGAGGGCCGGCAGGGACGTCACGCTCGAGGCGCTGCGCGCTGCCGGCTACGGTCACATCGTGGTCGCGACCGGCGCCCAGAAGGGCGCCCGTCTCGGAGTGCCCGGAGACGACGCCAGCGGCGTGTGGGACGCCCTGATCTTCCTGCGCGCAGCCCGTTCAGGCCACCTCACCGAGCTCCCCGGCCGAGTCGGGGTGATCGGCGGCGGTGACGTGGCGATCGACTGTGCGCGCACCGCGCGGCGGCTCGGCGCCGGCGAGGTGACGGTCATCTACCGTCGCAGCCGGCGCGAGATGCCGGCGCAGCGGGAGGAGCTCGAGGCGCTCGACGAGGAGGGCATCCCGATCCTCGAGCAGACGCTGCCGGTCGCCGTGCTCTCCGAGAACGGACGGGTGTGCGGCCTGCGCTGCGCCGGCACCATGCTCGGCGAGCCGGACGAGAGCGGCCGCCGCCGGCCGATCCGGATGTGGGGGTCCGACCGGGAGATTTCCCTGGATGCCCTGGTCGTTGCGGTCGGGCAGCGGGCTGACCTGTCGCTGTTCGCAGGAGACAGGCCCGATGTCAACCGTGCCGGTTTCCTGATCGTCAACCCGGTGACCCTGGAGACCTCGCTGCCCAACGTGTACGCCGGCGGCGACCTGATCGACGACGGCCCGGCCACGATCGTCAAGGCCTGCGGCGACGGCCGCCGCATCGCCGCCGCGATCGCTGCCCGCGAGGGGCGCGGCGAGGGCCCCCGAGCGACGGAGCAGCGCTTCCTCGATCGGACGGATCTGCTCCGCCGCCGCTCAGCGCGGAGGTTTCGCGAGCGCGTGCCGCTGCTCCCGGCGCGGCGGCGCACCGGCTTTGACGAGGTGGTCGGCACCTATCCGCCCACCGCCGCCGTCGCCGAGGCCGGCCGCTGCCTGGACTGCGACCTGCTCTGCTCGACCTGCGAGACGGTATGCCCCAACCGCGCCATCTTCACCTACCGGTCGGCCGGTTCGCGGTTCGAGCTGCCGGTGCTGCGGTGGCGGCGCGGCAAGGCGGTGGCCGTCGACCACGAGCCGTTCGAGATTCGGCAAGAGCCTCAGGTGGCGCTGCTCGCCGACCTGTGCAACGACTGCGGCAACTGCACCACCTTCTGCCCGACCTCGGGCCGCCCGTTCGCCGACAAGCCGCGGCTGTTCCTCGACGGAACATCGTTCCTCGCACAGTCCGACAACGCCTTCCGCATCGTCCGCCGGGACGACAGCTGGGTGGTCCAGGCCGTGCTCGCCGGCACCCGTCACGAGCTCGAGATCGGCGACACCCTGCGCTACCGCACCGGCGGGGCAGAGCTCCGCCTGGCGAGCGACGATCTGGCCCTGGTGGGATCACGGCTCACCGGCGACGCACCGGCGGAACCGCTCAGCTTGCGCGCCTGCGCCACCATGCTCGTGCTGTTCCACGGCGTTCGTCGGTCGGCGCCCTGGATCCCGGTCGCGCTCGCCGACTCCGCAGGCTGAGCGAACTCCGTTCCCGATCCCGTTCCCGTGCCCGTACCCGAATCTCGCGCATTCCAGCACGGTGCTGGACCACGCAACCCCCACCCGCGCCCATGCGCGAGATGTCGTTGAGTCCGTTCCGGGAACGGGAACGGGAACGGGCACGGGAACGGGTACGGGAACGGGAACGGGTGGGGCCCTATCCCCTATCCCCGAGCCCCTAACTCCTGGTCGGGAGGGTGGACGGGGCAACCCCGATACAATGGCCTCGTGCGCACCCGCTTCTGCAACCTTCGCATCCCAGCCGGCGACGACACGACAGTGCCGCGCGAGCTCGTCGTCGAGGACGGCCGCTTCGTCGCGGTGACGCAGGCCGGCCAGGAGACGGCCGCCGAGGGCGAGGAGTGGGTCGACCTGGGGGGCGCGCTCGTGCTGCCGGGTGCGATCGACGGCCACGTCCACTTCAACGACCCCGGCTTCACGCACCGCGAGAACTTCGACAGCGGCACCGCGGCGGCCGCTGCCGGCGGTGTCACCTGCGTCGTCGACATGCCGTGCACCTCCCTGCCACCCGTGACCGACACCCTGGCTCTCGCAGCCAAGCTGCTCGCGATCACGCCCAAGGCCCACGTCGACTTCATGCTCTGGGGCGGCGCGTCCGCGAACGCGCTCGAGCAGCCCGGCTGGCGCGACCGGCTCGGCGAGCTCGCCGCCGCCGGCGTCGCCGCCATCAAGGTCTACCTGCTGTCGGGCATGGACAGCTTCCGCCACCTCACCGTCCGCCAGCTCGGCGAGGTCCTCGAGGCGTCCCGCGCGCTCGGCCTGCCGGTAGGGGTCCACGCCGAGGACGCTGACACCGTGCGCGAGGAGGAGTCACTGCTCCGCCGGCGCGGCCTCGACTCGCCGCGCGCCTACGCCGAGTCCCGGCCCGCGATCGCCGAGGTGCGAGCGGTCGAGGCCGTCATCGACGCCTGCCGGCGGAGCGGCGCGCGCGCCCACGTCGTCCACCTGGCGTCTGGCGAGGCGCTCGACCGGATCAGCGCCGCCCGCCGGGACGGCTGCCCTGTCACTGCCGAAACCTGCCCCCACTACCTGGAGTTCACCGACGACGACCTCGAGTCGATGGGCTCGTTGCTCAAGACGGCGCCGGTCGTCAAGGCCGCCTCCGACCGCTCCCGCCTGTGGCGGGGCCTCGCCGAGGGCGAGCTGGCCTTCGTCGCCACCGACCACGCCGCGGGCCAGTGGCCTGACGAGAAGCGGACCGGATCGATCTGGAGCGACTACGGCGGGGTTCCCGGGGTCGAGCTGCTGCTGCCCTACCTCTACTCCGAGGGCGTTCGTCGCGGCCGTCTGTCGCTGGCGCGCCTGGCGCAGGTGCTGTCATCGGGACCCGCTCGCTTCTTCGGCGTCGACCACCGCAAGGGGGCACTGAAGCCCGGCCTCGACGCGGACTTCGTGGTGTTCGACGAGGCCGCAACCTGGACCGTCCACGCCCGCGACCTCCATAACCTGAACCGCTACACCCCGCTCGAGGGCCGGCGGTTGACCGGGCGAGTTCAAAAGACCTACCTGCGCGGCCGCTGTGTCTTCGAGCGCCGGGCCGACGGCGAGGAGTGGCTGGCGCCCGCCGGCGCGGGCGAGTTCGTGCGACGCGGAGCACCATGAGGATCGGCTCATGACGACGATCATCGGCAACGGCACCCTTGCCACCGGCGGCGAGCGGCCCGCGGTGCTCGCCGACGGCGCGGTCGCCTGGCAGGGCGACCGCATCGACGCGGTCGGCAGCACGGCGTCCCTCCGCGCCCGCTGGCCCGAGGCCGAGGTCCTCGACGCCCGGGGCGGCCTCATCCTGCCCGGGTTCGTCAATCTCCACCACCACTTCTACTCGGCGCTCGCCCGCGGCCTCGATCCCGGCTTCGCGCCACGCTCCTTCGGGGAGATCCTCGAGGGCCTGTGGTGGCGCCTCGACCGCAGCCTCGACGAGCAGGCGGTCCACGTTTCGGCCCGGCTGACCCTCGCCGACTGCATCCGCTGCGGCTGCACCACCGTCTTCGACCACCACGCCTCGCCGCGCTTCATCACCGGCAGCCTGGACGCCACCGCGAGCGAGGTCGTGGCGGCGGGCCTGTCCGCGGTGCTGTGCTACGAGGCGTCGGACCGCAACGGGCACGACGAGGCCATCGCCGGCGTCGAGGAGAACGCGGACTTCTGCGGCCGCCACCTCGACCACCCCACGGTCCGTGGTCTGATGGGCCTTCACGCCTCCTTCACCGTCGCCGATGCCACGCTCGCGGAAACGGCGCGGCTCCGCCCGTCCGGCACCGGGGTCCACCTCCACGTCGCCGAGGACCCGCTCGATGCGCGCGTCTCCAATGCGCTCTACGGCCGCGGGCCGCTGCAGCGACTGGAGGCCACCGGCCTGCTCGACGACCGCGCCCTGCTCGCGCATGGCGTGCACCTGCCGGCCGACGACCTCGACCGGGTGGCCCGGGCGGGAGCGGTGCTGGTCCACAACCCGGAGTCCAACGCGAACAACGGGGTCGGCCGCCTCGACGTCGTCGGCGCCCATCGCGCCGGCTGCCGGCTCGCCCTGGGCACCGACGGGATGGGCTCGTCGATGCTGGGGGCCCTCCGCTTTGCCTTTCTCACCCACCGCGGCGCGCAGCGCGATCCGCGGGTCGGCTTCGAGGTCCACCCCGGGCTGCTCGCCGCGACCGGCCGTGCCGCCGGCGCCTTCCTCGACGAGCCTCTCCTCGGCGAGCTCGCCGCGGGCGCCCCGGCCGACATCGCGGTCGTCGAGGCGCCGTCGCCGACGCCGATCGACCCCGAGCGCCTGTTCGGTCACCTCGTCTACGGCGCGGCCGGCGCACCGGTGCGCCACACCGTGGCCCGGGGCAGGGTGCTGATGCGCGACTTCGAGCTGCTCACGATCGACGTCGAGGGGACGGCGCGAGAGGCGCGCGAGATCGCGCCTCGGGTCTGGGAGCGGTTTCACGCTCTTCCCGCGCCGACGAACTGAGGGGTTGGGTTTCAGGCGACAGGGATCAGGACGCACTTCCGTTCGTTCCCGCTCCCGTTCCCGTCCCCGTTCCCGATGGCACCGGCGCGCCTCCGCTTCCGCGCCCGCGCCCGACGGGGCTGTCGAACCGGGAAACCGGGCTCGGAATCGGAAGCGGGCGCGGAAGCGGATGCGGGCAGGGCCCTATCCCCCAGATCCTAGATCCTCTCGTTCTCGCGCTATCCACTTTCATCACGGCGAAATGCGATACCATGGCTGCCGGGAAATGCCCGTCAGGCACGGCATGTTGCCTGCTCGGGTAGCGCCGGCCGCCCGATCGGGGCACGCCGGCCGCAAGGAGCGCAGCCGCCGTGGTTCCTGAACCGTTGACCGGACTCACTCGTCCGTCGCTGTCCGTGCTCGCGAGCGCCGACTACATCGACCAGCTCCATGAGCTTTGGCGGCACGACCCGTCGTCGGTGTCCGAGGAGTGGCGGCTGTTCTTCACCGGCTTCGACCTGGCGATGTGCCCGCGGGACTGCGTCGCCGCCGATCGCGCCAACGACCAGTCCCGCGTCGCCAGCCTGATCTTCGCGTACCGGAACGTCGGCCACCTCATCGCGGACGTGAACCCGCTCGAGGCGAGCCCGGCCTCCCACCCATCGCTCGAGCTCGCCGCCTTCGGGTTGACCGAGCACCACCTCGACGAGGTGTACGACACCGGGCACCTCGGCGGGCCGCAGCGGATGACGCTGCGCGACATCATCGAGGTCCTGCGCGACATCTACTGCCGGAGCATCGGGGTCGAGTACCTCCACATCCAGAACGTCCACATGCGGCGCTGGCTGCAGCATGAGATGGAGCCCATCCGGAACCGGCCGGCATTCCCGCCCGAGCGCCGGGTCGCGATCCTCAAGCAGCTGACCGATGCCGAGCTGTTCGAGACCTTCACCCACAGCCGCTACGTCGGCCAGAAGCGCTTCTCGCTCGAGGGCGCCGAGTCGTTGATCCCGGCCCTCCATCAGTTCATCGAGACCGCGGCCGACGCCGGTGCCGAGGAGATCGTCATCGGCATGCCCCACCGCGGCCGGCTCAACGTCCTCGCCAACATCCTGCGCAAACCCTACTCCCTGATCTTCCACGAGTTCGAGGACAACCTGGCGCCGGACCCGGTGGGTGGCGACGGCGACGTCAAGTACCACCGTGGCTACTCGTCGGACTACCCAGCCTCGAACGGGCGCACGGTCCACCTCTCGCTGACCGCAAACCCGAGCCACCTCGAGGCCGTCAATCCGGTGGTCGAGGGCCGGGCGCGCGCCAAGCAGCGCTTCCGGGGTGACACCGTCCATCGCCGCAAGGTGCTGCCGCTCCTGATCCACGGCGACGCCGCCTTCGCCGGTCAGGGGCTGGTCGCCGAGACGTTCAACCTCTCCCAGCTCGAGGGCTACCGTACCGGCGGCACCGTCCACATCGTGGTCAACAACCAGATCGGGTTCACGACCCTGCCCGGCGAGGCCCGGTCGTCCCGCTACCCCACCGACGTGGCCAAGCTGGTGGAGGCCCCGATCTTCCACGTCAACGGCGACGACCCGGAGGCGGTGTGCTTTGTGGTCGACCTGGCGCTGCGGTTCCGCCAGACCTTCGGCTCCGATGTCGTCATCGACATGCTCTGCTACCGAAAGCACGGCCACAACGAGGGTGATGAGCCGGCCTTCACCCAACCGGTGATGTACCAGAAGATCGAGACCCACCCGCCGGTCCGGGCCATCTACCAGATGCGGCTCGAGCAAGACCATGTGCTCTCGCTCGACGACAGCTCCCGGCTGTCCGACGAGTTCTCCGACCGGCTGTACGACGCGTTCAGGACCGTCAAGACCAGCTGTCCGATGCCCGACGCCATGCCCGACTACGCGTTCGGCGGGGCCTGGTCCGGCCTCGATCAGCCGTACGACTTCGCACCGGTCGACACCGGCGTGCCGGCGGCCGTCCTCGAGGAGGTGGGGCGGGCGCTGACCACGATTCCCGACGGCTTCCACCTCAACCGCAAGGTGGGACGACGGCTGCCCGAGCTGAGCGCGACGCTCGCCGCGGGCGGCTCGGTCGACTGGGCGTTCGCGGAGCTGCTGGCATTCGGAAGCCTGCTCGCCGAGGGCCTGCCGGTGCGGCTGAGCGGCCAGGACTCGATCCGCGGCACCTTCTCGCAGCGCCACGCCGCCTGGTTCGACACCAGGAACCAGGAGGTCTACGTCCCGCTCAACCATGTCCGTGAAGGCCAGGCGCGGTTCTGCGTCTACAACAGCATGCTCTCCGAGGCCGCCGTGCTCGGCTTCGACTACGGCTACTCGCTGGTCGAGCCCAACATGCTCGTGCTCTGGGAGGCCCAGTTCGGCGACTTCGCCAACGGGGCGCAGGTGATCATCGACCAGTTCATCGCCGCCGCGCTCGACAAGTGGCAGCGGGGCAGCGGCATCGTCATGCTGCTGCCGCACGGCTACGAGGGCCAGGGACCGGAGCACTCCAACGCCTACCTCGAGCGTTACCTCACGCTGTGTGCCGAGGACAACATCCAGGTCTGCAACCTGACCACGCCGGCGCAGTACTTCCACGCCCTGCGCCGGCAGCTCAAGCGCCCATTCCGGCGGCCGCTGGTGGTCATGGCCCCGAAAAGCCTGCTTCGCCACAAGCGAGCCGTCTCGCCGCTGTCCGAGCTCGTGGGGGGACGGTTCTCGGAGCTGCTCGACGATCCGACGCCGCCGGCCTCCTCGACGCGGCGGCTCGTCCTGTGCAGCGGCAAGGTCTACTACGACCTGCTCGAGGGCCGCGAGGAGCACGGGGTCAACGATGTCGCGATCGTGCGCGTCGAGCAGTTCTACCCCTTCAACGACGCGCTGCTGCGGGCGCTGGTCAAGCCCCACAAGGGCGCCGAGCAGGTGGTGTGGGTCCAGGAGGAGACCGAGAACCGCGGCGGCTGGTCCTTCATGCTGCCACGGCTCCTCGAGCTCTTCCCGTACCGCAAGCTGCGCTACGTGGGCCGCGAGCCGAGCGCCAGCCCGGCCACCGGCTCGCCGCGGATCCACCGCGAGCAGCAGGCGAAGATCGTGGTCGACGCGCTGATCGAGTGAGCCGTCGTGGTGTACGGTAGTGCGGAAGCGCTTCGACTGGGGCGCGCTTCCGACAATCAGGAGAGCACGGATCGCCTCACACCCCTGGCGACCGCAGCGAGGAAGGCGGACATGCCCATCAACGTCACCATCCCGGAGGTCGGAGAGTCGATCAAGGAGGGCGTTCTCGCGGAGTGGGTGAAGGCCGACGGCGACCTGGTGGCTCGCGACGAGCCGCTGCTGGTGCTCGAGACCGACAAGATCACCATGAACGTCAACGCCGAGCAGGCGGGCCGGCTGAAGATCCTGGTCGCCGTGGGATCGACCGTCCAGGTCGGCCAGACTGTCGCCACCATCGACACCGACGTCAAGGTGGAGGCGGCCACTGCGCCCGCCGCCAGGCCGGCCCCGCGGCCGGTCCCTCCTCAGGCCGCGGAGGCGACGACGGCCCCCTCAGGCCCGCCCGCACCGCCGCTCGCCGCGCCCGCCGGGATCGCCCAGGCCGCGAGCAAGCTCGAGACGGTGAAGGGCCTCTCGCCCGCGGTGCAGCGGCTGGTGCTCGAGCACCGCCTGGACCCGGCGACGATCGCCGCCTCGGGCCGCGACGGCCGACTCACCAAGGGCGACGTGCTCCGCCACCTCCAGGCTGCCCCGCAGCCCGCCCGGGCCGAGACGCCCGCAGCGGGCGCGCAGCCCACCGTGCCGGCAGCCGCGCCGACACCCGAGCCGTCGATACCTCTGGTCTTCGAGCGCCAGACCCGGCAGCCGCTGTCGCCGCTGCGCCAACGGATCGCCGAGCGGCTGGTCCAGGTGCAGCAGCAGGCCGCCATCCTGACCACCTTCAACGAGGCCGACCTGAGCCGGGTGATGCAGCTGCGCGCCCGCTGGAAGGACACCTTCCAGGAGCGGCACGGCATTGGCCTCGGCTTCATGTCCTTCTTCGTCAAGGCGTCGGTCGACGCCCTGCGCTTCGTGCCCGCGGTCAACGCGTACATCGACGGCGACCAGCTGGTGACCAACCACTACTACGACATCGGGATCGCGGTCAGCACCGACCGCGGCCTGGTGGTGCCGGTGCTGCGCAACGCCGATCAGCTCACCATGGCCGAGATCGAGCTTGCGATCGCGGATCTGGCGAGCCGGGCGCAGCAGCGCCGCCTCGAGCTGTCCGAGCTGACTGGGGCGGTGTTCACGATCTCCAACGGCGGCGTCTTCGGCTCGATGATGTCGACCCCGATTCTCAACCCGCCCGGCTCTGCGATCCTCGGCATGCACGCCATCACCAAGCGGCCGGTCGTCGTCGACGACCAGATCGTGATCCGACCGATGATGTACCTGGCGCTGTCCTACGACCACCGCGTGATCGACGGCCGCGAGTCGGTGACCTTCTTGAAGCGAATCAAGGACTGCCTCGAGGACCCGAACCGCCTGTTGCTGGAGGTGTGAGGCCATGGACTCCTACGATCTGGTGATCATCGGCTCCGGCCCTGGCGGCTACGTGTGCGCGATCCGCGCGGCCCAGCTCGGCCTCAAGACCGCGCTGGTCGAGAAGCACGCCACCCTCGGCGGCACCTGCCTCAACGTCGGCTGCATCCCGTCCAAGGCCCTGCTCGAGTCGAGCGATCTCTTCGCCGCCGCCAACCACCGTTTCGCGGACCACGGAATCGCCCTGTCGGCAGTCGGGCTCGAACTCGGCCGGATGATGGAGCGCAAGAGCCAAATCGTCAAAGAGCTGGTCGACGGGGTCGCGATGCTGATGAAGAAGAACAAGGTCACCGTGCTCACCGGCCACGGCGAGGTCACGGCGCCCGGCCAGGTGACCGTGCGGGGCGAGGCGGGCGAGCAGCAGGTGCAGGCGACAAGCATCTGCCTCGCCATGGGCTCGGTGCCGGTCGAGCTGCCGTTCATGCCCTTCGACGGCGAGCGGGTGGTCTCCTCGACCGAAGCGCTCTCGTTCGCCGAGGTGCCCGAACGGCTGGTCGTGGTCGGGGCCGGCGCGGTCGGGCTCGAGCTCGGCAGCGTGTGGAGCCGCCTCGGCGCCAAGGTCACCGTGGTCGAGATGCTGCCGACGATCGCGCCGTTCGCCGACAAGCAGATGTCGGGATCGCTCCAGCGCGCGCTGGAGGCCCAGGGCCTCGAGTTCCGGCTGTCGACCAAGGTCACCGCCGCCAAGGTCACCAAGAAGGGCGTGACGTTGACCGTCGCGAACGACAAGGGCGAGACCGAGGAGCTGAGTTGCGACCGGGTGCTGGTCGCGGTCGGTCGGCGGCCCAACAGCTCCGGGTCGGGCCTCGAGAACGCCGGCGTCGAGCTCGAGGCGGGCGGCCGCGTGAAGATCGACGACCACTTCCGCACCAACGTGCCCGGGGTCTACGCGATCGGGGACCTGGTGAGGGGGCCGATGCTCGCCCACAAGGCCGAGGAGGAGGGCATCGCGCTCGCCGAGCTGCTCGCCGGCAAGCCCGGCCACGTCAACTACGATGCCATCCCGAACGTGATCTACACCGAGCCCGAGCTGGCCATGGTCGGCCGCACCGAGGCCGAGGTCAAGGAGGCCGGGATCGCCATCAACATCGGGCGCTTCATGTTCCGGCCCAACGGCCGCGCCAAGAGCCTCGGCCTGCTCGACGGCATGGTCAAGATCCTGGCCGACAAGGAGACCGACCAGATCCTCGGCGTGCACATGGTCGGCCCGCGGGTGTCCGAGCTGATCGCCGAGGCCGTGGTCGCGGTCGAGTTCGGGGCTGCGGCCGAGGACCTCGCCCTCACCAGCCACGCTCACCCCACCCTCTCGGAGGTGGTGCGCGAGGCGGCGCTGGCGGTCGGCAAGCGGGCCATTCACTCCTAGCCCCCGCCCGCCCAGGGGATAGGATCTGGGATCTGGGGGATAGGGCCCCGCCGGCTTCCGGTGTTGAGCCCACCCTCCGGTCGCGAGTCGCGTCTGCCCACGCCACGGCGACGTGTGACAGCGGGGCTGCCCGCGACGTGTCACGGCGCCGCTGAAGCCGACGCTGAATCCGCATCCGGATTCTCATCCGGTGCCAGGGCCGACACTTTGACACTTTGTGAACTCGCCGGGAGTGAGCCTCCTCCTACCTGTTTCTTCGCTCCAAATAGATGCCCTGCCGTCTCAGCCCGAACGCCACCACGAACCTGCCAGAGTATCGACCCCGGCACCCGAGGTTCAATGCGCGGGTGTCCAAGCCTGAAGTGCGCGTGACAAGAAACTGCCAAAGTGTCGGCCCTGGCACCGGGGTGAAGTGGAAACCGCCAAAGTGTCGGCCCCGGCACGCGACGCCGTCGATACCGTGCAGCACGACGAGCTGCTCGCGAAGCTCCTGTCGCTGACCAACCTGCGCGCCGTGCGCGACCCGGCCTCGGACACCGGCTGGAAGATCGAGCTCGGCCCCTTCCCCGGCTGGACGAAGATCCCGGACTGGAACCCGTGAGGGAGTTCTCCGGCGGTTCATGAGTGCTCGGATTCGCTAAGCCCGCATCCGCTTCCGCACGCACTCTCGCGGGCTGGGTTTGTGGTACAACGCCGGCATGAAGAAGCTCATCATCGTCGGCTGTCTACTGCTCGGCGCCAGCTGCGGAAGGAATGTCCCCGCGCCGGATCCCGCGTACGTCGCCGAGGTCGAGGCGTGGCGAGCCGAGCGGCTGGAGCGGCTGACCGCCGACGACGGCTGGCTGACCGTGGTCGGGCTCGACTGGCTCCAGGCCGGCGTCAACCGGTTCGGCTCGGATCCGGCGAGCGAGATCCCGCTGGTCGCGCCCGACATCCCGGAGCTGGCCGGCACCGTGGAGCTCCTCGCCGACGGATCGGTGGTCGCACGGGCAGCGGAGGGCGCGGCGGTCACGGTCGATGGCGCACCGCTCGTCGAGTCCGTGCTCCGCAGCGACGCGCAGGGCACGCCCGACATCGCCGGCGTCGGCCGGCTGCGCTTCCACATCATCGACCGCGGCGGCCGGCTCGGCGCGCGCATCAAGGACCCCGAGGCCGCCGCCCGGAGGAAGTTCAAGGGCATCGAGCACTTCCCGATCGACCCGCGCTACCGCGTCACCGCGCGGCTGGAGCCCTACCCCACTCCCAGAGAGGTCCAGGTTCCGACTGTGCTCGGCACGCCGACCCCGATGCTCGCACCGGGCGTGCTGCGCTTCACGCTGCTCGGCAACGAGCTCACGCTGGAGCCCTACCAGGAGTCGCCGGACGAGGCGTCCTACTTCCTGATCTTCCGCGATCGCACGTCGGGCGACACGACCTACGGCGGCGGCCGCTTCCTGGATGCCGCCGCTGCCGGCGCCGACGGAACCACCGTGCTCGACTTCAACCTCGCCTACAGCCCGCCCTGCGCCTTCACGCCTCACGCCACCTGTCCCCTGCCGCCGCCCCAGAACTCGCTTCGTGTCGCGGTCGAGGCCGGCGAGAAGTTCACCGGCGCATCGCACTGAGGCGGCGGAGAACAGGATCCAGGATCTGGGATCTTGGGGATAGGGACTACCGCCCGCCCCGTCCCCGTCCCCGATCCCGTTCCCGGATGACCCCACCGCCGCCTTGGCCTCGCCCCAGCAGTCCACACCAGCCAACCGCTTCGAGACGCAATCGAACCATGTCCCCTCTCTGTTGTACGATGCAGTGCGCCACGGACGGCCGGCGCCTGGGCCCGGTGGAGCAACCGCCCGACTCGGCCCGTCCCTGTGCGAAGGAGACGCTCACGATGAAGATTCGTTCGTTGCTCGCGCTGCTCGCGGTGCTGGTGATCGCCGGGTTCGCGCTGGCGTGCTCGAAGGAGGACGCCAAGGACGCTGCCGAGAAGGCCGGCAGGAAGATGGAGGAGGCTGCAGATAAGGCGGCCCAGACCATGGGCGACGCTGCCGAGGACGTTGCGGAAGGCGCCAAGGGGCTGGCCGAGGACGCCGGCGACGCGGCCGGCGAGGCGTGGGACGACACCAAGGACGCGGCCGCCGACGCCTACGAGGACGCCAAGGACGCGGCGGCCGGCGTGGTCGAGGACGCAGCCGGGGCGGTCGAGGAAGCCGCCAAGGACGTCAAGGAGAAGGCGGGCGGCAAGTAGATGCCGCTGCCCCCGCTCAGGGACGACGCCCGGAGGCGGGTCCGCATCGCCCGTCTTGCCAGGGCCGTGCCGGTCACCGGTTTCGGGTTCGCGAGCCTGCTCGCCTTCAACGGCGCGCAGACGGCGAGCCTGGCGCTGGTGCCGTTCTCGCGGCGGGCGTTCCGGCGCTTCAACCGCTGGTGCGCCAACACCTGGTGGGGCGCCTGCGTCATCGCCAGCCAGCGCTTCAACGGCACCCGGCTTGTGATCACCGGCGAGGACCTGCCGTCGGACGAGAACGCCCTCGTTCTCGTCAACCACCAGAACATGCCCGACATCCTCGCCCTGATGATCCTGGCCCGCGGCAAGCGCCGGCTCGGCGACCTCAAATTCTTCGTCAAGAAGACCTTGAAGTGGATCCCGGGGGTCGGCTGGGGCATGCAGTTCATCGGCTGCCCGTTCCTGTCCCGCGACTGGACGGCCGACCGGGAGCGGATCCGGCGGACCTTCGCCACCCTGGTGCGCGAGCGCATACCGGTCTGGCTGGTGTCGTTCGCGGAGGGCACCCGCTCGACCCCGGAGAAGCTGCGCGCCAACGCCGAGTGGGCGGCCGCCAACGGGCTCGAGGCCACCCGCCACGTGCTGGTCCCCCGCTCGAAGGGATTCGCGGCGACGATCGACGGCCTCGGCAGCCACCTGCACGCCGTCTACGACGTGACCATCGGCTACGTCGGCGGCGTCCCGACGCTGTGGCAGTACATCACCGGCTCGGTCGACCGCATCCACGTTCACGTGCGGCGCTTCCCGATCGAGTCCCTGCCACGCCTCGAGCACGAGCTCCGCGACTGGCTGATCACCCGCTACCGCGAGAAGGACCTCCTGCTCGAGCACTACTACACCCATGGCGCCTTCCCCGCCGAGGCGTAGGCCTCCCCTGCTTCTGCTTCCCCTTCCGCGCCCGCTTCCGATGCCAGCTTCCTGACCTTCAACAGATTTGAAATCCGGATGTGAAACGCCCGGCGGTCCCTGCGGGCCGGCAGAGATCAGCAGGCTTCACTTCCGGCTTTCGGATCAGACGATGCGCTCGCGGATCTTGGCGCTCAAGATGTCCATGACCCAAACTGTGGCCGCGATCAGCAGCACCAGGGTACCGACCTCGCCCCACTCGCCGAGGTCGACCCGCGGCTTCAGGATGTAGCCGATGCCGCCGCCGCCGACGAAGCCGATGATGGTCGACATCCGGACGTTGATGTCCCAGCGGTAGATGGTGAAGGACAGGAAGGGCGGAATGACCTGCGGCACCACGCCGTAGCGCAGCACCTGCAGGGTGCTCGCGCCGGTGGCGGTGATCGCGTCCATCGGCCCCGGATCGATCGATTCGATCTGCTCCGAGTAGAGCTTGGTCAGCGCCGCCACCGAGTGCACCCACAGCGCGAGCACCCCGGCGAAGGGGCCGATGCCGACCCACGAGATGAAGATCAGCGCCCACACCAGCGGCTCGACCGCGCGCACGAAGTTCATCACGGTGCGCGAGACCAGGTAGCCGATCCTGGCGAGTCGGCTGCCGCGGGTCAGGTTGCGGGCCGACGGGAAGGCGAGGACGAAGGCGATCGGGATCGCGAACGCGGTCGCCATGAAGGCCAGGAAGATGGTCTGCACGAGCAGGATCAGGCCCTCGTGGAGGACGCTTGCCGAGGGATGGGCGAGGCCGCGCACGATGTCCGCCGCCTTGCCGAACTTGGTCAGGAAGGTGACCAGCTCGAGCTCGGTGATCAGCCAGCCGGTGAAGAACGTGAGCTCGATGAAGACCGCCGCGAACCAGCCGCGCACGGTCTGGCTCCAGGGCAGCTCGGCCTCCGAGGCCGGCACCCCACCGGTCAGCGAGCGTCCAGGCGACGAGCCCAACACCCGCTCGAGCGCCGACCATGCTGCGGCCAGCCCCAGGCCGCCGAGAAGCGCCCACGCGTAGTGCAGGAGGTCGAGGATCTGCTCGGCGGTCAGCAGCATGCCGGTCGGCCCGCGGCGGCCCGAGAAGGCCAACGCAAGGAACTCGACCATCAGCCAGGCGATCGCGATCAGCGCCCAGTCGATGGCCACGATGCTGGCACGCTCAGCGGCGCGGCCACGCGCGGAGGAGGCCGGCACGGTCATCCCATCCCCGACCCCGAGGCCGGTTCCGCCTCCTCACCGTAGATCTCCTTGAAGGTGGCCCGGTCGAAGCCGGCCGGCGTGCCGTCCCACACCAGTCGGCCGTCGCGCAGCGCCACCAGTCGGGTGGCGTAGCGGGCAACCAGGTCGATGTCGTGCAACGAGCAGAGCACGGTCAGGCCCTCCTCGCGGTTGAGGGCCTCGATGTGGCGCATCACGGAGTGCCGCAGCGCGGGGTCGAGCGACGCCACCGGCTCGTCGGCGAGGATCAGCTCCGGCTGCTGCATGAGGGCGCGGGCGATCGCCACCCGCTGCTGCTGGCCGCCGGACAGGGCGTCGGCCCGGCTCTCCGCGCGGTCGGCGAGGCCCACCCGCTCCAGGCAGCCGACGGCGCGCTCGCGCTCGGCTGCCGGAAACGCCAGCGCGAGGCTCGGCAGCAGCTTGCTGCGCCCGAGGGCCCCCGACAGGACGTTGCTCAGCACGCTGTGGCGTTTCACCAGGTTGAACTGCTGGAAAATCATGGCGACCTGGCGCCGAAGCGCGCGCAGCTCGGCGCCGCGCAGCGCCGTCACCTCGCGCCCGAAGATGAAGACCCGGCCCTCGCTCGGGTCGATCAGCCGGTTGATGCAGCGCAGCAGGGTCGACTTGCCGGAGCCGGAAAGACCCAGCACCGCCAGGAACTCGCCCTCCCGCACCTCGAGGTCGACGCCCGCGAGCGCGCGCACGCCCCCCGGGTAGACCATGCCCAGGCCTTCCAGGAGCACCGCTGGTCCGGTCGGCGCTGCCGTCACCGGGCACCGCCGGCCTTCTCGCGCTGGCCGCGCAGCCGCTCCTCCGCCGCCTCGAGCAGGCTGACCGCGCTGACGCCCGAGCTCCGGAGAGCGCTCCGGAAGCCGTCGAAGTCGGCGTCGCTGCACGGCGCGGCCGCCACGCCGGCCACCAGGTCGTAGTAGGCGCTCTGACCGTCCGGGGTGGCCAGAAAGCGGTCGAGCGAGGCCGCAAACCGCTGCCAGACCGCCTCGGGGAAGCCGCGCCTCACGCAGCACACGTCATTGGGGATCGGGTCGGTCAACGCCAGGACCCGCACCTGCTCGAGGTAGGCCGCTCGCTCTCCCGCGGTCTTCATGTTCTTGACGATCAGGAAGCGGGCGTCTGCGACCAGGGTGCCGTCGCGCTCGTTGATCGCCGACGGCGGCGAGTAGAAGGTCGCACCGGCCGCCACCTTGCCGTCGTACACCGCCTGCACCACGTTGGGGTGGCCGCCCGCGAACAGGACGTGGCCGAGGGCGATGCCGCTGCGCTGGAGCAGCACGCGCGGGAAGATGTGGCCCGACGTCGAGGTCTCGTCCGAGAACGCGAAGCTCCTGCCCTGGAGATCCTCGAGGCGATGGATGCCGCTGTCGCTGCGCGTCAGCACGCAACCGTAGTAGACGCTCGACAGCTCCGGCGCCGCCGTCTCGGTGGTGTCCACGACCCGGGTCTCGCGCAGCGTGCCGGGCCGATCGGCCTCCAGCTCCTTGCGGCCGTCGCCGACCAGGTCGTGCGGCGCCGAGTAGACGTGGCGGCTGACCGCCGCGTCGACCCCGTCTTGTCGCTCCACCAGAAGCCGAACCGCATCCCGGTCGTCTCCGGCCGCGACCTCGACCCAGCCCGGAGCCGCCCCGTCGAGGCGCTCCATCACCATCGTGCGCAGCTGCCCCTGCACCGACGCCGAAAACGCGACCCGGCGTCCGGCCAGGTCCTCGAGGCGCTGCGGCTCCCCGGCGCTCGAGCGGACGACGACGATCGCGTAGCGGTCGACCGAGCGCACCACCTGCAGCCGCGCCTCGGCGCCGTAGCGGGCATTGGCGACCACATAGGCGAAGGGCGGGATCCAGGCGACGTCAGCCTGCCCCGCGCCCAGCGCCTGGATCACGGCCGCGTACGAGGTCGGGACCTGGGAGCGGAGCGTCAGGCCGCTGTCGGCGCGGACGAAGCGGGCCAGCTCGTCGCCCCGCCGCACCAGGGTGCCCTGCTCGACCGACGGCACGAACAGCATCTGCACGGCCTGCTCGCCCATCGACTCGAGACGGCCGCGGCGGTCGAGGCCCCACACGAAGACCGCCAGCAGCCCGACGACCACCAGCCAGCCAGCGCGCGGCAGCCACTGCCAGCCGCGCTCCGCGGGCGGCTGGGTGGTCGCCTTCTGACGGTCGGAAGACGGCGGGATCATGGGCCTCGTCAGAGTAGCACGTTGCCCCGACCACCCTCCCACCCTGGGTTTAGCGGTCAGGGGTTAGGGGTTGGGGATTGACGCCCACCGTTCCCGCTCCCGAATCGCCCTCACCGCGCGATCGCCCCGGGGCTGGAGTCCGGCGGCCTCGCCGGTGCCCATCTCCGTCTCCGTCTCCGAACGGCAGATTCGAAGACTCGAGGCGCAGGCCGGCACGGGCCCAGAGACGGAGCGGCGCAGGACCAGCGAGCGCGCGGCCCGGAAGCCTCAGGGGCCGGACAGGGTGTCAGCAGGGTCCCGCGCCGCCGATCGCCGTGCCCCCGGCAGCGCGCCCAGCACCGCCGCCACGATCGCGACCGCCAGCCCGCCGGCCACCAGCCACGGCTCGATCCGGAACAAGCTGTCCGGGCGGTACGGCAGGTCCGCGATCCAGCTCACCGCGAGCCTGTCGACAAGGAGGGCGCCAGCAGCCGCCGCCGCCACCCCGAGGACTCCCGCCGCCAGCCCGACCGCGGCCGCCTCGGTGACCACCGACCCGCGGATGTCGCCGCGCGTCGCACCGATCGCCCGCAGCACGGCAATCTCCCGCCGGCGGCCGCTCACGCCGATGAAGAACGCGTGCGCAACGGCGGTCGCGGCCACGGCCAGCACTGCGGCGCCGACCAGCGCCGCGATCGCCATCAGCAGCGCCAGCAGGCCTGCGGTGCGGCGCGCGCCCCGGTCGGTGACCGCGAGTCCGAGCTCCTCCACCGCGGCGATCACCGCCGCCCCGCTCCCCGGCGACTCGAGCTGGAGCACCGCCGAGTGGAAGGCGTCGGCCGCTGGGGACGACGAGAAGCGGGCGTTGAGGTCGCGGACGACCTCGAGCGGCAGGGTCAGGCCGAAGGCGATCGCCCGGTCCGAGAAGCCGACCAGCCGCACCCGCTCCTGCGCCGCCACGCCCCAGGCGTCGCCACGCACCATCGAGGCGCCGACCGTCAGCTCGGCGGTCGCGCCGATCAGCTTGTCCGGGTTGAGCTGGGGCAGATGGTAGACCCGCCGCAGCGAACCGTTGTACAGCTCGAGGAGGTGGTGCGAGACGAGGGCGGGCACGTAGGGGCGGCAGCTGCCGGCCCCTGGACCGCCGGCCGGCACGCACCAGGCGTCGTCGCCGCAGTCGCGGTCGTCCGCGCACGCCGCCGGCAACGCCCGCGCCGTCACCTGGAACGCCGCGCCCACCTCGTCGGCCACCAGCCCGGGGTCGATTCCGTCGACCACCAGCTCGGTCTGCAGCGCCGAGCCGAGCAGCCAGCCGCCCGCCGACGCCACCGCCGGTACGGTCAGCTTCATCTTCGGGAAGACCCGGCGCACGCCCGGGATCTGCTGCAGCCGCTCGATCGCGGCGCTGTCGAGGGTGTCACCGCCGAGCGGCAGACGGACCCCGAACAGGTCGAGGCTCGTCGCTTCCCTCGCCACCTCCAAACGGTCGAGTGGCAGCACCTCGCCGAGGAGCGTCGCGCGCAGGCCGAGGCCGAGGGCGAGCAGGAAGACCAGCGACGCCACGGCGAGCGCGATGCCGATCCCGGCGGCCGCAAGCCGGCGCCAGCCCCGGCGCAGCTCGAGCAGGGCCAGCCGCAGTGACGGACGCAGGCTCATCGGCCGCCCCCTGGCAACTCGGGCTCGCGCTCGGCCAGGGCACCGTCGCGCAGCTCGAGCACGCGGCCGGCCAACCGGCGGATAGCTGCGTCGTGCGTGGCCACCACCACGGTCACGCCGCGCCGTTCGCGGACCTCCCGCAGCAGCTCCGCAATCTGCGCGCCGGTGGCCTCGTCGAGATTCCCGGTCGGCTCGTCGCACAGCAGCAGCGGCGTCCGCTGCAGCAGCGCGCGGGCGATCGCGACGCGCTGGCGCTCGCCGCCCGAGAGCACGGCCGGGCGGTCGTTCGCTCGGCCGTCGAGGCCCACCGCGGCGAGCGATTCCAGCGCCCGCCGTCGCACCTCCTCCCGGCCTTCGCGGCCGTGGGAGCCCCCGGCGAACACCGACGGCAGCGCGACGTTCTCGGACACGGTCAGCTGCTCGAGCAGGTTGTAGGCCTGGAACACGAACCCCACCGAGCGGTTTCGGAAGGCGCTCAGCTGACGGTCGCCGAGCTCGCTGAGGCGCCGGCCCGCAACCTCGACCGAGCCCTGGTAGCCGGAGTCGAGCCCGCCGATCACGTTGAGGAGGGTGGTCTTGCCGGCGCCTGAGCGGCCGGTGATGGCCACCAGCTCGCCAGCGTCGACATCGAGGTCGACGCCCCGCAGCACCTGCCGCTGCGGGTCGAAGGTCCGCGCCACCGAACGCAGGTGGATCACGCGGGGAGTATAGCCGGGGCCCTCGGTCGGCCGACCACATGATCCCCAGGGGCAAGAGGATGGACACACCCTTGGCATTCATCATCGGACGAGCCAACGCTTCGTTCCCGTCCCCGCTCCCGTCCCCGTTCCCGGATCCCTCCATTCGGATGCGACGGACTGGCTTCGAACCGTTTGATTGGCTTGACGGGAGCCCGCGACGAGCCGGAGGGGCGTCACTCGTCTCGGGAACGGGAACGGGTACGGGAACGGGTGCGGGCCGAGGCTCTGGGCACGAGGGGTGTAGCTCCGATGGGCTCGCGCCGCCTGCCCGCGGCGCCCTGCTACACTCCACGGCCATGCGGGCCCTCGCGCTCGACTTCGACGGCGTCCTCAGCGACAGCGCCCGCGAGGTGTTCACGATCGCGGTGCGCACCTACGCCCGCCTGCACCCCGGATCGGCGGTGGTCGAGGCGACGCTTGCCGGGCCGGCGGCCGCGGACGGAGAGCTCGACCTCTCGGCTGCGCCGACCTTCGCCGCCTTCCGGCAGCTGATGCCGCTCGGCAGCCGCTCCGAGGACTTCGGGGTCGCGCTGCACGCGATGGAGCTCGGCCTCGAGCTCGCCGACCAGGCGGCGTGGGACGGCTTCCACCGGCTGCTCGATCCGGAGTGGCTGCGCGCCTTCCACCTCGCCTTCTACGAGACGCGCGACGGCCTGCGGACCGGCGACGAGGCGCGCTGGCTCGCCCTCTACGACTCGTACCCGGGGCTGGCCCCCTTTCTCCGGCGGGCGGCAGGCCGGGTGGCGCTCGCGGTCGCGACGGCGCGCGATGCGGCCTCGGTCGACGTGCTGCTCGGGCACCTCGGGATCGCGGACCTCATTCCCAGCCGGCTGCGGCTCGACAAGGAGACCGGCATCCAGAAGACCGAGCACCTGACCGCACTCGCCGAGCGCTTGGGGATCGCGTTCTCCGACATCACCTTCATTGATGACCGGGTCAACCAGCTCGAGCGGGTGGCGCCGCTCGGGGTGCGGCCGGTGCTCGCCGGGTGGGGGCACAACACGCCGCGGGAGCACGCGAGGGCTGCATCGCTGGGCTTCCCGGTGGCGCAGCTCGACAACCTCGACGCGCTGCTGCCGGACATCTCCTGAGATGTCCGAAATCCGCCTCTTCTCGTGGAACGTCAACGGACTGCGGGCGTGCTCCCGCAAGGGCTTCCCGGAGTGGCTGCGGGAGGCCGCGCCCGACGTGCTGGCGCTGCAGGAGGTGCGCGCCACGCCGGCGCAGCTCGACGAGCCGGTGCGGTCGCCCGACGGCTACCGCACGCACTTCCACCCGGCCGAGCGCCCGGGCTACTCGGGGGTCGCGCTCTTCACCGCGATCGAGCCGCGCGGCCTCGTTCTCGGCGGCCTCGACGAGCCCCGCTTCGACCGCGAGGGACGGCTGATCATCGCCGACTACGGCGACTTCCTGCTCTACGCCGGCTACTTCCCGAACGGCGGCGAGGATCTGAGCCGCGTTCCCTACAAGCTCGAGTTCTCGGAGGCCGTGCTGCAGCACGCCGAGCGCCAGCGCCGCGCCGGCCGCGGCATCGTGATCTGTGGCGACCTCAACACCGCCCACGAGGAGATCGACCTCGCCCACCCGAAGGCGAACCGGAACAACACCGGCTTCCTGCCCGAGGAGCGGGCGTGGCTGACGCGGCTGATCGGGCACGGCTACGTCGACGTCTTCCGCGAGCGCCACCCCGGCGAGGGCGGCCTCTACACCTGGTGGAGCAACCGCTGGGGCGTGCGCGAGCGCAACGTCGGGTGGCGCATCGACTACTTCTTCGTCTCCCAGGAGCTGAGAGACCGCGTCGTCGACGCGCGGATCCACCCCCAGGTGATGGGCTCCGACCACTGCCCGGTCGAACTCGTGCTCCGCGTCAGGGGTTGAACGATCCCCCCGTTCCCGTCCCCGTTCCCGCTCCCGTTCCCGTTCCCGTTCCCGCTCCCGAGCCCTGCTACCATGCCCGCGGAGACCACGGTGAACGAGGTCGCGCACCCTGCTGGACGTCGCCCCGCTGCGGTCGGTCGTCGCTGAATGCCCGAGCTGCCCGAGGTCGAGACCGTCCGCCGCGCCCTCGAGCGCCACGCTGCCGGCCTCACCGTCGAGAGCGTGCGCGGGCACGCCGTCCAGCTGCGGCGCCCGCTCGACCTCGCCCGCCTGCGGCGCCGGCTCCCCGGCCGCCGGTTGAGCGGCTTCCGGCGGCGCGGCAAGTTCCTGCTCGCCGACCTCGACCCGCCGGGCGCCCTGCTCGTCCACCTCGGCATGTCCGGCCGGCTCCTGCTCTGCGACCCCGCCGCTCCCCTGCTCCCGCACACCCATCTGGTCGCCAGCCTCGGCCCGGCACTCGAGCTGCGCTTCGTCGACCCCCGCCGTTTCGGCCTCGTCGACTGGCTCGGGCCTGGCGCCGAGACCCGCGACCCGTCGCTGTCGGAGCTCGGCATCGAGCCGCTCGACGAGCGCGCGGTCCACGAGCTGCCGCCGCTGCTGCATGCGCGGCGGGCGCCACTCAAGGCGCTGCTGCTCGACCAGCGGCTGGTCGCCGGGGTCGGCAACATCTACGCCGCCGAGGCGCTGTGGCGGGCGGGCCTGCGGCCGACTCGGCCCGGCCACCGCACCGCGCTGCCCCGGCTCGAGCGGCTGGTCGAGGAGATGCAGGCGGTGCTCGGCGAGGCGGTCGATCAGGGCGGCACCACGATCCGCGACTTCGCCTCACCCGAGGGCAACTTCGGCGACTTCGCGGTGCGGCTGCAGGCCTACGGCCACGGCGGAGAGCCGTGCCCGCGCTGCGGCGAGCCCTTCATCGACGACCGCCTCGGCGGCCGCTCGACCGTGTGGTGCCGCCGCTGCCAGCGCTGACAGTCAGCCGTGCCTCGTGGCAGGCTCACTCCACCCAGAGCCAGCCCGGGGCCTGGGGATTCTCGAAGCCGTCGCCGAAGACATAGGAGTTGAGGAGCCTGGCCACGCCGACGGTTGCGATGCCGCCGGCACCATCCACCGAGCCTCCGAGCACGACGCGGCCGTTCTGCAGGGCGACCCGGTACGCATGGTCGTCGTACGGCGATCCGACGTCGAACTCCACTGTCCGAACGCCCGAACCGGCCGGGTAGAAGTCCGGGTCGAAGCTGCCGTCGGGCAGCAGCCGAGCCACGAGCATGGCGTAGTCGGCGCCTATCTGCTTGGAGGCGCCCGCCACCACGACCTTCCCGTCTCCCTGCGCCGCGACGTCCTCCAGCCCGTTCCACGACCAACCAGAGAAGTCGAAGGTCAGCTTGCCGTCGCCGCTGAAGCTCGGGTCGAGAACCAGGCTGCCCTGGGTGTTCCGGTGCAGCACGGCGACCGCGTGCTCCGTCATGACAAACAACCCAGAAAGCTGCGCGCTCCCGACGACCACGATCCTGCCGTCCGCCGTGGCCGCGATGGACTTCGCATCATCGTTGTTTTCAGCACCGAGGTCGAAGGGCACGGTCACCGCCCCGGCGACGGTGCCGTCAGCCGCGAAGTCGACGACGAAGAAGTCCCGCTGGCCGAATGAGGTGGCGGCGGCGGCCACGACGTGGCCGTTGGCTTCAACGACCGCGTCTACTCCGGAGGGGTTCGATGCAAACGTGCCGGCAGGCGCGTAATAGCCCTGCCCCAGGCTCCCGTTGACCTGGATCGCCTGGACCAGGACGCCCAGGTTCAAGTCATCGTAGTACGAACCGACGCACATGGTTTTTCCGTCGGCAAGTGGCCGCAGCCGCCCGCAGTAGGAAGGATCGAGGTTGTTCCAGCTCAGCACCTGGGCGAGGCCGCCGTCGCCATAGCTCGCCACCAGCTGGCAGCTTGGAAAGTCGTACGCGTACACGAAGTGCGCGGTGTCGAACGCGTCAGAATCGATCCTCATGAGCACGAGAAGACGACCGTATGCGTCAAACGCGATATCGCGAGCGTAGGCGTCATCGACCACGGTGCTGGACGGAGGATCGATCAGATCGAGATCGATGATGCAGGGGTCACCGACGACGGAATCGCCGACGCTTCGCCACGCGGTGAGCGCTTTCACGGCGCCCACAGGCATGTAGCTGTAGAGCACCGCGAGCTGACCTTGAGGATCCGACGCCATGCCCGCAAAGTTGAAATCGACGTTGGAGCTGATGCTGAGCATGCCGTCGGCCCAGAAGCCGGGATCGAGATCTCCGTCGTCAGCGAAGACTGGCATCGACAAGCACAGGCAGAGCAGCGCGGCGGTCCAAAATTGGCGAGCCATGATAAACCCCCTCCTTGAGAATTTGAACGGGCAGCGTCTTGCGTATTGAGTCTATCACCCTGGCCAACCGATCGACGCCCCTCAACGTGCACAACGCCGGCAGAGGCCGAAAGCGCACAGCCTCTTCGGCGGACGGAGTTTGCCGAAGCGCTCTCGGGCGGTCACTCCGACAGAATCCCATGTGCATGCGCGCAGCGCATCCCTCTCGGAGCGCGTGGGGCATGGGCCAGCCAGCGACCGCGACGCCTCACGCACAACCACAGGCCCACGGCCCACGGGCGCCGAGGGGCCCATGCCCTTCAAGCTCCTACAGCAGCTTGTTGGCGTTCTTCAGCAGCTCGAGCTTGCGGACCCGCTCGCGGAAGCGCCGCGTCAGCGCCACCGCGCCGAGGTGCTTGTAGCGGTCGAGGCCCCTCCCGTAGAGCAGCGGCACCGCGGCGCCGATGAAGCGCGAGAAGTCCTCGTCGTACGGGTAGTGCCAGGCCGACGCGGACGCCCGGCTGTCCTCGCTGAACACGTACCTGAGGCAGACCACCTCGTCGAGGCCGAACCGCCCGTGAGCGCGCCCGATCCCGCTCTCGCGCACGCCGCCCCAGCACGCCGCGGGCTCGCCCGCCGCCACGATGCCGTGCTCGTTGATGCCGATCGCGCCGGCGTCGAGATCTCGCAGGAAGCGCTCGGCCGTCGCCCTCGACGAGGTCCAGCCCGATGCCGCCAGCCCGAACCGGGAGTCGTTGGCGCGCCGGATGCCCTCGTCGATGTCGGCGACGCGCACGATCGGCAGCACCGGGCCGAAGGTCTCCTCGCGCATCACCTCCATGTCGTCGGTGACGCCGACGAGAACGGTCGGAGGGTAGAAGTACCCCGGGCCCGGGGGGCGCTGGCCGCCGGTCAGCGCGGTCGCGCCGCGGGCGAGCGCGTCCTCGACCTGCGCCGCCACCGTGTCGCGCTGCTCGGCGGTGGCGAGCGGTCCGAGGTCGGTGTCGGGCCGGCTCGGGTCGCCCACGTTGAGGGTCCCGGTCAGCTCGACGATCCGCTCCACGAGCCGGTCATGCAGACCGTCGACGACGTACAGGCGCTCGACGGAGGCGCATGCCTGGCCGGCGTTGGTGAACGCCGCCCACACCAGGCCCAGCGCCGTGCGCTCGAACGGCGCGTCCGCGGCCACCACCGCGGCGTCCTTGCCGCCGAGCTCGAGCTGCACCGGGGCCAGGCGCTTGGCGCAGCGTTGCGCCACGTGACGGCCGACCTCGACCGAGCCGGTGAACAGGATCTTGGCCACGTCGGGGTGGTCGAGGAGCACGTCGGTGGCCGAGCCGGGCAGCGCCACGGCGTTGAGCACGCCCGGCGGAAAGCCGGCGCGGCGCGCCTGGTCGGCGAGCAGCAGCCCGGTCATGACCGAGGCCGACGCCGGCTTCATGACCACCGTGTTGCCGGCAACCAGCGCCGGCACCAGCTCCCACATCGCGATCCCGACGGGGTAGTTCCATGGGGTGATGATCGACAGCACTCCGAGCGGATCCAGCCGGCAGCCGGCCCGCCAGTGCGAAAACAGCAGGACCTCCGGCTTCTGCGGCCGAAAGGAGAGCAGCTCTTCAGCCCTCCGCTGCCAGTAGTCGAGCGTCGCACAGCTCGACGTCACGTCGACCAGCAGGGCCTCTGCGATCGGCTTGCCCACCTCCGCCGACGCCAGGGCGGCCAGCTCGCCGGCTTCGGCCACCATGATCTCCAGCCAGCGGCCGAGCAGCACGGTCCGCTCCCTGACCGGGGTCGCGGCCCAGCCGGGGAACGCCCGCTTCGCGGCTGCGATCGCGCGCTCGGCGCCGGCGCGGTCGAGCGCGGAAACGGTGGCGAGCTCCTCCTCGGTGGCCGGGTTGATCGAGACGATCGAGCCGGGGCCGGCGACGTCCTGGTTGTCGACGATGGAGTGCGTGATGAGCTTCATGGGCGGATTGTAGACCGGCTCATCCCGGGTGACAGCTTCCACGTCACCCGGTGCCCGTACCCGTTCCCGTGCCCGTTCCCGAGACACAAAATGGTGACACAGCGCCGGCCTGCATTCTCGGCCGATCCGCGCGCGCCGACGCGCGCTCGGGCGTGACGGGTAAGTGGACAATGCGGGAACGGGGACGGGTACGGGAACGGGGACGGGAACGACGCGACCAGCCTCTCGCGTGGACGACAACGCGATCGACGCGGCCGAATGTCCTCGGACTACTTCGTTTCGCGATGCACGTGGACTGAGCCGGCCTGCGCCGACGGCAGCAGCACCAGCTCGCGGACGTTGGCGTGCGGCGGCCGGGTCGCACAGAACAGCACCGCCTCGGCCACGTCCTCCGCGGACAGCGGCTCGAGCCCGGCGTAGACCCCGGCGGCCCGGCCGGCGTCGCCGTGGAAGCGGACCAGTGAGAACTCCGTCTCGACCATCCCTGGGTCGACCGATGTCACCCTGACGCCGGTGCCGAGCGTGTCGATCGCCAGTGCCCGGTTGAGGCCGGCCACGGCGTGCTTGGTCGCACAGTAGACGTTGCCGCCACGGTAGGTCTCGTGCCCCGCGAGCGAGCCGATGTTGATGACGTGGCCGGCGCCGCGCGCCACCATGCCGGGCAGCACCGCCCGCGTGACGTAGAGCAGGCCCTTCAGGTTGGTGTCGATCATCTCCTCCCAGTCGGTCACGTCGCCCTCGTGGAGGGGCTCCAGCCCGCGCGAGAGGCCGGCGTTGTTGACCAGGATGTCGATCGCGCGCCAGCCCTCCGCCAGGCCTCCCACCCAGGCCTCCACTGCCCGCCGGTCGCGCACATCGAGGGCCGCCATCGCCACGTCGGCCGACCGCTGTTGGCGAAGTGACGCCGCGAGCTCCTCCAGCCGCGGCCTCCGGCGCGCGACCAGCAGCATCCGGCACCTGGCCGCCGCAAAGCTGCGGGCGCAGGCCGCCCCGATCCCACTCGACGCACCGGTGATGAGAACGGTCTTGCCAGCAAGCTCCATGAGTGACCTCGCAGGACGAGATGGGCCCGCCGGAGCGGGCCCCGATTGTACGCTGCCCGGCGCGCGTTTCGCGCGCCGGGAATGTGGAGTTGGACCGTATCGCACCATCTGAAATCCGGAGCGGCGCCTCGCCACCGGGCACGGTAGTCGCGATGCGTCGGGCGCGGGCCGACCGCCAGGCGTCACTCGGTGGGCTCGTCGTCTCCGGGCTCCACCCTCTTGATCACCTTGATGACGCGCTGCTCGGGCGGGCGCCCAGGGCTCCTCGCGCCGCGGACCGCAGCATGGAGGGTGGGGACCACCGGCGGCGGGGGCGCCTCGGACATGCCCCGGGCAGGACCAGGCCGGATCGGCGCGCGCCCGCTCGCCCGCCTACTTCCCAGCGCCGCGACTCGAGCTTGTGCTGGCCGTTTCGCTCGGCTCGACCCGCGGCGGTGGCGCCTGGCACCGGGCAATGAACTCGGACCAGTCGAGCGGTGAGCCGGCGCGCCAGCTCTCCTTGAACGCAGGCGACGCCAGGCTCGCAGCCCTCAGCGCCGCCTCGTCGTCGCGCAGGCTCCACCGGCGACCAGTGGCTTGATTGAGATCCCCGGGCGTCCTGTCACTCGCCATCGTCCTGGCTCCCTGTGCACTGCCACACGCAACCAGCGAACTCGCTTCCGTATTCGCTGACCGGTATACGGACCCAGCCGGGTGCGCGCCCAGACGGGTGGTACCATGGGCCGAGGTGGCTTCGATCCGCCGTTCCGACCGTCCGCGTCGGACGGAGATGTGGTTGTGACTCGACCCGGACATCGCACGACGTGAGCGGCGCCGTGGGGACCGCGACGAATCCACCCGCGCCCACCCCCCGGGTGTGGGCGATCGGCGGCGGCAAGGGCGGCATCGGCAAGTCGGTCATCGCCGCCAACCTCGCCGTGGTCCTTGCGCAGCGCGGTTGCCGAGTGGTGCTCATCGATGCCGACCTCGGCGGCGCGAACCTGCACACCATCCTCGGCATGCCTGCCCGGGGCCCGACCCTCTCCGACTTCCTCCTCCGGCGCAGCGAACGGCTCGGCGACATCGTCGTGCCGACCGCCACCGCGGGCCTGTCGCTGGTCAGCGGCAGCCGTGCCCCGGTCGACTCCGCCAACCCCAGGTACGCCCAGAAGGTGCGCCTGCTGCGCCACATTGCGACCCTGCCCGCAGACCACGCCGTGCTCGACCTCGGCGGCGGCTCGAGCTTCAACATGCTGGACTTCTTCCTCGCCGCCGATCACGGCGTCGTGGTGGTCGTCCCGGAGGCGACGTCGGTCGAGAACGCGTACCACTTCCTGAAGGCCGCCTACTTCCGCAGGATGCGCCGCGCGCAGCCGCGCGAGCGGGTCAAGGCGGCCGTCGCTGCCGCCATGGCGCAGCTCCAGCAGCTCGACATTCGATCTCCGAGGGAGCTCCTGCGGCGGGTCGCCGAGGCCGATCCCACCGCCGCCGAGGGAATGCTCAGGGAGGCGCGGCGCTTCGACCCGGCGCTGGTGGTCAACCGCGTCCAGCGCCCCGAGCACCGCCGGCTCGGCGTCGACATGGGTCTCGCGTGCGAGGACTACTTCGGCCGCAGGATGCCGTGCCTGGGAACGATCGAGGAGGACGAGGTGGTGGCGCGATCGGTGCACGAGCGACAGCCTGCGGCCGAGCGCTACCCGGACAGCCGATTCGTCGGCGCCCTGCGGGGCGTCGTTGACCGCCTCGTCGGCGGCGCGGGAGCGGCCCATGGCGCGTGATGCCGGGCCCCAGGACTGGGAGCTGCTCGGCCTGGCGCCCGGCGCGAGCCTCGAGGAGGTTCGCGCGGCCTACGCGCGGCGCAAGGAGCTCTATGGCCCCGATGCCCTCGCCTCCTACTCGCTGCATGACGAGCCGGAGCGTGAAGCTCTGCTCGCGCGGCTCGACGACGCATACCGCGCGATCGTCGGCGGGCTCGGCGGCGGCACGGCGGCTCGCGCCCCAGCACTGGCTCCGCCCGTCCCGGTCGAGGCGCCGGCCGGTCCGGCGCCCGCTCCCGACCAGCATCCCGGAGCCTTTCTCCGCCACCACCGGGTGGTCCGCCAGGTGGCGACCGGCCAGCTCGCCGCCGAAACCAAGATCCGCGCCTCGATGCTGGAGCTCCTGGAGTCGGAGTCGTTTCACGCCCTGCCGGCCCCGGTCTACGTGCGGGGTTTCGTCGTCCAGTGTGCCCGGGCGCTCAAGCTCGAGGACCCCGAGGGGATTGCCGAGGCGTACGTCGCGAAGATGCGCGCCGCGCTCGGCGAAAGCCCGTAGCCCGCGTTTCTCACCGCCCTCCTGAATCAAGGTGAACGTGACTGGTAGTCGGTACCACAGGAGTCCGATGAGAAATGCGGGCCTGCTCTGTTCGCTTCACTGTCGGGATGCGCGCAGCGCATCCTCCTCGGGGCGTGCAGCGCAAAGGCCGACCAACAGCCGGGATTCCAAAACACCTTCAACAGCCTTTGCAGCGCACGCAACGAGAAACGGGGACGCCGTGGGGCGTCCCCGCACGATTCGATCGAAGTGGACGCTACTTCTTGATGCCGGCGACCTCTTCGAGCATGTCGGTGGTCAGCGACTTCGGCCGCTCGATCGCGTAGCCGAGGCCGCGGTCCCAGGTGATGTTGGCCAGCACCCCGAGGGCGCGGCCAATGCCGAACAGCACGGTGTAGAAGTCCCACTCGGTGAGCCCGTAGTACCACTGGATGACGCCCGACTGCGCGTCGACATTCGGCCACGGGTTCTTGGTCTTGCCGTGCTTGGTCAGCACACCCGGCGCGACCTCGAACACCATGTTGATGACCTTGAACAGCGGGTAGTCAGGGAGGTTCTTCATGCAGAACTCGCGCTGCGCCATGTAGCGCGGGTCGGTCTTCCGGAGCACCGCGTGGCCGTAGCCCGGGATCACCTGGCCGGCGTTGAGGGTGTCCCAGAGAGCCTTCTCGACCAGCTCCGAAGTGGGCTCCTGGTCGCCGAGCTTCTGCTGGAACTTCATCATCCAGCTCAGCACCTCCTGGTTGGCCAAACCGTGGAGCGGACCGGCCAGCCCGTTGATGCCCGCCGACAGCGAGTAGAAGGCGTCCGACAGCGCGGAGGCCACCAGGTGGGTGGTGTGGGCGGAGACGTTGCCCGACTCGTGGTCGGAGTGGAGGATGAAGTACATCCGCGCGACGTCGTCGTAGGGCTTGGGGATGCCCATCTGATGCGCGAAGTCGCCACCCATGTCGAGCTCAGGATCCGACGGGATGTGAACGTCGGCCTTGTACTTCATGCGGTAGATGTAGGCCGCGAGGCCGGGCAGCTTGGGTATGAGATTGAGCACGTCCTCGAACATCGGCTCCCAGTAGTCGGTCTTCTTCATGCCCTCGTTGTAGCGCTTGACGAACACCGACTCGCGCTGCATCGCCAGGATGCCCGCCGAGAACATCGTCATCGGGTGGGTGTCGCGAGGCATCGCGCGCAGGACATCGATGACGTACTGCGGCAGCCCGCGGCGCTTCTTGAACTCCTCCACCACCTCGAGGGTCTCCTTCATGGTCGGCACCTCGCCGGTCATGAGGAAGTAGAAGAAGCCCTCGACGTACGGGTAGTCACAGCCCGGGACCTTGGGCAGGCACTCCATGACCTCGGGGATGTTCTTGCCGCGGAACCGGATGCCCTCCTGCGGGTCGAGGTAGGAGATGTCGGTGACCAGGCACTTGACGCCGCGGGCCCCGCCGATCACCTGCTCGATCGTCACCTTCCCGACCTCGACGCTCCCGAACTCCTTGACCAGGCGCGTGGTGCGCGGTCGGTGTTCCTCGATCTTCTTCTTCAGGACTTCCTTCAACTTCATGGCCTTGCTCCCTCCTTGGGACCGGAGCGGCCGCGTACCGGGCACCGGCCGCCGCCGCTGGTTGCACTTGAAAGACCTCGAGACCTGCCACTCGGCACGCCGCAGAGTATAGGGCTTGTGAAGAAAAGTGACAAGCATTTTCCGGCCACATCCGACGGCCCCCGGCGCGGCGCCCGTCGACCCCCAAGACCGCAGCCCGGGCGCCCGTCCCAGTCGCCTCGGCCCCGGTTGACACCACCACCGGAAGCGCCACAATGGCCTGCCATGCAGAGGATCGGACTCAGCCGCCGGCTGACGGCGCTCACGCTGGCCGCCGGTGATGCGGCCATCCTCGTCGGCGGCGGGGTGGTCGCGGCCTGGCTCCGGTTCGGAAGCGGCCTCTTCGCCCAGGAGTTCGGCAAGACCCTCGACCACCCCTGGTTCATCGCCTACGCCCTGGTCTCGCAGCTCCTGCTGTCGACGACCTTCGACCTCTATCGCCCGCAGAGCTGGCGCACCCGGGACTACGTCCTGCTCCGGATGGCGGCGCTCGCCGTGACGCTCGCGACTGCGCTCGCGCTCGGCGTCTACATGGTGCCGGCGTGGCGCTTCGGCCGCGGCCTGTTGGCCCTCACCCTGCTCGTCGCGCTCCCGGCTCAGGCCGCGCTGCGCTTCGCCTGGCTCGCGATGGCGGCCCTGCCCCATCCCAGGCGGGCGACGGTCATCGGCGACGGGCCCATCGTCGGCGCGCTCGAGGAGGAGCTCCGGCGCCGCCCGACGGCGCCGTTTCGGATCATCAGCCACGTACCGGCGCCGACCGAGTCGGTGCCGGTGGAGCTCAGGAGCCCGGAGCTCGCCGACGTCGACCTGGTGGTCGTCGCGTCGCTGACCCACGACGCCACGGTCGATCGGCTGGCAGCGCTCAACTTCCGCGGCGTGCCGGTGGTCGACGCCGCCGGTGCGTACGCGGCCCTCACCGGGCGGATCCCGGTGCAGCAGGTGGACTCGCGGTGGTTCATCGCGACCGGCGACTTCTCGTCGCTCGCGACCACTCCCTTCCACCAGCTGCAGCGCATCCTCGACGTCCTGATCGCGAGCGTCCTGCTGCTGATCTCGTCGCCCATCCTGCTCGTGGCGGCGCTTGCCGTGCTGGTCACCGACGGGCTGCCGGTCTTCTACCGCCAGCGAAGGCTGGGGCGGTACGGCGCGCCGTTCGAGGTCGTCAAGCTGCGCACCATGGAGCAGGGCTCGGACGAGAACGGACCGGTCTTCGCCGAAGAGCACGACCGGCGAGTGCTCCCGGTGGCCCGGCTGCTGCGGCGCTGGAGGATCGACGAGCTGCCTCAGCTCCTCAACGTGCTGCGCGGCGACATGAGCCTGGTCGGGCCCCGGCCCGAGCGGCCCGAGGTCGCGGCCGGCCTGGAGCGCCAGATCCCGTTCTACGCGTTCCGCTACTCGGTCCGTCCGGGCATCACCGGCTGGGCCCAGGTCCACCTGCCGTACTGCTCGACCTTTGACGATCACCTCGCCAAGCTCGAGTTCGACCTCTACCACCTTCGCCACTACGGGCCGGCGATGTACGCCATCGTGCTGATCCGCACTCTGGGTGCCCTCGTGTTCCGTCCCGGCAGGTAGACGCGGGCGGCCGCTCCGCGTCCCCCTCGCCCAGAATCGACTGGCCGAGGGTCCACCGGCACTCGGTACCCCACGGTCGATACCCCTGGCTCGACATGCCTCGTCACTGGCTCCTCTGCCGGGATGCGCGCAGCGCATCCTTCCCGGCGCGCCAGGGCAGGGGCCATGCAGACCAGCTGAGCTCGGCAGCCTCTTGAGGGGCCCCTGCCCTAACGCGCCGAGCTGAGCTATCCTGTGAGGGCGCCCAACCCGGGCCCTCGCCACTGATGCGTTCGATCCTGGTCTTCGCGGTTCTGCTCATGCTGAAGGGGGTGAGCCGCGCTCTCCTCCGGTATCGCGGCGTTTGGATGGGGATACCTCCGGACGGCGACTGGTCGAGGATCAGGGTCCTCGCCATCCTCAATCACACCAGCCTCTACGAGCCGGTGCTCGCCGGCTTCGCGCCCACCGGACTGCTCTGGCACTTCGCGCGCCACGGTGTCCTGCCGGTCGCCGACAAGACGATCCGGCGGCGAGTCGGGATCCTCTTCCGCTTCCTTGCGCGGCAGGTCGTGGTCGTGACCCGTCAACGTGACCACACCTGGGAGGACGTGCTGAGGCGAGTCGACGAGGACGCGATCGTGATGATCCTGCCCGAAGGCCGAATGATGCGCAAGGACGGTCTCGACGCCGCCGGCCGGCCGATGACCATCCGCGGCGGCGTCGCCGACATCCTGGCGTCGCTCAACCGCGGCCTGATGCTGCTCGTCTACTCCGGCGGCCTCCACCACATCCAGGCCCCCGGCGAGCTGGTGCCGCGGCCGCTGCGCCAGGTGCGCGCCCGGTGCGAGCTGCTGGACATCGCCTCGTACAACGAGCGGCTCGGCCGATCCGAAGACATGGAGGCGTTCCGCGCGGCCGTGATCAAGGATCTCACCTGGCGCCGCGACACCCTGTGCCCGGTCCGCGAGGACGGCGGGATCAGGGGCGGCGAGGTCCCGCCGTATCGCTTTCCGTAGGAGCGTGAGGGCATAGGCCCCTCGGCGCGCTACTCATGAGGTCGACGTGACTGGCCTCTGCCCACACGCTCCTCGGGATGCGCTGCGCGCATCTCCGGAGGGGTCAGGTCACCACCCGCTTCCCCTTCCGCTTCCGATGGTTTCTTATCGGCCGCCTCCGCGCCCGTGTCCGTTTCCGTGCCCGACCAGAGCGATCCGAGATTGAACCTTCCTCGGCAACGGGGGTGTTCACGGGCACGGAAGCGGGCGCGGAAGCGGGGCCAGCGCGCACCCTCAGATCCCAACCCCTCGCAGCCGCGCCAGCATCAGCGTGGCGATCGTCTTGGCGTCGGCGATCTCGCCGCTGCCGATCCGCTGCAGCACCTCCTCGGCCGCCAGCAGCTCCACCGCGATGTTCTCGTCCTGGTCCGGGCTCGCGTCCGCCGACGGCTCGAGGCCGACGGCCAGCACCGCCAGCAGCACCTCGTCGGTGTAGCCGGGTGCCGAGTAGAACCGTCCCAGGGGCTCAAGGGTGCGCGCCCGGTACCCAGTTTCCTCGACCAGCTCGCGGGCCGCGCACGCCATCGGGTCCTCGCCTGGCTCGAGCGTGCCGGCAGGCAGCTCGAGCAGCGCCGCTGCGACGGGGTAGCGGTACTGGCGAACCATCACCACGGTGCCGTCGTCGAGGATCGGCAGCACGACCGCCGCCCCGCGGTGGCGGATCACCTCACGCGCCGACTCGCCGCCGTCGGGCAGTCGGACCCGGTCGACCTCGAGCACCACAACCCTGCCGGAGTAGATTGTCTCGCCGCCGAGCTTGGTTTCTCTCGTCGATTGCGCCATGGCTCCTCCCGCCCCACCTTACAGCTCCTCCCGGTACGCTACACTCCCCCGCCGTGAGCAGGACACTGTCGACCGTCGCCCTGCTCGGCGTCACCGCCGTCTGGGGCTGGACCTTCGTGGTGGTCCACGACGCCATCGCGATCTACGGCGTCCTGGCCTTCCTCGCGGCGCGCTTCTGTCTCGCCGCGGCCGCCGCCGGAGCGATCTGGGGCCGCCGCCTCGACCGCCGCACCCTCCGCGTCGGGGCCGGCATCGGCCTGGTGCTGGCGATGGGCTACCTGTTCCAGACCTGGGGGCTGCGCCACACGACCCCGACCAACTCCGGGCTCATCACCGGCCTGTTCGTCATCTTCGCGCCGGTCGCCGACCGGCTGCTCCACGGTGCCCGAATGCCGCGGCTGCGCTGGCTTGCGATCGCGCTGAGCCTGGCCGGGATGGTGCTGCTCACCGGACGCACGCCCACCGAGCTCGCGCTCGGCGACCTACTGACCCTCGCCTGCGCGATCTGGCTCGGGATCCACACCGCCCTGCTCTCCCGCCACGCCCCGTCGCACGATCCGCGCGCGCTGGCGACCGCGCAGATGCTCGCCATGGCGGTCCTCTTCCTGCTGCTGTGGCCACTTGCCGGCAGGCCGGCCGCCCCGCCCAGGGAGGTGTGGTTCGCAATCGTGCTGACCGGCCTCGTCGCCTCGGCGCTCGCGTTCGCCGTGCAGTCGGCGGCCCAGAAGCGCCTCTCGACCTCGCGCGCCGCCATCCTCCTCGCCACCGAGCCGCTGTTCGCCGCACTGTTCGGCTACCTGCTCGCGAACGATCGGCTCGGTGGCCTGCAGGTGGCCGGCGCGGCCCTGATCCTCGGCGCGGTGGTGCTGTCCGAGGCGGTGTCCTCGCTCGCCGCGAAGCGCTGAGAAGCTGAGCGCCGTGCGCGGCCATCGCTGCCTGCTATGGTAGACGGCGCCGTCCCAGCCGATCTGTTAAAGCGGAACATGCAGCTGGCCTCTCTCCAATGGTCCTGGAGATGCGCGCCGCACATCCCGAGGAGCGTGCAGGCAGAGGCCACAGGCGATGGCAACAACAGGACGGCGCCGAGGGGCCTCGGCCCAGTACGCTCCTAGGGCGATGGCAGGGCCAGCGAGGAGACCGGCATGACCGGCGCACCGTTCGCCGGCCGGTCCCGTCCCGGGAAGCCGCCCTCCAGCGTCAGGGTGACCGTGGGCCCGATGTGGCCCGCCGGCGTCGGCCGCGGGGTCGGGATCCGACCGCCACCGAGACGCCACACGTACGATGCGAAGTTGGCGAGATCGGTGAGCCCGCGGGACAGCGAGATCGCGGTGACCCCGAACGCGACCGACCGGTCATCGAAGCTGCGCCAGTCCCGGAGCGAGCCGGTGCGATAGAACTCGTCGCCTAACCGGGGGTAGAGCGAGCGGCTGCGCTCGAGGACCCCCGCGACCGATCCGGCCGGATCGAGCCGGTCGATCAGCTTCGCGTCCTGACCGTAGTAGACGAGCCGCAGCCGGTCGCGAATCGAGTCGACGTAGGCGACATAGGCGGCAGCGTAGCGCGGCTCCCGAGGATCGGCGTGGGACGCCGCCAGCGGGTCCGCCGCATCGAGCACGCGCACCGCGAGCACGCCCATCTCCTCGACCAGGTCATCGAGAGGCACCGGCTGCCGCAGGCACTGCGCGCAGTGATCGAGCTGACCCTCGAGCGCCTCGCCGAGGCTGCCCGGAGTCGCGGCCCGCCAGGACGGCGGCGCGGCCAGCCCGCGCTCGATGCCGGCGTCGTAGCGGAGGTGGTGCTTCAGGACCTGGCGGCGCAGGTCGTCCGGAAAGAACTCCACCGAGGACCACGCGACGTGGCGGATCGTGCCCGCGCTCCAACCGAGGCAGAGCGCGGCGAGGCCCACCACGGCGGCGATGCGGCGCAGCGACCGGGACGGCACGGCGGAAAGGCGGCGCCCGCTTTCGCTCATGGACCCTGCACGTCCCCCAGGCCGGCGGCCCCCACGCTCCCCATTTCCCGCACCAGCCGGAGGATGTCCTCGGCCACGGTGGGCGAGTAGCCGGTGCTGAACATCAGGGTCTGGCCCTCGCGGCCGAGCAGGATGTTAGTCGGCAGGGCGTTGATGTCGAGCTTGATCAGGTCCTGCTGGTCCATCCGGTAGACCGGCACCGACACCCCGAGCTGCGCGAGGTAGCGGCTGGCGATCGCGGGCACGCTGTCGACGTTGACGGTCAGCAGCACGAACCCGTCACCGAGCAGCTCCTTGTAGAGGCTCTCCAGCTCCGGCAGCTCGACCCGGCACGGCCCGCACCAGCTCGCCCAGAAGGAGAGCAGCACCGGCCGCCCCCGAAACGAGTCCACGGCCACCGATCCGGTCCCGTCCAACGTCCGCAACGTCAGCGCAGGCAGCTCCGGTCGCTGCGCCGGCCCCGCGGCGGCCGCGGAAGGCGCCGCGAGCAGAGCGGCGAGCACGCCGATCGCGAGAACCCGTCTCATGGTCTAATGATAACGGACTTGCCGAGGCCCCACAAGCGCCTGCGTTCGCCGTCGCACGGCACGCCCGGAGGCGCGGTCTCTGGTACACTCCGCGCATGAGCTGGGAACTTCGCGACGTCGCAATCATCGGGGGCGGCATGATGGGCCGCTCGATCGCCACCAAGGTGGCGCAGGCCGGCCTCAACGTCTCGCTCAAGGAGCTGTCGCAGGAGGCCCTCGAGAGCACCAAGAGTGAACTCGAGAAATCCCTCGATCACGAGATCGCCCGTTTCGGCCTGACCTCGTCCGAGAAAAAGGCGATCCTGTCGAGGATCCGCCTGGTGACCACCTTCGACGCCATCGGCGATGCCGACCTGGCCATCGAGACGGTCCAGGAGGACCCGGCGCTCAAGCGCCAGATCCTGCGTGAGCTCGACCACCGGCTCGCGACCGACCACCCGATCGTCATCAACACCTCGACCCTGTCGATCACCGAGCTCGCGGCCGACGCCTCGCGTCCCGAGCGCATCCTCGGCATGCACTTCCTCTACCCGGTGACCACCACGCGGGTGGTCGAGGTGGTGCGCGGACAGCTCACGTCGGACGAGGTCTACGAGCGTGCCGTCGCATTCGGGCGGCTGCTCGGCAAGATCCCGATCAAGGTGTTCGAGATGCCGGGCTTCGTCACCACCCGGGTGGCCCTGCCGCTGGTCAACGAGGCGATGCACGTCGTCATGGAGGGGGTCGCCCAGGCGGCGGAGGTCGACCTCGCGATGAAGCTCGGCTACGACTTCCGGGTCGGGCCGCTGGAGTGGGCCGACCGCACCGGGCTCGACCGGATCCTGAACTGGATGCAGCACCTCCACGACGAGACCGGCGAGGCGCGCTTCCGGCCTTGCCCGCTGCTCAGGCGCCTGGTCCGGGCGGGCCTGCTCGGCGCCAAGACCGGCCGCGGCTTCTTCACCTACGACGCCAATCGCCGGCGGACGGATCGGCTGGCAGACGACCAGCCGGGGCTCGGCTAGACGACAACCCTCCCGGAGCGTGAACCATGAAGATCCTCGTCCTCAACAGCGGCTCGTCCTCCGTCAAATACCAGGTCATCGAGACCGACCTGGAGCGGATGAGGGACGACGGTGACCTGGCGCTCGCGGTCGGCCAGGTCGAGAAGATCGGCCTGTCCGACTCGCGGCTGACGCTGTCGGTCCCCGGCCGGCCGACCTACCAGGACTACCGCGAGATCCTCGAGCACCGCGCGGCGATCGACTGGGCTCTGCGCGTGCTGGTCGACCCCGAGCACGGAATCCTGAAGTCGGTGAGCGACATCGAGGCGGTCGGGCACCGGGTGGTCCACGGCGGCGAGGAGTTCGCGTCGTCGGTGCTGATGACTCCCGAGGTCGTGGCCAAGATCGAGGCCTGCTCGGTGCTCGCTCCGCTCCACAACCCCGCCAACCTCCGCGGCTACCACGCCGCGTTCGCGGCGCTGCCCAAGGTCCCGCACGTGGCGGTTTTCGACACGGCCTTCCATCAGACCATGCCCGGACACGCCTACCTCTACGGGATCCCGTTCCAGCTCTACACCAAGCACCAGATCCGGCGGTACGGCTTCCACGGCACCTCCCACCGCTACGTGTCCTACCGCGGCTGCCAGCTCCTCGGCTGGGACCGCGCCGACCGGCGGGTGATCACCGCCCACCTGGGCAACGGCTGCTCGATCGCGGCCATCGACCACGGCAAGAGCGTCGACACGTCGATGGGCTTCACGCCGCTGGAGGGCCTGCTGATGGGCACCCGGTCCGGCGACATGGACCCGGCGATCATCCCCTGGCTGATGGCCATGGAGGAGCTGACGCTGCACCAGGTCAACACGATGCTGAACAAGCACTCCGGGCTGTACGGGGTGTCTGGGGTCTCGTCCGACATGCGCGAGGTGCTCGAGGCCCGCGCCAGGGGCCGGCGGCGGGCGGACGTGGCCTACCGGATGTTCTGCTACCGGGTGAAGAAGTACATCGGGGCCTACGCAGCGGCGATGGGCGGCGTCGACGCGGTGTTCATGACCGGCGGGATCGGCGAGAACTCACCCGACGTCCGCGAGTACTCGCTGACCGGGCTGGAGTTCATGGGGCTCGAGTTCGACCCTGCCCGCAACGCCGGCCTCAAGGGACGGGAGGGCGAGATCTCGACTGCGGGCTCGCGGGTCAAGGCCTGGGTGGTCCCGACCAACGAGGAGAAGACGATCGCCCGAGACGTCGCCCGCGTGCTCGGCGGCGTGATGCCGACCTTCGAGCCGCCCGAGACCTTCAGCTAGGAGTCCGTACCGCATTGGCCTCTCCGGCGGTCGTGGGTGACCGAGTTGTTGTCGGACGGCCACTGCGGCACGGACTCCTTCTGGTAGTTGGTCTCTTGAGCTGCGTCGAGTAGGCGAGCGGGGTGTACTCGGTGCGGCCGTGGTGGGTGGTCGGTGCCCTAAGCGGGCTCAGGCTCGGTCCGCAGGGAGGTAGTCACCAGCTTGAGGAGGTTGCCGCACAGGCACACGAGGGTCCATTCACCGCGGACCTTTCGCAGGCCTCGTAGCGAGAAGCGGCGGAAGCGTCGCGCTTCCTTGGTCTGACCGATCACCGGTTCTACGATGACCTTGCGGCGAGCGTAGATCTGGCGACCGTTCTTGGTGGCGAGTTCGTCCTGCATCGCGCTCCAGACCCTGCTTTCCTGCCGACAAGGCTCCTGCTTCTCGCCTCCTCCGCCATGTGTGTCTCGATCAACGGCGAAACAGCCGTCGATAGATGTCAATCATGAGATGGTTCTTGACTACCCCAGGATGCGCCCGGCGCATCCCGAGGAGCCTGTGGGCAGAGGCCAACAACACGATCCAAATCAGGAGCGCACACAGGGGCCTATGCCCTGCAGGCTCCTAGCCCGCGCCCCTCAGGCGGCGCCGTTGCGCTCCTGGCGGGCAGCCTCGATGAACTTGCTCGCGCGGTAGAGGTAGTTGAAACCCGACAGGATGACCAGCGCGAAGCTGGCGTAGAAGCACACCGTCAGTGTCAGCGCCTGGACCGCCACCAGGTTGGCCAGCAGCACGATGCAGACCGTCACCACGTGCATGAAGGTCGTGGCCTTGCCGAGGATCGACGGCGGAAAGCTCTTGACGCCTTCGACCGCGTACAGGACGACCGCCACCAGCACGATCAGGAAGTCGCGGAACAGCGCCATGATCGCCAGCCAGAGCGGGATCACGACCGCCTGACCCTGGGGAATCGTCAGCGACACGTACGCGACCGTGAGCATCAGCTTGTCGGCGATCGGGTCGAGGAACGCGCCGATCACCGATCGCGAGTTGAGGCTGCGCGCGAGCCAGCCGTCGACTGCATCGGTGATCCCGCCGACGATCAGGATCCAGAGCGCGAGCTGGAAGTCGCGGTCGTTGATCGCCAGCACCAGGAACGGCGTGATCGCCATCCGGAACAGGGTGATGAAGTTCGGCAGGGTGAGGGGGCGCAGCTTCTCTTCGACCTTGCTCCGGATCCGCTCCCGCCGCTCGGGCCCTGACCCTTGTCCGATCACGGCTCCCCCGCATGGTTGCGCTTCCACAGGATGCGGAGGCCGTGCAGCGTGAGGTCGGGCTCGACGTGCCGGAAGATGTCGGTGTGCTGCGCGATGTCCTCGGCGAAGCCGCCGGTGGCGATGACGACCGCCTCGCCGAGCTCCGCCAGGATGCGCCGTGTCACGCCCTCGACGAGGCCGAGGTAGCCGTAGAAGAGCCCGGACTGGATGCTGTCGACCGTGCCCTTGCCGATCACCCGCGGCGGCGGCGCGATCGCCACCATTGGCAGCTTCGCGGTCCGCGACGCCAGGGCATCGGCGGTCACGCCGGGGCCCGGTGCGATGGCCCCGCCCAGGTACTCCCCGTTCGCCGACACGACCTCCCAGGTCACCGCGGTCCCGAAGTCGACGACGACGCACGGCCCGCCGTAGAGCTCGTGGGCGGCAACCGCATCGCACAACCGATCCGCTCCGAGCTCCTGCGGGGCGTCGACCCGGAGCGGCATGCCGGTCCTAATCCCCGGCTCCACGAAGAAGGGGGCGACCTCGAGGTAGCGGCCGATGCCCTCCCGGAGCCGGGGGTCGACCGGCGGGACCACCGAGCCGACGGCGACGCCGACCAGCTCGGCGGGGTCGACGCCCTGCCAGTCCAGGAGCTGGCGCAGCCACATTCCGACCTCGTCGGCGGTCCGGTCGGCGTGCGTCGACAGTCGCCAGCGGGACTCCAGGACCCTGCCCCGGAACAGCCCCACCACGGTGTTCGTGTTCCCGACATCCAGGACCAGCAGCAGCTCGCTCACGGCACGCCCTTCTCCGGTCGCCGGGGGTCTACAATCGTCGCCGCGTCGGTTCACTTGCGCCTCGGGGACCGCAGACCATTGTAATCGAACCGCGACAAGGACTCATGACCGACTTCCGGATCGACACGCCACGCGGACCCATCGCCGGCACCGAGTCGGGCCATGGCCCGGCCCTGGTCCTGGTCGCCGGCCTCGGCTCGTCCCACCGCATCTGGGGCGATCTGCCGAGCCTGCTCGGCCGCCGCTTCACGGTCCTCGCCATCGACAACCGCGGGATCGGCGGTTCGCGCTCGGGACATCCCTTCTCCCTGACCGACGCCGCGCTCGACGTCGTGGCGGCGGTGGACGGCAGGGGGCACCATCAGTTCGCCCTGCTCGGCGCGAGCATGGGAGGCGTCATCGCACTCGCCGCCGCGATCGCTGCGCCCCGTCGGACCGGCTGCCTCGTCCTCGCCTCGTGCGCCGCGAGGCTGACCCGTCACGGCCGGCGTTCCCTGGAGCTGCTGCGCGACCTGCTGCAGCACCTCCCGCCGGACCGCGTCGGCCCCGCCCTGATGACGATCGCGTTCGCCCCCGCCTTCGCCCGGCGCTTTCCGGGCCTCGTCGAGGAGGCAGCGCGGCTGTACGGGCTCGACCCGGCCGACCAGCCGGGCGCCACTGATCAGGTCGAACGGCTGCTGGTCGGCTGGGACCTGCGGCCGCAGCTTGCCGAGCTCGAGGTCCCCGCCCTCGTGCTGAGCGGCGACCATGACCCGATCGTGGCGCCCGAGGACTCTGCCGAGCTCGCGGGAGTCCTGCCGCGCGCCGAGCTGATGACCGTCACCGGCGCAGCCCACTCGGTGCTCGCCGAGGGCGGCCGCGAGGTCTTGCAGAAGGTGGTGGACTTTCTGGCCGCTCATGTCGGCTGAGCGCTGCGATCGCGGCCCGCCGGTCCGGTCTCAGGTCACCGCCGCGAGCTTCTCCAGGTCGGCACCGGTGAGCCGGTACACGGTCCACCCGTCCATGGCCACCGCGCCGAGCCCGCGGTAGAAGCCGATCGCGGGCTCGTTCCAGTTCAGCACCGACCACTCCATCCGGCCGCAGCCGCGCTCGACCGCGATTCTCGCCAGACGCATCAGGAGCGCCTTCCCGATGCCCCGGCCGCGCGCCGCCGGCCGCACATAGATGTCCTCGAGGTAGAGCCCGGGACGGCCGAGGAAGGTCGAGTAGTTGTGAAAGAAGAGGGCGAAGCCGACCGGGGCGCCCTGGTCCTCGGCGATCAGGGTCTCGGCCGCCGGCCGGTCGCCGAACAGGCTCGCACGGATCCGCGCCTCGTCTGCTACCAGCTCGTGGGACAGCCGCTCGTACGCGGCGAGGTCGCGGATCAGCTCAAGAATGACGCCGGCGTCGTCGACGCCGGCGAAGCGCAGCGTCACGCCCGGCACTTCGGTCGGCTCGGGGCTCGGCATCGTCGTCACCCTACCTCTTGAAGAACAGGTAGGCCGCGAGGCCGAGCAGGACCGTGGCGAAGATCCGCTTGAACTGGGCGGTGGAAACGTGCTCCACGATCCGGGCGCCGATCTGAGCGCCAACCACGCCCCCGACGCCCAGCAGCAGGCCGAGCTTCCAGTCGACGTTTGCCAGCTTGCCGTGCGCGGCCAGCGCCGACACCGAGATGATGAAGATGCCGAGGAACGACGTCCCGACCGCCTTCTGGGCCGGGAACCCCATCAGCAGCAGCAGCGGGACCATCAGGAAGCCGCCACCGAGACCGCTGAACGCGGCGCCGATGCCGACCAGCACGCCAGCCAGAACGATCAACAGGAGCTGTGGGTTCACCTCTCGATCCTCCCCTGCGCCATGCTACTTCCACATCGGATCAGCGGCCACCCGTCGCCCCCCGCCCGCTTCCGCTTCCGCGCCCGACGGCCTTGCCCTGGATCCGGCGGCAGGCTCCCTCTCCGCTCGAGCCGCCGGGCCGGAGCAGCGCTTGCCGCCTGCGCAGGCAGGGCGTATAAGTCGGGTGGCTCGCGCGGCGCGGCGTTGTCACGACCATCACGCGCGGGACGCGAGCCGGCGAGGAGGGCCTTCAACGATGCGCTGGCAGACAGGACGCCGCAGCAGCAACGTCGAGGATCGCCGTGGCCAGGGCGGCGGGGGCTTCGGGGGCTTCCGCCTCCCCCGGATCCCGAGAGTCGGGCTGCCGGGCGGAACCGGCTCCGGCCTGCCCGGCGGGATGCGCGTCGGGTACCCGCGCAGCGCCCGCAGCGGCGGCATCGGCTGCCTCGGGATCCTGCTCCTGATCGTGGTGTTCATGGTGCTGTTCAACCTCGGCCCCTTCGCGCCCCCCGACACCGAGGTTTCCACGGTGCCGTCCTCGACCTCCCTGGGGCCGTCATCCTCCTCCTCGGGGGACGAGCTCGCCGACTTCGTCTCGGTCGTGCTCGCCGACACCGAGGACACCTGGAACGCCATCTTCTCCGCCTCGGGCTCCGCCTACCGGGAGCCCGTCCTGGTCCTGTACTCGGGCTACACCCAGACCGCCTGCGGCGTCGGCCAGTCGGCGACCGGCCCCTTCTACTGCCCGGCCGACCAGAAGCTCTACATCGACCTCAGCTTCTACGACGAGCTCCGCACGCGATTCGGGGCGCCCGGAGACTTCGCCCAGGCCTACGTCATCGCCCACGAGGTCGGCCACCACGTGCAGACGCTGCTCGGCATCACCGAGCAGGTGGATGTCGCGAGACGGCGCGCCAGCCAGGTGCAGGCCAACGAGCTGTCGGTGCGGCTCGAGCTCCAGGCCGACTGCCTCGCCGGAGTGTGGGCGAACCACGCCAACCGCGCGCGCCAGATCCTCGAGGAAGGCGACATCGACGAGGGCCTCGGCGCGGCAGCCGCCATCGGCGACGACCGCATCCAGCGCCAGCAGCAGGGCGAGGTTGTGCCGGACTCGTTCACCCACGGCTCCTCGGTGCAGCGGGTGCGCTGGTTCCGGCGCGGCCTCGACAGCGGCGAGGTCAACACCTGCGACACCTTCTCCGCGGTCGATCTCTGAGGCTCGGCCGCCCGCAGCGCTGGAAGCAAACCCGGCCCGGAGGAGGTTGGACCCTACGTCCGCAGCAGGCACTGCGGCGCCAGGTCCCGCCCAGCCGGGCCCTGCCGTGGGACAATCTCGCCGGGAGGGGCACCATGGAGCGACACCACCGCGCCGTCGTCACCACCGTCGTGCTCGCGATGCTGGCGGTCGCCGCCGCGCGGCCGGTGGCGCTGCGGGTCGAGGCCACGCCTGTCCGCCCGGCCGGCGACGCCACCGTGGTGTCGGTTGCCATCCAGGTCGCGCCCGAGGACCGCGCTCGCCTCGGCCGGGACATCTGGGTGCAGGGCGAGCTGCTCCGGCGCGGGGCGCGGGTCGACCGTCTGGCGCGGGCCCTCGACCTCGACGAGCGCGGCCAGGCCACCTTCGAGGCGACCTGGCCGCCCGGTGAGTACGACCTGCGGGTCGAGATCAGCGGCGGCAAGGCGCGGGTCGGCGGGGTGTGGGCCGGCCCGCTGACGGTCCCAAGCCTGGGGCCCGCCGCACCTGTCCCCGCTGCGGCCCAAGCACTGCCGGTCGCAGTCGCCGCGACCACTGCCGCCGCCCCACCGCCGGCCGCCGAGGCACTGCCGGCCGAGACCGAGGCGGCGCCGCAGCCCGAGCCCGCGGCAGCGGCCGAGGCCGCCGCCGAGCCCGCTGGCGAGCCGCCACCGGCAGCAGCACCCGCCGCCGTCGCCACCGCACCGACGCCGGCGCCCGTCGCCACCGCGGCGCCCGTCCCGACGGCCGCCGCTGAGCCCCAACCCGGCAAGCCCACCCCGGCGCCACCGCCCGAGCCGGTCGCCGAGACGCCCGCCCCCGAGCCGGCACCCGAGCCGCCCCCGGTCGCGGCCTCGGCCGTGGCACCGGCCGCCGCACCCGCTGCGCAGGGCAGCACATGGACGGCCGCTCGTCCGGGGACGTCGGACCTGACGGTGATCGTCACCGAGCGCAACCGTCCCATCGTCGGCCTCGGCCCGAGTGGGTTCCGGCTGCGGGTCGGCGGCTCCGAGGTCACCGTCGAGGAGGTGGGCGACGCCGACAGCTCGCCACTCAACCTGGCGATCGTCGCCGATGTCGCGGCCGACGCCGGCGAGCTCCTCGACGAGGTCTCGGGCCAGCTCGGCCGCTTCTCGCTGCGCACCGGCGACGGCGGAAGGCTCATGGTGGTGACCACCGGCGACCCGCGGCCGACGTGGGGGGCCACGCCGGACCGCATCGCGCGCTGGGCGGAGGAAGCCGGGCAAGGGCGGACCGACGACCTCGCCGGGCTGGTCGCGGCGGCATCGCAGTCCTTCGCCGGCCGGCGCGGTCGCAGCTTCCTGGTGGTTGTCACCGACGGTAGAGACAGCTCCGGCAAGGCAGCGTGGAAGGACGCCGCGGTTGCGGTCGAGGCAGCCGGGGTGCCGGTGTTCGTCGTCGGGCTGCGCGACAGCGGTTTCGACGACCAGGCCCGTTCCGCACTCAGCCGGGCCGCCGACGTGTCGGGCGGCCGCAGCTACTTCCTGGGCAGCGCCGAAATGGCCGGCATGACGCTCGACTACGTCGGCGACCTGATCGACGCGAGCTACGCGCTTGCCTTTCGGCCGCCGGCCGCGGGACCGGGTCCGCGCGAGGTCAAGGTCGATGTCGCCAACCGCGACTGGCAGGTCCACGCCCCGCGCCGCACTCCCTGACCGGAGCGCCGGGGCCGTCGAAACTGGCCTCCCACCCTCGGGCCTCAGGCGGCCTGCGCTGCACCTGAATCGTTTCCCGCCGGCGTCGGCACGCGCACCCGCAGGCAGACGAAGAACCCGACGAGCGCGATCGCGCCGGCGAGCAGGAACACCCAGCGGAAGCCGAACGCCTCCCAGACGTAGCCCGAGACCACCGGCAGCGAAATCGCGACCGCGTGGTCGATGGTGATGCCGGTGGCGATGGTGGGCGTGATGTCGGCCGGGTCCTCGGCGATCTTGCCGAGGTAGGTGGTCCGCGCCACGCGCAGGGCGTACAGCACCCAGTCCGCCACGTAGGCGGCGTAGAGCAGCCACAGGTCGAACGGCTCCGGCAGCAGGTCGCTCGCAAAGGCGTAGGCCAGGCAGACCACGAGCAGGAGGAGCTCGTCCACGGCCAGGACCGTGCGCTCGCCGAGCCAGTCGATGACCTCGCCGAGCAGCGGCCGCATCACCACCCCGAGCGTGGCCGCGATGAAGTACAGCAGCGCAATCGTGCTCACCGACACGCCGTGCAGCTCGATCAGCACCCACGCCCCGAAGGCGAGGAAGATCTGCTTGCGGATCCCGAACAGGGCGCTGATCACGTAGAACAGGCTGTAACGTCGCTTGAGAACCAGGCGCTTCGAGCGCGCGCCGGTCCGCCACATCCGCAGCGACGCATAGCAGACGCCGGCGAGCACCGCGCACGCCGCCGCCAGCCCGTAGAACACGTCATAGCGGTCACCCACGACCTGCGCGAGGCCGAACACCAGACCGACACCGGCGATGGTGCCGAGGTTGCGCGCACCGCCGAACTGTCCGAGGCGCCGGCCCTCGCGGCCGCCGCTCGCGAGCCGCAGCCCGATCGGCCCCTCGACCGCGAAGATGATGTGGTCGCCGAGCGACCAGATCGCCACGAACACGACCACCGCCGCAATCGTCGGCGACAGGAAGCCGAGCCCGGCGGCGCCGGCCCCGGTCAGCAGCATGGCGAGCGCCGCCATCTGGCTTTCCGACGCCACCGCCAGCAGCGCGCCGGTGATGAACATGATCAGGAAGCCCGGCAGCTCGCGCGGCACCTCGAGCCAGCCGCGGGCGGCGGCGTCGAAGCCGTGGGCCTCGGACAGGTAGTTGTTGAGGGTCGCCCCGAAGATCCCGGCCGCCGCCCCGAAGAACAGGGTGGCGATGAGAGCGTTGCGGAGGTCGTGGCCGTGGGCGTGCGGCGCGAGGCGGCTCATGGCAGCGCCGCACAGTGTAGCAACCGGGGCGCCGGCGCCGCCCGACGGCCCGGTTTCGTGTACAGTTGAGATTCGGGAAGGCGACGGCCTAGCCCGGGTTTCTCACCGGGTTTCGTCGCGAGGGTGGCGAGGTGGCGTGCGCAGTGGGGATTTCGACCCGAGGGGCGCGCAGGCGTACTGACAGTACGTCGAGCACCCCGAGGCGAGAAAGCACCGCTGAGCGCGTCGCATCGCCGGCCGCAGTAGAAAGTCGGTGAGATACCCGGGCGAGAGGAGATGACGCCATGAAACGCGCGTACTTCTGCCCCCACTGCCATGGGCTGCTCAACCCGGGCACCAAGGTGATCTTCGTGATCGAGCACGGGACGGAGCGGGGACTGCTGCTGCTCAGCCCAGAGCTCGGCGACTACGCGGTCGTGCTCGCCGAGTCGTTCCCGATCAAGCCAGGGACGCGCAACGACTTCTCGTGCCCGATCTGCCACCACGACCTGACCTCGCCGGCCGACGGCAACCTGGTCGAGATCCTGTGCCGCCAGCCCGACGACAGCGAGGCGCGGGTCGACTTCTCGCGGATCGCGGGCGAGCACGCCACCTTCGTGTGCGGGCCCCGTGGCATCTTGAGCTACGGCGAGCACGCGCGCCTCTACGAGAGCGCCAACTTCTTCGGCGAGGGCGAGCTGAGCCGTCGCTCCGACGGCTGAGCGGACCACTCGAGGATGTCCGCCGAGCCCCCGTCAAGGCCCCGCATGCGACGCCGCCGCTGCGGGCGCTGGCTGCTCCGCGTCGCTGGAGCCCTGGCGCTGCTGGCGGCGGGCCTGGCCGTGCTGTGGATGACGACCTGGCCCGACGTCGCCACGCTCGCGACGGGCTTCCCGGAGACGACCGCGTTCATCGAGCGCGACAAGGCCCGGGGCGTCAGCGTCCGCTGGCGGCCCGTCGCCTACGGCCAGATCGCCGACGACCTGAAGCTGGCCGTGCTCGTCGCCGAGGACATCAACTTCTTCAGCCACAAGGGCTTCGACACCTCGGAGATCAGCAACGCGGCGCGCGAGGCGATCGAGGGCAAGCGCGTCCGCGGCGCCTCGACCATCACCCAGCAGCTCGCCAAGAACCTCTGGCTGTCGCCGGAGAAGACGGCGTGGCGCAAGCTCGAGGAGGCGGTTCTCTGCTGGCGGCTCGAGCGCCGCCTGACCAAGCGCCGCATCCTCGAGCTCTACCTCAACGTCGTCCAGTTCGGGCCCGGGACCTACGGCGCTGCCGCCGCGTCGGCGCGCTACTTCGGGGTGCCGCCCTCCCAGCTGACCGCCGACCAGGCGGCCCAGCTCGCGGCCTCGCTGCCCCGCCCGTCCTCGTGGCACCCCGGAGTCAGCAGCACCGGCTACGCGCGCCACGTCCAGCGCATCCGCGGCCGCATGGAGCGCGCGACCTGGCTGAGCAGGCTGCTCTGAGGGACCGCCACCCACCCGGGATCTGGGATCGAGGATCTGGGGGATAGGTCCCCCTCCCGCTCACGTCCCCGTTCCCGATCTCCCACCCCGGCCCACCGTCGGCGGAATATCGGCGGGCCCTTCCCGGATTCTTCGAGCAACACCAGCCGTGCGCCAGCTCGAGGAAGGAGGAGACCATGGCTGACAGCGGTGAGTTCTATCCACCAAAGCCCGACATCGTGAGGGGGGCCCACCTGAGCTCGATGGAGGAGTACCAGCGGCTGTACCGGCTGTCGCTCGACGACCCCGAGACCTTCTGGTCGAGGCAGGCCGAGCGCCTGACCTGGTTCCACCGGTGGGCCACCGTCTTCGACAGCGATTACGTCAACGTCGACTTCGGCTGGTTCCTCGGCGGCCGGCTCAACGCCTGCTACAACTGCGTCGACCGCCACCTCCAGGACCGCGGCAACCAGGACGCCATCATCTGGGCGAAGGACGAGCCCGGCGAGTACCAGCACATCACCTACCGGCAGCTCAAGCACGAGGTGGCCCGGGTCGCCAACGTGCTCCGGTTCCACGGCGTCCAGAGGGGCGACCGGGTGTGCCTCTACATGCCGATGATCCCCGAGCTCGCCTACACCATGCTGGCGTGCGCGAGGATCGGCGCCGTGCACTCGATCGTGTTCGGCGGGTTTTCGTCGGAGTCGCTGCGCGACCGCATCCTCGACGCCCGCGCCAAGGTCGTGGTCACCGCCAACGAGGGCCTGCGCGGCGGCCGCCGGCTCCACCTCAAGGAGATCGTCGATCGGGCGGTCGATGGCCTCGACCTGGTCTCGACCGTGCTCGTGGCCCGCCGGACACCGACCGAGGTCCCGATGCGGCCGGGACGCGACTTCTGGCTCGACGAGGAGTGCCGCCGCCAGCGCTCCACCTGCACCTTCGAGTGGATGGGCGCCGAGGAGCCGCTGTTCATCCTCTACACCTCGGGCTCGACCGGCAAGCCGAAGGGCGTGCTCCACACCACCGCCGGCTACATGGTGTTCGCCGCGACCACCCACCACTACGTCTTCGACTACCGGCCGGGCGAGGTCTACTTCTGCGCCGCCGACATCGGCTGGATCACCGGCCACAGCTACATCATCTACGGCCCGCTCGCCAACGGCGCGACCACGGTCATGTTCGAGTCGCTGCCCACCTACCCGGACGCCGGCCGCTACTGGCGGATCGTCGACGACCTCAAGGTCAACATCTTCTACACGGCCCCGACCGCGCTGCGGGCGATCAACCGGGCCGGCGACCAGTGGGTGAAGAAGCACTCCAGGGCCTCGCTGCGGATCCTCGGCACCGTCGGCGAGCCGATCAACCCCGACACCTGGCGCTGGTACCACGATGTGGTCGGCGACGGACGCTGCGCGGTCGTCGACACCTGGTGGCAGACCGAGACCGGCGGCATCCTGATCACGCCGCTGCCCGGCGTCACCGCGGCCAAGCCGGGCTCGGCGACGCTGCCGTTCTTCGGCGTCAAGCCGCTGGTGGTCGACGACGAGGGCACGATCCTCGCGGGCAACGGGGTGGCCGGAAACCTGTGCATCGCACAGGCCTGGCCGGGGCAGGCGCGCACCGTCTGGGGCGACCACGAGCGCTTCGGGGAGACCTACTTCCGCCGCTTTCCGGGCCTCTACTTCACCGGCGACGGCTGCACCCGGGACGAGGACGGCTACTACTGGATCACCGGCCGGGTCGACGACGTGATCAATGTTGCCGGGCACCGGCTCGGCACCGCCGAGGTCGAGAGCGCGCTGGTCGCCCACGAGGCGGTCGCCGAGGCGGCCGTGGTCGGCTTCCCGCACGAGATCAAGGGGCAGGGCATCTTCGCCTACGTGATCCTCCACACCGGCGCGGCGGCCAACGGCGATCCGACCGAGCTGATCGGCGCCCTCAAGGAGCAGGTCCGGCACGTCATCGGCCCGGTAGCGACCCCCGACGAGCTGATGATCGTCCCCGGCCTGCCCAAGACCAGGTCCGGCAAGATCATGCGCCGCATCCTGCGCCAGATCGCGGCCGGCGAGTACACTGATCTCGGCAATGTCACGACCCTCGCCGACCCGGAGATCGTCGATCAGCTGATCGAGGCCCACCGCTCACTGCAGGCCGGCTGAGATCACGGGCGAGTGCGGATGATGACGCCGGGGGTGCCCGTTGCAGGAGCATGACGCAGCGCTGCTCAGGGACCTGCTCACCACCCGCAGGGTGCTGTCGCTGGCGTTGGTTGCCGACGGCCAGCCGGTGCTCGGCATGGTGCCGTTCGTGGCCGAGCCCGACCTCTCCGCGGTCCTGATCCACGTCTCGCGCCTGGCGCCGCACGGCCGGGCGCTCGCCGACGGACCGTCGTTCGCGGTCCTCATCCACGGGCTGGACACCGCCGATGTCAACCCCGGGGAGATCCCGAGGGTGCGCCTGTCCGGTCGCGCGGCGCATGTCCCGAAGGACTCGGCCGACTACCCGGCCGCGCGCGCCGCCTACCTCGCACGCTGCCCGGAGAGCGAGGTGACCTTTGGGCTCGCCGACTTCGAGCTCTACCGGCTGCCCTTCGACAGGGGACGTCTGGTGGCCGGCTTCGCCCGCACGGTCGACCTGCGCCCGGAGACCCTGCGAGGGGCTGCCAGCTCACCCACCGCCAGCGAGGACAGCCAGGCATGAAGCATCCCGACGGGCGAACCGTCCTCATTGCCGGCGCGACCGGCCTGGTCGGCAGTGAGCTCCTCGACCTGCTCCTCGCCGACCCGCTGGTCGCCCGGGTCCACAGCCTCGTGCGGCGCCCGTCGGGACGCACACACCAGGCGCTGGCCGAGCATGTCGTCGACTTCGGCAACCTGTCCGCGGCCTCGATCGAGCCGCCGTTCGACGAGGCCTACTGCTGTCTCGGGACGACCATGCGCGCCGCAGGAAGCCGCGAGGGTTTTCGGCGGGTGGACTTCGACTCCGTCGTGGCGTTCGCGCGCCTCGCGCTGCGCCTCGGCGCCGGCAGCCTCACGCTCATCTCGTCGCTCGGCGCCGATCCCGAGTCGCGGTCGTTCTACCTGCGCACCAAGGGCGAGGTCGAGCGCGAGCTGATCGCGCTCGGCGTGCCCAGCCTCGGCATCGTCCGACCGTCGCTGCTCCTCGGCCACCGCCAAGAGACCCGCTGGGGCGAGAGGATCGGCGAGGTCGTGCTCCGCGCCGCCTCGCCGCTGCTGGCCGGGAGACTCGCCAGGTACCGGCCCGTTCACGCCCGCACGGTCGCCCGCGCGATGGTCCACGCCGGCTGCGCTCGCGAGCCGGGAGTGCGCGTGGTGGAGTCAGACGAAATCCAGCGGCTCGGCGCCGAGCGCCCATGACGCTCGGGCTCGACGCCGGCCTGCGCCCCTGAAACCTCATTCCCGCGGCAGGCGGCGCACCCCGGTGGGCGTCACTTCTCCTGCATCGGGGACTTGGTCAGCTTGTATCCGGCCGGCACCGCGAAGATGTCGCCCGGGATGGAGCCGGTGCGGATCTCGGTCACCTCGGTCCGGCTCGAGGCGTCCATTCCCATCACCTTCATGTCAACGTCGGTGGCCAGCGAGAAGCCGTCGATCTTCTTGACCTCCTCGAGCATCTTCTCGAAGCGCGCGGCCATCGGCCCCATCATGGCATAGGCCATCTTGCTCGCATCGTAGTAGGTGACCGGCATCTTGACCTCGGGTGTCACCCACAGCGTCTCCTTGAACTTCTCCCCCATGCTGAGCACGTACTTGGTGCAGGTGTGGCCGAGGATGTCGCGGGTCTCGGCGGTCTTCTGGACCTGCACGTCCTTCGCCTTGCCGAGCATGGTCTCCATCATCGGGTTCGACTCGAGCACCTCGTTCATTTCGGCGAAGAACTGCTGCAGCTCCTCGAAGGTGGTCTCGTAGTAGGACTTCTTCTTGTGGTCGATGTTGGTGATCTTGCCGGCCTCCAGGTCGACGATGGTGTCGCTGTCGCCGCCCGCCATCCGCATCCTGTCGGCTGTGATGTAGTGGGTCGACGTCGAGGGCTGCCCCTTGGCGGGCGTCACCAGGGACACGATGGTCAGGTCATCGGCGGCTGCGGTCGCCGCGGCGCCCGCGGCAACGGCCAGGATCAGGGCTGCATTCATCCACACGCGGCTCATTGTTCCCTCCCGGTTGTGTCGGCGGGCCGCCATCCGCGGCCCGGTGTCGAGCTGCTTCCGCACGCCGGACATGCTACCGCGGATGTCGGCGGATGAGAAGGGGTCTCGGCTACGGGGGGCCGCGTGGGCCTCAGTAGACGAGGGTCTTGTCCGCCTCGAGCGCGAGCTGGGCGGCCTCGCCGAGGGTGACGATCCGCGCGCCCGCGACCAGGTCCTCCTGCTTGAGGCCGCGGGCCTCGGCGCAGGTGCGGCACACGATCACCGTGCCCCGGCGCACGATCGGCTTGAGCATCCGCTCGACGTTGTAGTAGCCGTCCGGCGTCTGCTGGCCGGCCTTGGCGCACAGCACGGCGTCGTTCGACAGGTAGAGCGTCAGCTCGAGATCTTCCTCGATGGTCAGCATGGCGTCGGCCATGCGCAGCCCCTGGTAGGTGCGCTCCTGGCCGTAGGGCGCGTCGTTCAGGATCACCATCACGCGCATCGGACCTCCCCGGCTCGACGTTTCCGCCGCCCATCTTACGGCAGCCGCACCGGCGACCGGCCGTGCCAGCCGAAAGCCAGGCCGCGTCGCCGCGCTGCCCATGCCGCTCGCGCGGGCCAGGGATCCGGCCCCGGTGCTCCCCCACCGCGCCCGGGCGGCCTACAATCGACCCGGGCAAGGAGGAGGCCGATGGCACGGAACACGTTTGCAGCGCTGCTGTCTCTGGTCCTGGTCACTGGGCTGGCGGCGTTCGCCGCCGAGCCGGAGACCGAGCTCGACCAGCGCCTGTCCGCGATCGAGGCCTCGGTCGCGGCCTTCGTGCACCGCTTCGATGAGCTCGCCAAACAGATCGACGATCTGCTTTGGTTCGACAAGGTCGGCGACGTCGCCGTCGTCGACAAGGTCCGCATCTACGGCCCGCCGGCCGCCAACGAGCCCAACCCGACCGGGATCGGCGCCGGCAACCACGTCAAGTTCTACAGCTACGTCTTCACGCCGCGAGCCGAGCTTGGCGGCCAGAAGCTGCCGCTGCTCGTGCTGCCCCACGGCGGCGTCCACGCCGACTTCACCACCTATCACGCCCACATCGTCCGCGAGCTCATCGCACAGGGCTACATCGTGGTCGCGCCGGACTACCGCGGCTCGACCGGCTACGGCGAGGGCTTCTGGAAGCGGATCGACTACGGCGGCCGCGAGGTGGACGACGTGCTCGCGGCGCGCGACTGGGCGGTCGCCAACCACCCGCGGGTCGACCCCGACCGGGTCGGCCTCATCGGCTGGTCCCACGGCGGGCTGATCACGCTGATGAGCCTCTTCGACCACCCGGAGGCGTACGTGTGCGGGTTTGCGGGGGTGCCAGTCTCCGACATCGTGCTGCGCCTCGGCTACCTGGACCAGTCCTACCGCGACCTGTTCGAGGCCGACTACCACATCGGCCAGTCGGTCGGCGAGAACCTCGCGGAGTACCAGCGCCGCTCGCCGGTGTGGCAGGTCGACAAGCTGACCCGGCCGCTGAGGATCCACACCAACCCGCACGACGAGGACGTCAACTTCATCGAGGTCGAGCACCTGGTCCAGGCGCTGAAGGCCGCGGGCAAGGACTTCGAGTATCAGGTCTACGACGTGCCGGGCGGCCACAGTCACGACCGGCTCGACACGCCCGAGGCGTGGCAGGCGAGGCGCGACATCTACGCCTTCCTCGCCCGCTACCTCAAGCCCCCGAACCCGAAGATTCAACTCGGCATCTCTGAGTCAGGGATCGCCGCTCCCTGAGGCACGGCCACCGCCCGTCGCCCGAGGAATCCGCACCGGCACGCGGACACGTTTGAACCGCAAAGGGCGCAAAGAGCGCGAAGAAGTCTCATTTGACCTCTTCTGCGCTCTCCGCGATCTCTGCGGTGCAAGCCGTGCCGGTGCGACAGCGGCATTCGGCGCTCGAGCTCGGCGCCGCGGCTGCCGGCGATCCGGGTTCCGACGCTGCTCATCCACGCCGCCGACGATCCCTTCCTGCCGACTCGAGCGATCCCACGCCGTGAGGCGGACGGCAACCCCCGCCTCGAGTCCGCTTTCACGGCGCACGGCGGACATGTCGGCTTCGTCGCCGGCCCGCCGTGGGCGCCGCGGTTCTGGGCCGAGAAGACCGCGGCGGCCTTCCTCGCCTCCCGTCTTGCCTGACCCCCAGCCTGTGTTGTTCTAGGTTTCTTCGATTCCGATTCGCGCGGCGAATCGTAGATAGGAATTCGCTCTGCGGCGGCCGTCGCCGAGACCGGCGCACGCCGGGACATGCGGCTGACGGCCGCTGCGCCGCGAATTCCTAGTGGATCTCCTCGACCCCGGCCTTGGCCCGCTCGATCTGCGCGCCGAGGCCCGACCGGGACCAGCTCGCCGGTCCCCGCGTCTGGTGGGCGAGCAGGCCCTCGGGGTCGTAGACGAGGGTCTCCGGAAGGCGGCGCACGCCGCACAGCTCGCCGGTCTTGCCCTTGCCATCGAGGTACAGCAGCGCCGTTGGCACGCCGGCCTCGCGAGCCCACGACTCGAGGCCCTCCCACGAGGGCGCCTGGGCGATCAGCAGCACTTCCACCATCGGGTCGGAGGCCGCTGCGGCCGCGAAGCGCGCGGCCTGCGCCTGCTCGCTCGCGCTCGGAGACGTCGGGTCGAACCAGTGCAGCACCAGCACCTTGCCGGGGCGGCCGACGAGGTTGCGGCGGGCGCCGCCAAAGGCCTCGATCCACAGGAAGCCGCCGGCGTTGAGCTTGGCGATGGCGTGGTCGTGGTCAGCGTGGCGCGGCGGCGTCTGGCTCCAGTACATCTGGACGCCGATGAGCGCTGCCGCGGCGACGAAGATCGCTCCGATGACGACGCGGTTGCGGGTGGTGACGTTCATGGCGCCCGGAGGATAGCAGAGAGCGCACCCAGGCTATTCCCGGGTCGCCGCCGGCGCAGGTGCTACCATCTTCGACCAGGCGACCCAACGAGGGAGGACGGAATGCTCAAGCGAATCCTGTTGGCGACAGTGGCGATCTTCATCACGTGGCAGCTGCTCGACATGCTCATCCACAGCGTGATCTTGGGCGGCGCCTACCAGGCGACCGCGTCGATGTGGCGACCGATGGCCGAGATGAAGATGGGCCTGATGTGGGCGGTCGGCGCGATCGCGGCCTTCTGCTTCGCCGCGGTTTACGGCTGGCTGGTGCGGCCCAAGAGCCTGAAGGCAGCTCTCCTCTACGGGCTGCTGTTCGGCATCGGCGGCGGCATCAGCATGGGCTACGGCACCTACTCCGTGATGCCGCTGCCGTACGTCCTCGCATTCGGGTGGTTCGCCGCCACGCTGGTCGAATCGGTGGTGGCCGGCGTGCTGGCGGGGTGGATCATCCGCGAGCCGTAAGCCACTGCCCAGCCGCCCGGTCGCCACTGGCTCCGGCGGCGATATCATGGCCGCATGCTCACGACCGTGATGCGCCGGCGATGACCGCCGCCTTCGGCGCCGTCGACCAGGCGATCGTCGTCCTGTACCTGATCTGCATGCTGGGCGTCGGCGTGTTGACGGCCAGCCGGATCCGCGACTTCCGCGACTTCTTCATCGCCGGCGGGCGCTTGACCACTCCGTTGCTGGTCTGCACCCTCGTCTCCACCTACTACGGGCTCGACGTCACCTTCGGCAGCTCCGAGACGGCGTTCTACGAGGGCATCGCTGCCTTTGTCGCCTACTCCGCTCCGTTCTACGTTTTCTACGCGGCTGCGGCCGTGCTCGTCGCGCCCCGGCTGCGCCGGCTGTCGGCCATCTCACTGCCGGAGGTGATGGGCGACGCCTACGGCCCGCCGGCCCGCGCCGCAGCGGCGCTCGCCTCGTTCGTGTACAGCGCACCGATCATCTCGGTCGCCGGAATGGGGCTGATCGGCGCGACCTTCTTCGGGCTCGATCCGTGGGTCGGGTGCGTCATCGGGGCGTCGATCGCGCTCGCCTACACCGTGCTCGGCGGCCTGCTCGCCGATGCCATGACCGACGCAGTGCAGTTCGTCGTCATGTGCCTGTCGGCGGCGATCGCCGCCGCGATCGTGCTCGTCAAGGTCGGGGGCCCGGAGGCGATCGGCGCACGGCTTGGTGGCGAGGCGCTCGCGCCCCTCGGCACGCTTTCCGCGTGGGAGCTGCTGGTGTTCGCCGGCGTCGCGATGACGCCGCTTGTCGAGCCGGCCTTCTACCAGCGCACCTTCGCCGCCGCAGCCACCCGCCAGATCGTCCGCGCGCTGCTCATCGGAACCGTGCTCTGGGCGTGCTACGACTGGGTGGTGGTCTACCTCGGGCTCGCCGGCCGCGACCTCGTCGCCGCCGGCCGCCTGCCGGCGGACCTCGACGGCAGCGCCGTGCTGCTCGCCGTGGTGGCGTACGCGCTGCCGCCCGGGCTGCTCGGCCTGTTCGTCGCAGGCTGCGTGGCCGCGGCGATGTCGACCGTGGACTCCTACACCCTGATTGCGGCCGGCAACATCGTCTACGACGGCTGGCAGGCGGTGACCGGCCGCCGCCTCTCCGACCGCGCTCTCCTGCTCTCGACCCGCCTGCTCGCGGCGGTGACCCTGGCCGCCGCGCTCGGCCTGTCGCTGCTCTTCGAGCGGCTGCGCGACGCCTGGATCTTCATGTCGACGGTTCTCCTGTCGACCGTCTTCTGGCCGCTGCTCGCCGTGCTGTTCGTGCCGCGCCTCGCCACGCCCCGCGCCGGTCGCTTCAGCGCCACCGTGGGCCTCGGTCTCTCGCTGGCACTGTTCGTCGCCTTCCAGACTCTCGGGGTCCCGACCGATGACGGCTCGCTGGCGATTGCCGTCACGTGCGGCGGGCGGTCGCTGGACGTGGCGCGGGAAGCCGGGCTCCTGATCGCGTTGCCGGTCTCCCTGGCGGCTTTCGCGGCCGGCTGGCTCGCCGATCGCCGCCGCAGGAGGAGTGCATGACCGTTGCCACGTGGATTGCCATACTGGTGCTCGGCCCCGGCTCGGTGGCGGTGTTCGCCTTCTTCCTGCGTGACCTCCGGCAGGTCATGGGCGACCGCCGGAGCGCCGGCGTGCGCAACGGTGAGACCGAGGTGCGGGGACCGCGCTGACCGCCGCAGTCCGCCGCTCAGGGGCCGGCGAGCAGCGACCGCTCGACGGGCGGCAGCCGCTCCCACCGCTCCGCAATCCAGGCGACCCCTTCGAGGAAGGCATTCGCGCGGTCGGTCCTGGGACAGACCTTTCGCACCAGCTCCCAAAAGGCCGGCGAGTGGTCGGAGTGGAACGCGTGGGCGAGCTCGTGAGCGACCACCGCCTCCAGGACCCAGGGCGGAAGCTCGCGCAGTGCGGCATGGAGCCGCACCACGCCGGTGCTGGGGCTGAAGCTGCCCCACCGCGAACGCTGGGTGGTCACGAAGCGCACCGAACCCACCCGCGGCGGCCTCGGGAATCTCTCGGCGACCCTGCGCGCCACGGCCAGCGCCTGGTCGTCGGAGTTGATCCTCTCGGCGCGGACGCGCCGCAACAGGGTCCGGGCGAGCCGGCGCACCGTCGCCTCGAGCTCGGCTGCGTCGACGCCCGGAGGGGCGCTCACCCGCAGCTCGCCGCCGACCAGCCGGACGTTGACGTTGCGGACCCGCTTGCGCACGGTCCGCACCATCAAGGTGACTCCGTCGACGGTGATCGTGCGGACGCTTTCTCGCATCCGCCGCAGTGTACCGGAATCCCTCCCGCCCCTCACCAGCCCACCATCCCGGCGGCTGTTGCGTTGAAATCGCTGGCCATCGAAACTACACTCGGAAGCGTCGGTCGACAGTGAGCCGCCACGACGCGAGGAGGGCAAAGCCATGAGAGCACGTTGCGTCAATCGTGGGCTGCTGGTGCTGGGCGCGATGCTGGTCGCGGCGTCGGTCAGTGGCCAGGAGCCGGGGGACGAGGCCGCGGCCGAGATCGCCGCCCAGGCCGCGTGGGACGCTTCCCCGGTGTTCGCATCGCCTCCGCCGGCGGAGCCGAGGGCGCCGGAAGCGATCATCTACTCCTCGAGCTTCGACGCCGACAACGGCGGCCTCACCGGGTCCCTCGACTGGGAGTGGGGAGCGGTCTACGCGTGGACTGGCGCCGGCTGCGACTCGACGAACTACCCGCCCCCCGCCGCCCACTCCGGCACCGGCATGTGGGGCACGGTGCTCAACGGCTGCTACGCCAACCTCGGCAACAACGCAGGCTACGACAGCTGCGCCAACTCAAACCCCGCCGACGACAGCATCCTCACCCTGACGGTCGATCTCACCGACTACACCGACGCGACCCTGTCCTGGTGGGAGTGGTACGACCTGTTCAGCAACTGGGATTGGGCCGAGGTCTACGCGAACGGCTCGCCGGTGTTCCAGCACTGCGAGGGCAGCTTCACCGCGCCCACTGCCTGGGTGCAGCAGACCGCCAACCTGACTCCCTTCGTCGGAGGCACGGTCACCCTCGAGTTCCACATGATGGCCTCCTCGGTCGTCAACCACGCGGGCTGGTACCTCGACGACCTGCTGATCGACGGCACGATGATCCCGGTCGAGCTGCAGTCCCTCTCGGTCGACTAGCGCCGCTTCGCCGTCACGCCCCGGGCCGGCTCGCACCACGCGAGGCGGCCCTTCTCGTGCCCGTAAAGGCTCCCGGGCGCGCGCCGAGGGGCCGCGAAAGCACCGGCAGCCGGAATCCAACCCACGGCAGGCCGGTTGAAATGTGACCATGGTCCCGAGCGCCGCCTTCCCCCGCAGCACCCTCTTGCCGTGGTGGCGTACACTGGGCTCGGATTCGAGGACGTGATGGAACGGACGACGACGGCCGACGGCCGACGCCGGGCCCTCGACCGGCTCGTGGCCCAGATGGCGGACCCGGTGTTCGTGCTCCGCCACCGGCGTGTCCCGCCCGGCCGCGAGCAGGGCGGCCACGCCAGCGTGTCCCTGCTGGCGATGTCCGGGCCGCGGTCGCGCTACGTCCGCAGCTGGCGACGCCACGCCCGCCGCTGTCCGACCTGCGCAGCGGCCTTCCGCTACCTCGGCCTGTCGCTCGACTGACCGCTCGCAGGCCGTGGAATATCGGCCCCACCGCCACAGGTTGCAGCGGCTGCATGAGCCCGCCCGACCACATCGACCTGGCCGCGTACCTCGCGCGCATCGGCTTCGCCGGGGCGCCGGCGCCCGACCTGGCCACGCTCGAGGGGCTGCACCTGGCTCACCTCGGCCGGATCCCGTTCGAGAACCTCGACGTGCGCCTCGGCCGCCCGGTGTCCCTCGACCTGGATGCGCTCCAGGCCAAGCTGGTGACCGGCCGGCGCGGCGGCTACTGCTTCGAGCAGAACACGCTGTTCGCCGCGGTGCTGCGGTCGATCGGCTTCACGGTCGAGACCCTGGAGGCGCGCGTGCGGCCCGCGGGCGGTGACGCCTCCACCCCCCGCACCCACATGCTGCTTCGCGCCGAGGTCGACGGCAGGGCGTGGCTTGCCGATGTCGGGTTCGGCGCCGACGGGCCCCTGCTACCGGTTCCGCTCGACGGCGAGCCGAGCGTGCAGCCGGGCGGCACCTACCGCGTCGAGCAGCGGCCGGACGGCACTCTCATCCTGCGGGTGCTCCGCGACGGCTCGCCACGCAGCCTCTACGGGTTCAAGACCGTTCCGGCGCTGGCGGTGGACTTCGAGGTCGCCAATCACTTCACCTCGACCCACCCGCTGTCGCCCTTCGTGCGCACGTTGACCGTCCAGAGGTCGACGCCGGAATCGAGGCACATCCTGCGCGGTCGCGGCTACACGGTTCGCCAGCCAGGTGACGAGACGGTGCGGGAGGTCGCCGACGCGTCCCTGCCGGACCTCCTGAGGACCGCCTTCCTCCTCGACGTGCCCGATGAGGACGCGGCGCGCGCGTGGGGGTCACGCGAGCAGCCGCTGTGCCCATCGTGCCGACGGCCGTCTCCGCACCGGGTCGACCGCCCGCTCGCTCCAGGCAACGATCCCCGGAGCGCCCCTCAGGGGCTCGGTTCGCCGTCGTAGACAACGACCAGGGGACGGCCCAGGAGCCCCTCAAGGGGATCCGGCGACAGCGCCATCGCCTTCCCGCGCGCGAGCGCGTCGGCGAGCACGAAGCCCTGCTCGCGGATCAGGTAGGCGACCCACAGGTACGAGGCTCGCCACCCCACCGTGCAGTGCACGAGCACCGGCCCCCGGTGGTCAGTCAGAACCTCGGCGAGCCGGTCCACCGCCTCGGGAGTGTACGGATGTTCGTCGCCTCCCAACGGGATCCGGACATACTCCATGCCGAGTGCGGCCACAGCTGCCGCCTCGTCGTACGGCACGCGCTGGCGGTCCTCCATCTCGGCCGGCGTCCGCAGGTTCACGACCGCGGTCACGCCGAGGCCGTGAAGCGTGGTGAGCGCTCCCTGGGAAGGCTGGCCCGCGATGAAGACTCGCCCGTCCCGGAACAGCGGCGTCACCCCGTCGACGGTGTCGACCGCCGCCGGCAGCGCGCTGCGATCGATGCCAACGTCGGTGACCAACGGACTCGCCTGCTCCTCTGCGGCATTTGGAAGCACGGTGGCCAGAGCGATGGCGACAGCGATCCAAGTGCGCCGGACGTTGATCATGGTCATTTGGCGGATCGGCGGGTCATCGTGAAGGACGTGGCGTGCTCCTCCTTTCCGCCCTCCCAGTAGGTCCACCTCTCCTCGACGTGGTCGGCATCAACGACTCGGATCGTCCACTCGTGGATGTGGCCGTCGTCGGGCTTCATGTTGGTGCCGCCGGCAAACGCGAAGTGCATTCCGTCGGTCAGCGGCGCGGTCGCGTCGAGTGCGGTGCGTGGCTGGTTGCCGATCGCACAGTAGTGGGTCGCGACCAGCTTGTCGCCGTCCCGGTGGTAGACGGTGATCATCTCGTGCGCGGTGCCAGGGAACATCTCCTCGATCACGATGCTGCCGGCCGAGGCCACCCGGTAGATGATGGTCGCGGGCCCGTCCGGCGTCGCCGCATCCCAGGCGCCGGCCAGCGACTTCAGCTGCTCGAACGCCTGGTCCTCGCGCTCACCGGCGGCCGTCGCGACCGGCGCCAACAGGCACGCCAGCGCGACGGCGACGATTGCTGTCCTCCACATGATCCTCTCCCTCTCGGCGGCGCCTCCGGCCCGCCGGCATTCTGAGATCCAGTATACGCAGCTTTCGGGCAATGGTTCGACCGCAGCCCGCCTGGCTGTCGCCCGGCCGCACGCTCGATCGGCGCGCGGCCGGCCGCTGCCCGCCCGGCCTGCTCAGGCCTCCCGGTAGAACCAGCCCGCGACCAGCGTCGCAAGGACGGCGCCGACCAGCAGCTCGAGCAGCCAGCCGGCCGGGATGCCGCGCCCCATCGGCGCCCAGGTCGCCAGGTAGAAGTTCACCGGGAAGCCGGCCAGGAAGCCGCCGATCAAGCCGACCTTGATCGCGGTGCCGGGCCCCGGGACCCACGCCAGCCGGACGCCGGCGTAGAGCGCGGCCAGCAGCACCCCCAGCACCAGGAACTGCAGGATCCACACCACCATGAAGAAGGGATACCGTGCCTGCTCCTCGCCAAGCATGGTTCCCGCCTGCATGGCGGCCTGGTACTTCGGCATCAGCAGGCCGAAGTTGACGATTGTCGCCCACACCACCCAGACCACGCCGCCGACCAACCCGCCGAGCCACACCCGCTTGGTGTTCACCAGGGCCATCGGACTCCTCCTTCAGGAAGTAGTTGCTTCGCAGTCTATCACCGCCGGCCCTTCTGCCGCCCAACGGCCAGTCTGTGCCGCAGGTCACTGCCCAAGCCGCACGATCTCAACGTCGCTTGACGTTGAGACAGTGGGCTGCTAGCTTTACTCCCAGGACGAGGAGGGACGACCCGATGAAGAAAGCTGTGTTGGTAGTTGTCGTGTGCTGCATGATCGCCGGCCTCGCGATGGCCGCGGGACCGACCAGGGTCCGCCAGACTGGCGGGCCGAACGCCGCCGGAGCGCCGCCCGCGGGAGAGGCCCTCGAGTGGATCGACTACTGGAACACCGGAGGCTCCTTCTACACCTGGAGCGGGGCACCGAACTACATGTCGAACGTCTTCAAGCCGACCGCCGGCTGGTACCCGCTCGATGTGGTCGCGCTCGAGGTTTGGGCGTACGCGCTCAACAACAACACCGCGACCGGCGCCGCCGGCGTGCTCAACGGTGCGGCGGTGTTCGACCTCGCCGGCGGCGTGCTCGCCCGCGAGCTCAACATCAACGCCCAGGTCAAGACCTGGACCAACGTCCCGCTGGCCTCGCCGCCGCGCATCAGCACCGGCAACTTCATCGCCGGCCTGTGGAACAGCAACGACGGCACCAACTACAACGACGCCGGTTACCAGTGCACGGCGGTCAACTGGACGCCGCCGCCGACCGAGCCCCTCATGTTCCTGACGCACGGCACCGCCGGAACCGCCGGCGCGGCCGGCCCGTGGACGCTCACCGACTGGGGCGCCAGCTACGGCACCGTGTCGGCGGCCTCGGTCCGCGCCCAGGTCAACACCAACGTCCCGGTCGAGCTGATGAGGTTCGACGTCGAGTGAGCCAGTCACCGGAGCTCGGGGCCTTCCGAGGCTAGCTCCGGCACACACGCTTCACCGGCGGCCCAGGGTCCACGGACCCTGGGCCGCTCGCTATCTCTGCCACTGCAACTGTGGAGGCCGGATGCCGCCCACTCGGGGATTGCCGCCGGCGACAACCTTGCCTACCATCGCCGGGTGAGCCTCGGAGGATGAACGTGAGCGCTTCGCAGAGCAGTTCCCGACGCCTTCTCGTCCGCCTGGTGACCCTGGCCCTCGCCCTCGCCGCGGGCTGCTCCCGAGGCGTTTCCCCCGACGCGGTCGCGGTCTACGATGGCGGCTGGATCACCGCGGCGGAGGCCAGGAGCTACCTCGGCTCGCTTGACCGGCGCCGGCTGCGCACCGGTGCCGCGCTCGACACCGAGCAGGGGCTGACGGATTTGCTCGGCGATTTCGCGCTCCTCAAGATCCTGGCAGCCGAAGCCGTCGGCACGCCGCCGGCGCCGGCCGCCCTCTACCTCGATCCCCGCGGCAGTCTGCTCGTCGGCTACTACGTCGAGCGCACCGGCAAGCGCAGCCACGAGGTGACCGAAGATGAGGCGCTCGCGTTCTACAACGAGCATCTCGCCGACCGCTTCACGGCACCGGAGGCGATCAAGCTCCAGCACCTCTTCCTGCGCGCCGACCGCCATTCCCCGGAGGAGCTCGCGGCGCTCGAGCGGACGATCCTCGATCGACTGGACGCCGGCACCCCGTTCGCCGACCTGGTGAGCACCTACTCCGAGTCCGGCAGCTCGACTAGGGAGGGGATCGTGGGCCCGGTCTACCGCGGCCGCATGGAGCCCTCCTTCGAGGACGCGGTCTACCGCCTGGCCCCGGGACGACCGGGCGTGGTTCGCACCCCCACCGGAGTCCACGTCGTCGTGGTGCTCGAGATACGGCCGCCCGAGGTGACGCCCTACGAGGCCGTGAAGCAGCAGATCGTCAATGCCATCATGGATCGTCGCAACGAGGCCGAGCGAGAGCAGCTGCTCGCAACGCTGCGCTCGCGCCACGCCGTGCTCGACCGCAGCGGCGACCCGAGCATCGGTCCCGACGACGTCGCGCTCGAGATCGGCGACCGCGAAATGACGAAGCGGCAGCTCGACACCTACCTCGCCGCGCGCACCATGACCAGGGGCAACGTCATCGGCGCCGAGCAGAACCTCCGGCAGCGGCTCGTGGACGAGCTCGTGAACAGCAACCTGCTCTACCTGGACGCGGTCGAGCGCGGCCTCGACCGCGAGCAGGCGTTTATCGATCGCTGGGAGCTGCGCGAGCTGCGCAGGAGGGCCCAGCTGGCGGAGCAGCAGCGGATCGAGGCCTGGGCGCAGTCGGTGAGCGCTGACGAGGTGCTGCGGTTCTATCACGACAACCAGGCCCGTTTCGCGCTGCCGCAGCGCTTCGAGGCCAGCTACCTTCAGATGCCCCTCGGCGGCGGTCCGCCGTTCGAGCTCCAGCAGGCGCTCGAGGGTCTGGCCGCGTTTGCCGCCGCTGCAAACAGCGATCCCGCAGAGCTCGAGCGGCGCTGTGCCGAGGCCGGCGTCGTGTACGTCGACATGGGATGGGCCACACCGGTCGATGCGGCGCGCATCGGCCCGGAGTTCCAGCGGCGCCTGCTGGCGATGTCGGGGCCCGGGTCCACCCCCGTGTTCGAGGACGAGGGTTGGCTGTTCGCCATCCTGGTCCGCGCAGTGGAGGCCCGCCGGCCACTGGCCCTGCCCGCCGACCACGAGCTGATCAGGGACCGCTACGTCGAGCTGCGCAGAAACGAGATCCTGGCCGAGATCAAGGCGCGTGCGCTCGAGGAACGGCACTTCCGCGTCCTGTCCACCGCCGTGTTCGAGGCGGCAGATGCGCCGGGCTAGCCTCTTCTTCGCCGCCCTCGCCCTGCTCGTCGCGTGCGGTCGGGACCAGGCGGACCGCGGTCACAACCTCGTGCTCGTCACCCTCGACACGACCCGGGCCGACCACCTCGGGTGCTACGGTGCGACCACCGTCCAGACGCCCAACCTCGACCGCATCGCCGCCGCCGGCACCGTGTTCGACCGGGCGTTCGCGGTCGCGCCGATCACCGCGCCCTCCCATGCCTCGATCCTGTCCGGCACCTTCCCACCCTTCAGCCGGGTCCGCGACAACGACGTCTTCGCCGTGCCCCGCGAGCTGCCGTGGCTGCCGGCGATCCTCAAGGAGCGCGGCTATCGCACGGCGGGCTTCGTGGCCGCGTTCCCCCTTCGCTCCGGGGTCGGGTTCGGCCGCGGCTTCGACTCGTTCAGCGACACCCTGGAGGCGCCTGCCAGCAGCCTGGTCATCACCAACCTCCAGACCGTCGGAGTCCCCAGCCGGCAGGGCGAGCGCATCTCCGAGGAGTTCGGGCTCTGGCTCGACGCCCGCGCCGACGATCGCCCGTTCTTCGCCTGGCTCCACTACTACGATCCCCACTGGCCGTACCGTGCGGGGGCGGGTTACGCCGAGCTCTACGTCGACCAGCCCTACGCCGGCGAGATCGCCTACATGGACGACTGCATCGGCAGCGTGCTGCGCGCCCTCGATCGCCACGGGCTCAGCGAGAGCACGGGCCTGGTGGCGGTGGCCGACCACGGCGAGGGGCTCGGAGACCACGGCGAGCCGACCCACGCCCTGCTGCTCTACAACGCCACCCTGCGCGTCCCGCTCATCGCCCGGTTCCCCTGGATCGAGCAGCAGCGGCCTCGCGTGGCCACAGCCGTCTCCAACGCCGACGTGGCGCCCACCATCCTCGATGCCCTGGGCCATCCTCCCGACTCACTCGGCCTGCCGTTCCAGGGGCGGTCGCTGCTGCCGTTGCTCAGGCCCGCGAACGAAGGCGCAACCGATCACCAATTGGAGGATCGTCCCCTCTACTTCGAGACCTTCTACCCCTACCACCACTACCGGTGGAGCCCACTCTCCGGATTCGTCAGCGGTGAGCGCAAGTTCATTCATGGGCCGCAGGACGAGCTCTTCGATCTGGGCAGCGACATGAGCGAGAGCCATCCCATCGGCTCGCCCGAGGACCTGGCACGAGAGAGGGAACGTCTGGCCCGGCTTGACGCCGAGCTACGGCGTGGCCGGCCCGAGGCGAGCCAGCACGAGCTGGACCGGGAGCAGCTGGCCCAGCTGCAGGCACTCGGCTATGCGGCCGGCGGCATCGGGATCGACGCCGAGGAGCTGGTCGACCTGTCGGCGCTCACCCACCCACGCGCCAGCTTCGACGTCTTCGACCGCTACAACCAGATCAGCGGGCTGATGCAGGAGCAGCGCATCGCAGAGGCTCTGGAAATCGCGCAGTCGATCGCCGCGGCCGATCCGAGACAGAAGGAGGCCCGTCTCATGGCGGCCACCTTCGCCGCCAGGCTCAACCGCCTCGACACCGCCGATCGCGCGTTCGCCGAGCTTGCCCGCGACTTCCCCGACAAGGACGTCGTGTTCCAGGCCGGCAGCTACTTCCTCAACCGCGGCCAGCTTGGCCAGGCGCGGCAGTGCTTCGAGCGCCTGGTCGCGGCCGATGCGGGCGACTTGGAGTCCCTCACCCGACTGGCCCGGATCGCGGTCGCGGAGTCGGCCCCTGACGAGGCGCGCCGCCTTCTCGAGCAGGCGCTGGCGGTCGACCCCACGTACCGGGAGTCCCTGGTCGCGTTGGCCGTGCTGCTCGACCGGCAAGGCATGCCGGAGGCCCGCCACCACTTCGAGACCGCGGCGGCCCGGTACCCCTTCGATCCCGAGGTCAACTTCGACTACGGCGTCTTCCTCCTCCGCCACGCTCGCGATCGCGAGGGCCTCGAGCGGCTCCAGAGGGCGGCCACGCTTTCCAGCGGCGGGCTCTTCGCCGCCGCCCACTTCGCCCTCGCGTCCCACTTCGAGCAGCGGGGAGACCTCGAGCAGGCGCGAGCTCACCTGCGGCAGGTAGTGCTGGACACGGACGACCCATCCGCCTTGCGCCAAGCGCAAGCCAAGCTTGCAGAGCTCGGCGGCGGGTGACCCGCCGCGGGGAGCGCTCACGGCGCGCGCCGGTGCTCTACCGCCGCGGGTCGGGGACCAGCCTGATGTAGGAGTTCTGCTCCGTCCAGCCCATCGGGAACCGCTTCATCGCCAGCTCCTTGGACACCGACGGCAGGATCATCACGTCCTGGCCCCGGGTCCAGTTCACCGGCGTCGCCACCTCGTAGTCGCTGGTCAGCTGGAGCGAGTCGATGGCGCGCAGGATCTCGTCGAAGTTGCGGCCGGTGCTCTCCGGGTAGCTGATGATCAACCGGACCTTCTTGTTGGCGTCGATCACGTACACCGAACGACCGGTGGTCAGCAGGTCGCCGTTGGTGTGGATCATGCCGTAGAGGTCCGCGACCTCGCGCTTTGGGTCCGCGATCACCGGGTAGTTCAGGGTCACCTGCTGCGTGTCCTCGATGTCCTTCAGCCACTTCTTGTGGTTGGTGAGGGTGTCGACGGACAGCCCGATCACCTTGACTCCTCGCCGGTCGAACTCCCGTTTCATCTTGGCCACGCAGCCGAGCTCGGTCGTGCACACCGGCGTGAAGTCGGCCGGGTGGGAGAACAGCAGCGCCCAGTCGTTGCCCATCCACTCGTAGAAGTCGATCGAGCCCTGGGTCGTCTGCGCCTTGAAGTTCGGAGCCTTGTCCCCCAGCTTCAGTGCCATGGTCGCCCTCCTGCGGCAGATTTTCGAGACCAGATCTCAGGCTCCGAAGATGGTCCCCGGGCCGGCGCTCGGCAAGGGGTTCCCTGGCTCGACCGCCGCCTGAGTGTGATCTGCGACCCATTCTCAGCAGGAATCTCCGACCATTCCGTCGTCCGCCGGGCAACGTCCGACCGACGGCTGCTCGAGGACCGAACCTTGGGGGCGCGCGGCCTAGTGGTGCCGAACCCTCACCTGATGGTGAACGAGGCGCCGTCGATGTCGCCTTGGGTTCGAGGGTCGGAGCTCAACGTCCGAATGGGCGGCCCGCCGCCCTTCGCGCCCGTCCGTCGCTTTACCCCGCTGCCGCAGTTACAGCCGGTGCGGCCTCAATCCTGCCGTTTGACGGTCTCCCCGCAGAGCCCTAGTTCTCGTCCCCGATCTCGGTGCGCACCGGCGGCCGCGCGGATGGCGTCGGGGTTGGAGGGATCGCCCGCTCGATGACAGGGTCGAGACGGTCGTAGAGGCGAGCGGCGGTGCGGTAGTCGATCGCGGGCGGTGCATCCGCGATGTCCGCCATCAGATCCTGGAACTCGGCGCTCTCCCGAAGCGGCGGCAGCAGCTGTTGATAGCGATCCAGGAAGGCGAGCGCGAGGTCGCGATGGCCCATCATGAGATGGATCCCAGCGATGTTGTAGTAAGGGTTCGGTCGCACCTTGTACGCCAGCGTCCGCTCCGCGAGTGGTAGTGCCTCCTCGAGGTGACCACGGCTCGCCAGTTCGTAGACGCGGCCCGTCAAGTACAGCGCGCGCTGCCCCTCCGGTGTCGATGAAGTGTCCATGGTCTTGACCTGAACGCCCCGGTTGCCCACGCCGTATCGCCGCTGCTCGACGGTGGCGGGCGTCGCCCGGCTCTCTTCGACCGCACGGCTCGCCGCCTCGACCCGATTCCACAGCTCCCCTCGCCGGTCGAGGTCTGGCATGTCCGGCGGCTCGGCCGCGATCGCGGCGACCACGGCCTGCATCTCGGCGCTCCGCTGGAACGCCAGGTCGTGCTCCATGTAGCGGTCGAGACAGGCCACCGCCAGATCCCGCTTCCCGAGCACCACATGGCAGCACGCGATGTTCCAGAGCACGTTGAGCCGGGGGGTGTAGGCCATGGTGCGCTCGAAATACTCCAAGGCACTGTCGTAGTCGCCCTCGTTGGCGAGCCGGACGCCTTCCCGGAACAACTCCTCCCCGCGCTCCTCCATGGTCGCGTGGGCTGTCTGCGTGAGGGCCAGAGCAAGCACCACCGCCGCCACGACGAGCAACCTGCGCTGTGCTCTCATGCCGCCTCCCTCGGGTTCAGTCGACGCCTGTGTCATCCGCCGAGTCATCCGGCGGTCCGTTCCGGGCGATCCTGCCGCGTCGAAACGGGTCTGTCCGCTCCTCCTCCCCAGACTCCCGACGCCCCTCAGCTAGTCCTGCTCCCCCATCTCTGTGCGCACCGGCGGCCGGGGCTCCGGCGACGTCGCCGAGTCGTACGCCGGATCGACCCGATCAACGAAGCCTCGGGCCGTCGCGGCGTCGATCTGCGGCGGCGCAGCACCGATGTCGCGCACGAGGAGCCGGAACTCGGCGCTCTCGCGCAGCTGCGGCACCCTCTGCTGGAAGAGGTCCAGGAAATCGAGGGCCAGGTCGCGGTGGCCCAGTGACAGATGGATGACCGCAATGTTGTGGTACGTGGAGGTATTCGCGATGTACGCCGCCACCCTCTCAGCAAACGGTAGCGCCTCCTCGGGGCTGCCCGACCGGTACAGCTCGATGACCTGTTCGTTGAGCTCCCGTCCACGCCGCCCCTCCGGGCTGGTGCCGTTGTCACCGGTCTTGTACCTCACGCTGCGGCTGCCGACGCCGTACAGCCGCAGCTCGTCAGGGGCCTCCGTCGCCTCGCCCTTCTCGACCGCCTGGCTCGCCGCCGCGATCCCGTCCCACAGCTCCCCGCGGCGCCGGGCGTCCGGCATGTCAGCGGGCTCCCCCTCGACGTCGGCCACCGCAGCCTGCATCTCGGCGCTCTCCTGGAAGGCCAGGTCGTGCTCCATGTAGCGGTCGAGACACGCGACCGCCAAGTCCCGGTGCCCGAGCACCACGTGGCAGCACGCGATGTTCCAGAGGACGTTGAGCCTCGGCGTGTACGCCATCGCACGCTCGAAGTGCTCGAGGGCGCCCTGGTAGTCCCGGTCGTTCGCGAGCCGGACTCCCTCCTGGAACAGCTGCTCGCCCGTATCCTCGACAGACGCGGCTGCGCTGATCGCGAGCGACAGCGCGGCCACGAGCAACAACACCAGGTTGAGCTTGGCACGTGATCCCATGGCTGCCCCCTCACCTCGGGATCTCGTCGAGGTAGATGTAGTCCGCCGTCTCCTCGAACGGACCCGCCGACACCCGCCGGCCTCCGTACAGCCGCCAGTCGAAGCTGTAGCTGTAGCCCGGCGACTGCGGATCCTGATAGAGCACCAGCACCTCGCTCCCCACCCCTTCCTCGGGCCGCACCGTCGCGTTCGCCGTCCGCTCGATCCCGGCAGCCGGGTACCTCACCTCCACCACCACGTCCCTCACCCCCTGCTCCTTCAGCACCCCCGGGTCCGCCTCCAACCTCAGCTCGCGCG